>Ga0154020_10003426_pt1 | contig 19069 bp, 15 predicted proteins | sample Klosneuvirus_201_FD_109709 | JGI IMG/M metagenome (GOLD analysis project Ga0154020, IMG submission 109709) | Active sludge microbial communities from wastewater, Klosterneuburg, Austria - Klosneuvirus_20160825_MG | ecosystem: Engineered > WWTP > Aerobic digester > Activated sludge | place... | reverse complement strand
GAGAAGACGGGCTCGGAATCGAAGCGGGGCAGACAGGCCCAGACCACGTCGCCACGTTCATTGATCAGGGCCGAGATGGCACCGTTGCCGATCAGTCCGAGATCAAGCGTCTGCATGATGGCGGTGCGGCAGGGTGTGGTGCACCACAGGTGGTGTGTCGAGGGTGTGCAGCCACTCCCGTACGCTCGCGACGTCGGGCAGCGACCAGTACGCCATCGTATTGCCGCCACCGACCTTCACCGACACACCCTTCCTGGCATTCACCTCGACGAACGCCGATTCATCGGTATCGTCGTCGCCAATGAAAACCGGCACGCGGCCGGCAAACGGCGGTTCACTCATGAACGCGCGAATGGCATCCCCTTTGTTGGCGTGTGCCGGCAGCAATTCGACGACGCATTTGCCCGTCTGCAGGCGATACGCACCGTCTGCTCGGGCAAGCGCCAAACGCATGATGCGCTGCGCGTAGTGCGACAGCGTCGGCGCCACCCGATAGTGCAGCGCCAGCGACACCCCCTTGTCTTCGAGCAGCAGTTGCGTTCGTCCACGGAGAGCGGTGCGCAGGAACGAACGGACGGCCTCGAGCGATGCGCCTTCCGACGGTGGCCGCAGGTGCGTGCCGTCAGCGCGTCGGCGCTCGAGTCCATGCAAGCCGGCCATGGGCAGCTTCGAGGTACCCATCATCGCGTCGACATCGGCGATGGCCCGGCCGGAGATGATGGCCAGCGCGCCACCTGACAGCTGCGAGACGCGCGCGATCATGGCTTTCACATCGGCATCCACCTGCACCGCGCCTGGTGTCGGCGCAAAGGAGACCAGCGTGCCGTCGAAGTCGACAAAGTACGCCCAGGCGGAGCGCGGTTTGGGTGGGCGTCGAAACCGCTCCGGCGTGCGCTCGTCGTGTGCATGCGCGGACATCACGAGGCGCGCACCTCGCGCCGGCGCCGTGTGCCGTGCACGCGCAAGGGAAACGCAAACCGTTCGCGGAGCCGCGAATGGCGCCGCACACCGGCCGCATCGAGCAGCATACGTCCGGCCCAGCGAAACACGTTGAATTCGCGCAGCAACCCGCGCATCAGACGCATCCGTGCGCGTTGCTCATCGGCACTCATCGTCGCGGCCAGCTGCAGCGCATGCGCGCATTCCTCGGCGTCGTACGGATTGACGATGATCGCCTCGGGCAGTTCGCGCGCGGCCCCGGTGAACTGACTGAGGATGAGCACCCCTTGCTCATCGTCGCGCGCCGCGATGAACCCTTTGGCGACCAGGTTCATGCCGTCGTGCAGACTGCTCACGAAGCAGATGTCGGCGCCACGCAGATACTCGTACACCGCACGCGGTTCGTGATGACGCGCGTGGAGGATGATCGGCGGGTGCGCCGCGGCGCCGAACTGCCCATTGATTTCGGCCGCCAGTCGGCGGACCCGATCCTCATACAGTTGATAGTGGTCGATACGCGAACGGGTCGGTGCGGCAATCTGGATGAAACTGAACTGTCCAACCCATTCGGGATTCAGTTCCAGAAACCGCTGCACCGCGCGGAATCGCTCTTCGATCCCCTTGGTGTAGTCGAGTCGGTCGACACCCACGCCGATCAGATGGCGCGGAGGCAGACTGTGGCGCGCACGGATCACCTCGCGTGCCGCTTCCACGGATTCCTCGACCAGTTCGGGCGCCGGTGGAAACTCGACCGAGATCGGGTATCGCCGGATCGCCGTGGGCTGCTGGCGATACGACACCGCGAATGTTTCCCGGTCGACACGCGCCTCGAGAAAGCGATCGACGGTGTCGACGAAGTTGTTGCAGTGGAACTGCGTGTGAAAACCGAGAATGCTGCTGCCGAGCATGCCGTCCAGCAATTCGTCGCGCCACGGGCAGATCCCGAACGCTTCCGGATTGGGCCACGGAATATGCCAGAACGTGATGATCGTGGCATTGGGCAGACGCTCGCGCACCATGCGTGGCAGCAACGCGAAGTGATAGTCCTGCACCAGCACGATCGGGTCGGCGGTGGTCGCTTCTTTGGCTACGGCGTCCGCGAACTTGGTGTTGACGCGTACGTACTGCTGCCAATCCTGCTCCCGAAACGTTGGCCGCACATGGGCAATGTGACAGAGCGGCCACAGACCTTCGTTTGAAAAGCCGTAGTAGTAGCCCGCCTCCTCCTCCGGACTCAGCCAGACGCGCCGCAGCGTGTAGGCAGGATGGTCGGCTGGCACGGCGATGCGATCATGGCGATCCACCACGGCGCGGTCCGCGTTGCCCGATCCGTGCGCAATCCACGTGCCCGAGCACGCACGCATGATCGGTTCGAGCGCGGTCACCAGACCGCTGGCGGGCTGCCGCACGGCAATCTGCTCACCGTCGCGCACATGCAGATACGGCTCGCGATTGGAGACGACAATCACTTCCTGCCCGCGCAATTCGCCCTCGAGGATGGCGCGCAGCGCTTCACCATCCCACGGCTCCCGCTCGTCTTCCCGTGAGCGATGCTCTGCACGAATGTCCTGGATGAGCGAGCGAAGGTCGCGTGCAATCGGGCGCAACTCGGCACGGTCCGACTTGACGGCGGGTCGCACCAGCCCCTCACCGCGCAGCAGTGCACGCAAGCCCTGGACCCAGCCACGCCAGCTGAGTTGGGCCACCACCACGGTGATCAGCGACACAGTGAGCGCCAACGCGGCGAAAAATCCAAAGAGATAGCGGCGCGTCTCTTCGCTGCGGCGCGCCACAAAGCTCATGTCGTGCACCAGCACCAGGCGGCCCGTCGCGGTGGAATCGGCGCTGAGTGGGCGCACCGACACGAGCAGCGGGCCGCTGGGGCTGGCGTAGACGTTGTGCGACGATTCCGGCGCCGTGTACTGGTCGATGGCGTCGCAGTTGAGCTCGGGCGGCATCGACACCGTTGAGAGCGCGGGCTTCGCACCGTCTTCGCAGTACGCCAAGGCGAAGATGCGTTCGTCCTGCGCGATCTTGGTGAAAAGGCGCTGAGCCCGCGCCCGGTTGCCTTCTCTCGCAATCTCGGCGAGCGGCTCTTCGATGGTGCGAGCGACCAGTGTCGCGCGGATGCCAAGATCCCTGATGAACCAGCGCACCGTTAGCCGATCGACCAGCGGGACAACGGCGTATGCCATTGCCGACAGCACCACCAGCAATGGCACGATGAACCGCAATGACAATCGCATCGTTCCGGCACCTCGCAAGCACGGCCATGACGGAGACACACATCACGCCGCAACAGCGTATGCGAGCCGCGGACTGATCACGCGGCAGCGGGTTCGTGGTGGGCACCGGCTCGAGTCTCCGTCCGGACCTTCGATCATTCTCAAGTAAGCGGCGCAGACATGACCGGGCAAGTCACAATGCGGCGTGAGGGGGTGCGACTCGTCCCTGCGTGTGAGGCGCGGTGAAGCTGCCTCCTGACTCCTGGATCAGTTCCTCCCTCCCTGTGTCCTTGCTGTCAAATGAGCATCGAAACGCCGGATGCAAAAAGACAAGGACAAATGGGAGGAGGAACTGATCCAGGGGTCAGGATGCAGGTACTGCTTCCCACTCACTCCTCCAACAACAAATCCCCGCACGCCACAATGCTGCCCATCTTCGCTGCGGACTCGTGCACATTCACGTAGAAGTACCCGCTGTCCGGCAGCACCACGTTCAGCGTTGCCTTGCCCTGTGCGCCACCTTTGGCATCGATCAACAGCGCTGCGTACGCTGTGGGCGAGCCGAAGATGGGACCGCCCTTCGCACAGCTGCCGCGATGAATGTGCCAGGGTCGCTTGGTACCGGCGACATCACCACTGAACTTGATATCGACGGCGGTCGTGCCCGCCACCGCACCGCCGACCATGCCAACGAGTCCTTTGATCTTTGACGGACCGATGCCGCGGACCATGCCGTCCCATGCGATGTGACGTGCCGTCAGCGCGTGCACCAGTGGGGGCGCGCCGACCAGCAAGGCCACGCACGCGAGCACGCGCGTAGTCCATCGTGCACGCGTCGTTCTGATTCGATTCACGTCAGCTCCGTGGTAGTAAGACGGTCCCTCGTCGTGCCTCGTACGGCAGACGTTACGGCATCACTTTGAGCACGCGATACGTGCCGCGTGTCTTGAGCGTCACGCGAACGTCGTGCGTGGACCAGTTGCGCCAGAACCAACCATGCACGCCGTCGTACACCGCCACGATCGATCCGCGATCGCTCTGCGCGGTGCCCTTCTCGTAGCTGTGCGCGGGAAATCCCTTGGGCGCATTGGGCGGCTCCCCGTGTCGATGGAAATACACCTCTTCGCCGTCCGAGCGCCACTCGTAAAATGCGGTATCACTCTGCTGCATCTCGAGCTTGAGTTCGATCCCCTGGCTGGGTGCGAGCGTGATCGTCGTCGAGTCACGCCAGGCCTGCACGGTGCCCGACGCCAAGTCGGGTGACCCCTGCGCCTCGCGCCCGCGCACACCCTGCCCCTCGGTCGCATCACGACCCGCAACCGTGGCCATATCGGCGGCCGTATCGGCGGCCGCGTCGCGGGCGAGTGCAACCTTGATGCGTCCCATCTCGGTGAGCCCAAGTAGCGTGCCCACACCACTCGGATCGCTCCCTGTTTCCGCCGGTAACACGACGCCAACGGCAAGCGCGACGGCCACACCCAGCGCGGCCAGACTCGCGCGCGCCAGTGCGCGCGGCGAGGGGCCTGAGGGCTTGTCGGGTGGAAGCGACGGCGGCACAGTCATCGTTGGCGCGGCGGACTACCTCATCTCTTTCAGGACGAGGTACTCTCCGCCCGTTTTGAGCGTGATGCGAATGGGCTTGCCTGTGCGATTTCGCCAGAACCAGCCGTGCATGCCATCGTACACCGCGACGAGTGTCCCCTGGTCACCAGTGGCCGTACCCTTGGAGTAGCTGTGCGCAGAAAACCCCTTGGGCGGATTGGGCGGCTCGCCGTGCGTGTTGTAGTACACCGGCGACGCGTCAGTCTTCCATTCGTAGGTCGCCTTTTCATCTTTGCGCATGGCGAGCTTGAGCTCGATTCCCTTGTCCGGCGCCAGCGTGACCGTCATGGAGTCCCGCCAGCGTTTGGCCTGCCCCACCGCGGCGAGCGTACTGTCGTCGTTGGTAGCAGTCGCGAGGCGATCGTGCTCCGCGTCCTGCGCCGCCTCCGCCGCCAGCGACACTTTGATACGCCCCATTTCTGTGAGGCCCAGCACGGCGCCAAGACCGATCGGGTCTCGGCCCGTCTCGGCGGGCAATACCACGCCCGCCGACAGCAACGCGGCGAGTCCCACGGCCGCAAGCGAGGCGCGCGCGAGCGTGCGGGTGCTGGGCAATGCGTCGGGCAGAACGACGGGTTGTTGCATGCGTACCTCTCAGATTGGGGAGGGAGAAACAAATCCAACGAGCTGATACACGATCAACGCCACACCGCTGAGGCAGAGCAGCACATTGGCCGTTGTTGCCAAGCGCACGAAGTGTGCGTGCCGCCGCCAGTAGCTCATCACAATCAGGATGATGCTGAGCGCCAGCACTTGTCCGAGTTCCACGCCGACGTTGAACGCAACAAGGTTGGCAACCAGCCCGTCAGCGCCAAGCTCGAAGTCGAGCATCTTTGTCGCGAGACCGAGTCCGTGACAGAGGCCGAACAGCATGGTCGCCGCACGCGGATCGGGCTGACGCCCAAACCACTTGGCGAAGAGCCCGAGATTGTCCAACGCCTTGTACGCCACCGATGCGCCAATGATCGCGTCGATCAGGTACGCGTTGATTCTCACACCGCCCAACACGCCGCCGATCAGCGTGATCGAGTGTCCGAGCGCGAACAGGGTGACGTACACGCCAATGTCCTTCAGCCGGTACAGATAGAAGATCACGCCGACCAGAAAGAGCAGGTGGTCATATCCGGTCACCATGTGCTTCGCCCCGAGATACATGAACGGGATGATGCGGGTGCCGAACGTTTCCATGACATACCCCTTGTCACCCGCCGTCACGCCGTGCGCCCACAACGGCGTCGGCCAGACGACAAGCATCGTCCACAGCGTGGCGACGGCGATCGGTACGCGGAATGTGGGCGTGTGTACGCGCGACGCCGCGCACGCGGCATCAGTGCTCGATGGCATACCGTGTGGTGATCGATGGAACGTGGACAGGTTCGGCTTCCCGGCCGTACAGCCAATACAGCGCCGGAAGCACGAGCATGTTGAGTGCAGTCGCGGAAAGCAAGCCGCCGAGAATGACAATCGCCATGGGCGTCTGCAGCTCGTTACCCGGCTCCCCGCCGCCGAGCGCGAGCGGAATGAGCGCGAGTCCGGCGGTGAGCGCCGTCATCAGGATCGGCGCCAAGCGTTCCAGCGACCCGCGCACCACCGCCTCACGAAAGTGGACACCTTCCGACAGCAGCTGCCGATAGTGTGATACCAGCAGGATCCCGTTGCGTGTCGCGATGCCGAACAGGGTGACGAACCCAACCAGCGACGCGATACTGACGACGCGTCCCGTGAGAAACACGGCGAGCACGCCGCCGATCAGGGCAAGCGGCAGGTTGGCCATCACCAGCACCGCGGTCTTGGTCGACCGGAACTCGGCGTACAGAATCAGAAAGATCGCCGCCACCGACAGCAACGAGAGCAGCGACAGGGTTCGCGTGGATTCCTCCTGGGCCTCGAATTGTCCACCGTAACTCACGTGATAGCCCGCCGGCAATACAACCTGCTCGCGCACGACGCGTTGAATGTCGGCCACCGTACTGCCCAGGTCGCGTCCGGCGACGTTGGCCTGCACCACAATCTTTCGCTGCACGTCCTCGCGCGAGATGGTGTTGGGACCACGGGTCACCGTAACGGCAGCCAATTGTGACAGTGGCACGCGCTGGCCACCGGGTGTATCGAATGACACCGCGGCGATGGCGGCGGCATTCTCTCGCACCGCATCGGGAAATCGTACGACCAGGTTCACACTGCGCCCGTCTTCGAGCACTTGCGACACCGCCTCGCCATTGAAGGCGACATCGATGGCTTCGGCAAACTGTCCAACGGTCATGCCGTAGCGACCCAGCGCCATGCGGTCCGCCCGGATGTGCAGTTGCGGCACGTCCATTTGCTGCTCGAGCTGAAGATCCGCCACCCCGTCAATCGACTGCATGGCGTCGCGGACGCGCGCGCCGAGTTGCCGGAGCTCCATCAAATCCGGACCGAAGATCTTGACCGCGATGTTTGCACGAGTCCCTGACAGCATGTGGTCGATGCGATGGCCGATCGGTTGACCGATGGTGACGTTGGTGCCCGGGATCGCCGAGAACTCCTCGCGCAGCGCTGCAAATACTGCCGCTTTGTCAATTTCGTCCTTGAGCGTCACGTCGATCTCAGCGGCATTCACACCCTGTGCATGTTCATCGAGCTCAGCCCGGCCCTGTCGCCGATCGGTGTTGATGACGGCCGCATTGGCGAGCAGAATCTTCTCGACGCGCTGTCCGATCGCGTTGGATTCGCTGAGTGACGTCCCGGGAACGGTCACGACGCTGACCGTGAGCGCACCCTCGTTGAATTCCGGCAGAAATGCCGTACCAAGCAAGGGCACCGCAGCAACGGCAATCAGCAACGCCGCACCCGCGATGCCCAAGATCGTCTTGGGGTACGCGAGCGCAAACTCCAGTGTCGGCGCGTAGCGCGCCTTGAGCCACCGCACCAGCGCGCTCTCCTCTTCCATCTGCACCGCGCGTGCATTCGGCAGCAAGTAGGCACACATCACCGGCGTGACCGTCACAGCCACCAGGAGCGAGGCGAGAATCGACACCACATAGGCAAACCCAAGTGGTCGCAGTAGCCGCCCTTCGACACCGCCCAAAAAGAAGAGCGGCAGAAAGACGACAATGATGATCAACGTCGCTTTGACAATGCTGGCACGGATCTCACGCGACGCATCGTAGACCACCTGCAACGACGGCAGCCGGTCCGCTGGCGCACGATGATGGTTCTCTTTGAGCCGCCGGAACACGTTTTCGACATCGATGATGGCATCATCGACCAGGGCGCCGATCGCGATGGCCATGCCGCCCAGCGACATCGTATTGACACTGATGCCAAACAGTTTCATGGCGAAGATGGCCACCACCAGCGAGAGCGGGATGGCGATCAGCGAAATGACCGTGGTGCGCACGTTCCAGAGAAAGAGAAAGAGCACCACCACCACCAGCAGTCCGCCATCACGCAGCGCCTTGAGCACATTGTCGATGGCGACCGTGATGAAGCTCGACTGCCGGAACAGATGCGATTCGATGCGCACATCCGGCGGCAACGTGCGCTGCATCTCGGTCAGCTCCCGCTCGATGCGCGTCGTGAGCTCGAGCGTATTGGCGCCAGGTTGTTTTTGCACCGCCAGCACGACGGCCGGCGCGGCGTTGACGGAACCGTCACCGTATTTCGGGGCCGCGCCGATCCGAACGTCGGCGACCTGCGACAGGATCACGGGAATACCGCCACGTACGGCGACTACGGTGCCCGCGATATCGGCCGTACTCTGTACACGGCCAATGCCCCGAATCACATACTCTTGCCCCTTGTCCATGTACACGCCACCGGCAGCATTCGCGTTCGATCCGGCGGCGGCGCGTACCACGTCACTCAGGGTGACGCCGGTCGCGAGCATGCGCGCTGGATCGGCAATCACCTGGTATTGCTTGACGTCTCCGCCGATGGGAATGACCTGCGCAACGCCTGGAACCGCAAGCAGGCGGCGACGCAGCGTCCAGTCGGCAATGGTGCGGACGTCCATCATCGTCGTTGTGGGCTGGACGCGCGCGCTGTCGGTGAGTGTGAGTCCAATCATCATGATCTCGCCCATCACCGAAGACACGGGCGCAAGGGTCGGGGCGGCGATGCCGACCGGGAGCGTATTGGCGACCGCCTGCAGCTTCTCCGCGACGATCTGACGCGCTCGGAAGATGTCGGTGCCCCAATCAAACTCCACCCACACCACCGAGATGCCCTGCGCGGTGGACGAGCGGACGCGTCGCACACCGGTCGAACCGTTCACCGCCGTTTCAATTGGAAACGACACCAACGATTCCACTTCTTCCGGTGCCATACCGTGCGCTTCGGTCAAAACTGTCACGGTCGACGCAGTCAAGTCCGGGAAGACATCCACCGGCATGCGTCTGGCCGTGATCGTGCCGGCCACCAGGAGGACCACGGCCGCCGCGAGTACAATCACGCGATTGCGGAGCGACCAGGCGATGAGTTCGTTCAGCATCGTCGGCTCCTAGTGCTCGTGACCGTGCGCTGGCACGCTTGTGGACAACGATGCCAGTCGTACCTGGTACGCGGCGCCGGTCACGATGCGCTCACCCGCCGTGATACCGCCGCTCACCACCGTGCGCGTTCCATGCACGCCCACCACGGACACCGCACGCTTCTCAAAGCGTTCGCCATCCGCCTGCACGTACACAACGGCGCGTCCGTCTTCATCCAGCACGGCGCTCGACGGGATCAACACACCTCGTGCTCGTCCTCCCGTTCGTACCGCAGCACGAGAGGCGGCGCCGATCCGGATACTGCCGTCACCATTGGCAACCTCGTAGAGCACAGGAACGGTGCGCGAGAGTGAATCGATGACGCTGCCCACGGAAATCGTTCTCCGCGCCGCATAACGCCGTTCGCTGCCTTCGATGGTGAATTCAGCCACCGATGCGCGGTCGATTCTCGCGGCGTTCACAGCCGGCACATGCACGAGCAACCAGACGACGGAGGGGTCCACAAGCGTGAACAGCGTCGTACCCGCATCGACCCGTGTCCCGGGGACAATGTGACGCTCCGCCACGGTGCCGCCGATCGGCGCTCGCACCGCGATCATGCCATTTGCCGCAAGTTCGCCGGCGCCGAGTCCGGCCAACGCCTCGCGGGCAGCACGCAGGCGATTCTCTGCTTCATGCAGTCGACGCTGCGAGATCGCTTCCACGGCGAACAACCGCACCGCGCGCGCATGTTCGTCCTCGGCTTCGCGCAGCGTTGCGCGTGCGTCGGTAAACGCGCTGCCGCCATCGCCAATCGACGGACGAAGATACGCCAGCACCTGCCCTCGCGTCACGCGCTGCCCCGGTACCGGCGACGACGCAACACTCGCGGCGTCGATCAGTCCGGCGATGGGCGCGGCCACCTCCGCCAGTCGTCCCGCTGCCGATTGGATTTCGCCGCTGGCGGCAAACGACTCGGCCACTTCGCCACTCACCGCGAACTCCGTGCGGAAGCCATCGGTCTTCCACTGTTGTTCCTTGAGGAATGGGATGCCATCCTCGCTCGCGCCGTCCTCTTTGGGTGCCTCTGCCGCGCTCGCATACACTCGCAGATCGGGCACGGTGATGCTGTCGCGCGCCTGAGGACTCTCGACGACAATCGTCAGGTCGTACACGCCCGGATTCGTGAATGCCGGGCTCGGTCCGTAAATGCCCGGCGATCTCGGCGCCTCCTGCACCACCACTACCGCTGCGCTGCTCGTACGCGGCACAAATCGCAGGGTGATGCGTCCGCTGCGCAGTGGTGCGAAATCGGTCAGGTCGGTCAAGTGGACGGCGAACTTTCCGGGTGCACCGACAACCAGCGCCGGATGCTCCATGAACAGCTCCGTTGAATCCGTCCAGAGCGTAATCGCGCCACCGGCCGGCTCGGCGGCTGCGGACGAATCCGCGTTGATCGACCCCGCGCGTGAACCACAGGCCAGGAGCAGTGGAACGGCCGCCGCGTACGCAGCCGTGCGTAGTGATCGTGTGAGCATCGTCGTGAGGTTCATGGAAGGCGCTCAGAGGCAGGCGGAGTGGAAATGCGCGCCCCGACGGCGCGCGCCAGGGTCGCACGGCGAAGCGCCATGTCCGCCTGCAAGGTGATGTAGACCGACTCGGCCTCGTGATAGGCACGCGTGGCGTCCAACCATTCGAGCAGTGAGATCTCTCCTTCGGCGTAGGAGAGCTGAACGGCGCGCAGCGCGACGCGCGACGCCTCTCCGATGTGCGGAGCGAGCACGCGCACTTGCGCGTCCACCGCCGCCAACGCGTCGTAAGCGTCCAGCACCTCTCGATCGATGCGGCGCTGGATCACCTCGACGTGCGCCGAGGCTCGTTGCGTTTCGAATTGCAGCGCGGCAATCGCGTCGGCACGTCGATCGAAAAATGGCAGTGGCATGGAAAATCCTGCGACGTATCCGGAGAACCCCGTGAGCGAGCCAACAACCGGGTCGGCCACGCGTTCGCCCTTGTATCCCACCGAGACCGTGGGTGACGGGATGCGTTCGCGTTTTGACAACCGGGACTCGGCTTCGGAGGCCTCGGCGTCCAGCAGCGCAGCGCGCAGGTCCGAGCGTTCGCGTCGAGCGAGTGCACGAAGCGAATCCGGTCCGCTTGCCTCAAGTGCGGGCCCTTGCTCAGTGAGCGTCTCAGCGGATGACAGCGAATCGGTGCTACCCACGGTGATGCCGGTGAGTGTCGCAAGCGCCAGTCGCGCGCTCCGGCGCTCGAGCTGTGCACTCGCGCGCACCGCCGCGTGTCGCGCGGCTTCGAGGCGCAGGCGGCGACCGGCATAGCCCGAAATGTCACCTGCTGCCAGTCGGGCATCGCTGACGCGTTGCGCCTCAGTGAAGGCGCTGGCGCTTTCTTCGGCGATGCGCGCCTTTCCGTCAGCCGCGATCGCGGCCGTGAAGAGGCGTGCCACCTCGAAATCGAGCTCTGCTTGTGCATCCGCCAGCCGGGCTTCGGCAGCCGATGTCCGCAATCGAGCCAGGGCGACGCGTGCCCCGCGCTGCCCGGCGATCTCGACGGACTGCTCGATCTGCAGAATGTTCTGGGCATTGCGTTGCCCGCCGCGCGACGTTTGCTCGCGGCCGTACGCCAACGACGGATTGGCCCAACTGCCCGCCTGGCGCTCGTGCGCCGCCGCCGCGGAGACCGCCGCTCGTGCCGCTCGAATCGAGGGACTGCTCGCGCGCGCCGAGAGCTGCGCCGTGCGCAGAGAAATCTGCGCGGTCAGCACGCCGGGCGTTGCGCCGAGCGCTGCGCCCAGCGCGAGGACGAATGCGATCACAACAGGCGGTTGCGGCGCTCGTCGCATAGGTCGTCCGCGCGCGAGCCATCGCGAAAGGACGCGAGCAGGCACGCATGCGAACACGCGTGCGAACACGCGTGCGTGATGCAGAACGATTGTAGACACGTCGGGAGGTTCCGGGATGTTGAGGAGCGGGCCGATACGCCGGACTACCGGCGTCAGCCACGCGCAATCACCAGAAAACGCTGCAGACTGTTGCGGGGCCGATGTGTGGCGCGCGCAGCAAGACTGTCAGCCTCAGCCGACGGGAGGAGCTCGCAATTGCGGAGGAGCGGTGCCGCCCGGGTCGGGGCGGGCCAACATAGAGCGCGTCGGCGCCGATGCGGTCGATGCGCGCACGGTCTGCGCGTCGAGACCATCGGAGCGCGAGGCAAGTGCAGCTCCCGTCGTCGGCAGACGGAGCGTCTCCCCATCACGCGCGCGCACGCCCGCACCAATCGCCGGATGCGCGTGGGTGTCGTCGACATCCGTCGCTTCGGCCGCCGAACCACGCCAGCGCGTGTAATCGGAGATGCCGACCAGCACCTGTTCGCGGTCGAGGGCGACTTCGACGGCGGGCCGGTCATGGTCGTGCGGTTCGTGCGCGTTCGCCGCGGTCTCCGCCTCCACGTGCGTGTGCGCCGGCTCCGTGTGCGCCGGCTGCGTGTGCGCCGCATGCGCGTGGGTCGAATGCGCGTGCGCCGGATGCGCGTGCATCATGCCATGCATCAGCGCAGATGCCGGCGCGGCCACGCTGCTGAGCAGGGCCACGAGCATCGCGAGAACTTGCACGGACAGGGGGCGGCGCATCGCTGAAGTATAGACACGCGCGACCGCGATTGCGCAAGGTCGTGTCCGCCTTCCGCGGTGCACGGCGTTCCGCCGGGTCTGGAGAACCCCGATGGAGTCGCGCCACGCGATGATCGGCGGCAACGGTAGATTCCCCCGAAGGGGTGCATCGAACGTCCCCTTGCTGGGGTATGTTCGTTGGCCGCGTCACCCATTCGCCTTCACACGAGCGTCCCATGTCACGTCCCGTTGCGGTTGTGTTTGCACTCCGCGTCGCGTGCATCTCGTTACTTGCGGCCTGCGCGACCGCGCCGGTACACGGTCAAGTCACGACAACACCAGCCGACGGCGGTCCCGCGTGGGCAAGTGTTCAGCGCGCACTCGGCGGGCGTGGCAGCATGCAGGCTGGCGACGTACTGCGCTTCGGCTTTCCTCGCTCCGACCTCACCGTGGTTGCCAACGGTGTCACACTGCGACCGACCTTCGCCCTTGGCTCCTGGGTCGCCTTCAAACGCATGGCCGGGTCGAATGATGCAGTTGTGATGGGCGATCTGGTGCTCACCGAAGATGAGGTGACCGCGGTGATGACCTCGCTGCAAGCGAACGGCGTGGAGCAGACGGCGCTGCATCATCACGTGCTCCACGAGTCGCCGCGCGTGCTGTACATGCACATCGACGCGCACGGTGATGCAGCGAAATTGTCGCAGGCCATACGCACTGCCCTGGCGAAGAGCAAGACACCGATGACGCCGCCGCCAGCCGGGCCCGTGGCCCCTTTCAGCCTTGATACGGCGGCCATTGCCCGCGCACTAGGCGTGAGCGGCCGCGTGACTGGAGGCGTGTACCAGGTGAACGCGCCGCGCGCCGAACGCATCATGGCGCACGGCTTGGAGATTCCCGTGGCGATGGGCGTCGCGACGGTGATGAACTTTCAGCCGACCGGTAACGGCAAAGCCGCCATTACCGGCGACTTCGTGATGATAGCGGCCGAGGTCAATCCGGTGATTCGAGCGCTGCGTGCGCACGGGATCGAGGTGACGGCGCTGCACAGCCATATGCTGGATGAATCGCCACGCCTGCTGTTCATGCACTTCTGGGCGAACGACGACGCAGTCAAATTGGCTGCGGGTTTGCGCGCGGCACTCGACAAGACAGCACGACCCAACTGAGGACGGCCTCGTATGCTACGCCTGCTTGGCGCCCGCTGCGCGCTTCTGATGGTGCTGTTCCCGCTCACGGCGTCCTCGCAGACGCCTACCGCGGTTCCGCCGGCGGCGCGGCAGGGCCCCGCGCCGCAAGGAGCGGAGACCGATACCCCGTTGCTCGCACGCTTTGATCGCAACCGCAACCGACGTCTCGATCGCGCCGAACGCGACAGCGCGCGAGCCTATCTGGTGGCACATCCCGAATTGCGGCAACCGATGCGCGGCCAACGTCTGCCTGCCACCGGATCGGCCGGTGCGCACGTCACACCGGCGGAGGTCCGCTCGTATCCGGCGTCAGTCGACCTCTATGCGCCCGACGCGCTGCGCACCGTCTTTCTGACCTTCGACCACGACGACTGGGAGCGCGAGCTCGCCGACTTCTGGCACACCGATGTCGAGGTGCCGGCCACCATGGTCGTCGACGGCAAGATGTACCGCGACGTGGGCGTGAGTTTTCGGGGCAACAACTCGTTTCACATGGTGCCCGACGGTCTCAAACGCTCGTTCTCGGTGAACATGGACACGTGGCGTGAACAATCGCTGCTCGGTCATACGTCGCTCAATTTCCTGAACTCCAATCAGGACCCGACGTTTTTGCGTTCGGTGCTCTATCTGGATATCGCGCGCGAGTATATCCCGGCTCCTCGCGCCAATCTCATTCGCATGGTGGTGAACGGCGAACTGTGGGGTCTTTACGTCAACCAGCAGACGTTCAGCAAACAGCTGCTCAAGGACCGTTTTGGGAACACGGCTGGCACCCGATGGAAATCACCCAACAACTCCTTTGGTGGCGGCTTCAACTACCTCGGTGACGATATTCAGGCCTATCGTCGCTGGTACGAACAGAAAGGCAAAGACGACACACTCGCGTGGCGGGCGCTCGTGCGCACCACGCACGCGCTGAACACCACTCCGCCCGCGCAACTGGAATCGGCGCTCGCGCCACTGATGGATGTGGACGAGGTGCTTCGCTTTCTGGCGCTCGATATCGCACTCGCCAATGGTGATGGCTACTGGAACGATGGGAGCGATTTTAATGTGCTTCGCGATGCGCGTGGCCGATTTCAGGCGCTGCCGCATGACGTGAATGAAGGATTTCGCGCACGAGGGAATGGCGCAGCGCCCGATCCGCTGGTCGCGCTCAGCGATACCAACAAGGCACTACGCAGCCGGTTGCTCCAGGTCCCCTCGCTGCGTACCCGGTATCTCGCGTACGTGGGCGACATCGCCGAACGCTGGCTGGACTGGGGCCGCCTTGGGCCAATGGTGGAACGATACGTTGGCCTCATCGAGGCCGATGTGGGACGCGATACGCGAAAGCACGGATCGACCGAGGCGTTTCGCATGGGGATATTCGGTGCGACGGGCGCGGCGACGACAGCGGCGAATATCAGGGCGTTTGCCGAGCTGCGGCGGGCCGCGCTCCTGAACCATGAGGCCGTGCGCGAAGCGCGAGGACAGAAGTAGTAACAGCAAGTCCGTCGTCGCGTCATGTCTCTCGCCGGATGCGGTCCGTCCCTCGCGGCATCTGGTACGATTCCACAAGTTAGCAAGCCATTGACAATGGTTTAGTCTCACCTAATTTCGTTTTATGTGAGGATTCATTTAATCAGCTCTACCCAGGCGCCACGTATGTCCCTACTCACGCCCCGTCTGTCGCGCGCCGCTGCGGCGCTGTGTCTGCTCGCGGCACTCGCCGCCTGTGGCGGGCCGCTGCTCCCCGATGCGCCCGACGACACCCTGACGCTCGAGGGCCCGTTTGATGGGCTGACCGGCGCGCAGGCGTCAGCGCACGCGTTCGGCGACGGCGAGTTTGCGCGCCACTTCAATCCAGGTACCGGACTCGGCCCGCTCTTCGTGGCGTCCTCGTGCAGCTCGTGTCACGTCGCCGATGGCCGCGGCCACCCGGTGTTCAACATCACGCGATTCGGGCGCCCGGGTCCTGATGGATTCGACTCCATGGAGGCCGACGGCGGGCCGCAGTTGCAGCACCGCGCAGTTGCTGGCCATCTCGCCGAAGCGTTGCCGTCGGTCTTTCATCGAACGGCGCAGTTCATGGCACCGGCCGTCTCCGGGCTCGGTTTGCTCGAGGCCGTGCCGGATTCCACGCTCCTCGCACTCGCCGACCCTGATGATCTCGATGGCGACGGCATTTCCGGCACACTCTCGCTGGTCGCGCCGACACCATTTGTGGACGCCGTGCTGGCGCACGGTGGATCCCCCTCACATGAGCAGCGCGCACGTCGCACACTCGTCAACGGCCAGTACATCGGTCGCTTCGGCAAAAAAGCGCGCGCCATCGATCTCACACACCAGACCGTGGTCGCGTACTCGCAAGACATGGGGATCACCTCTGACCTGATCCCCCAGGAGCTTCACAGTGGCCGCAGCGGCGGAATCGTGGCCGATGCCGTCCCCGATCCCGAAGCGCCGGGTTCCGTGGTGGACGCGGTCGTGTTCTACCTGCGCACGCTGCGAGCTCCTCCGCGGCGCAGCGCCACCAGCGCTGACGTCGCGAGTGGCGACAGTCTGTTTGTGCGTATCGGGTGTTCGTCGTGTCACACACCGACACTCCGAACCGGCCGCTCCTCGATTGCGCCACTCGACCGCGTTGTGTTTCAACCGTTCACCGATCTGCTGCTGCACGACATGGGACCCGAGCTCGACGACGGATACACCGAAGGCAATGCCACGACGTCAGAGTGGCGCACCGCACCACTCTGGGGCGTCGGCATCGCCGAGCGAGCGCAAGGCGGAACGCCATTCTATCTGCACGATGGGCGCGCCCACTCGCTGCGTGATGCCATTCGATTCCACGGCGGCGAAGCGTCCCGCAGTCGAGCGGCGTTCAACGCACTCTCCCCGGCGCAGCAGGAACAGCTGCTCGCGTACTTGAGGTCGTTGTAATGCCGCGCACTCCGAGCTCCTCGCCAGCCACGATGAATCGTCGGCGCTTTCTGCAGGTAATCGAGCACAGTGGAGCCGCCGCCCTGTGCGCACGAGTGGGCGGCGCATCCGTTGCCGCAAGCCTCGTCGCATCCTGCGGTGGACTCCGTTTTGCACCCTCCTCGCTGCAAGGCAGCCTGCTGATGGTCGCACGGGCGGATATCACCGCCGCTGGCGTGCTGGTCGATGCGCCCGAGGGCGCCTTGCCAATTTTTGTGCGCGCCGTCGAGAACGATCGCGTGCGGGCCCTCTCCACACGGTGCATGCACCGTGGGTGCCAGGTCGAGCCGGCCGCGGACCGCTTTGTCTGTCCGTGTCATGGCAGCGAATACGCAGCCGACGGCTCCGTGCTCACGGGGCCAACCGAACTGCCACTGGTGGAGTACCGCGTGACGGTCGCCGACACGCGCGTCACCATTCACCTGGATGAACCGGTGACGCGGAGCACGCCGTCATGAACGTCGCAGCCATGTTGCAGCCACTGCATCTCGCGCGTGCGTTCGCGCTGGGAATGCTGGCCACGCTCTTGCCTGTGGTGCTGTCTGCACAGAGCGATTCCACCCGTCGCGCCATTCGGGACACCGCCACGGTCCAAGGCAGCATTTACAGTCGTCCCTTCATCGCGACCACCAGCCGCGTCTCACTCGGTGGGTACGCCGAAGGCAATACCAACTACTTCGTGGAAGACGGCCTGACGGACGGCTTCTCCATGGAGCTGCGCCGGTTCAACATCTTTCTGTACGCACCGATTGCCACGCGGGTGCGCTTTTTCACCGAACTCGAATTCGAGCACGGCACCGAAGAAATCGCGTTGGAGACGGCGCAACTCGACCTGCAGCTCACGCCCGCGCTGACGGCTCGCATGGGGATTGTCTTGCCGCCGATCGGAGCGTTCAACCAGAATCACGACTCACCTCGCTGGGAGTTCGTCGACCGCCCGTTGGTCTCCACCCGCATTCTGCCGGCGACGTTGTCCGACGTGGGTTTTGGACTGGTGGGCCGCGTGCGACCGGGGCGACGCACGACGCTGACCTACGACGCGTATATCACCAACGGTCTCGGCGATGGCATCATCGACAACGCCGAAGGTCGCACCTCGCTGGCGGCGGGAAAACGCGACGAACAGTTTGCGGAAGACAACAACGGCTCTCCCGCCGTGTCGGCGCGTCTCGGATTGCAGCATCGAGTGTTGGGAGAGCTTGGCGTGTCGTACTACGGGGCGATCTACAACCGCTATCGCGTCGATGGCATCCAGGTCGACGACGCACGTCGCGTCACCATGGCCGCTGTCGACTTCTCCACGGCCATCGGCCGGGTGACGATTCGCGGCGAACTCGCGCAGGTCGGGGTGCAATTGCCATCGTCACTCAACGAAGTGTTCGGCGCCCGGCAACGCGGCGGGCACGTGGATGTGGTGCTCCCGCTGCTTCAGCGCCGGATGCTGGGACAGCCGAATGCCACCCTCAATCTGGCCTTTCGCGCCGAGTACATCGACCACAATGTCGGACGCTTCTCGTCCACTGGCGCGCCGATTCGTGATGACGTGCTGGCGTGGGTTCCGGGGGTGAGTCTCCGGCCCAACGCCAGCACGGTGATCAAGCTCAATTACCGCCGTCATCGAACCCGCGATATCCTCGGCAACCCGGCCGCTCGAATGGGTGGGTACCAGGTCGGCTTCGCCACGTATTTCTGACGATAGCAGTTCCTGCTCCCTGACTCCTGTCGCCGTTCCTGCATCCCTGTGTCCTGCTCAAGTCCCCGCATGTTTGAGACAAGGGCACAGGGAAGCAGGAACAGCGACAGGCGTAAGGGAGCAGCGACCACCCGCTTCTTCCACCGCCGAAAGTTACTCGGACGGATCCCGTTGAACGGCGGGTTTGACAACGGAGAAGATCGCTATCACAGGAACGCCAGAATCTCTTAAACGGCACGGCCTCTGTTTCGCGCCACTGAGCGAATCGGATCGTCGGCGACGTACCGGGCAAAGGACCGGCGGAATCGTCTTTGCCGAAGAGATGCTCGCGATACCTCGTCGGTGACGGCGATCGGCACTCCGGCGAACGCTCCGACGCTAGT
>Ga0154020_10003425_pt1 | contig 19071 bp, 22 predicted proteins | sample Klosneuvirus_201_FD_109709 | JGI IMG/M metagenome (GOLD analysis project Ga0154020, IMG submission 109709) | Active sludge microbial communities from wastewater, Klosterneuburg, Austria - Klosneuvirus_20160825_MG | ecosystem: Engineered > WWTP > Aerobic digester > Activated sludge | place... | reverse complement strand
GCCTTGATGCCCCAGGCATGCTCGCCGTGCCGCTCGAGCACATGGCGCGACACCCGGGCCATGATTTCCAGCGCCTCGTCCCAGCCCACCTCGCACAGTTGCCCGTTCACGCGCAGCAGCGGCACGGTGAGCCGCTCGCGGGTGCGGTTGGCCGGGTTGTGGCACTTCTGCGCCAGCGTGCCGCCACGCATCGAGTGGCCACCGCCGGGGTTGACCGCCCTCGCCTGCGGGTCGGGCCGCACCAGCACATGGTGCGGCCGGCCCTGCCAGCTCACGATGTTGTGCTGCGCCGGGTTGGCACGGGCGGCCCGTTGGCCACTCGTCGCCGCGCCGCCTTCGACCGGCCAGCGCCAGACGCGATAGGCGCAGCCGACGACGCAGTAGTCGCATGCGGTGGCGAACTGCTCGGCCTCGGGCGGCGGCGCGGGTGGATCAGGCTGCGCCATCGAGGCCCTCGTCGCCGAAGATCAAACCCTGCAGGCCCACCGCCATGATGCGGTCGTCGTCGAGCTCGAGCACCACCTGCGGCAGCGCCTGCGTGGCATGCCCCGCCAGCACCACGCCATGGCGGGTGAGGTCGAAGCTGGTCAGGTGCCGTGGGCACGGGCCCAGCACCTGGTGGCCGGCGTTGAGCGTTCCTTCCAGCGGGCCTCCCAGGTGCGTGCAGCGGGTGCTGAAGGCCACCACATCGGCATCGGGCCCGATGCCGCCGCCTGCGGGCACGCCCAGGCGCACCAACATGGCCGGCAGCCCAGGGCGTGGATAGTCGAAGGCCAGCGGCTGCCCGACGCGCAGATCGCCCAGGCGGGCCAGCACTTGCGGCGCATGGCCGCTGCGCTCGGCGCACAGCGGCATGGGCAACCCCGCCACCGGGGCCAGCAGCACGATGCGCGCACCGGCCGTGAGCAGTTCGCGGCGCGACAGGCAGGCGCGATCAGCGGCCATGTGTGACTCCTGCTGCCGGCGCAGCCGGCGGGCGCCGCGGGGGCAGCGGCTCGGTGAGCGGCAGCACCGGGGCTGCCACCACGGGCGGTTCGTCCATGCTCAGGCTTTCGAGGAAGGCGACCAGATCGGTCTTCTCGTCCGGTGTCAGGCCCAGCGGCTGCAGCAGCGGCGACTTCGGTGCGCCATTGCCGCCGCCGCGGTCGAAGAAGTCGACCACGGCGCGCAGCGTGGGCAGCGCACCGTTGTGCATGTACGGTGCGGTGTGGCGCAGCTCGCGCAGCGAGGGCGTGCGGAACTTGCCGCGATCGGCCGCGTCACGGGTGAGGTATTCGAGCCCGAGGTCGTCATCGCTCGCGCTGTACTGGCCATGCGCCACGCCGCGTTGCAGGTTCTGCCATCGCGACGTGATTTGCAGCAGCATGTGCGCGCCGGATTGCGGCAGCCGCGACACGCCCAGCGCATGAAAGGACTGGTCGGTGAACAGCGCCCCCGCGTGGCAGCGCACGCAACCGGCCTTGCCGTTGAACAGGGTCCAGCCGCGCTGTGCGGACGGCGCCAGCGCATCGGCCTGGCCGGCGCGCCAGCGGTCGAACGGCACGCGCGCGGCATCGCTCACCAGCGTGCGCTCGAAGGCGGCAATGGCCTGCCAGGCGTGCGTGATGCGCGGCCACTCGGCGCCGAACACCTCGCGAAAGCGACGCACATACTCGGGCACGAGGCGCAGGCGCATCTCCATCATCGCGCTGTCGCCATTGCCGGCCACTGCCCCCTCGGCCGCAGACGGTGCCTGCGCCTCCAGGCTGCCGACGGCGCCGTCCCAGAACAGGCGCTCGTAGTAGGCGACGTTCCACAGCGTCTGCGAGTTGCGCCAGTGGATGGTGCCGGGGTAGCCGCGCGAGACCGCGCTGCGCTCGCCCCAGCCGAGGCTGGGCTGATGGCACGATACGCACGCAGTGGAACCATTGCCCGACAGCCGCGGGTCCCAGAACAGCAGCCGGCCAAGCTCGATCTTGGCCGCGCTCATCGGGTTTTCGCTGGGCACCGGCAGCGGTGGCAGCGCTGCGCTCGGTCCAGCACGCACGCTGCATGCCGCGGCAAGCGCCACCGCGACCGCGGCAAGGGTTGCGGCGCGTGTCATCGCTGGCCTCGCGGCACCGGCGCGTAGTCGCCCGGCATTGGCTCGTGCACCGGTGCTGGCGGACCCGAAAGCGCGCGCAGCAGCGCCACCAGGGCCGCACGTTCGCGCGCATCCAGTGCCACCGGCTGCAGTTCGCTGCCCGCACCACCGCCGCGCAGGTGGAAGTCGACCACCTGCTCCAGCGTGGCGAGCGCACCGTTGTGCATGTACGGCCCGGTGTGCGTCAGGGCACGCAACGACGGCGTCATGAAGCGACCGCGATCGGCCGCCTGCTTGGTGACGGCATACAGCCCCACATCGCCGCGCTCGTCCATGTAGCCGGGCACCCCGAGCGTGGCATGGTGACGCAGCAGCGTGATGGTGCGCAATGGTTCCAGCACCAGCGCCGGTGCGTCGGCCAGTCCCAGCCGATGCGCGCGGCCGTCGCTGCCCAGTGGGCCGCTGTGGCAGCGCACACAGCCGGCCTTGCCATGGAACAGGGCCAGGCCCTCGCGCACAGCTGGCACGAGTTGCGCCGCCTCGCCCCGCAGGTGCGCATCCACCGCGGTGGGGGTGGCATCCAGCGTCTTGAGGTACTCGCCGATCGCATTGAAGATCTGCGGGCCGTACGGCTCGGCGGCGTCGCCGAATGCCCGGCGCCACAGCGCCATGACCTGCGGGATCTGGCGCACCCGTTCCTGCACCAGGCGCGCATCGGCGTTCATGAAATGCGCCTCGGTGACCATATCGCGCACGGCGGTGGGCAGGTCGCCGCCGTCGAGCCGGCCATCCCAGTTCAGGCGCGCCTTCAGCCGCACGGACAGCAGCCCGGGCGCATTGCGGAAGTACTCGGTGCCGTTGTAGCCGCGTGCCAGCGGCAGGCCGTCGGACCAACCGCGCGCGGGCTCATGGCAGCTTGCGCAGCTGCGGCTGCCGTCGCCCGACAGCCGCGGTTCGAAGTAAAGGTGTCGCCCCAGTTCAGCCAGCGCGCCATTGACCTGAGCCGGGGGCGGCAAGGGCTGCAGGCGTGGTGGCGGGGACGGCGCGCCAGGGCCGGTCGTCGCCCAGGCCATGTTTGCGGTGGTACCCGCCCATGCCAGACCCAACACCACGACAGCCGCGCCGAGCCCGAGCGCGCGGCCGCTCATTTCACGTGATCCAGACCGGTGTAGCTCACCGACGGAGCCTGCTGCAGGATGACGTGGCAGCTCGCCTTCCAGGTGAGGATCTCGCGCATCAGGCGCGCATCGTCGTCGGAGGACAGCACGGCGCCTCGCAGCGGAACGTCCATGAAGAAGACGCGCCCCGACGGCGTCTGCGCGAACTGCGCGCGCCAGCCGCGGGCTGGCGAAACATGTCCGACCGGCGCCGCGTGGCAACCCATGCAGTTGAGCGTCCACATGGTCGATGCCGTCTGCCCCGCGCAGGCCGGCGAGCTCGCGCCGATGACCAACGCGCACACCCAGGCGTGGCGCCACGCCGCGACGAGGCGCGGCACGCGCGCGGCGACCATCGTGCGCATGGTGACTACTGGGCCAGGCCGACGATCACCGACGTGGTGCAGTGGAACATGTTGTTGTCGTTGGCCATGCACCAGTTCACGTCGTTGTGCAGGCTGATGCGATACGCCGGTCGCTCGCCCAGGTTCATGTTGCACAGGCAGCGGCCGCAGGAGTTCTTGCCGCAGCAGTCGTTGTAGCTGATGAGGTAGTCCTTGCCATCGGCCGGGTTGCGGCAGGTGCCGATCCAGCCCACCTTGGATGGCTCGGTGCCCGGCGGGCAACTCGATGGCGTTCCACCGCAGCAGCTGCACAGGAAGCCGTCGATGCCGCAGTAGCGCCAGTAGTCGCATTGCGTTTCGTCGGGGGCCTTCTTGGCTTGGCCGCCCCCCGCGCCCGCACCGGCTGCATGGGCCTGGCCACCGGTGCGGTCGAACGGCAGCACCGGAAGCGCCATCGAGCCCGCCAGCAGGGTGCGGCCCACCCGTGCCAGCGCGCTGCGCCGCGACGTGCTGTGCGCCACCTTACGCGCCGAGCGCTCGAACCAGTCGTCGAACCACTTCATCGTTCGTCCCTTCGCTTGCGGCGGTTCATCAGCTGCGGGCCGTGCGGGCGGTCATGTAGCCCTGCACCGATGGCACCGCGAGTTCCTTGGCCGTGAACAGGCTTTCGAGCTGTTCACGCGAATTCACCAGGCCCTTGGCCCGCACGGTGCCATGCTCGTCCAGCAGCACCGCATAGGGCAACTTGCCCACCCGGAAGGCCATGCCCAGTTCGGCGGACAGCAGGTATGGATAGGCCTGCAGCCCGACGCGTTCCACGAACGCGCGGTGCTCGTCGGTTTCGCCGTCGCTGGCGAACACCAGCCGCAGCCAGGCGGCCTCATCGCGGGCGATCGATTTCAGGATGGGCAGCAGTTTCTTGCACACGGGGCACGTGGGCGACAGGAAGAACAGCAACTGGCTGTGTGCCGTGGGCGTGCCCACGCCAACCACGGCACCATCGAGCGCGGGCAGCGTGAACGACGGGGCCGCCTCCCCCACCTTGGGGCCGCTGTCGAGCATCAGTGCGCCCATGGGCGCGATGCGTTCGTACAGGATGCCCACCTGCCGCGCCAGCGCAAAGACCACCACCAACAGCACCAGCACCACGATCCACAGCAGCACCGTCGACACGAGCAAGGCTTCGTTCACCGCTCCACTCCCTTCAGTTCGAGCAACCGCGGCGCGTTGGCCAGCAACTGGTTGCACACGGCATACAAGAGGTACAGGCCAATGGCACCGGTGGCGACGGTCAGGCCGTCCAGCCACATCAGCTCGCGCGCCGCCACGGGCACCAACGCCGTCAGCGCCAACAACCCGAGCACCGCATTGCGCATCACGAGCCACCACGACAGGTGCTGCCGGCCCTCGGGCCCGCCGCAGCCGCAATCGATGTGCGAACGGCCGCGCAGCAGGTTGATGGCCACCGCGCCAGTCACCATCGCCAGCAGCGCCAGCGCGGCCCAGGCGCCTGCGCTGCGCGTGGCCATCGGCAGCAGCAGCGTGCCGGCTGCCAACTCGGACAACGGCAGCAGCCAGGCCGCCGGGTCCACCCAGGATTCAGGCAGCAGCCGGTACTGCGCCAGCGCGCCGGCAAAGGCATCGCGATCGGCGAGCTTCTGTGCCGCACCCACGAGCAAGACGATGGCCAGCATGGCCGCCGCCAGGTGCGCATACAGCGGATCGAGCGGCCAGCCCGGCATCAGTGCAGCTCCAGCATGGTGGCCGATTCGGCCACCCCTTCCATGCGGCCGACGAAGCGGGGCTTGTCGCCGACATTGAACTTGGCGATCGCCATCTTCATGGCATCGAGCGCGTACAGCGTGGGCTGCGCCGACTGCGTGACCACCAGCGCCACCGCCGCATGCCCGGGCAGGCGGGCGAGCCGCTTGCGCGATTGCAGATCGAACACCCAGATCTCGTCGGCCGGGTTCTTGTGCGTGCCCTCGGCGCCGCCCTTGTGCATGCCGATGTACAGGCGCTGCTGGCCGCGGTGCACCGCGAACAGCTGATAGCCGCCCGGGCGCCACCCGGGCTTGGCATCGGCCTTGCCCAGCAGGCTCCACGGTGCGTCGATGCGTGCGGTTTCACCCGACAAGTCGGCCACGTAGACCTTGCCGTGGAAGCTGACCATCACATGGCGGTCACCGATGTTCTGCGTCTGCACGTAGATCGGATCGTTTCCGGGGTCGAAGAAGCGCTCGCTGCGGGTGCTGCTCTTGAGCGTGCCGTCGTCGTTGAGGATCATCGTCTGCAGCGCGCCGTCGCCGCAGATGGTGGAGAACCGATTGGCCGCGGTCTCGGAAGGAATCACGATCCAGCAGGCCGGGTTGGGGATCTCGGCGGCGAACTTGCGCGCCTTGAGGTCGACCACCGTGATCGAGGTGCTGGGCGTCGCGTTCTGGACGAACAGCCAGCGGCCGTCAACCGACGTGCGCATGATGCCCTCGTAGGGCAAGGCCTGCGCGCGCCGCGGCGGAATCGGGATCTCCGCAATCAGCGACAAGGTGGCCGGGTCATGCACTTCAACCACGTCGCTGCGCTCACCGCGCGAGAGCCTCGCGAAGTAGGTGGTGGCCAGATACAGCTCCTTGCGGTCGCGCGACAGCGTGGCCTGCCCGGCGTAGCCGGCAGCAAACTGCCCGAGATAGCGGAACCGCTCGCCGTCGATCACGTGCAGGCGGTTGTCGACGATGTGCTGGATCGTGACGTCCGCAACGTACAGCCGGTGCTCGTTGGGCGGCGGCAACCGGGCCACCGAGAGTGTCTCGGCGGGCAGTTCGGCCATTGCGGCAGTGGCCAGGCACCACAGGATGCCCACCCTTGCCACGGATTTCAGGATGCGACTCGAGACCATGACTCCCCCGCAAGACGGCGCGGCACATCGCCGCGACCGGGTTGTCCCCTGCAACCGCGCCATTGTGGTGGCAGGGTCGTCACAGGCGTTAGCCGAATTCGGCAATCAGGGCTGCACCCTGACTGATACCGCTCGGCACTCGCGGCGATCCCTGGTAGCCCTGATTGACCGATCTCGGCCTGCTGCCGAAGAATGCGGCGATGCTGTCGTCACTGACCCCGGGACAAACCCGCAGGTCTGGCGCCAGGCCCAGCCAGCGCCCTCGTGTACTCCGCCCACTCAGCCCCCCGACAAACGCCACCCGAGCCCGATAACGACCGCCTGCTGGTGCGTCGCGACACACGCGATGCCGACGAGCTGGCTGCCTGCCTGCGCGACTGGAACCAGATCTACGAGCAGTTGGCGCCAGGTCGCTTCGAGGGCCGCTTCGTCGAGTGCCGGCTGCAGGACATCCAGGTGTTTCGCGAGCGCACCAATCAGCCGCTCTACGAGGCAGGGCTGGTCCGCCCGGGCTGGCACGTGGTGGGTGTGCCGGTACACCTGGGGGGCGATGGCCACTGCGGCGGCCGCCCGATACGGGCCGATGGCATCGTCTCGATGCGCGGCGGCGACGAGCTCGATTGCCGGGCGCCGGCGGAGTTCGACATCGTGGCCGCGTCGATTCCGCAGCAGCTGCTGCACGACCATGCCCGCGAGGTCGAGCACTGCGAGTTCGATCATGCGAAGCCGCACTCCACCGTGATTGCGGCCGATCCAGCCCTTACCCAGTCTCTGCGCACCCTGCTGTTGTCGGTGCTGGACGTGGCTGCCCATGCGCCCGCGCAGTTGCGCCAGCCGGCTCCGCGGCGCAGCTTGCAGCAGCGGCTGCTCGCAACGGTGGTGCGAACGCTGGCCCACCCACCGGGCGCCGCAAGCGATCCCCCGCCAAGTGCCAGCGCACGCCACGCCCTGGTGGCCCGCGCGCAGGCCTACATGCGTACCCATGTGGATGAGCCCCTGTCCATCGAAGACCTGTGCCGCGCCCTGCAGGTGAGTCGCCGCACGCTGCAGTACAGCTTCCAGGATGTGCTGCAGGTCAACCCCGTGCGCTACCTGCGCGCACTGCGGCTCAACGGCGTGCGCCGCACGCTGAAGTTGGCGCAGCCTCAGGCCAGCGTGCACGACATTGCGGCGCGTTGGGGCTTCTGGCACATGAGCCGATTTGCCGACGACTACCGGCGCATGTTCGGCGAGTTGCCCTCGCAAACAGCGCGGCTGTCCATCAACGCCCGATGACGCCGCCGGCGCCGGGCTGCCAGCCCTGCGCCCGTCAACCGGTGATGGCCACCCCTGTGTGCCACGCCTTGCGGATCAGCCGCCCGCACTCCGCCGACCGATAGCCCGCGTTTTCCTCGCCCGAGTCCTGCGTGCGGCGCGCGAGCACACCGTAGTGGGTGCGACCGGCGTCGATCCAAGGGTAGAAGCCGAACGCGCCGGCGCTGCTGTAGGCGTGATCACCAGCCTTCGGGTCGTCCTCGACCCAGTGGCCCAACGAATAGTTCCACTGCTCCTGTGTCGGTACCGGCGCGTTGATCGCGGTGGAACAGGTGACCGGGTTGGTGCAGACCTTGTGGGTGCCCAAGGCGGCACCCATGCGCAATTGCCCATTGAGCACATCGCGCAGGAACGTCGCATATCCGGCTGGCGAGGCCGCGAGCCCGCCGGCCAGTTGCGGCTGCACATAGGTGAACCCGTAAGCGCCCAGTACGGTCGCCACTTCGGACGTCAACTGCGCCGAACGCATGGCGCCCAGTCCCATGACGCGACTGGCATGCACCTGCATGTGTCCGCTGCCATACGAGTAGCGCCCCACGTCTTCCCTCACCAGTTCGTCGTTGTTGCCGAGGCAGCTCTCGATGGTTTCCAGCGTGCCGCAGGTCGGCAGCACCATCTGCGTGTAGCCGCTGGTGAAGTTGAGGTACGGCGCGTCGGCATCGCGCGCACCAGCCTTCTGCAGGACATAGGCTGCGTAGATCCACTTGGACGCCGACGCGATGGCCATCAGGGTGTCACGCGCCGGCCCGCCCGCTCCCACCTGGCCGCCCCCGATGCGGCCCTGCGCGTCACCGATCTCCCAGTAGTAGGGCCCCAGGCGCGCAGCCGAGCACAGCGAGTGCGAGTTCGCGGTCTGGCCGGCTGCCGCCAGGCGTTGCCCGTCGGTGGGGGTGGTCGGCGTGTCGGTTGAGCCGCCTCCACCGCAGGCGGCCAGCAGGCAGGCGGCAATCGCAGCACTGATCGGTGCAAAGGACGGGTACAGGGGTCGGGTTGTCATCGATGTCTGCTTTCCTGGACCGGCCATCGCCCGTCCTCGGGCGCCACTATGCCTGCACCCGTGTTGCGCGGCATGCGCGGTCGTGTTGCGCAAATGCAAAGCTCGCGACCGCTGGCCCAGCACGGGACATGTCCTTATAAATTGTGTGCCATTACATTGTACGCAATACTTTCGCCATGACGACATCGAAGCAGCGTCCAACTGGCTCTGGTGGCATCCGTGCGGCCGGCGGCGGCCGACCTGGCACAGCGCCCGACTGGCCGGCAACAACCGAGTGGCTGGCGCTCGATCGCCAGTTGTGCTTCGCCCTGTACGCGGCGTCATTGGCGATGACCAAGACCTACAAGCCGCTGCTGGAGCCGCTGGGCCTGACCTATCCGCAGTACCTCGTGATGCTGGCGCTATGGGAGACCGATGGCATCACCGTCAGTGCGCTGGGCGAGCGGCTCACGCTCGACTCCGGCACCCTCACCCCGCTGCTCAAGCGCCTGCAGGCCCAGGGGCTGGTCCAGCGCCTGCGCGATACCGCCGACGAGCGCCGGGTGCTGCTGCAACTCACCGCCGCGGGACGAGCCCTCGAAGATCGCGCCGTGGCAGTGCCGCAAGCCGTCCTGGCTGCCACCAACTGCGGGCTGAATGAGATTTCGCCGCTTGTCAGGCAACTCACGGCACTGCGCCAGCAATTGCAGGCTCGCCTGCCGGTAGCCCAACAGCGCGAAGGCGGCTGACTGATCAGATCCACCCGCTGCACGACCACCACCCCACCGTTCCCCCACCCCGACACACGGAGCACACCATGGCCCTCGAGAAAGTCCTCTACACCGCAACCGCAACCGCTACCGGCGGGCGCACAGGTACTGCAACGTCGTCCGACGGCAAGCTGAAGGTGGATCTGGCCACCCCGCGCGAGCTGGGCGGGGCCGGCGGCGACGGCACCAACCCCGAGCAGATGTTTGCAGCCGGCTATGCGGCCTGCTTCATCGGCGCGATGAAGGCCGTGGGTGCACGCCAGAAGCTCAAGGTGCCCGATGACGTGTCGATCACCGCCGACGTGGGCATCGGCCCCATCCCGGCCGGCTTCGGTATCCAGGTGGCCATGCGCATCAGCCTGCCGGGCATGGAGCGATCGGCCGCCGAGGCCCTGGTGGCAGCAGCGCACCAGGTGTGCCCGTACTCGAATGCCACCCGCGGCAACATCGAGGTCACGCTCACCGTCGCCTGAATCCGCTGCGCACGGCCGCCGGCGTTGAAGTCAGCGACCGTGCAGTGCCCGCAACAGGCTCTCAGCTCTCCATGAGCGAGAGCATCAGCTCGACCCGCGCCTGCCAGGGCGACAACCCGGCCGCCGACGGCAGCACGTCGCGCCCGCTGTCGATGACCACGCCCTGCCCGCACCGGGTGCTGCGCCACACGGCCACGCCAGCCGTGGACGCGCGCTTGAGCGCCTCCTCCAGTTCGCGGTGCAACGTACCGTTGCCTGTGCAGGCCACCACGATGCCCCGCACCCCTGAATCGACCAGCGCCTCCACGAAGCGGCCGTTGGCGCCGGCATGGCTGACCAACACCTCCACGCGAGGCCAAAACGCCGGCCCCCGCGCCAGCCGCTCGATGCCCAGCGCCGGGCACAGCGGCCAGGTGCGGTGGCGCCGCATCCGCCCTTCCTCCACCCGCCCGATAGGACCGGCATCGCCCGACGAGAACGCGTCGGCACGGTAGGTGTGCACTTTGCGCACGTCGTGGGCGCCGTGCACCGTGCCGGCGGCCACCACCATCACGCCGCTGGCGCCGGGCTCACGGGCCACGACGGTGGCATCGAGCAGGTTCTGCGGCCCATCGGGCTGCAGCGAGGTGCCCGGACGCATGGCCACGGCCAGCACCACCGGCTTGGCCGGCGCCAGCACACGCTGCAGGAACCACGCGGTCTCCTCGGCCGTGTCGGTGCCGTGGGTCACGACGATGCCCTGCACGTCGGGCCGCGCCAAGTGGAATGCCACGCGCTGCGCCAGCCGCTGCCAGGTGGCGTGATCCATGTCCTTGCTGTCGATCTGGGCCACGTCCTCGAGCTCGAGCGACAGGCCTGCCAGCGGCGGCACCGCTGCCACGATGTCGCCCACCGGGCGCTGCGCGGCGCTGTAGCCCACGTTGTCGGTGGCGCTGGCCGCGGTGCCGGCAATGGTGCCGCCGGTGCCCAGGATCACGATGGTGCTTGGCATATTCACCTCATCTGGATAAAAATACAGTCACTGGATGAATCTTCAGGAGTGTCCATGAACGAGGGCCCGAAGCTCACAGCCCGACAGCAACAGATTCTCGATCTGGTGCAAAGCGCAATCGAGCGCACTGGCGCCCCGCCCACGCGCGCCGAAATCGCCGCCGAACTGGGATTTCGCTCGGCCAACGCCGCCGAGGAACACCTGCAGGCGCTGGCGCGCAAGGGCGTGATCGAGCTCGTGGGGGGCACGTCGCGCGGCATCCGACTGCGCACCGACACCCTGCGAGCCCTGAACGAGGCACGCGGCAAGCAGTACATGCTGCCGCTGCCCAGCCTGGCGCAGCTCACCTTGCCGCTCGTGGGCCGGGTGGCGGCGGGCAGTCCGATCCTGGCGCAGGAGCACATCGATCAAACCTATGTGGTCGAAGCCAGCATGTTCCCACGCCGGCCCGATTACCTGTTGAAAGTGCGCGGCATGAGCATGCGCGACGCCGGCATCCTCGATGGCGACTTGCTGGCGGTGCAGAAGGCGCGCGATGCCAAGAACGGACAAATCGTCGTCGCGCGCCTGGGCGACGACGTCACTGTCAAGCGCTTGCACCGCACCCGCACCACCATCGAGTTGCTGCCCGAGAACCCCGAGTTCAAACCCATCATCGTGCCTTTCGGAGATGTCGACTTTGCACTCGAAGGGGTGGCCGTGGGCCTGATCCGCAACAACATGATGCTCTGAGCATGCAACCACGCCGCACCGCGCGGTCGCGCCACATGAAGCACCCCAAGGCCCACACCGCCGCCGAATGCCTGGCCCTGGAGCAGTTGCCCAACATCGGCCCATCGATGGCCGCCGACCTGCGCGCGCTGGGCATCGCCCGGCCCTGCGACCTGGCCACCCGCGACGCCTATGCGCTGTACCAGGCGCTGTGCCGCCTCAGCGGCGCGCGCCAGGACCCGTGCGTTCTCGACACCTTCATGGCCGCCACCGACTTCATGCGCGGCGCGCCTGCTGCTCCCTGGTGGGCCTACACGGCCGAGCGCAAGCGCCTGTACGGGGCGATCTGACAGGCCATCTGACAGGCGATCAAGCCTGGCGCGATGGACAACGCGTTCAGGGTGCGCCCAGCGGCCGCAGCGTGAGCATTTGGGCTGCCGGCTCGCGCGGCCACACCGGAACGTAGCGCACGTCCACCCACGATTGCAGGAAGCGGCTGTAATGCGGCGACCACGGGATGCCGCTTTGCCCGGTGCTGTGCATGAAACCCGAGTTTGCTCGGTCGGCCAGGTCGTACACCGCACGCAGGCTGGGGCCGTGCTCGTCGAGATAGAGCTCGCCAGTGCTGCGATCGGCCTTGAGGTTCACCCGCGAGACATTCACAGTGAACGTATCGCCGCCCACCGGCGCGCGCAGTTCGAAATACGGCGCCAGCGCCTTCACATGCGAGAACGGCCGGTGCTCGGCGCGGGAAACATGCGCGCGGCCCCAGCGCCAGGCGGCAGGGTCGGACCCCTGTGCTGCCTGCAACTCATCGAGCGCTGCGCGCAGCGCCGCATCGGACTGCTGGGCACAGGTTTCCACCGCTGGGGTGCGCTTGTCGTCGCACCACCAGGCATCGTTGCGCGCGAGGATCGCATCGACCGCTTCGAAATAGCTGCGCCCGCCGAAGGTGCGTTCGAACAGCGGCCCGAGTTCATCGCTCAGCAGTGCCATCGTGAGCCGGCGCAGCCAGGCCCAATAGATCAACGGCGCCGCGTGGTCCGCGGCCATGGTGCCGTCGAAGCCCTGGAGCTGTTTTGTGGCCGCCGCAGCCAGCGGGTGATCCGAGCGTACGCGCTGAAGCCACGCCAGGGTTGGCCCGGCGCCCAACGATCGGACGTCGGCATGCTGCACTTGAAGGTCGGCCAGACTGTGCCGGGGCTTGGCATCGAGCATCTGCTCGATGCGCTGCTGGCGAAACGGCAGTGCCCAGCTGCTGGTCAGGTAGTGTGGGTAGTCCGGTGCAACGATGCGCTGGTTTGCAGTGGCGATGTAGCCGCGCTGCGGATCGCGCTGCTGCGGCAGCGCGTCGAACGGCAGCCAGCCTGCCCAGTCGTAGCGGGCGTCCCAGCCAGGCGCCGGCGACAGGCCCCGCAGATCGTGCTCGGCACGGCGCATCGGCACCCGCCCTGGCGCGATGTACCCGATATGGCCCTTCGCGTCGGCGACCACCATGTTCTGCATCGGCGCTACCCAGCCGCGTGCCGCTTCGATGAACTCGGCCACCGACGCAGCCCGGTTCATCCGCAGCGTGGCGCCGAGTTGGTCGAGCCCCGGTTCGGCATCGAGCGCCGTCCAGCGCATCGCCAGCACATAGCCCTGGCGCCCCGGCGCGCCCACGACGTCATCGGCCACGCCGGCATCCGAAATCACCGGACCGTGGCGTGTTGCGCGCACGGTCAGGGTCACGGGCGCCTGCCCGCGCACCGCGATGGTCTCCTGCCAGCGATCGAATCGGGCCCAGCCGTCGGGTGTCTGGTACTGCTCGGCGTCGTCGGGCTTCACCCGCTCGAGGTAGAGGTCCTGCACATCGGGGCCGGTGTTGGTGTAGCCCCAGGCGACGTGCTCGTTCTGCCCCAGCACCACGCCGGGTACGCCCGGCAGGGTGGCACCGGCCACGCGGTAACCGGGCGCGTCCAGCCGCGCGAAGTACCACAGCGCCGGTGCCGACAGCTTCAGGTGTGGATCGTTGGCCAGCAGGGGCTTGCCGGTGGTGGTGCGGCTGCCGGCCAGAACCCAGTTGTTCGAGCCCACGCCCTCGATGCCCGACTCCGGCGCCGCGGCCAGCAACGCCGCGGCGGCCGCGTCGCTGCCCGCCACGGTTCCGGCGAGCTTCAGGCCGCGGTATGTGGTGGTGTAGTCCTGCGTCGCCACGGGTTGCTCACCCGGGTAGGGCGGAAGCAGCTGGTCGATGCGGGGTTTGTCCAGCTTCAGCGCCAGCCGCAAACGCAGCAGTTCGGTCGACCAATTCCCGCCCAGGTCCCAGGCCATCATGATCGACCAGGCCAGGCTGTCCACCGGGCTCCAGTCTTCGGGCTTCACGCCCAGCACCAGGAACTCCGGCGGCAGCGCCTGGCCCAGGTGCTGCACGGCCGCATTCACCCCCGCCGCATAGCCCTGCAGTGCCTCGCGCGACTCGCCCTGGACGTGCTCCCACTGTGCCTGGGCGGCCCGGCGCACGCCCAGCGCACGCAGGAAGCGATCGTTGTCCAGGGCGCCCGGACCAAAGGCCTCGGACAGGCGTCCCGCCCCGATTCGGCGGTGCGTCTCGAGTTGCCAAAGGCGATCCTGCGCATGGGCAACGCCCAGGCCGAACATCAAGTCATGCAGGTTGCCCGCGCGTATGGTCGGGATGCCGTCGGCATCGCGCTCGATCTTCAACTCGCCGCGCAGCCCTGGCAGCCTCGCCTCGCCCTCGGTGCGTGGCAGTGCCTGCCGGCTGTAGACGAAAGCCGCCACCACCGCCGCCAGCAGCAGCAGGCCCAGCAGCGCGCCGATACGCCTGATCCACTTCATCACCCAAGACCTCCTTCGCCCCATTGGGCTGTGCGCTCTCGATACCGGCTGGCGCGGCGGCAGGTTAACAGCGCCAGCGCCCGCGAGATGGCGTTGTTTCCCCGGGTTGTTTGCCGCTTCCGCGGCCCCCGCGGTTCGAACAATGGGCTACAGCCTTCACAACTCGTGGCCGATATCACGGACATGAACACGCTCTCGCATCTTCTGCCCGGCTGGCTCTCGGCCCGGCGCGCGCCGCGCGACAGCGGCACGCCCAGCAGCCTGTTCAGCCGCATCGAGGTCCGGCCACCCGAGCTGTGGCCGTCGTCGCTCACGCTATGGGGTCGCGCGCGCCGTTGGCTCGAACGCTCACCCTGGACGCCCGCGCCGCAGCGTCCGGTCAATCGGCTGGTGCTCGTCAAGCGTGAGTTCCGCGACGCGCTCAAGCCGCTCGAGTCGCACGAAGCCATGCTGCTGGGCGACCGGGTCGACCGTGCGCGCTCGCTGCGCGAGCTGTGGCACCTGCGTGCCGGCGTGTATGAGGCCATGGCCATCGAGCTGGACCAGCCTCGCGCCGACGCGCGCATGGCCCGCCTGAACCGTCACTTTCCCACCCGTGCACCCCGGTCGGGGTTCGCTCCGCTCAACGGCTGACGCCACCAACCCGCGCCTGCACCATGCCAGCCCCCGCACCCGCACCGCGGCAATACCTTGGCCCACCGGGCCAGGCGGTCTGGAGTGCGTCGGCTGCCTCGCCTGATCGCGCCGCCCGGATGGCCGCCCGCCGCAGCTTCGTGCAGGTCAAGCAAGTGTTCATCGAGGCTGTGGCCGGACTAGCGGGACCGCGCGCCGACTGGCTGCGCCACCAGGTACGGCACGCCAAGGAGCCGCTCGACCTGTGGCTGCTGCGCGGAGCGGTGTACGCCGCGCTGCGCACCAATGACCGGGCCGACCACCGGCGCGAGCAGGAACTCCACCGCGCCCTCGACAGCGTGTTTCCCGACTCCACCCACAGCGCCCCAACGTCCTGGGGGGCGTAGCCATCGGCGAGTCCACCCCACACGGGGCAGGCCCTGGGGCCGGACGCGGCACAATCGACCGCGACCGCCATGAACATCATCATCCTCGACGACTACCAGGATGCCGTGCGCAAGCTGCGCTGCGCGGCTCGACTGGAGCCCTATAACGCCAAGGTCTTCACCAACACGGTCAAGGGCATCGGCCAGCTGTCGGTGCGACTGCGCGACGCCGACATCCTGGTGGCCATCCGCGAACGCACGCACTTCCCACGCGCCCTGCTCGAGAAATTGCCTCGGCTGAAGCTGATATCGCAGACCGGCCGGGTCGGGTCGCACATCGACGTCGAGGCCTGCACGCGGCTGGGCATCGCGGTAGCCGAAGGCACGGGTTCGCCAGCGGCGCCGGCAGAGCTCACCTGGGCACTGATCATGGCGGCCATGCGGCGACTGCCGCAGTACATCGGCAACCTCAAGCACGGGGCCTGGCAGCAGTCGGGGCTGAAGGCGGCATCGATGCCGCCCAACTTCGGGTTGGGACAGGTGCTGCGCGGCAAGACGCTCGGCATCTGGGGCTACGGCAAGATCGGACGGCTTGTCGCCGGTTACGGCCGCGCCTTCGGTATGCAGGTCTGGGTGTGGGGCAGCGAGGCGTCGCGCCTGCAGGCGGAGGCCGACGGACTACGCGCAGCCGAGAGCCGCGAGACCTTCTTCGAGGGCGCCGACGTCCTGACGGTGCACCTGCGCCTGAGCGATGACAGCCGCGGCATCGTCACCCTGGACGACCTCTCGCGCATGAAGCCAATGTCGCTGTTCGTCAATACCTCGCGCGCGGAGTTGGTCGAGGAAAACGCCCTGGTGTCGGCCCTGAACCGGGGACGGCCGGGCATGGCAGCAGTCGACGTCTTCGAGTCCGAACCCATTTTGCAGGGTCATCCCCTGCTGCGACTCGAGAACGCGGTCTGCACACCGCACATCGGCTATGTGGAGCAGGAAAGCTACGAGGCGTACTTCGGCGCGGCCTTCGACAACGTGATCCGCTTCATATCCAACGAGCCCGCCAACCTCGTCAACCCCGAGGCACTGAAGGTCCTGCGGTGAGTGCCGACCGCGTGGCGGCCACGCGCTGGGCGCTGTTGTACGGCAACTTCACCATCGGGTGCGGCGTGATGGTGACCGCCGGCACGCTCAACGACCTGGCCCGCGCCCTGCAAGTCAGCGTGCCGGTGGCCGGGCAACTGATTTCGGTGGCCGCCGTCGTGATGGCGATCGGGGCGCCAGCACTGGCTGCTCTGGTGGCCGGCTTCGACCGGCGCCGGCTGTTGGCGTGCGCCCTGATCTGGTTCGCCATCGGCCATGCGCTGTCGGCGCTGATGCCGGGGTATGCGGCGCTGTTGCCGGTGCGTGCCCTTACCATGCTGGCGGCCGCCGTGTTCACGCCTCAGGCAGCGGCGGCCATCAGCGTGATGGTGCCGCCCGAGCAGCGCGGGCGGGCCATCACGTTCGTGTTTCTGGGCTGGTCGGTCTCGTCGGTGCTGGGCATGCCCCTGCATGCCTACATTGGCGAGGCGCACGGCTGGCGCTACGCCTTTGCGCTGGTGGCGCTGCTGTCGGCCGCGGGCGCGGTGTGGGTCTGGCGCGCCATGCCCGATGGCGTGCGGCCGCAGGCGCTGTCACGTGCTCACTGGCGCGAGGTGTTCACACACCCGGCGCTGCTCGCCATCGTGGCCGTCACCGCGCTCGGCGGCGCGGGCCAGTTCACGGTCTTCGCGTACATCGCGCCCTTCTTCAGGCAGGCGCTGGGCGCCAGTGCTGGCGAGGTGAGCCTGATGTTCCTGTGGTTCGGTGCCATCGGCGTCGCGGGCAACGTTGTCGTCTCGCGCACCATCGACCGCATCGGCACCGCCCGCGCGGTTACCTGGCTGCTCGGCGCAATCGCGCTGTCGCTGCTGCTGTGGCCCCTGGGCCGCACCCTGGTTTGGATGGCCCTGGTGATGACCCCTTGGGCGTTCGGGTGCTTCGCCTCGAACTCGGCCCAACAAGCCCGCTTGGGTTTGGCGGCGCCGGTACTCGCGCCCGCGCTCATCGCTCTCAACAGCTCAGCCATGTACGTGGGCCAGGCACTGGGTGCGTCCAGCGGTGGCGTGATGGTGGCGGAGTTCGGTTTTGGTCCGCTGCACTGGGTGGCATTGGCCTGGATGGTGGCAGCCATCGGGTTGAGCCGCTGGGCACAACGCCGTCTGCTGGTCCAGTCCGCATCGGGATCGGGACATGGCTGAGCCGCAGCGGCCCACCACTGCCGATGGCGCCGCTGCGCCGCCAGCCACGCCGGTCACGGAACTGCGCCGTCCTGGCTCGCTGGCCGAGGTGTACCGGGTGTTCACGCGGATGGCGCTGCAGGGGTTCGGCGGCGTACTGCCGGTCGCTCATCGCGAGCTGGTCGAGCGCGAGCGCTGGATGAGCCCCCAGGGCTTCCTGGAGGTGCTGTCGCTCAGCCAGGTGCTTCCCGGCCCCAACGTCGTGAATCTGGCCATCATCTTCGGCGATCGCCACTTCGGCTGGCGTGGCGCGCTGGCGGCCACGGCGGGCATGCTGTCGGTACCGATGCTCGTGGTGCTGGTGCTGGCGCTGATCTACCGCCAGGCCGCCGACCTGCCGTTGGTGACCGGCGCGCTGCGCGGCATGGGCGTGGTGGCCGCCGGCTTGATCATCGGCACTGCGGTGAAGCTCGCCGGCACCTTGTCGAAGAACCCGCTGGGTCTGCCGCTGGCACTGGGCGTCGGGGCGATGACCTTCGCGATGGTGGGCCTGCTGCGCTGGCCGATGGTGTGGGTGGTGCTGGGCCTGGGTGCACTGGGCATGGCGGCGGCCTGGTGGCGCATCACGCACCAGGCTCGCGGGCCGGCTCGGTGACGACCGCTGCGACAACCCACGGCTGGTGATGCCCGTGACGAGCCCCGCCGATACCGCGCCGCTGGCCCAGACGCTGGCCTTGCTGGGCCTGCACGGCCTGGGCACGGCCGACCTGCTGCAGTTGCTGCTGCACTTCACCGTGCTGTCCATGCTGGCCGTGGGCGGCGCCATCACGACGGCCACAGACATGCACCGCTACCTGGTGCAGGAGCAGGGCTGGCTCAACGACACCGAGTTCAACGCCTCGATCGCCCTGGCCCAGGCCGCGCCGGGGCCGAACATCCTGTTCGTGGCTCTGCTCGGCCTGCACTCGGCCGGCATGGCCGGCGTGGTGCTGGCCATGCTGGGCATCATGCTGCCGTCGTCCGCGGTCGCGCTGGTGGTCGGCCGGCTGCGCCGGGCCAATCGCGAGGCCGTCGCGCTTCGCGCCTTCACCGCCGGGCTCACGCCCCTGACGTTGGGGCTGCTGGTGTCGACCGGCTGGGTGCTGACCTCGCCCACCCGTGCGCATTGGGGAACCTGGGCGCTGCTCGCCGTCACGGTGGTGCTGAACGTGCGGACCCGCCTCAGCCCGATGTGGCTGATTGCGCTGGGCGCCGTGGTCGGCATGCTGGGGCTGGTGGGATGAGCG
>Ga0154020_10003424_pt1 | contig 19079 bp, 8 predicted proteins | sample Klosneuvirus_201_FD_109709 | JGI IMG/M metagenome (GOLD analysis project Ga0154020, IMG submission 109709) | Active sludge microbial communities from wastewater, Klosterneuburg, Austria - Klosneuvirus_20160825_MG | ecosystem: Engineered > WWTP > Aerobic digester > Activated sludge | place... | reverse complement strand
TCGCGCTTCAGCACCGCGGCGATGTCGCGCAGCTTCATGAACGGCCCCGAGGCGATGAAACGTTCACCCGCCATGCCGGGCGCGAGCAGCGCGCGCTGGTGCAGGTCGGCCACGTCGCGCGCGTCGACGACGCCGAAGCCGATGTCGGGCAACGCCGGCAGCGCGCCCTGCAGCAGCTTCTTCACGATGACCACCGAGGCCGAGTAGTCGCGGCTCCACACCGGCCCCAGCACCACCGAAGGGTTGATGCTGCAGAACTCGAGCTCGCCGCCTTCGCGTGCCACCCAGTCGCGCGCGGCGCGTTCGGCGATGGCCTTGCTGCGGATGTAGGGCGTGGCGCCGCGGGCGTCGTCGGGTGTCCAGTCGGCCTCGGTGAAGTGGTGTTCGCCGCGGCCGCGGCCGTAGGCGATGGCGGCCACCGAAGACGTCATCACGAAGCGCCGCACGCCGGCATCGCGCGCGGCGCGCAGCGCACGCAGCGCGCCTTCGCGGGCCGGCACGATCAGCTCGTCGGCATGTTTCGGCACGCCCGCCGGCAGCGGGGACGCCAGGTGCACGGCATGGCTGCAGCCGGCCGCGGCCTCGGGCCAGCCGGCGTCGTGCATCAGGTCGGCGGCGAAGAACTTCAGCCGCGTGTCGTCGACGGCGAGCAGCCGGCGCACTTCGGCTTCACGCGCCAGGCTGCGCACGGTGGTGTGCACGCGCCAGCCGTCGGCCACCAGCCGGCGGATCAGGAAGCCGGCGATGTAGCCGCTGCCGCCGGTGACGAGCACGGGGGTCTTCGGGGTGACGGGCATGCGGCAGGCTCTCGGGCGGCGGTGGCGGGCCGGCCAGCATAGCCGTCGTGGCCCGGCCGCGACGGCCGGCCGTGGGCCGCCGGCAGGGTGCATGGTGGCCGCCGCCTAAACTGCGCCGTGCTCCGGCCTGCGCCGCGCCACCGCCCACTTCCGTGCAACCGCTTTCCCCACGCCGACCCCCATGCTGAGCTGGCTCTTCAAGAAACGCGGCCCCGCGGCGGCGCCCGCCGCGCCCAGCGCGCCGGCCGGCGCCGACAAACCCGCCACGCCCGGCAAGACCGCGGCCTCGGCCCGCGCCGCGACGGCCCCGGTGCCGCCACCCGCGGTGGACGAAGGCCCGCTGCTGCGCGCGGCGCTCGGCGACGACGCCGCGCTGCTGCGGCTGGCGCAATCGGCGCAGACGCTGGCCACCCGGCTGGCGGCCGTCGAGGCCCTGGCCGACGAAGGTGCGCTGCGCCAGGCCGAGCGCCACTTCCGCAGCCACGACCGCAAGGTGCACCGCCTGGCCAAGCAGCGGCTGGAAGCCGCCGTCACCCGGCGCGAAGCCCGGGCCCAGGCGCAGGCGCTGCTGGAACGCACCCGCGGCCTGATGGGCGAAACGCTGGTGGCGGTGAACCACGTCGTCGAGGTCGACCGTGCCTGGGCCGCGCTGCCGGCGCAGGCCTTGCCGCCCGAACTGGCGCAGGCCTGGACCACCCTGCGCGCCGAACTCGATGCCCGCATGCGGGCGCAGGACGAGGCGCAACGCCGGCTGCAGCGCTGGACGGCCGAAGCCCGCCAGCGGCTCGACGCCGCGCCCGGCGAGCGGGCTGCCGCCGAGCAGGGCGGCACACCCGAAGCGGCCGCGCAACTGGCCGAGGCCCTGGCCGCGCTGCGTGCCGCACGGCCCGACGTGCCGGCCACGGCGGCGCTGGGCGACGCGCTGGACCAGGCGCAGCAGGCCACGCTGGCCCTGCAGGCCCGGCTTGAGCAAAAGGCAGCCAGCGCCGCGGCCGCCGCGCTGGCCGCGGCCGAAGCCCCCGCCGTGGCGGCTGACGTGGCGCCGGCCGCCGCGCCGCCGCCCGCGGCGCCGTCACCGCAGGACGACGCACGCAGCGCGGCCCGGCGCCAGCGCCTGGAAGGCCTGGTGCAGCAGGCCGAGGCCGCGCTCGCCGATGGTCAGCTGGCGGTGCTGCAGCAGCGGCTGCAGGCCATCGAAAACACGCTGGCCCAGGGCCACGCCGTGCCGCCGGAGACGCTGCGTCCGCGCCTGCAGGCGCTGCAGGCCGAGCGCGGTCGCCTGAAGGCCTGGCAGCAATGGGGCGGTGCCCGCGCCCGCGACGACCTGATCGCCGAGGCGGAAACCCTGGCGCGGCAGACCCTGGCCGCGGCGCCGCCGCAGGCGCACGACGGGGCCGCGGCGGCCGCGGTCGCAGAGGCCGGGCTGGCAGCGCAGGGCCTGCCGGAGGGCCCTGGCGCCGAGGCCGGGCCGGTCGCTGACGCCGAGACCGACGCCGACGCGGACGCATACGCGGATGCCGGGCCGACGCCGGCGCCCGAGACCAGCGGTGCGGCGGCCAGCGTCGCGAACCTGACCCACGGGACCCCCGGGCCCGGCGAGACGATCACCGGGCCCGAACCGAGCGAACCGAGCGAACCGAGCGTCCAGAGCGAACCGAGCGAACCGACCGAACCGACCGAACCGACCCCCCCGACCCACCCCGCCGTCACAGGCGCTGCGGCGGCCACCACCGCGCCGCCAGCGGCCCCGACAGCGCCGCCTCCGCGCACACCCACGCCGGCGCAGCCCCCGAAGGCGCCGCGCCTGCCGCCGGTGAAGCTGAACCTGAAGCAGCACGCCGAGGCCATCCAGTTGCTGCGCAAACGCTGGAAGGCGCTCGACCACCAGGGCGCCGTGGCCAGTGCCGAGCAGTGGCGGCGCTTCGACACCGCATTGCAGCTCGCACACGAACCGGTGGCGGCGCAGCAGGCCGCGCTGAAGGCCGCGCGCCAGGAGAACCTGGCCACGCGCGAAGCGCTGCTGGCCACGCTGGAGGCTTTTGCGACGGCCCATGCACCGGGTGCGGCCGGCGACGGCACGGACGGCCTGCCGGCCACCGCCGGCGAGGCCGCGGCCGCCGAGGCCGCAGCCACCGGCCGTGACGCCGGCGGCATGCCGCCCGACTGGCGTGCCTGCATCGCCCAGCTCGACCGTTTCCACGCCGCCTGGCGCAAGCTGGGGCCGGTGGAACACACGGTGCCCGCCGCGGCGCGCGAAACGCTGCTGCAGCGCCTGGACACGACGCTGGCGCGCATCGAGACGCCGCTGCAGCAGGCCCGCGACGCCGCCGCGGCCGAACGGGAACGGCTCATCGCCCAGGCCGGGCAGCTGCTGCCGGCGGCCGGCGGCCGGCCTGCACCCGAGGCCACGCGCCAGGTGCGCGAACTGCAGGCCGCCTGGCAGCACCGGGCGCCCCGGTATCCGGTGCCGCGCGGCCTGGAAACCGCGCTCTGGTCGCGCTTCAAGGCCGCCACCGACGCCGTGTTCACGCAGCGCGAAGCGGCCTTCGCCGCGCGCGACGCCGAACTCGCCGCCCACCTGGCCGCTGCGAACGCGCTGGTCGACCGCCTGGCGGCGCTGGACCTCGCGTCGGCCCCGGCCGACATCCAGCGCACGCTGGCCGAGGTCGACCGCGCCTGGCGCCAGGGCGGTGAGGTGCCGCGGGGCGCCGTCGACGGGCTGCAGGCGCGTTACCAGGCCGCGCGCAGCGCCGCCGCGGGGCTGCTGGCCGCCGGGCAGCAGCAGCGCTGGCAGGCGCGCTGCGACACGCTGGCGGCACGGCTGGCGCTGTGCGAGGCACGCGAAGACGGCGCCGAAGACGCCGACACGCTGCAGGCACGCTGGGCCGCACCCGAGGCCGCGCTTGCGCTCCTGCCCACGCCGTGGCAGCAGGCGCTGGCGCAGCGCTGGGCGCAGCCGCCCGGTGCCGGCCCGCTGGGCACGGCCGAGGTCGACGATCTGCTGCTGCGCCTGGAAGCCGCACTGAACCTGCCCAGCGCGCCGGCCTGGCAGGCCGCGCGCCAGCAGCTCAAGCTGCGCGCGCTGAAGGACACGATGGAAGGCCGCGCACCGGCCCAGGCCGGCCCGCAGCAGACCGCGGCCGGGCTGCAGGCCCTGCTGCGCCAGGCGGGGCTGGACGCGGCGCAGCGCGAGCGGCTGCAGGCGCTGCTGGCGGCACTGCGGGCCGCGCCGCCGGCCGTGCTGGGGCTGCCGGCCGAGACGGCCTGAACGCGGCCGGCGCGGCGCGCCGGCGGGTGATCGGCAGGCTACTCGGCGAACAGCAGCGCCGGCGACTCCAGCCGCAAGCGCAGCGCCTGCACAAAACGCGCGGCGTCGATGCCGTCGATGACACGGTGGTCGAAGGACGACGACAGGTTCATCCGCTGGCGCAGCACGACGCTGCCACCCTGCGCCACCGGCCGCTCGACGATGCGGTTGACGGCGACGATGGCCACTTCCGGGCGGTTGATCACCGGCGTCGAGGCGATGCCGCCCAGCGCACCCAGGCTGCTGATCGTGATCGTGGATCCGCTGAGCTCGGCGCGCGTGGCGCGGCCCGACCGTGCCGCCTCGGCCAGCCGTGCCAGTTCGGCCGCCAGCGCCCAGACGTCGCGCGCCTCGGCGTGGCGCAGCACGGGCACCAGCAGCCCGTGCGGCGTGTCGGTGGCCACGCCGAGGTGCACCGCCCCGTAGCGCGTGATCACGCCGGCCTCGTCGTCGAAACGTGCGTTGACCTGCGGGAATTCGCCCACCGCGCCCACCAGCGCACGCATCAGCAGCGGCAGCAGCGTGAGGCGGCCGCGCGTGGCGGCGTGGCGTGCGTTCAGCGCCGCGCGCGTGGTTTCCAGCTCGGTGACGTCGACTTCCTCGACATAACTGAAGTGCGGGATGCGTCGTTTCGCTTCCTGCATCTGCAGCGCGATGCGCCGGCGCAGGCCGATCACCGGCACCGCCGCTTCGTCGTGGCGCTCGGCGTGCCGTGGCGCAGCGTGCGGCGCAGCGGCGTGCGGCGCGACGCCGTGCGCTGCGACGTGTGCGTCGAGGTCGGCCTGCGTCGTGCGCCCGGCCGTGCCGGTGGCGGGCACGTCGTCGAGCGTGAGGCCCAGTTCCCAGGCCCGCCGGCGCACGGCGGGCGACGCGATCGCGCGCCGGCGCGCGGCGCCTCCGGCCGACGGCGGTGCTGCGGCCGCCGGCGGTGTCGCGGCCCGCGTGGGCGGCGGCGCGCGGCCGGCAGCCGGCGTCGGTGCCGAAGGCGAGGCCGCTGCCGCAGGGGCAGCGCGCGCCGCGGCCGTGGCGGCCGTGGCGGCCGTGGCGGCTGCCGCGGGTGCTGCGGCCGGCGCGGGCGCCCGGCGGGCAGGGCCGGTGTCCGCGGTTTCGATGCGGATCAGCTCGGCCCCCACGGCCAGCATCTGCCCCACCAAGCCGCCCAGCGCCTGCACGCGGCCGGCCACGGGCGAGGGGATCTCGACGCTGGCCTTGTCGGTCATCACGTCGGCCAGCGGCTGGTCTTCGGCCACCACGTCGCCCACCGCCACGTGCCAGGCCACCAGCTCCACTTCGGCGATGCCTTCGCCGACATCGGGCACCTTGATGACACGCGTGTCGGCCATCTCAGTCTTCCATCACGCGCCGCAGCGCCGCCGCCACGCGCGCCGGGCCGGGGAAGTAGGCCCATTCCAGCGCGTGCGGGTAGGGCGTGTCCCAGCCGGTGACCCGTTCGACCGGCGCTTCCAGGTGGTAGAAGCAGTGTTCCTGCACCAGCGCCACGAGCTCGGCGCCGAAGCCGCTGGTGCGCGTGGCCTCGTGCACGACGACGCAGCGGCCCGTCTTCTGCACCGAGGCCACCAGCGCGCCCAGGTCCAGCGGCCAGAGGGACCGCAGGTCGATGATCTCGGCGTCGATGCCGGTCTCGTTCGCCGCGGCCTCGCTGACATAGACCATGGTGCCGTAGGTCAGCACCGTCACCGCGCGGCCCGGACGGTAGACCGACGCGCTGTCCAGCGGCACCGTGTAGTAGCCCTCGGGCACCTCGCCCAGCGCGTGCTGCGCCCAGGGCACGACGGGGCGTTCGTGGTGGCCGTCGAAGGGGCCGTTGTACAGGCGCTTGGGCTCGAGGAAGATCACCGGGTCGTCGTTCTCTATCGACGCGATGAGCAGGCCCTTGGCGTCGTAGGGGTTGCTGGGCATCACGGTGCGCAGCCCGCAGACATGCGTGAACAGCGCCTCGGGGCTCTGGCTGTGCGTCTGGCCGCCGTAGATGCCGCCGCCGCAGGGCATGCGTATGGTCAGCGGCGCGGTGAAGTCGCCGGCCGAGCGGTAGCGCAGCCGCGCGGCCTCGGAGACGATCTGGTCCGAAGCCGGGTAGAAATAGTCGGCGAACTGCACTTCCACCACCGGCCGCAGCCCGTAGGCGGCCATGCCCACCGCGGTGCCGACGATGCCGCCTTCCGAGATGGGCGCGTCGAACACGCGCGACCTGCCGTACTTGGCCTGCAGCCCTTCGGTGCAGCGGAAGACGCCGCCGAAGTAGCCCACGTCCTGGCCGTAGACCACGACCTTGGGGTCGCGTTCGAGCATCACGTCCATCGCCGAACGCAGGGCCTGGATCATGGTCATGCGGGCCATGTCAGCGGGATTCCCTGGCCTGCCGCAGCTGTTCGACCAGATGCGCCGGCATGTCCTTGTAGACACCTTCGAACATCGTCTCCAGCGGCGGCACGTGCTCGTCGATGAGCGCGCCGCCGTGGCTTTCGGCTTCCTTCAGCGCCGCGACGACTTCGGCGTCCAGGGCCTGCTGCAGGCCCGCGTGTTCGTGCTCGGTCCACACGCCCAGCCGCAGCAGGTGCTGCTTCAGGCGCGTGATGGGGTCGCCCAGCGGAAAACGCTGCACATCGTCGGCCGGGCGGTAGCGTGACGGGTCGTCGGACGTGGAATGTGCGCCGGCGCGGTAGGTCAGCCACTCGATCAGCGTCGGCCCCAGGTTGCGGCGCGCGCGTTCGGCGGCCCAGCGCGACGCCGCCAGCACGGCCAGGAAGTCGTTGCCGTCGACCCGCAGCGACGCGATGCCGCAGCCCACGCCGTGCGCGGCGAAGGTGGTGGCCTCGCCGCCGGCGATGGCCTGGAAGGTGGAGATGGCCCACTGGTTGTTGACCACGTTCAGCACCACCGGCGCGCGGTAGACATGGGCGAAGGTGAGTGCGGTGTGGAAATCGCTCTCGGCGGTGGCGCCGTCGCCTATCCAGGCCGAGGCGATCTTCGTGTCGCCCGCGATGGCCGACGCCATCGCCCAACCGACGGCCTGGATGAACTGCGTTGCCAGGTTGCCGCTGATCGAGAAGAAGCCGGCGCGCCGGTACGAATACATCACCGGCAGCTGGCGGCCCTTCATCGGGTCGCACTCGTTGCTCATCAGCTGGCACATCAGCTCGGCCATCGGCACGTCGTCGCGCGCCAGCAGCAGGCCCTGCTGCCGGTAGGTGGGGAAACACATGTCGCCCGGCTGCAGCGCCAGCGTGTGCGCGGTGGCGATGGCCTCCTCGCCCAGGCACTGCATGTAGAACGAGATCTTCTTCTGGCGCTGCGCGAGCAGCATCTTGGCGTCGAAGGCGCGTGTGCGCATCATCGCGCGCAGGCCGCGCTGCAGCAGCGCGGCGTCGGCCTGCGGCACCCAGGGGCCGACGGCCCGGCCTTCGTCGTCGAGCACACGCACCAGCGTGGTGGCCAGGTCGGCCGTGCTGGCGGGCGAGGCGTCGATCTCGGGCCGCCGCACCGCACCGGCGGGCGACAGGCGCAGGTAGGAGAAATCCGTGGCGTGCCCCGGGCGCCCGCTGGGTTCGGGCACGTGCAGACGCAGCGGCTGCGGCTCAGGGGGCATGGGCAGTCTCCTCGGCGCGATGGTAAGGCGCCCGGCGCAGGCTCTGCTTCGTCAGCCGCGCCGCGACGCGTCCGTCCAGCGGTTCACACCACCTTGTCGAGCGTCTTCGTCTTGGCGTTCCACTCGACGTAATAACCCTTGCCGTAGGGGTTCACCACGAAGGCCTTGGTGGTGCCCTTCCAGAACTTGGCGGGGGGTTCGTTCTTCAGCTTGCGCAGCGTCACGTTCTCCTTTTCCTTCAGCACGTCCAGCGCCTTCTGGATCTGGTCTTCCAGCGTGGCCTGCGCGGCCAGGCGCTCTTCTTCCTTCTTCGCCTCGGCCAGGGCGATCTTGTGCGCGGCCAGCGAAACGGCGCTGATGCTGAGGCGGCGCGACGCGGTCGAGTTCTTCATGCGCGGCACCACGGCCAGCACGGGCCAGCGCGCCCAGAGCGACGCGTTTTCGTAGCTGAACTGCACACCTTCCCACTGGAAGCGGTCGTCCAGGCCGTCGACGCCCTTGATCTCGGTGGCGGCGACGTTCAGGTGGAAGGTATGGAAGACGCTCGCGGCCGTGCCCTTGGCGAGGCTGCCGAAGGTGGTGACCACGCGCAGCTGCAGATGGGCGTTGGTCTCGGGCTGGTGTATGCCCTTGGACACGCGCATCACGCTGCGGCTGTCCGGCGTGTGGTAGGCGTCGTTCAGCGCCTTGAACGCTTCCTTGGCCTTGCCGGTGTGCTTGTCGGCCGACCAGGACGTGAGCAGCTGGCGTGCATTGCAGACGATGCGCTGGTGCTCGGCCCAGTCCATCTCCGTTTCCTTGTTGGGCACCATCACGTCGTCGCGCTCGGGGTGCGGCGACTCGCCGTCCCAGCTGAAGCCGATGACGCCTTTGTCGGCTTGCAGGACGTGCTCGGGCAAGGTGATCATGGTGGGTGTCGAAGGGGAGGGAAGGCCGATTGAAGTGGCGACCCGCGCGCGGCCGTGAGGCGGGAAACCCCTAGCGCCCCCTAGACTGCAAAGTGAGCTGGCAGATGGCTCCCGCAGCGACGGTGCCCTGTTCCGGCCGAGACGCGAGACACGTCGGGCCTGGCCCGCGCGGGGCTCAGCCGCTGGCCAGCTTCAGGCCGACGATGCCCGCCACGATCAGGCCCAGGCTCACGAGCCGCCCCAGGGACGCGGGCTCGCCGAACAGCACCATGCCCAGGATGGCCGTGCCGACCGCGCCGACACCGACCCAGACGGCATACGAGGTGCCGACAGGCAGGGACTTCATCGCGACCCCGAGCAGCACGACGCTGAGGACCATGGCGGCGAGCGTGAAGACACTCGGCCACAAGCGGGTGAAGCCTTCGGTGTACTTCAGGCCGATGGCCCAGCCGACCTCGAGCAGGCCGGCGACGAACAACAACACCCAGGCCATGGACATCTGCTCCTTGCAGGTGGGCTCAGTGATGGCCCTTGGGCCGCACGCTGAAGCGGGCGACAAGGACGCCGGTCTCGGCAGCGGAGGGCTCGACCGTCACCTCGGCCCGGGCCAGCGGCCGGCAGGCACCTGCCGCACGGTCGGGCGCGCCGGCGGGGGGCTCGCTGTAGTCGGCCAGCCAGGCCTGCAGGCGTCGCTGCATCTCGACTGCACCCAGGCCGACCATCGCGCCGTCGCGCACGATCTGGCGCATGAAGTGCGCCAGGCGGCCGACCACCAGCCGGTACCGCAGCCCGACCGCGACGCGTGCATGGCGCCCGGCGTCGGGGTCGTCGAACTCGGCCGCCTTGGCCAGCGTGGCCAGGCGCGGGAACAGCGCGATGCCGCTGCGCTCGTGCACCGCCAGCACGGTGAGGCCCATGCGCGCCAGCTGTTCGATGCGGTGGTCGTCGACCGGCTTCTCGGTCGGGCCGCACGCGCCGTCACGCGGCAGGTCCTCGAAGGCACCACCGCCCGTCAGGCCCTCGATCGAGTCGAACCAGCCGTGGACGCGGAAGGCGCGCTGGATCGCCGACGCCAGCAGCCAGGCCGCGCCGGCGTAGAGCGGCGCGGGCAACAAGCCGCCGGCCTGCCCTTCGTCGTAGACGGCGCCCCCGCCCAGCGCCACGCCGCGCCAGGGCAGGCGCTCGACGTAGCGCAGCACCGTCAGCACCAGCCAGGCCGCGTCCTCGTCGGCGCGCAGCGCCCACCAGGTTTCGTATTCGGGCATCTGGAAGATCTTGGCGATGTCGCGCGGGATCGACAGCTCCTGCCACGACTCCATCTGCAACAGCGGCGGCGCGGCGGCGGCGAGCAAGGGGGCCTGGCAGGCGGCCGCGATCTGGCGCAGTTCGCCCAGCATCTCCAGATCACGCGGCCCGTGGTCGAATTCGAAGTCCACGACGATGCAGCCCACCGGTTCGGCGCCGGCGCTGCCCAGCGCTTCCGTGTACAGCCGCTTGAAGATCGGGCTCTGGTCCCGGGCCGTGCCCTTGTGGCGCGTCAAGGTCTTGGCCAGTTCGGCTTTGCCTATCGACATCACGCGCACCGGGCACAGGCCATCGGGCTCGTTGGCCGCCACCAGGCGCTGCAAGCCACGCCAGGCCGATTCCAGGCGCAGGAAGTCGGGGTGCGCAACGATGGCATCGAGCTGCCGGCACACGGCCGCGTGCGCCGGCCCGGCCACGGCGGCCGCCAGCGCAGGCACCTGGCGCACGAGCGCCGGCGGTGCGAAGTCGTCGAGGCGCAGAAAACGCAGCTCCACGTCCACGGTGCTGCCGGCAGCGTGCAGGTCGGGCAGCGTCAGCAGCAGCCGCGGTGCGGTGGCGCGCAGGTAGCGGTCGAAACCCTCGGCGTCGACGTCGACGAAGTGCCGATCGCGCACCGGCGGCAAGGGCTCGGCCGGCATGCCCGCCAGGTCCGCCAGCACCGCCGTCGTGAACGGCAGGTCGATGCGCCGCGACACGCCGTCCACCTCGACGCGGTAGTGCAGGTCGACACGGGGCGGGATGGCGGACGTCATCGCGGCGTCGCCTCCAGCCAGGTCTGGATGCGTGTGATGAGCGCCCGCGCGGCCGCGTTCGTCGCCGCGTCGGCCCGGTCCGGTGGCGGCGATGCCGGCGCGGCCGGCACCTCGGGTGGCGGCGCGTCGGCGCGCTGCGTCGACCACCGGCCCGTCGCCATCGCGTCGACCAGTTCCTGCAGCGTGCGCAGGAAGTGCGACAGCGGGGACAAGGGGTCGCCGTACAGCGTGCGGGCCTGCACCGCCGCGCGCAGGCGATCGACGCCGGCCCGCAAGGCACCCAGGCGTGCGCCGAGTTCGGGCTCACGCGCCAGCTGCCACTGCACGACCTGCTGCAACTGCGCCGCCGCGTCGCGCGGCAAGCCTGCGGACGATGAACGCGCGGCGAGCAGGCGCTCGATGTCGCCCGCAAGCACGACCGCAGCGCCGTCGCCGAATTCGATGCGCCGCAGCTCGCCGAGCAGGCCGTCCTGCGCCGCCAGCTCGGCGAGCGCGTTGACGCGCATCGTCTCGTCGTCGTTGTCCTCGACGTCGAGCATCGGGTGCACGGCGTGCCACCAGCGCTCGACCAGTTCGGCGACGAGCTGCACGCCGTCCTGCGCGCCGGCCCAGCCCCGCGTGGCGGTGGCCGCGCGCGTCAGCACCGCGGCGACGCGCAGGTCACGCGTGCGCCGGAAGAGTTCCAGCGCCTGCCAGTAGACCCCGGTCCAGTCCGGTGGCCGGGCCGGCTCGATGTAGTCACCGAACTGGCGTTCCGGGATCGACTCGGCGAGCCGCATCAGTTCGAAGTGCGCGGGGTCGTATTCGAGGTCGGGCCCACAGGGGTCTTCGGCCGAGAGCGCGCCCGCGAGCTGTTCGATCGGCAGCGGCGGGATGGGCGTGCCCGGCCTGCGGCGACCGTGCAGCGGCAGCGGCGACACGTTCAGCTCGGCCTCGGGCGCCGGTGTCGCCACCACGTCCTGCACCGGCCCGTGGCGCGAGCGCAGCGCGTCGCTCAGGCGGCCGATGCGCAGGCGCAGGCGGGCCAGCAGCCTGTGGGGTGCGGGGGCGCGCATCCCGGCCTCGACGGCACGGGTGAGTTCGTCGAGCCGCGACAAGGCCGCGGCGAGCAGCGCTTCCAGCGCCGGCTCGGCGGCCTGCTCGGCGTCCAGCGCACGCCGCACCGGCGCGGCGGCGTCGTCCCAGATCAGGTCCAGCAGCCGCTGCTCCTGCAGCCTGGCGAGCTCGGCCACCGTGATCACGTCGTCGCCCCGTCCCAGGCGCAATGCGCCCAGTTCGACCAGCAGCGGGTGCCCCAGCAGGCGCCGCTGGCTGTCGGCATCGCCATCGTCGTGGTCGTCCCACCAGCCGTCGGGGCTGTCGGCGTCGGGCCGCGGGTGCACCGCGCGGCCGTAGCGGGTCTGCAGGCCGAGCAGCAGCGCCAGGCCGGGCTCCAGCCCCTGCCAGCGCTGCAGCTGCAGCCGGGCGCGCAGCAGCAGCAAGGCCACGCGCCAGTCCTTGCTGCGGCCGAGCAGGGTCGATGCGCGGGCGGCCACCGCGGCCCAGTCGGGCGGCTGCCCGGGGTGCACCGACCAGCCCATGCGCTGCTCGGCCACGCCGGCGGCCAGGCGCTCGATTTCGAGCAGCGCGGGGTCGTCGCCGAGGTCGGGGCCGCAGGGGTCATCGGCCGCGACCGGCGCAAGCAGGTTCTGAAGGTCGACCATGGGCGGGCAGTGCGGTGTCTGGATGGTAGCAACCGGGGGTCCGTGGTCCTGGCCTGCTAGGCTCGCACACCGCAGACGCTGCGCCGGCACCGCCCGTTGGACACCCTCCACATCTTCGTCAGCTCGACCTGGATCGACATGGTGCCCGAGCGCCAGGCCGTCGAGCGCGCCACGGCGCGCCTGCGCTCGATCCGCTTCGTCGGCATGGAGCACTTCGGCGCGCGCGACGGCACGACACGCCAGGTGTCGCTGGACGAGGTCGACCGCTGCCAGGTCTATGTCGGCGTCATCGGGCCGCGCTGGGGCTCGGGCATCACCGAGGCCGAATACCGCCGCGCGCAGGCACGCGGGCTGCCCTGCCTGCTGTACTTCAAAGGGGGCGTCGTGCCGGACGACGAGCGCCTCGTGGCCTGGCAGGCCGAGCTGGCCGCGGCACACACCGTGCTCACCTTCGCCAGCCCGGACGAGCTGGCGGCGCGCCTCGTGGCCGACCTGCACAACCTGGTGCTCGACCGGGTCGCCGGCCAGCAGCTCGATGCGCTGCCGCTGGAGTACCGCACCCGCATCGAGGCCTTCGTCGCCGAGTACCTGGGCCGTGCCGACGCGCCGGTGGCCTTCGGCGGCCGCGAGGCCGAGCTCGACGCGCTGGACCATTGGCTGGGCCACGCCGACGCGCCACCCTACGCGATGCTGGCCGCGCCCGCCGGGCGCGGCAAGTCGGCGCTGCTGGTGCGCTGGGTGCGGCAGCTGGCGCTCACCAGCGGGCTGGCGGTGCTGTTCTTCCCGATCAGCATCCGCTTCCGCACCAACCTGGCGGCGATCGCGTTCACGGCCATCAGCTCGCGCCTGGCGCAGCTGCACGGCGAAGCGCTGCGCGCCGGCCCCGACACCCCGGTGGAGGTGTGGCGCGAGCTGATGGCCGGGCTGCTGCGCCGGCCGCTGCCCGATGGCCGGCGCCTGCTGCTGGTGCTGGACGGCGCCGACGAGGCCGCCGACTGGACACCCGGGCCCGACCTCTTCCCCGCCACCCCGACCGCGGGCCTGCGCGTGCTGGTCTCGGCGCGCTACCAGCCGGGCGACAGCGATGCGCGCGGCTGGGTCGCCCGGCTGGGCTGGCAGCGCCCGGGCCTGGCCTGGCCGATCGACCTCGGGCCGCTGTCGGCGGCCGGCCTGGCCGACGTGCTGCGCCAGGCCAGCGTGCCGCTGGAACTGCTGAGCGCACGCGCCGACATCGTCGCCGAGCTGTTCCGCCTGAGCCGCGGCGACCCGCTGCTGATCCAGCTCTACGTCGCCGACCTGATGCGCCGTGGCGACGACGCCGTGCAGCTGCGCCCCGAGGACCTGGGCCGCCGCGAGCCGGGGCTGGCGGGCTACTTCGCCGCCTGGTGGGAAGACCAGCGTGTGCTGTGGGGCGGCGACTCGCCGCTGCGCGAGGCCGAATTCAGCCAGGTCTTCAACGTGCTGTCCTGCGCCCTCGGCCCGCTGCGCGGGCGCGAGCTGCTGGAACTGCTGTCGGCCGACCGTCCGGTCGTCGCCTGGGTGGTCGACGACGTGATGCGCAGCCTGCGCCGCTTCGTCGTCGGTGACGGCGAGGTGCAGGGTTATGCGTTCAGCCATCCGCGCCTGGCCGAGTACTTCTTCGACGAGCTGCAGCGCCTGGGCCAGGCCGAAGAGGTCGAACAGCGCTTCGTGCGCTGGGGGCGCCAGTGGCTGGCCGACCTGGCCAGCGGGCAGCGCGAGCCGCAGGCGGTGCCGGCCTACCTGCTGCAGTTCCTGCGGCCGCACCTGCAGCGCGCCGGCTGCGGCGTCGAGGATTTCGCCGCGCTCGCCAGCAGCGGCTGGGCGCGCGCCTGGGAACGCCTGGACAAGGGCAGCTGGAGCGGCTTCCTCGTCGACCTGCAGGGTGCGCGCGACGCCGCGCGCGCCGAGGGCGACGCCCGCGTGGCGCAGGGGCAGGCGCCGCTGCACCTGGGCCTGGAACTGCGCGCGGCGGTCTTTGCGGCCAGCGTCGCGGCGCACGCCAGCGAGCTGCCCACCACGCTGCTGGCCGTACTGATGGCGCGCGGCCTGTGGAGCACCGAGCAGGCCATCGCCCACGCCACCCGCGTGCCCGACGACCGGTCGCGCCTGGAAGGCCTGCTGACGGTGGTGGCGATGGCCGGCGACGCCGACCGGCCGCTGGCGCTGGCGGCGGCACTCGGCCAGGTGCGGGCCATGCTTGCCGACGGCCACTGGGCGCTGGCGGACGGCCTCGGGCGCTGCGCCGGCACGGACGAGGGCCCGCCCGGGCGGCCGCTGTCGGCGGCACTGCTGGGGGCGGCCGCACGCCTGGTGCGGCAGGGCTTGGACGAAGCGCAGGCCGAGGTGCTGGCCGACACCTTGGTGGCGGCGCTCGAGCGTTCACGTGCCCGGCCCGAGGCGCGTGTGCTGGGCATCGACGCCGTCGCTGCGGTGCTGATGCGGCCCGAGCTCGCCGCGCTGCGGCAACAGTCCCTGCGCGAGCTGGCGGCCGGCGTCGACGAGGGCGGCTGTGCGCACCCCCGCGTCGCCTTGACGCTGTTGACGGCCGCGCTGGACGACGAGCCTGCGCTGACGCAGCCGGCGCTGGGCGCTGCGCTGCTGGCGCTCGTGCACGGCATCGTCGAGCTCGGACAGGTGGACGGGGCGGCCTGCGAGCTGCTGCTTGCGGCGCTGCCGCTGGCGTCCGACGGCGCGCGGCACGCCGCCGGCACCACGCTGGCCGCGGCGGCGCGCCTGCCCGGCTTCGCCCTCCTGCTCGACACCCTGTCGGCGCGTCCGGTGCCGGGCGCGCCGGCCCTGCTCGAAGCCTTGCTGGCGCAGGCGCCTGCCTCGTGCCGGCAGGCCGTCGCCCGGGCCTGGGTGCAAGCGGGCACCCCGGCGGCACCGAACAGTCTGCTGCCACCGCGCATCGTCCCCCCCGAACGGCTGTCCGCGATGGGCGAGACCGATGCCCTGGCATGGTTCACGGCCGCAGCGGCTGCCGGCGACCAGACGCCGGCGTGGCCGGACGATTTCGAGTGGCTGCTGGAAGCCGCCCACGCCCACGACGGGCGCGCCTGGCGACAGGCGCTGGCGCTGCGCGCGCTGGCGCTCGGGGCGCTGCTCGGCGAGCGGGATCACGGCGCCGACGACGGCCTGGTGGCAAGCGCCGTGCTCGCTGCCGTGGTCGACGCGCTGCAGCCGCCAGGCACGGGCAACGCCTTCGAAGCCTGGCGCGACCCCCGCACGGCGCGCTGGAACCGGACGAACAGCGCCGAGTTGCTGGCGCTGGTGCGCTCGCTGCTGGTGCGCGGCGAACCCGGCGCGCCCGACCTGGAAGCCGCCCTGGAGCGCCTGTGCGCCAGTCCGGCACTGCAGGCGGCCATCGCGCGTGATGCCGAACTGCGCGAGCGCGTGGCCAAGGTCCGCGCGCCGCCTGGCGCCGCCCGGCCGCTGCCGGCGCCGGCCGTCGAGTGGGTCGCCGCGCACCACAGGGACCCCCTGGACGCCGTCGACCTGGCGCAGCGGGCGCTGGCGGCCTGCGGCGCGCTGCCGGCCACGCTGGCCCTGCTGGGCGAACTGGTTCCCGCGCTCGGCCGGCCCCTGGTCAGCGCCGCCGTGGGCGCGCTCTTCGACATCGAACGCACGTCGCACCCGATGTCGCTGCTGCAGGCCGGCGACGGCCTGCGTGCACGCTGCAACGACGTCGTGAACGACGCGCTGCTGCTGCGCGCACTGACCCATCCACCGCCGTCCGACCTCGACCCCCGGGGCTGGGCGCAGCTGCCGCTGGACGTGGCGCGGCTGCCCGCGCCGTCGGAGGAACTGCTGGAGCAGGTGATCGCGACGGTGGCCCGGCGCGACGATGTCGTGCGCAGGCAGAACACCGACGCCTTGTGCAGGCTGGCCCCGCTGGTGCCTGCGGCGCTGCGGGTGCGCCTGCTGGATGCCGCGGCGTCGGGCGGCGAAGGCGGTTTTGCGGACGTGCTGCACACGCTGTGGCGCCACGCGCCCGACCGCGCCGCCTTCGCTGGCGAGCAGCTCGCCATCGCGGCGCGCCTGGCCTCACCCGCGGCACGCCTGTGGGGACTCGAGCACGCCGTGCAGCGCGCCGGCGACACGGTCGACATCGACGCGGCCCTCGCGCTCGCACACGCCCTGCCCGACCCGGCGCTGCGGGCGCGTGCGCTGAACCTGCTGCTGCCGCTGCTGCCGCCCGCGCGCGAAGCACCGGTGCTGCAGGCTGCGCTGGCGCTGTGCGTGCGCACACGCGACGCCGGCTCCTTCGCGGCCGATCTCGTGGCCCGCGTCGCGCGCCGGCCGGCCGCCGATGCCGCGCTCGTCGACGCGGCGGTGCAGGCCGCGCTGGCGATGGCCGGGCGCAGCGCACGCGGGCAGGCCCTCGCGGTGCTGGCCCCCCGTCTGTCGGACACCGCGCTCGCCGACGCGGTGGCCGCGGCGCAGCGGCTGGACGACGCCCCCGCCTGCGTGCGCAGCATGCGGCCCAACGCGTTGCACGGCGGGCCGGCCGCGACCGCGGCCTTGCAGCAGTACGTGCAGGCGCTGCCGGACGGCCCGGTGCAGCAGGGCGCGCGCGTGTTCGTGTCGCCGCTCGTCCCGCGGCCCGGGCGCTGGCCCTGGCTGGCCGGTGCACTGGACGCGCTGGGCGACGCGCGCAGCGGCTTTCGCGACGAGGAACTGATCGACGCGCTGGCCGAGGCGCTGGTCGACGCACCCTCGGCCCTGCAGGGCCAGGCGCTGGAGCGGCTGGGCACCGTCGGCGCCGGCGCGCGCGACGAAGGCCTGCGGTCCGCATCCGGGCGCGAGATCGCCGACGCCTGCACACGTGCCATCGAGGCCTGGCTTGCCAGCCTGGCGCCGCACTGGCGGCACAGCGCGCTGGTGCAGATCGCCGCGTGGCCGCGGCCGGGATCGGCCGACCGGATAGCCGCCGCCTGGACCGCGCAGGACATCGCCGAGCTGCGCGCCGCGGGCCCACCCACCGCGGCGGCCGGCGCCCTGCTGGCACAGGTGGAAGGCCGCCAGGGGTCGGGCCAGCCCGAGGCGGAAGCGGCCTTCGACGGGCCGCTGACGGCGGCCGATGTGGTGGGCGACGACCTGGCGCGGGCCCGTCGCCTGGCACGCTGGTCCGAAACCGAGGCGCCGACACCGCGCCAGCGGCTGGTGATGGCCGAACTGGCAAGGCGCATCGGCGACCCCGGGCTGCGCGCGCTGGCCATCCGCCGCCTGGCCAGCCATGCCGGCGACGCCTGGATCGCCCGCTCGGCACGCGCCGCCGACGTGCTGGCCGCCCTGCCAGCGCCGGCAGAAGCCGTGCGCCGGCTGGTCCGCCTGGCGCGGCGGCAGCCGTCGCGCCAGCGCGAACGCAGCCTCGATGCGGCCGAAGCCCGCGTGCACGCGGTACCGGACCCCGGGCGCCGCGTGCTGGCGGCCGTCGACCTGGTGCTCGCGTCGCCGCTGCGCCTGCGCTGGTTCTTCGCCGACGTGCTGCCCGCGGCCGACGAAGACACACGCGTCGCTGCGCTGACGCGCCTGCTGGCCGAGGGCGACGACGCCGACTTCGCCGACACGCTGGCCTGCGCCTCGCAGGGCCTGGCGGCACACCGCCTGTGGCCCCTGCTGCGCAACGCGGCCGGCCGGCGCCCCTTCGGCCCGGCCGCCTGCGCGGCGCTGCTCGAGCGGGCCGGCGCCACGGCCTGCGACGCGACGCGCGGTACGCTGCTGACGCTGGCCGTCGCCGGCCTCGAAGCCGAAGGGGCGGGCGACGCCGCCTGGGCGGTGGCGGCCGGGATCGAGACCGACCACGGCTGGCTCGACGCCGCGGTGGCCCTCACGCGCCGCTGGCCCGCGTCGTTCACGGCTGAACGCGCCGTGCAGGCCGGCGCGCGCCTCGCAGCGTTGGGCCACGCGGCGAGCACGCTGCGCCTGCTGCTGGCGCTGCTGCCGGCGTGGCCGGCCGACGCCTGGGCGGCCTGCGTGCCGGCGCTGCAGGCCCTGCGCGACGAAACCATGCGCACGACGGCGCTCGTCGGCGCCTTCGACGCTGCCGCGGCGCGCGGCGCGGGCAGGCCGGCGCTCGAGCCTCTGCTGACGCTGGCCCGTGCACTCGGCGAAGCGCGGCTGCGCTGCATCGCCCTCGGGCGCGCAGCGCGCTGCGGCCCCGACGACCGCCTGCTGGCCGAAGCGCTGCGCGAGGGTGACCGCTGTCCGCATGCCCGCCTGCGCCTGCAGGCCTGGATCCGGATCGCCGCCGACCGTTCGCCGCTGCCCGAGCGGCTGTGGGAGCGCCTGCTCGACGAACTGGACCTGCAGCCGATGGCCGCGCTGCAGGCCGCCGCGCAGCGGGCTGAGGGCATCGACGAAGGGCAGGCCGCGGCGCTCTTCGACGCCCTGCCGTGGGCGCGGCTGCAAGGCCGGCCGCAGGACGTGGCCGATGTGCTGTGCGTGCTGCTGCCACGGCTGGCGCCGGCCGAACGCGCCCGGGCGATCCGGCGCCTGCCCGAGGCCTGCCCGGGCCTGGCCAGCGTGCGCTGCCTCGGCGCCCTGGGCCACGCGATCGAAGGTGAGGCCTGCGAGGAAGCCGCGCTGCAGGCCGCCGGCGCGCTGCGCACCGCAACCATGGCCGCGGCCGCGCTGCTGGCCATCACCCCCCGGCTCGGGCCGGCGCGCCAGGTGCGCG
>Ga0154020_10003423_pt1 | contig 19083 bp, 13 predicted proteins | sample Klosneuvirus_201_FD_109709 | JGI IMG/M metagenome (GOLD analysis project Ga0154020, IMG submission 109709) | Active sludge microbial communities from wastewater, Klosterneuburg, Austria - Klosneuvirus_20160825_MG | ecosystem: Engineered > WWTP > Aerobic digester > Activated sludge | place... | reverse complement strand
CGACCTGTCGTTGGAGCATCTCGCTGACTGCCAGGAGCGTGTAACCGGGTTCCTCCTGTCGAAGATGGAGCCGCCGCCGGAGAAGACTAAGAAGCCGAGCAAGCGGCCTCCCAGAGAGCGTCACCTCAAGTCGCTTCCTTAGCTCGGGCGATGCGGCCTACTTGAGTAGAGCATTCACCCTTGCGAAGAGACTCCGGAAGCGTTGAAGCGTCGCCGCGCTCGCTCCTGCCTTCGCTGAGAAGTGCTGAGCCACTAGGTAGTGATTGAACCCGCCTGAAGGACGGAGCTTCACCCCGTTGCGTTCCAGCCATTCAGCGATGCGCACGACGATTCGAGTGCCGGGTACTAGTTCGGAAGACACGACGGGCCTTGGGAGGGAAGGAAACGTTGCATTGAACATCACCAAGTATTCCTCTTCCTCGAACATGTCCTCTATGTCGCTCGGTTCCCCATTCGACTTTCCGCCTGTCCCAGCGTCCCGAAACATCGAGGGATCCAGAATCAGGTTCGCGGCAATGATCTTCTCACGAACCAGTTCCGAGAGGCGTTGATCGGCTTTACCACTGAAGTCGTGAAACACAGAGAGTTTTAGGTCGTTCGCCCCCAGGAGCGCAACAAACGTTGCGATCTTATCGAGACCACCACATGGCACCACTACAACCGACTCCAACAGTCCGTCTGCGTCTAGCGCTGCCGCTATGCTGCGTAAATACAACAGCTCCGATGGACCCTCGACGATTAGATTCCTATCGCCGATGAATAGGTTCTGCGACAGAGACCAGCCTAGAGCAGCTTGCAGCGGGAAGGTGGTTCGGGCATCTTTCGCGTTCTGCAGATGCTCAGAGACGGTTGTCCCGACGGTCTTTTGATCTTCAACCGTCCTGACCCGATGAAGCTCGTCGGGAGAGATCATGAACGGGGAGTGCGTCGTGTAGATGACCTGGTGCCGCGTTCCTAGATCGTCGATGTACGCAAGAAAATCCCGTTGAGCCAAGGCGTGCAAACTCACGCCTGGCTCGTCGAGGAGGAGGATCAGCGCCCCCTTCGTCCCTGGATCCTTCTCCATCTGAAGACGAATATCGTCGAACCACACAAGGAAGCTAAAGAACCAGGTAAACCCTCGGCTCCGAGTTTGAAACGGAGTACTGACCCCTCGATGTCGCCTATTCTTGATCCGGAGGTAAACGTTGGGTCCATTGTTAAAAGGCGCAACATCTTGAAGGTCAGGCTTTATATCAATCTCGACATCCAGCTCCTCATTCTGCTTCCAGAATTCCATAATCTGATCAGTCAGCCGAATTGAGACCGCCTCCAGCTTAGCTTTGAGTTCTTCGTAGCCCGAGGGGTTCGCGAAGTCCTCGGCCGAAATCCCTGCCATGCGCAGCAGTGCCACCATCCCGCGATGCTCGTGGGTCATTTGTGCTGGATTCTTGGTGCGCTCCACAAGTTCGGCGATATTCATCTTGCTCGGCAGGATGTCGTAATCGCCGAAGTACAGAAACTTCGGAATCCTAGCCTTAAGCTCGGACCACACCTTAAACGAGAATGCTGCCCAGCTATGCTTCGCTGCCTGTGCTGCAGCAATATCCTTATTCGTTATCTCGAGCCACTTCGTCTCGTTTGCGTCTAGCGTGAGTCCTGCCAGCGCTCCGGGCACGTCCTCCAACTTCGTGGTTGCTGCAAGCGCCGTCTTTGTTGCGGGACTGAGCCGCGACAACTGGATGTAGTCCTTCAGGTGATCCTCGACTGCAAAACCGAAACCGACGGAAGAGCTGTTGTCAAACCGATGCGACACGGACAGCGGCCTGTCCTTTATGATCGGTATCCCGAACAACTTGTTCAGATCGGAGGAGTCCTTGTCCGACAAGACATAAGAAAGCAGAGTAGCGACAGCCGGCTCGGTCTTATGCTTCGCCAGGTAAGCTGTCAGATCTTTGCGCGGGTAGTCGTCGACCGGCTTAAACGACGCCATCTGCGCGGCGTCCGCTGACTTTTCGAGCGCTTTCAGCAGCACTGTCTTGCCAGACTCGTTCATTCCGACGAGCGCCGTCACTTGAGAATCGACCATCAGCGTTTGAGACCCATTTATGCTTCTAAAGGGACCCACCTGTGCGCTTAGCAACCGCATGTTCATCCTTCCTTGTCACCGATCACACACCTCGCGTAGTTCTCAGGCACCACGCCTAGCCTTAACGTGCAAGTAGATGCTCCTCCAATTGTGCGTAGAGCTGACTCTCAGCAGCGGCCCTGATCCGCTCGTTGTATGCTTTGGTTTCATCGTCTGTGAGAGAAACCTCCTCGACTCCCGGCGCGACACTCTCCAACGTGATGCGAAGTGCACTTCTGGGCGTCAGTGGGTAGTACAGGTCAAGACCATCCGTTCCCTTAAGATTCAACATAGGTTGGTCACCCGTGATGAATGATGAGCTCTTACCTGCGGACAGAAATCCGATCTTGAATGTGCTGCGTCCGCGGTACAGCGCACCACCAACATTCGTCGCGAAGATCGTTCTCATCAACCCCCAAGCTGAACTCATGTCGATGCCGAACTCCTGAAATACTTGAAGCACCGATGACTGGAGCTTCGGCGTCCGGAAGTACTGCAACGCCAAGAACATCGAGAACTCCATGAACTCGTCTTTGTCTTGCAATGGGGTAGCGTCGCCGCGCCGAAGGGCGGCTAGTGGCTTCACGGCTGATTGCTCAAAGCGTCCGTGAAGGTCCTCCTCTAGGTTGCTCAACGCGACGTCAAACTCGCGTTCCAGTTCGGGATCCGTTATCCCGTTCACAGTTGCCAGACGTTGCAACTTGAACACCGCGCGGAACGTTGGAAACCAGCCCCGCGCCAGTTCTCGGAAGGGCTCACCCATCTTAGCGACCAACGCCTCCAACAGCGCAAGCTGCGCTTCAGGAATGTCCTTGAGGCGGTAGAAGTCGCGTCCGTACGCAATGCTCTTGGTGGTTGCTCGACGCCGGCTCCCGCGTTCTTCAACGCAGAGCAGATTGTCGTCGCCGTACCAAGCCTTCAAGTAGTGCTGCCAGACGTAATGGTGTCTCCACTTCTTATCTTGTGACGGCATGCTTCTCCGTGTGGGGAGGTTGTCTCTCGACCAAGTCCGAACCTCGAAGGCTGAAGGAGGTCGGCATCGCGGTTTGTGTTGCGTCCCTGATCGCACCCAAGATCGGTGACAGACCTCCGACCGGATCGATGACCGAACAGCGCAGAAGATCGCCGCCGTCATGAGTGCCTACCCGCCCAACCATGCAGTCACAGTAAAGGAGCTGCGTGCACGTTCCACGACGAACCGGGGTATCGGACGGGTGCTTACTGTTGGGATGCAGCTTTTCGCTGCATGGGTACCGCACCGGCCGCGGCGAGCGCCGACGATCGTTCGCGGCAACAAACCGTGGTCAAACAACTACGACCGCTCACTCGGACCATCATCGCGACCCTCCTCATCGCTCCCGAGTTCATTTTGCATACCGAGGTAACGCGCTAGGCCAGCTTTCCTCGAGTGTTCACCTCGAGAAACGCGTCGACATCGGCAACGCGGTATCGAATCAATCGACCAAGCTTGATCCACCTCGGTCCACGGCCCGTGTAACGCCAGTTCTGCAACGTCGAACGCGCGACCTTGAGGCGTCCCGCGAGACCAACCTCGTCGACCAGATCGCTAGATTCGGCCGCGATCAGCACCGCCTCGTTCTCATTGGTGGCGCTCATCGGGGGAACTCGAGCATCGCCTTCGCGTCTGACGTCTCACGACCATGCCCGGTCGTAGGCGGCCATCAGGCCATGGTGTCAGACCTGTCTTCTGCACGCTGTCAAGCACCGCGCCGAAGGCTGTCGTGACACGGTCGCTGGATGTCAGACGGGCGGCGTACGCTCTGCTGTTCATATGTCGCGAGGAATGCGCCGAGCATTTTCGGGTTCTGGAGAATCAACAGTTACACCGCAACACGGCGTGTCTTCACCCGCCAAAACGCGACAGCTCTCGGTAGTTCCTGCGTCGAATGGAGAGAAGGCAGCGCTGACACGAGGCCAAGTTGCCGCGCGTTTGAACATCAGCGTTTCCACGGTACGCCGATACGAGGGTGAGCGCCTCCATCCAACCGTCGACGAGCAAGACGTGCGTTGGTTCGACGAACGCGAAGTCGCGGCACTTGCTGCCGAGCTGATCAACTCGAACTCGAAGCGCGTACGCCCGCCGGAGACAAGCCGAACGGCAGATGCGCGATCGCCAGGAGAACTCGCAGCTCTCGTGTTCGAGCGACTCGAACAGCGGCAGTCGCTTGCCGAGATCGTGATCGGGTTGCGCATCGCGCCTGAGGTCGCGCGTTCTCTCTTCGATCAGTGGAGTCTCGGCTTCACGGAAGGACAGCTGCGTCTCCAGCGCGAACCGAATGTTCCGCGCGTCGGTGAGGTTCCTCGCGCGAACAGCGAGAAGTTCGTCGCGCTGCTTGCTGCGCTTCCAGAGGGCGAATTGACGCGCATCAGCGTCGCGCGGTTACGCACTCCGTTCATGAACGGCGATCACGAGTACGTCTCCGTGATCGAGCTTGGTGGCTTCCATGTGTCAGGGCCTTGCGACAAGATCGAGATTGTCGGGCGCTACGGCAACGGCGCCTATCGCGTGAGCGCATTCGGTTTCAACCCGGCAGGCATCAGGTGGGAGGTTCTGGTGGAAGGACTACGCGATGGATGAGGTAAGCGGAGACCTCGACGAGCTCTACGCGAAGGTCGCTGCGATTCTCGAGCGTGCCCGTGGTGCCGTTGCCCGTACGGTCAACACTGCGATGGTCGAGGCGTACTGGCAGATCGGACGCGAGATCATCGAAATCGAGCAAGCGGGTTCTGGTCGCGCCGAGTACGGCGAGCAGGTCATCAAAAAGCTCGCCGCCAAGCTCGGAAAAGGGTTCAGCGTCAGCGGCCTCAAGCGCATGCGGCAGTTTTTTAGCGTGTTTCCGAACGGTTCCACGATTGGCTCAACACTGTTGAGCCAATTCGGAATCGGCTCGACAGCGTTGAGCCAATCGGGCGCGGAACGCTTTCCTCAGTCTCTTGCGTGGTCCCACTACCTGGTCCTCATGAGGATCGCCAACGATCAGGCTCGTGCCTTCTACGAGGTCGAAGCGGCTCGTGAGGCCTGGTCGGTACGCGAGCTAGAACGACAGATCCACGCACATCTCTTCGAACGTTTGTCACGGAGCAAAACACCCGAGGAAGTCCTGGCGCTCGCCCGGGAAGGCCAGACGATCGCGAAGCCTAGCGACGTGATCAAGGATCCGTTCGTTCTTGAGTTCCTCGGTCTACAGGAACATCCGCACCTTCAGGAGCGCGACCTCGAGCAAGCGATCATCGACCGCCTTGAGACGTTCCTTCTCGAGATGGGCAAGGGATTCTGTTTCGTCGGACGCCAGAGGCGATTGACCGTCGACGGCGATCACTTCTACGTCGACCTCGTCTTCTACAACCGACTTCTCCGCTGCTTCGTTCTTGTCGACCTCAAGCTCGGCAAGCTCACGCATCAAGACTTGGGTCAGATGATGATGTACGTGAACTACTACGACCGGACGCAGCTCGTCGATCACGAAGCGAAGACCGTGGGCATCGTGCTTTGCTCCGATGCAAATCAAGCGATGGTGAAGATCACGTTGCCTGAGGACAACGACCACATCGTTGCGGCGACCTACCAACTCTACCTTCCGAGCGAAGCAGAACTCCGCGACGAGTTAGCAAGAGAACGTGATGAAGTAGAGAGGCTGCTCCGTCTGTCAAGCTCGCCCACCGACGAGGAACCGTAGCCAGACGCACCATGACGAGGAAGCGCCATGAACTCTCGGGGACCGAGCAATTGGTACTCAACGTGCTGGCAGACGCATACCTTGAGTTAACGGATGCGGTCCGGGCGAGCCATCTTGCGCGCGTCGTTGCCCCGCACGGACTTGAGAAGTCGACCGTCCAACGAGTGCTCACGGAGCTCCATCCCACGTTCGTGAAGGATGACCCCTGCGCGGGCGAACGAGCATTTGAACCTACGCTTGCGGGCTGGCTGCGTTCCTCTCACGGTGAGCGCTCTCGGCAGGTGATTCAAGCTGCGCTGCTCGTGCTTCGCGAGAAGGGCAAGATGGCGACGCGCTACAGGAGGCCATCGACGTATTCATGGGACGAAATTGCATCCTCCGCGTCTCTGGCGAGAGCCGACTATCCCCTCGTCGACAAGATTCTAACGCTCACGGAACTGGCGTCTGGCGGCAGTGGAAGCGCTTGGTCCGCGGACAACGGCGAACCCTTCGCCTACTCCTTCTACGTGCCTCACGATTTCGACGACGTCGCACAAATCGACAACGTTGACGCGTTGCTTGATCTTCGACGACGACTTCCATCGGAACTCCGAAATCTCCATCGGATGTGGCGACAGGAGTTCGACACTCGGCTCGAGTTCGTCGTTCGCACCGTCTATGAGGACCTGCGTGCAACTGGGCAATGGCCGCTTTCTCGCAGCATCGAACGCCGGTTAAGAAAGCGCCACCAGTGGAGTCTCATCGACCACCGGAGTCGCCTTGTTCGTGCTGGCAATCCCGACGACCAGAGTTCGATCGCGTCGCTCACGTTGCCGGGCCTCTACATGCTCCCTGAAGCGGAGGATGACCGCCGAGCAATCGTTCAGTTGCTTTCAGCGGTGGGACGGGTATCTCAAGATGATGAGCGGCCCCGCGACGTGGGCCTTTCCGAGCTTTCCGATCTCGCTCTCCCCGAAAAGCAGATTGCGCGCATCGCACGGATTCTTGAGACACAATCGAGCACGCGATCCGGCGCAACAGGAGCGGAAGCCAAGTCGCTGCGGTTCGCCACGTCACCGAGAATGACGGCGTTCGCCGACGCTGAGTATTTCGAGGACATCCTTCTGGCTGAGCACATCGAATCAGGACGTTGGCCGGATGGCGAGCCTGAGGTGATCGCTGCGCCGGATCCAAACTCTCGACACGGGCCGATGCCCAGCTTGCGCACTCGCTTGACGAATGGCGAACTACCGACGCTCGCCGCACTTCCCGCTTTCCTCCAGCCCGAAATCGAGAACGCTGCTCCATCTGCGCTCGACCGCGAGACGCAAGTTCTCCTGCTCACTGCGACCAAGACCGAACGCGATGCTGTTCTTCAAAAGCTGAGGCCTCGGGCTGATGCGCAGCAGGTACAACGAATCTTCTCTGGGGCCCAGACCTACTACGTCGGCCGACTTGGCGCCGTTGACGTAGTACTCACGACATGCCGTGCAGGCTCGCAACCACGCGATGGCGCGCTCATCGTGACTCATGAGGCGATCGCTCGGACCCATCCGCGCGCAGTGGTGGCAGTGGGGATGGCGTTCGGCGGGTACACAAACAAACTAAAGATTGGCGACGTCCTAGTCTCTACACACATCGTCCCCTACGAGCCGAGCCGCAAGCAACCCGACGGCGACCTTCCACGCGGTGGAGACCACGACGCTGGCGCACTACTCCTGAACCGCTTCCTCGAAGCGCGCGGATGGACCTACGAGCGAAGCGATGGACACCCATGTGAAGTTCGCGAGGGACGGCTTCTTTCGGGCGAGAAGCTCGTCGACGACCTCGACTTCAAGGAGGAACTATTCGCTGCGCACCCGGAAGCGATCGGCGGGGAAATGGAGGGAAGCGGTGTGTACGCCGCCTCTGAACGCTCTGGGATCACGGAATGGATCGTCGTAAAGGCAGTCTGTGACTGGGGGGACGGCACCAAGCACAAGGGATATCAGGCCTTCGCCTCGGCGGCCGCCGTGGCGCTGCTCGAATACGTTTTCGCGCAGCCTGGAGTGCTGGATGACCTACCGCTGCGCCCCCAGAGAAGTCAGCAGGTGTCGAAGGCGACGCAATCAAACGTCGTAAACAATTTCGGCACGACGATCGGAACACAGAACGTCGTCTATGGAGACGTCACCGTCGTGGCTGCGCCATCGATCGATATCGACGCAGTACTCGACGCAATCCAAACGCTGATCACAAAGGGGCACGAAGCCGAAGCCCTCACCCGTCTCGAAGAGGCCGATGCTCGCATGTGGTCGCGTATGAGCGATGCGCAAAAGGCAAGGCATCGCGCGCTGCGTGGTCTTAGAAAGGTCGTAACTGGCGACAACACAGGCGCAGCAAGAGACTTCTTCGAGGCGCATGAACTGGCGCCCACAGATGAGAAAGCCACGTCTCGGAAGTGCCGAGCGTTGATGCTCTTGGACCGCACGAGAGAAGCGTACGAGACGGCGAAAGCGGTCCTGGATCGATTTCCGCATCATCCATATCTACGGCCGTACTTGATCGACGCTGCGCCGCCCGAGGTACCGCTCGACCAACTGTTGCCGACGGACTGGCAACGCCTCGGTCTAACGTCGGAGGAGGCGGTCGCCGCCGCGCACCGCGTGCGAATCACCGACCTTGCACTAGCGGAACAACTCCTGCGCGCGGTGCAAAAGCCTGAACACGACGACGCGAACTACGCCTCAACACTTGGTGGCGTCATGGTCGAGCAGATCCACCTTAGCGAGCGGCGCGGAGACGAAATTCCTGCCAGCAAACGCGAGGAAGTGTTGCGCTGGCTCAAGAGTGCGTACGCAGAAATCAACTCGCCGTCCGGCCGCGAGCATCGTGGACACCTCGCTCTCACAATTGCGGTGCAATCGAAGCGGCTTGGTCAAGCCGATGACTACAGCCGCTGGTTCGCAATCGCGAAGGAATGCATTCCTCACGAAGTTCATCTCCTAGCGGAACGCGCACACGAAGCCGGCGATCGTGGCGACTTCGCATCCGCAGCCGATCTTCTTCGCAGAGTGGTTTCCAGTTCACAGCGGCCGGACCTCGCACGAGTCGTTTTCGCGAGGGCACTACTGAACCTGAAGACATCGAGCGCGACCTCCGAGGCATGCTCCGTCCTCGAGGAGGCAGCGTCGGACGCCAACGAGCCCTCACGGGACCGACAGTTCGCTGCGCTGACCTTAGTCGCAGCGCAGATGGACTTCGACCTTGAGGCAGCATCGGCCTCCATTGCTCGTCATGCAGAGACACTTGGCGAGTATCACGCCGAAAGAATGCGTCTTCTCATCGCGGTCGAGGCTGGTGGGGACAACAACGCACACGAACTCGCGACGAGAATCACGGCGAACAGGTCTCGTTTCACAGACACCGAACTTCTTGTTCTTGGCGCGCTGATCGGCGACCTGCGCCAACATCCAGAATGCGTCGACCTGCTCGAAGCGATCGCACCGCGAACCGAGCTCGACCGTCCTACAATCGCATTGCTCAACTCCGCCACGGCACTAGGGCGTCACGAGCTTGTGATCAGCATCTGCAAAGCGCTGCGCGAATCCGGCGTCGAGGATCCACAGATCATCGACGGCGAGGCCTGCATGCTCTTCCTGCGAGGAGACCTCTCAGCAGCACTAGATCTCGTTCAACGGTGGCTGGCGGAACACCCCGACGACAAGAGAATCCGATTTCGCCTCGCGCACATCGCGCACGAACTCGGGCATCATGACTTGCTACCGACTCGCGCCGACCAGATGCCGGAACCCTCCGACGCTCGGCCGGAGATCGCTCCTGACGTGGTGCGCATTCTCTTGGCAGCAGGTGCGCACGCGGAGGCACGCCGCTTCGCGTATTCGAATTTCAAACGTCGCCGGCACGACGAATGGGCGTGGAAGGCAGTGTCCGTCGCGGGGCTTCGCACCATCCATGCTCGCACCGAGCCCGAGGATGTGAGCACCGCGACGCCCGAACTGCTCGCTGGCCCTGGAATGGCTGTACTGATCAAAGAACGGAATTCTGCCCGCTGGGTACAACTCGAGGAGAGCGACGAGTTGGTTACGGCGCCCGATGAATATGGCCCGACGCACGCAATGACCGCGGCGCTCACGGGTAAGAAGGTTGGAGACCGGGTGGAGGTTCACAAAGGTCAGTTCGGCCTTCCAGGACGTGCGGTGGTCATCGACGCCATCACAACCTGCTTTCAGAGGACCTGCCAGCAGTGCAACGAGATGTACGCGCTCCAGTTTCAGGACTCGCCGTTCGTCCACGTCTTCGAAGTTCCAGAGTCTGTGGATGACCTCGTCGCAATGCTATTGGAGAGCGCCAAACCTCGTCGGACTTCGGTAGATCGACTGGTGAGAGCGTACGGCGAAACTCCAAACATCTCGTTGCATGGCCTCGCTGATCTCTGCGACCGGTCTGTGTTCGAGGTGATTCCATTCTTGGTCGCCAGCAACCAGTTGATTCACGCCGCGCGCCCGCCGGATCGAATGAAGGCTGGCCGCGAGTCGCTGCTCCGCACGCGAGAAATCGTCATCGAGACAACCTCACTATCCACGCTCGCGATGCTTGAGCTGGTTGGTCGAACCAAACCTCTGTTCTCGAAGCTCTGGATTGCTAGCGCAACTCTCGACCGGCTGCGTTCATATGTGCATCGCCAAGTCTCGGATGGTGCATCGGGCCACCTAGGATTGGAAGGTGAGCAACTCTTCTACGCGAGAAAGGACGCCGCCTCCGAGGCGCGTCGCGCTGACTACCTTCGCAGCTTGGTGGCAGCCATTGAGACATGGGACGTGTTCCACGAAACAGATCGCCACTGTCTCTCGTCGACGACGTGGGACAACTGGACGCAGATCGCAGGTGGCGGGACAGCAGACAGTGTTCATCGCGCGAAGCGTCTTGGATTGGCGCTTTGGACCGATGACTTCGCGATCGCAGCTGCAGCCGAGCATGAAGGAGTAGCCCCAATCTCGACACAAGCGGTCTTCGAGACACTGCATTCTCTCGACGTCGTGAGCCGCAATGTACTCGCCGATATTGGGGCAAGGCTTGTGGGGTGGGGCTACGTCGATACCAGAACACCACCGGAGTCATTCCTAGCGGCCGCGAGACTTGCGCACTGGAATCCGTCGGAGCGCCCGCTCGTCCAACACATGGAGTTGATGACGTCCGCCAAGTGGCCGACTCACGCCGTTGTCATGCTCGTCACCGAAGTTTTTCGACTGTGGTGGACCGAAACACTCGACCGCTCACCGGCCAACGCATTGATCGTAGCCGCCTTGATCAGAATCTCTGCGCGCGCGAATGCCGATGCGATCCTCCACAATTTGCCAGGCGCGATACGTGCTCGATTTGGGCTGGACGTCCTCAGCGCCCGAGACGTGACTGCAATCATCGTGGCTTGGCGCGCGTCGCAGGCGTATTGATCATCCTACGTCGGAGGGAGTTGGAATGGGGTGCGTTCGCAGCATCCGCGGCACAACTTCAGTAGCGTATCGTTCCAGCTCCCGTCGGTAGGGGTTCTCGGGACCGATGAGCGAACACGTCCACTCAAACGCATCTCGAGCCCACCCAAGCCGCTGCTCCAACGTCGGAAATGGACGTTCGGCCGAAGGGGGGCCTGGCGAGTGACCATTGTGCGCGAGCCACGCGAGAACCGTGGACTGATAGAGCGCCCAACCTGAAGCTTTGAGGGCATCGAACACTGCGACACCAATCTCCGCAGCTGAGACCTGCAACCGCAGCGTAAACGTGACCGCATCCGCGCGGTTTGTGATCGGCAGGGTCACAGGTTGAACGAGCACGTCGCGTAGCGAAGCAAGCAGATCGCTACCAGCAGCTGTAATACGTGCCTCTGTGACGCCGTCCTTGAGAGCTTGCAGGATGGGGGCCGGCGGATTGAGGTCGACGGCTCCTTTCTGCAGAAATGCTTCAAGCGCAGGCGCAATGACCTTGCTGTCCGGTGACACTGCGATCGCCCCTCGCACGAGCAATAGCCAGATTACTTCCGCAAGCATTGTTGCGTTTCCCGCGGCCTGAAACCTGTCCGCCCAACCCGGCCCAGCCGAAAGCGGTTGGTAGTGCGATCGGCTCTCGAGATACTCGAGGACTGCGCGTTGAATTTGGCGTGAAGACGTCACGATGCGACTCCGACTCTCGCTGGTTGTTCTTGGACGACCTCGATCTCCACCGTATTTGGGAGAGACGTACGGTCGGCAAGCTGATCACTCCCTAGTGCGGTAATTCTCGCAGCACCATGCTCGTCAACGACCACCGCTCCTAACGCCGCAAGGTGGCTCAACACGGACAAGATAAACGGCTCCTCCAAGATCTCACTACGGGCGGCAACCGATTCGATCTCCAGCGCACGTAGCAATCTGAGAGTTGCGGTGGCGTAAGATTCCTTCCTGAAGACCTCCTCAGCCTTCTGGCCGAGGTCATCAATCGATAGAGGGCCAGAATACCTATCCACCACGACACCGTCGCGAACGAAGACGGCCACCGAATCGCCTTCCCCGAAAGCTAGCCCTGCAAAGCGCAGCTTCATTTCAGCGGAAGAGAGAGAGACACGTACAACTCCAAGATATTCACGATACAGCGCAGAGAACTCGTCGAGAACTGGAAGCTCCGCATGCGCGTCGTTGGCAAAAACCACGACCCATGAACCATGTCTAGGTATGTAATGGCTCTCGCGTGCAACAGGCTCCTCACGGTGCTCAGCATTCGACGCCTGATGAAGTAGCTGATATTGCAATCTTGAGCTAATCACGCCGCGATTCGTTGCCTCATGAAGCAATCCCAAAAACTCGCGGCCGCGAAGACTCCCCTTCCTGCGATGCATCAGAAGGTCGCCAGCTGGTCGGTCTGCATCGAACCTTGTGGAGACACGCTCTGCATCAAGTTCCATGCGTGCACTGACTTCGCGCAACCTTTCGCGCCGGACCATCGCCTCGGAATCGAAGCAATTTACAATATGCTCCGTCGCCTGCGTTGCCGTAATGCCGAAGTGTTCCCGTACCCAAGACACTTGAGCCGCGAAGTCAGGTGTTCCGATACCTGCAAGGCTTCCAAGCAGGCCGACGACAGCCTCGCGCGGCGCCAGGAAGTAGATCGCGAATGCATTGGCCTCGGCTTCCTCCTCGGCGAGGTTCCCGCCTCTACCGCCCGCGCACACCCACGAAGTGTTGCGATTGTCGGAGTGCAGGAGGAAGTGAGCGAGCTCGTGAACAAGTGCAAACCGCGACGCGAGAGGACGATTCCGGATCTTGTTGGCAAGAATGGCGTACGGCGGGAAGGCGTGTTCGCAAACCCCGAGTGAGTGAGCGCCTTCGCCCTCCAACGTTGCCGAAAAACCAACTCCTCGCGAACTCAGCAGGTCCAGCACAGACGCGATCGGATCATCGGTCGACAGGAGTCTACGAAGCTCCAATGCAGCGAGTTCCCCACGTTTCCATGGTCGGCGATCCTGCATCCGTACTGCGCAGCGTGTTTCCCTCCGGAACGCGGTCCAAAGTGCACCACGGTCCTCTCTCCCAAGCTCCAATTCGAGAGCATAAGTTGCTCGAGACAGGCGACCGGCCTCTGTGAGAAGTGATGCTGGATTCGGGTCCCCAAGCTGGGCGTCCAGGAAGAAAGAGTGCCAATCTGGGAGTGGCTCAAGTCGCGCTCCCAGGTCTTCGGCTGTTGCTGGATCGCCCTTGAGAAGTGCCGCAATCCTCCGTTGTGTGATTCCGTGGTTGACCTGGGGATGGACTCGAAGCCAGCTAGAGAACGCAGTTGCGATGTGAATGGCGCGCTCGGAGACTGGTAGCTCTTCGTCGAGGGAGAAGCGAGGGACATTGAAACGCCCTAGGGCTTCTCGCCCTGCATTGAACAGCGATCCGACAACGGATTGTTCGGCAAGTCCCCGGTATAACTGAAGCGAAGGAACAACGTTTAGATCACCACTATGGTCTACAGCACGGGCCAGTTCGTGGACCGTTTGCTCGCGCCAGACTGCATCTGCCTCTCCGATCGCCTGCCCTGCCCCTGCACGAAGAACCGCCGCAACGCGATCATAGGGATCAACCAAGTAGGCGCTGTCGAAACTGTCTTCGATTCGATCGACGTCGCTCGAGGAAAGAGATGCAACAGCCTCGGCTAGGCGTCTCGAAAGCTCATCACGACGACGCCGGGCAACCTCGGTCGTCGAAACGTACTCAAAGCCCACACGAGTTCGGACCAGGGCGCGGTGAGATGCAGCCGGCCAGACTGGTGTGGCGGTGTATTCCTGATCCACAAGCCAACCACGAACACCCCGCGCGTGCGTCTCGAAGGGAAGAACAAGACCGCCGTCCACTCGTCTCCGAAAGACAGGTGATATCGCTCTCCACGGTAACGCTGGAGGCTCGCGAAGCTCCCAGGTTCCCACGACGTCCAAACCATCGAACGAGAAATCCATCATGCGATCAAATCCCGTTGCGCTAGGAAGTTCCTAACGAAGCGCTGCACTGCTTGAGTTGGTTGTTCGCGGCTCTCCTCCACGGCAACCCAATCTGCTTCCTTTCGACGCGCCCATTGTTTGAGAGCGCGCAACATGCGGGGGTTATCCACGAACCATGATTCAACCGCGACGATCGCGACCAGCCCGTGTTCGATCGTTACAGGTCCGGCACGTCGTAGCTCGAAGGTGTGGTGAGGAGGACTAGGGTCGATTGCACGTGGGATGATCCATCCGGGGTACCACTCTGGGGATACGCAACTAAGGTAACCGGCTATGTCGTCAAAGCAGCATTCAATGGTACCGGCCAAAAACTCACGGTAATCAGGAGCTGGGAGCGAGTATTGAACCAGAAGCTCGCGCGCCCTGTCGGGGGGCACACCCTGCCCTAGGGACTGACTGCACAGACCGCCTGTGTCCCAGGGCGCGGCAACGCTGGCGGGCATGGTGCCCTCAACATATGCCTCCCAAATCAGCGTGACGTTCCACTGATCATAGGCGGATGCGCCCACCCAGAAGTAAGTATGCCCGTCGAGTCCAAGATCAGTCCTGCAAGGACCACCCTGGCCTGGCTCGAGTTCATCACCTTGCAAGAGGCGTTCGGGATAGGAGGTTCGATGAATGAGTGGAAGATGGTCGGCGATCGTGCGGACACCTCCGGTGAGGCGACGTCCGGTTCGTTCCACCAGTTCATCGTTCAAGAGAGCGACCGGGGACATCGTCTCCATCACGGTACCCTAGCATTCAGTGCACGCAGATATTCGCGCCCGTTCGGACAGGGCCAAGTTCGGATCCTGGCGGTGACTAAACGGTGACTAGCCGTTTCTCCAACCGTCTAACTATTGTGGAGGATTGGGGGATCGAACCCCAGACCCTCGGCTTGCAAAGCCGATGCTCTCCCACTGAGCTAATCCCCCAAGGGAGCTGTCACGTACCGTGGGCCGAGCACGTCGTCAAGCCCTCCACAATTTCCATTCCAGGCCGACCCTCTCAGCATGGCTCGCATCCTGGTCGTTCCCGTCGTCCTCGTGGCAGCTCTCTCGTCCGCATCGGCCGATCCCGGCGACGCGCAGGTAACCGCCTCTGCTAGTAGCAGCGGCGAGCCTGACGATTGGGTTCAGGTCGAGGCGCCCATGGTGATCGCCGCCGGTGACGGCGGTACGACCGTCGGGGCCGCGCCCTCGATCGCGGCGTTTCGCGATAACGAGCACGGTGCCATCGGCGCGCGGTTTCGCGCGGGCCTGGTGACCGATACGTCCACGGACGAACGCGGCGCGGTCGGTACGCTCGGCTTCGTGTTCCGTGTCGGCATGCACGGACCGTGGGCCGAGGTCGGCGGTGGCGGCGGCAAGCTCGAGAGCTTCGTCGGCCTCGCGGCGGAGGTGGGGGCCGGTTGGGACTTCGCGGTCGGTTCGACCACGGTGTCCGCGTCTGTTCGGTTCGTGCACTTCGATCTCGGACTGAGCGAGCGCAGCCGGACCGCGAATGCGGCGATGGTGGGTGTCGGCACGTACTTCGGCCGGACGACTCCGCGGCGGTCGATTCGCCCGACGACGGTGACCGCGTCGGCGACTCCGTAGCTCGCGAGCGGATCAGCGCACGACTTCGACGCCGCGCTTCACGAGCGTCTCGATCGATGCGCGGCCCGCGGGGCTCAGGCGCGTCTTGGAGAGGCCGAGGATCTTCAGGTCGGGGAGCGCGACGAGCGGCGCCGGCGTCGTGATCTCCGTGCCCGAGAGATCGAGCGCGCGCAGCGAGCGAGCTTGGATCAAGGTGGCGAGGTCCGCGTCCGCGAGGCGCACGAACATGACGGACAGGGTTCGCAGGCGTGGCCACGCCGAGAGATCCGCGACCGCATTGTCGACGCGGGTGTCGCCGATCGTGAGCTCGGTGAGTCGCGAGTAGGTGCGCAGCGTGGGCAGCGATGCGTTCGTGATCGTCGTGTTCGCGACGTGCAGTGTGGTCAGCGAGGTCAGCGCGGTGAAGGTGGCCAGCGTTTCGTCGTCGAGGTTCGTGTCGTCGAGGTAGAGGCGCTCGAGGGCGGTGAGGTTCGCGATCGCGGTGAGCGACGGTGGTGGTGCGGCGCACTTCGAGAGGACGAGGGTGCGGAGATCGGTGAGCGTGCCGATCCGCGCGAGGGTCTTCGCGTCGATGGCGGTGTCGCCGAGGCCGAGTGCGGTGAGGTTCGGCGTGTGGTCGAGGATGGCGAGGCCGGTGTCCGTGACCCGCGTCTTCGAGAGGTAGAGCTCGGTCAGGTTCGCGGTCGGCGTCGCGAGAGCGACAGCGAGAGCCGCGTCGGTGATCGCGGTGCCGTCGAGGCGCAGCATGCGGAGCGCGGGGAGCGCGAACAGGGGGGCGGCGTGTGCGTCGTCGATCTTCGTGTCGGCGAGATCGAGCTCCTCGAGGAGGAAGCGGGACGCGAGGATCGCGATGCCCGCGTTCGTGATCGGCGTGCGTGCGAGCGAGAGCTCGTGGAGTGGCAGGTTCGCGATCAGCTTGATCGTCGCGTCCGTGATGCGCGTTTGCGAGAGGCGGAGCTCGTGGAGCTGGGTCGCGTTCGCGAGCCAAGCGACGTCGGTATCGGCGGCGGCGTAGCCGACCGGCTTCGAGAGATCGAGGCGGAGGAGCGTGGGTGCGAGCGGGGCGAGGCGCTTGACGCCACGGCCGGCGCGGGTGTCGTCGAGGAAGAGCTGGGTGAGACGGGTGGTGGCGAGTGCAATCGCGGTCGGCTCGCCGACGAGCGTGCGACCGAGATCGAGGATCGCGAGGTGCGGGAGGGTGGCGAGCGCGACGCCGCCTTTGTCACCGACCTGCGTGTCGGCGAGGTTGATCGCCTGGAGTGCCGTGAGCGCGGACAGTGCGATGGCGGCGCGATCGCCGATCGGCGTGCCTTCGAGATCGATCGCTTCGAGGGATGGCCAGGTGGTGGCGAGTGTGGCGACGGCCGTGTCGTCGATGCGCGTGCGCGCGAGGTAGAGGCGGCGCAGCGGGACCGTGAGAGACGCGAGCGCGGCACCATCGACGTCGGTGTCGTCGAGGACGAGCGCGGACAGGGACGGTAGATCGCCGAGTAACGGCAGCAGCGCGGCGACGGATTGCCCGCGCAGCGACAGGCCCGGAATGGATTGCTCGCGGAGCGCGACGACGATGCGATCGAATGCCGCGCGATCGACGGTTTGCGTGGGCTCGACGTACCAGGGCGTCGACGGTGGCGATGCCGGTGGCGCGTCGGGGAGCGTCCCCACCTGGCGGATGCCCGCGTCCGTCCAGGTCATCACGCGCATCGGCATGGGCCAGCCCGCGACGCGTGGGACCTCGAGGGTCGGTGGTGCGGGCGGCGATGGTGCGGGTGGCGATGGCACGCGCGCTGGCGTGGACGCGCAGGCAGCGAGGACCAAGAGGGCGGCGCGCATCGATCCCTGGACAGCGACCATCACGCACGAGTTGCGTACCACGTGCACCGAGCGCGCGGTCTCCGAACCGAGCGTGGTCCGAGCGCGGTCCCTAGCGTCGTCGTGAAGTCCGCATCGCGGGCCCCGCGAACGCGCCGCAATCGGCGAACGCGTTGCGGTAGGCTGACCGCGTCCCGATGAACATCGAGCTCACGCCCCAGGACCTCTTCGCGCTGTCGGATCCGCAGCGCGCGGCGATCTTGAACTCTCTCTATACGGCGTTGTTTGCCGATGGACATCCCGAGCAAGCGGAGGTCGCCACGTTCGTCGAGACGATCTCGCGGTTGCCGTGGAACTACCCGCTCGATGCGCTGATGGCGAAGGCGAACGAGCTGCAGGTGTGGATGGCCAACGTCGATCGCGATACGCGGGTCGCGTTCATGCGCGATACGGCGGCGAACGTGCCGGTGGAGCTGCGCGAGAAGTTGGTGATGACGATGATCGCGATCGCGGCGGCGGATCGAAAGATCACGCAGGACGAGTGGGCGCGGATGGCGTCGTTCATCAAGGAGTTCCAGCTCTCGCCCATGCAGATCGAGTTCATTCGCCAGAAGATCGCGCCGCTCACGCGGTAGTCGCGGTTGGCGTCCGCGTAGTCACGGTTGGCGTCCGCGTAGTCACGTTGGCGTCCGGGTAGTCACGGTTGGCGTCAGGGTTTGCCACGTGGCGTCGGTGAGAGCCGGCAAGTCGAGGAGCCGGGTGGATCGCGCACGGCTGCAAGCACGCGGACACACTGCGGTTCGAGCTGGCCTCGGCCTTGCGGTTCTCTCGGGTCATGACCACTCGAACGATGCTCTGGTTGGCCGCTGTGAGCATGGCTGCCGGTTGCGCGACCGATGGCGCGGGCGACGACGGGGGTGGTGGCAAGGGTGACCGCGGCGAGACCTGCGAGGACGCGCTGTACGGCGACGGCACCTGCCAGGTCGACCTCGAGTGCGGCATTCCCGATATCGATTGCTTCCAGACGTTCGCGACGGATGCGGAGGCGGCGAGCTGGATCGTTGGAATCGGCGGCGTGACCACGCTGCCCGAGAGCGACGCGTTGTACGTGCGCGCGCGAGCGCTGACGGATCGCGCGTGGGAGGCGTACACGGCGGTGAATCACCTCGGCAAGCTCGCCGATGCGCGCGTGTCCGTGGTGGTCGTGCAGAACGACACGATCAACGCGTGGGTGACCGGCTCGACGGATTGGACGAAGGCCGTCGTCAGCGTGCACTTTCACTCCGCGATCCTCGCGTCGGAGCTGGGCGACGAAGAGATTCTGTCCGTGGTGTTTCACGAGCTCGCGCACGTCACGAAGCTGCACGTGCTGCCCGAGGTGAAAGACAAGACGCAGCGGTT
>Ga0154020_10003422_pt1 | contig 19086 bp, 13 predicted proteins | sample Klosneuvirus_201_FD_109709 | JGI IMG/M metagenome (GOLD analysis project Ga0154020, IMG submission 109709) | Active sludge microbial communities from wastewater, Klosterneuburg, Austria - Klosneuvirus_20160825_MG | ecosystem: Engineered > WWTP > Aerobic digester > Activated sludge | place... | reverse complement strand
CCAGCGCAGCCACAAGAACAAGAGCGCGCCGAAGGCCGTCAGCCACCACAGCTGCCCAAAGAGCAGGCGGGTCGCGGCCAGGACCCGGCCCGAACGCCCCTTGGCGTCGGCGAAGGAGACGCGCTCTTTGGCCGAGACGGGGGCGGGGCGCAGCGCCTCGTTGACCGCCCCGCTCAATGCGTCGGAGGTGACCAAGACCAGCTCCAGCAGCCCGCGTTCCCTCAGGATTTGCTGGGCAGCCTCGGCCGACTCGGCGTCCACCGACTCCTGAAGGGTCTGCCCCCCGGCGTCCTTGGCCGTGAACACGTAGCGAGGCATGGGTCAGCGTTTGTCGATTTCCCCGATCGTGGGATAGATGGGGAATGCCCTCCACGCACAAGCTGGAGATCGGGCGCGGGTCGTTCGAGTGGGATCTCGAGCGGGGTCGTCTGAGCTTCTTCGGGATCGACGGCGCCTATCTGTGGCTCGACCCTTCGATGAAGAAGATGCTCCTGCCTTTCGTGGAGGAGGTGGGGCGCGAGCTGTTCGTGCTCTTGGTCGCGCAGTCCTCCGCCCACGGCGCGGCCGAGGACTATCACGCGATGGTCACGGTCTTCAGCGACAACTTCCGCGACGGCTTCTTGGCCTGGGGGGACGCGGTCTCCACCGCGGGCTGGGGCCGCTTCGAGGTCACCGAGTTCGACCCTGAGCAAAAGCACGCTGTCGTCACCGTGCGAAGCTCCTGGGAGCGGGTGATGCAGCAGAAGCTCCCGCCCGAGCAGCGCTGGGGCTGCCCCTTCATCATGGGGAAGATCATCGGGATCTTCGGGTACGGCTTCGGCACCAACTGCTGGGCGGACGAGGTCCCTCACCCCGACCCCAACGCGGTGACGTTCCGCGTCTACCCCTCGACCAAGACCATCGACGATGAGCTGGAGGCCTTGCGCGAAGAGCGGCTGGCCGATCGCGAGCGGGCCTTGGCCCAGGAGGTCCGCCGCAAGACCACCGAGCTCGAGAAGGCCCACGCGCAGCTGCGCGAGTACTCGCTCAGCCTGGAGGCCAAGGTCCACGCCCGCACCCAGGAGCTGGAAGAGAGCAACCGCGAGCTGCGACGAGCCAAGGCTCGGGCGGAGGAGGTCAACGAGCTCAAGTCGATGTTCTTGGCCAACATGAGCCACGAGATCCGCACCCCCATGAACGGGGTGATCGGCATGACCAGCGTCTTGGCGCAGACCGCGCTGGCGCCCGACCAGCGCGAGTACGTGGAGATCGTGCGAAAGAGCGGCGAAGCGCTGCTGGTGGTGATCAACGACATCCTCGACTTCTCCAAGATCGAGGCGGGGAAGGTGGATCTCGAGCGTCACCCCTTCGAGCTGGAGAGCTTGGTCGAGGAGGCCTTGGATCTGGTCGCCACCAAGGCCCATGAAAAGCAGCTCGAGCTGTGCTCCTGGGTGCCGCCCTCCTTTCCGATCCTCACCGAGGGGGACCCCACGCGCATCCGCCAAGTCCTGGTGAACCTCATCTCCAACGCGGTGAAGTTCACCAGCAGCGGAGAGGTCATCGTCGCGGTCGACGAGCCTCAGTTCCAGGACAACGAAGTGCAAGTTCGGTTGACAGTGCGCGACACCGGCAGCGGCATCCCGGCCGCCACCTTGGAGCGCCTGTTCGAGCCCTTCACGCAGGCCGATCCCTCGACCACCCGCAAGCGCGGCGGGACCGGGCTCGGCCTGGCGATCAGCCGGCGCTTGGCGCGCATGATGGGCGGCGATGTCGTGGCCGACAGCGCGCCGGAGCTGGGCTCGGCCTTTCACTTCAGCTTCAAGCTGCGCGCGCTAGTGCTGGCACCCACCCAAGCCCCGCTCCTCCTCGGTCGTCGGGTGTTGGTGGTCGATGACCACGCCGCGACGCGGCAGATCCTGGGTCGTCACCTGGTGCGCTGGGGCGCCGAACCCGTCTCCTGCGCGACGACGCGCGAGGCCCTGGCGGCGATCGAGCTGGGGGGGGCCCCGCTGATGATCATCGACGCCGGCCTGGCGCAGGCCGACCGGGTCATCGCGGCGGCTCGGGTCAAAGATCCCGCGGCGGCGATCGTCACGTTGAGCCCGCTGGGATCGCAGGCCAACTTGCCGTTCGGAGATATCAGCATCCATAAGCCGATCAAGACTCGGATGTTGCGCTCCGCCCTGAGCAGCCTCCTCGCGCGCGGTGGATCAGCCGCTGAACAGGCTCCCGCTGACGAGCTCCTGATGCAGCCGAGCGACCACGAGCTGCGCGTCCTCCGGGTGCTCTTGGTGGAGGACAACCAGGTCAACCAGCAGGTCGCCTGCCACATGTTGAAGCGGCTCGAGCTGGTGCCGGACTTGGCCGGCAACGGCCTGGAGGCGCTGGAGGCTTTTGGGAAGAAGCTCTACGATCTGGTGCTCATGGACATGCAGATGCCGGAGCTCGACGGCCTCGAGACCACGCTGCGCATGCGCGAGCTCGAGAAGCGCAACGGCCGCTCGCCGGCCCGGATCGTGGCGCTGACCGCGGGGGCGATGAAGACCGATCAGGAGCGCTGTTTGGCGGCCGGCATGGACGACTACTTGAGCAAGCCCTTCAAGCTGAGTGATCTGCTGAACGTGGTGCGCGAGACCTGGAGCAAGCGGGACTGAGCCGCTCGAGACGGACCGCAACCGCAGCGAGTCGGCCTACTTTCGCGTAGCCTTCTTGTCGACGAGGACCGCGTTCCCCCGCCGCGGCAGAGCCTCCCGCGTCTCTTCAGCGGCCGACCCCGAGACCTGGGCCTCGAGCGGCCGAACGCCCAGATCGGGCGCGGGGCGAGAGATCCACAGCACCGTCAAGAACCCGAGCAGCGCGGCCGAGAGCACCGCCAGACGCTGCTTCGGCGGTAGGGTCATCCAGCCGATCCCGGCCAAGCGCTCGACCTCGTCGCTGCTCCTACGATCTTCGAAGTACGAGCGGAATTGCTCGCGGAGCTTCGGCTCGACGATCGCCCAGGCCTGCTCGAGGAACATCCCGGCCTTCTCGAGCAGGTGCAGCCCGCGCTGGGCCCACAGCACGTAGGACGGCGTGTATGCGCTCATGTCCGGCTCTGGCACGGCAGCCGGCGGCGGCGCCGAGCTGTGGAGCTTGGGCATTGGCAGCGTGTCGTAGGACCGACCCCGCTCGTCGGGGCCGAGCGCCACCGGCGGTCCCGCGAAGGGCATCAGCGTCGTTAGCGCCTCGGGGCCCGTTTTCGGCGGACCGCCTGCGCGCGCGTTCGCTCCGCTCAACGCGGTGGGCAACGGCGGGGGCGCGCTCTGCTGGGCCGCGAGCGCGACGACCGAAGCGGGGGACGGCGCGGGGTCGGGCGGCAAGTAGATGAGCTCCGCCTCGACGATCGGCATCTCCGCGGTCAAGTACACCGGGGCTGGGGCCGCAGCGGGAGGGGCCGCAGCAGGAGCCGTCGCTACCGGCGCCGCAGCCGCGACGGGGACGGCCGCCGGCGTCGGCCTCACCGACAGACGCGGCATCACGGACACCTTGTTCTGAAGGGCCGCTGAGGGAGCGACCGGCGGCAGCGAGGGACGCCGCGCCAGGAGCAGCTGGTTGAGCACCGCCAACGCCTCGAGGTCTGCCGCAGGTGCAGGCGGTGCGGGCAATGGCGCCCCGGCCGCGTCGGGTGTGATGAACCCCGTGGCGGGCGCGACTGCGTCGAGGAGCCAGCCGAGGCCCATGTCCGAGATCATCACCCGACCGTCGGGGAGCAGCAGTATATTGGCGGGTCGCAAGAGCCCGTGGACGAGGCCGTGGCTGTGCGCGTGCTCGACCGCCTCGGCGGACAAAGCGAGGAGCCGCATCGACTGCGCGAAGCTCACCGGGCGACCCGCGGCGAGCACCTGCTCCAGCGTGATCGCCTCGATGAGCGGCGTCACCCAATAGACCCGCCCTTGATGCACCCCGGCCTCCACCACCGGCACGAGCGCCGGGTGAGGGCTGGCCATCAGCACCTTGCTGATACGCTCGAGCTCCTGGGTGTAGGCGGGATCCGCGCCGTCGAGGAAGCGCACGAGCATGCGCTCACCGCTCGTGCTGTCGGTGGCGCGGTGCTGTTTGATGCGCCCGGGGATGGGCAACGCTGCCTCGAGCGAGAGGCGACCCACGATCCAGCTTCTTTCGATCCCGGCCATGAGTCGCCTCCTTGCTCGAGCCCGTCCAAGGGAGATTCAGACGCCGGAGCAAGTTCCGGCGCTGTCGCAGAAGAAGCCGAGACCGCAGTCCGCGTGGGTCGTGCAAGCCGCGCCGGTGCCGCCGCCCGCGGGGGTGCCGGTACCGCCGCCCGTCGGGGTGCCGCCCGTGTCGCCGCCCGTCGGCGTGCCGCCGGTGTCGCCGCCCGTCGGGGTGCCGCCCGTGGGGGTGCCGCCGGTGTCGCCGCCGGTCGGGGTGCCGTCGTCGTCGCCGTCGTGGCCATGGCCGTTGCCATTGCCATTGCCATTGCCGTTGCCGCCGCCGTGGTCGACGTCGCCATCATGATCATCGTCACCGCCAGCGCCGCCGCCGTGGCAGTCGTCCTCGTCGTCGGCGGGCTCGTCCGGATCGTCGCCCGGCGTGGGCTCATCACCGACGTCGCAGTCCTCGATCTCGTGGATGCGGCTGTGGCCCGAACGGATGACGGGGCGGAGGATGTACAGATCGCCGTGACCCGTGGGGTGGACCTTCACCGAGTCATCGGCGTCGAGCTCGAGCGGCGCTTCCACCGTCGTACAAGCCGAGACGTTCCAGGATCCGTGGAGCTTGATCCCGCTCTGCTCACCCGAGGGGACCTTCATGGGGACGCGCGTGCCGTTCGCGGTGATGACGTAGGGCGCCTCGCCATCGGTATCGAGGTGGAGGCGGATCTGGTTCACCTTGCCGACGAGGTTGGCGATGCCCAAGTCCAAGGCCTTCTCCGAGAGGCGCATGACGTCGACGCTGAGGGCCGGTCCTTCGCGCAAGATGACCCAGCCGCCCGGGCCATGGGCGGTGACGGTACCGACGGAGACCACGGCCTGCTCGGCGCTGCCGCGGGCGCTGCGAGGCGTGCCCGTTAGCAGGGGCTTTAGGCCCGCGCGGGCATTGCCGGTGTCGGTGCTCGGGGCTGGGCTGCAGGCCGTCAGCCCGAGGATGAAGAGGGTGGCGGAAGAGACAATCGCACGCATCGGAGGGGACAGGAGCGAAGGCCATGCCACCCGGCTCCGAGGGGCTTATGTGGGATCGCTGTCAGCCGCCGGGAGACTTGTCACCCGGCCAGAGACAGTGCTCAGTCCTCCGGGGTCCCCCCCCGAATGCGCTCTAGCATGCGGTAAAAGCTGGGCCGGGCGACCTCCGCCAGCTCCGCCGCCTTGGCGACCACCCCGCCCGCCCGTTCCAGGACGCGGGGCAGGTACTCGAGCTCGAAGCGCTCGATCGCTCGCTTGCGGGCCTCATGGTAGGGCAGCCGCGAGAGGTCGTCCCTGAGCGGCATCGCCGTCGCCTCTCCGCCACGCGCCTGGGCGTCGAAGAGATTCTGCGCGTCACGCATCCCGAGGAAGGAGTAGCGCTCGATGACGTTGCGCAGCTCACGCACGTTGCCGGGCCAGTGGTAGGTCGAGAGCATCGCCGCCAGATCCGCCGGCAGCTCCGCGCTCGGATCGCCGCTCGCGCTGCGGAGCAGCTCCCGCCCGATCGGCAGGATGTCATCCTTTCGCTCGCGGAGCGGGGGCACGGTCACGCGCGCGACCGACAAGCGGTAGAAGAGATCTCGGCGGAACTCGTTTTTGTCCGCGGCCTCGGCCAAGCGCCGATTGGTCGCGGCGATCACCCGCACGTTCACCGGCCGCGACTGCGTAGAGCCCAGCGGCCGCACCTCCCGCTGCTCGAGGACCCGGAGGAGCTTGGGCTGCATGTCGAGGGGCAGCTCGCCGATCTCGTCGAGGAACAGGGTGCCGCCGTTGGCCTGCTCGAACAGACCCTTCCGCGCGTCGTTGGCGCTGGTGAAGGCGCCCTTCTCATGGCCGAAGAGCTCCGATTCGATCAGGGTCGGTGGGATCGCACCGCAGTCGACCGCCACAAAGGGCCCATCTTTGCGGGTCGAAGAGGTGTGCACCGCGCGGGACAGCACCTCCTTGCCGACGCCGCTCTCGCCTTCGAGCAACACCGTCACTTCGGAGGCCGCGGCCCGCTCGAGCAGCGCGAAGAGGTGGCGCATCGGCTCGGAGACGCCGATCGCCTGCCCAAAGCGGATGCTGGCCGACAAGGGCAGATCGAGGGGCCCCGCCTCGAGACGCAAGGAGACCGTGGTGGTGCCGAGCTGGACGGAGGTGTCCGAGGTCAGGAGGACATCGCTGATGCGCAGGCCGCCGATCCAGCTGCCGTTGCGGCTCCCTTCGTCGCGCAGGCGCACTCCGGCCGGGGTCAGCGCGACGCGCAGGTGCTCGCGAGAGATCGCGCCGTCGGTGAGCCGGAGGTCGGCCGAGCTGCCGCTGCCGATCACCAAGGTGGGCCGATCGACCCGCAAGCGACGGCCGAGATCTGGCCCCGCGGTGACCTCGAGGTTCACCGCGTGGACGCGCAGAGAGCTGGCGGAGGTGACCGGCAAGAACTCGGTCGCGTCGCTGGCCTTGGGCATGGCGAGCGCATCCTACCGAGTTAATCGTCAAACCACCAAAGGGCGGCCCCCGCGACCGCCGCCCCGACCGCCAGGCCGATGCAGACGTTGGCGCCCGTGCGCCGGTCGAAGAAGGCGTCGGCCCGCGCGCGGGTAGGGGCGGATTCGTAGGCCGCTTTGGCGTCCAAGCTGAGCGCCCCGAAGATCCCCGCCGCGCCCAAGGCGACGCCCGCGCCCCCGAACGCCACCCAACTGAGCAGCGGCGGCCCCTGCCCGACCGCCGCGGCGGCAGGCTGAGGGGTAGGCACCGGCGGGACGAGCGCTCTGGGCGGTGGCACCTCCGGCGGCAGTGGGTCGGGGGGCGGCGCCACCTCGAAGGCGACCTGGACCGTCGCCCCGGCGGGCACGGTGATCACGCGCTCCTCCAGGCGACCGCCGCTCGCTGCGTAGAGGATGATCGCGCGCTGCCCGGGTTCCACGACGAACACCGTGGGCAAGGACTGCCGATCGCCCCCGGCGTCGACGTCGCTCTCCACGCCGGTGGGTCCGCTGACCTCGACCAGCCCGATTTTGGGCCGAAAACGTGCCATGCGGCGCTCGGCCTCGGCCGCTTCGGTCTCCGAGATCCCGGTGGTCAGGAGCGCGCGACGGCAGTCGCTATAGGCCTTGGCGCGCATCCCGCTCTTCTCCCAAGCCTCGGCGGCGTTGAGCAGCGCCGCGGCGCGGGGGGCGAGGCCGTAGGCCCGCTCGAAGGCGAGCGCCGCTGCGGTGTAGTCGGCGCGCTTGAAGGCGGCCTCGCCGGCGGCGAAGTGCTTGGCGGCCAAGGAACCCGTCTCATCGGCGGGGCCCGAGCTCAGGAGGAGCAGCAGCGCGAAGGGCAGCATCCAAGATCACCGATACGGATTGGAGAACATAGGCTTTGGCCGCTTGCGATCCCGGGGTGCCTTCTTTTCTGGGCTCTTGGAGGGTTCGGCGCTCGGCCCGGGATCGCTGGGCGAAGCTGCCGCGGCGCTGGGGCTCGGCTCAGCCGCCGCGGGTGCCATGGACGCGGCGCTGGTGACCGCCGGTGCGGGTGGTGCGGCGCCGCTGCCCACCGGCGAGGCCGTCGCGGCAGGCTCGGCAGATTGCGCGGGTGGCGAAGGTACGCCGGTGTCTCGGCCGCTGAAGGCCCAGGCCAGCCCCAGGCCGACCAAGGCCGCGCCCACGATGATCTTGCCGAGCGGCAGGGGACGCTCCCTCGCCACCTCCAGCTCAGCCCGCTCCACCGGAGACATCAAGACTGTGTCCAAGCTCCCCCCGGCAGGTGCGAGCGGAGCGACTGGGATGAGGCCCGCGAATCCCGAATCGGCGATCGTAGCGGCGGCCTCTGGGCCCGTTACCGGCGGGATGAACCCGCCTGCGGGCGCGATCGCTCCGCTCAACGCGTCTGGGCCCGTTACCGGCGGGATGAACCCGCCTGCGGGCGCGATCGCTCCGCTCAACGCGTCTGGGCCCGCCCTCACTGCTGCAGGCGCAGCGCCTTTGCTGGCCTCCCGCAGCTTGGCGCGCTGGGCTTCGAGCTTGGGGCCGCACAGCGCGCGGACGATCTCAGCGACGTCTTTGGCGGATCTCGAGGCACCTGCGGAGGCGACAGCCTCCTCCAGCGCGTCGCGCAGCTCGAGCGCCGTGGCGTAGCGCGCCTCGCGATCCTTGCTGAGCGCCTTCTTCACCACCGCCGAGAGCGCCGCGGGGATCTGAGGCGCCAGCTCGCTGGGGGCCGGATAGGATGCGTCGCCGATCTTCGAGACCCCGGGGCTGCTCCCGGGCGCCCCAAAGAGCCGCCGCCCGACCAGCGCCTCCCAGACCACGATGCCAGCGGCGAAGACATCGCAGCGCCGATCGACCAGCACTCCCCCGATCTGCTCGGGCGCGAAGTAGCCGGGCTTGCCCCGGACCTGTCCGGCCTGCGTCTCATCGGCCAGCCGCCCATAGGCCTTGGCAACGCCGAAGTCGGTCAGACGGGAGACGCCATCGGCGCCGACGAGCACGTTCTGAGGCGAGACGTCGCGATGCACCAACGACAGGGGCGTTCCTTGGTCATCGTTGAGCTCATGCGCCGCGTGCAGCCCCGCCAAGACGTCGCTGATGATCCGCACCGCTACCCCGGGAGAGAGCCGGCCCACCGCGGGATCTTTGGTCGCCGCGTTGAGCAGCTCTGCCAAGGTATCGCCTTCGACCCAGGTCATCACCTGGAACAAGATCGGGCCATCCTCGGCCAGCTCCATCACCTCGACGACATTGGCGTGCCGCAGGCGAGAGGCGAGGCGCGCCTCTTCGAAGAGGCTGCGGCGAAACGAGGGATCCTGCCCAAACTCAGGCAAGATCGTCTTGAGCGCGACGAAGCGCGAGAAGCCAAGATCGCCGAGCATCCGCGCGATCCAAACCTCGGCCATCCCCCCGCGGGCGATCGGGGCCAAGAGCTCGTAGCGTCCGAGACGCACGCCCGCCCGCAGCTCGGGTCCAGCGACGCTGGGGCCTCCAGGCTTCCGCGCCGGGAGATCTTGGGTGCCGGGATCGCGCACGAGCGTGGACTATACTACCTGCTCAGTTCGGCGTAGCGCAGCACCGAAAGCCTCGGTCCGCGGAGGCGCTTTGGCGCCGGGCCTCCTGGGCTCGGTCACACTCCAGATCGCGTGGATCGCTGGCCCAGGCTCCGCCCATCACCGCGCACAGATCGTTGCCTCCGCTGGCGCCTTGGGCGTCGTCGCAGGCGTCCTGCCACTCGGAGACGTTCCCGCTCAGATCGAAGACGCCCGGGTAGCCGCCCTCACAACCCGGCGTAGCTCCCACCGCTACGGGCCCATTTCCGCTGTCACGGCAGCGGCCGGGGAGGTAGTCGTTGCCGTAAGGGAGCTTGCGATCGCCGTCGGCGGAGCAGATCGCCGTCCACTCCGAACGCGCCGGATCTTCAGCATCAAAGAGCGCGATCGAACCGCCGCCGAGCCCGCCGCACAAGCGCTTGCCCCGCCAGCTGCAATAGGCCGCGGCGTCGCACCAATCGACCCAGGTCACCGGGAGGGCGCCGGTGCCGGCCGCGGGAGGCCACGAAGCCTCCGGGGTGAAGCGGGTGTTGAAGCGGCAGGCGGCGCTCTGCCCACCGGTGTCGGCGCCGCGCGCGGCCAGAAAAGCAGCATAAGCGTCCCGGCTGACCTCGGTGGGGTCCACGCAAGTCTGCGCTGCGATCGGCACCACGACCATGTCCGCGCAGGGGTCGAGCAGGCCGGCGTCGACCTTCGAGCCGGCGTCGCTGCCGCGACCCCCGTCCCGGCCCCCCGGTCCATCCAGAAGCGACAGATCGATCCCGACCAAGCATCCGGAACATCCCAGCAAAGCCGAGACGAAAAGCGCGGTTTGGCCGGGGCCCACCGGGACAGCGTAGCGGCCTTGTCGCCTCCGATCTAGGTGTTCCCACAGCGTCGCCTTGAGTCGGCTCAAGTCCCGGGGGGAGAGTCCCTGCATGCGGAAATATGGGTTGGTGGTTGTGCTGGCGGCCTTTGTTCCCTCGCTCGCCAGCGGGCAGCAGTTCATCCCCGTCCTCCCGGACTCGAGCACCCTCGAGGGCGTCTGGGTCAGCGCGCCCGAGGTCGTACCTCCAGTCTCGCGCGTCGTCGGCCAGCAGACCTGCGCCCAGAGCAAAGCGAGCCTCTCGAACTACTTCGTGTACGCCGGGACGCGCCTAGAGCTCGAGCAGGCCGGCCCAAGCCGCTTCGAGGGGACCGACTTCCGCTTCATCAAGACGCCCTACCGCGGCAAGCTCTACTACCCGCAGGGCTACGCCTCGACCCGCACGCTCAGCAGCGGGGGCCTCGAGATCAACCGTGCCTGCCACGTTGAGATCTTCGAATACACGCTCACCGGTGAGCTCCTCTTCAATGTCGACACGGCAGAGCTGGAGTTCTCCGCCACGGGCGCTATCGTGAACGCGCCCGGGTTTCGGCATGGACCGATGGCCGGCGTCGGCAGCTGGAGCAACGGGCGCCCCGGAGGCGGCTTTCCGATCCCAGTGCTCTTCATCAGCCCTTCGGGCGACGAGATCGTCCTCGGGGTCGGCGTCGGCGATCCGGTCGGCAGCGCCTTGCCCGGCGACTGCTCGGTCTTCGAGGCCCCACCCTTCAGCTCCATCTCGACGATCTCCTGTATGCCCCTGAGCGGCGTGCCGGTCCGCTTTCGGCGCACCGAAGGCGCCCTGCCCAAGCTCCCATCCTTCCCTATCCACGGCCGGGTCATGGAGGGGACCCCGGACGGAGTACCCACGCTCGATCCGCTCAGCACCGGCAAGATCCGCGTCCGCCGCCAGACCGTGGCGGTGCGGCCTCGGCGGCAGAGCGAGTCCGCCGAGGACTACGCGATCTGGCTGACCGCCGATCGGGCCGCGCGCTCCGTGGTCACCGAGGTCCCGGTCGGCGCCGACGGCCGCTTCGAGATTCCGGAGGTCCCGTTCTATCGGCGCACGGTGGTGGGCAACAGCTATGGCGTCGCGCCGCTCCTCTACACCCTCGAGCTGGTGCAAGCCGAGAAGGAGGAGATCGATCCGCAGACCAACCAGCCGACCACCGTCTACTTCCTGACCGAGTACAAAGAGGACGTGCACCCGGGGCCTGATCTGGTCACCGTGGTGGCCCGGCCCGGCGGCTCCATCGCCCAGAAGCTCGCGCTCGCCGATCGGCTGATCGCGCGCGCGCCGGCCTCCTATTCCACCAGCGAAATGGCAGTAAAGCAGTACCTCCAGCCCTTCACCCAAGGCCAATCGATGAGCGGTCCCCAAAGCGAGGGCCTGTCGCGGGCCATCTGGTCGGAGCGCGCGATCGCCGAAGGCGCAGATCTGGCGAGCGAGTTGGTCACCGTGGCCACCGAGGTGCTGGGCGACGTGCTCGCCGATCTGGCGGAGGACGTCGACTCCTCCAAAAAAGAGATCAAGGAGGGACGCGAGGAGCTGGATCGCCTGCGCGACGAGCGCTTCGACGTGGCGATCGCCTCGGGCAACTTCAAGTTCGAGCCGGTGAACAACGCCGCCGGGGTCATGGCCTTCAACGAGGCCATGGAAGACCTCCTCAAAGAGAGCCCCACGCTGCGGGAGAGCGACTGGATCGACTACGTGAAGCGGATCCTCAAGGCGGCGATCGTCGGGCCGCTCAAGGCCGGCGCGACTCGCTTTGGAATGTCGATCGAGGAGGCGGAGACGCTGGCCAGCTTGGTGGAGCGCTACATCCTCCCGGCGGTCGAGCTGGTCTTTCAGCGCAACGTCGGCGACGCCGTGCGCGAGGGGATCAAGGCCTCGGTCGCCGCGCTCGGCAATCAGCTGATCGACGCCCCCCGCTTAATCGTCCCCTTCGGCGCGCAGACCGACGACACCCTGGCCCACTCCGAGCAGGAGATGCGGAGCTGGCGCATCGACAATCGCCCAGCCTACGGGGCGGATCGCGACAGCGCCGCGGCGATCATCGCGGCCTACACCACCCGAGGCTCGCAGATCCTGAGCGCGGCCCGCTTCGGCCAACAAGCGGCCGAGGGCTTCGGGGCGGCCGCCGATGTGCTGGAGCTGGGCGGCGCGATCCCCGCGGTGAGGTTCGCCGCCAAGTTGAGCAAGGTCGGTCAGAAGCTCTCTCAAGGCGTCGCGGTAGTTCCGCCGCTGACCTACGCGCTCGGCTTCCTGCCCAGAGAGACCGTCCGCGCCTCGGAGGCCGCCTTTGGGCGCCACAACTTCCGGGTCACCAACCTGAGCGGGCTCGCGAACCGGGTGCCCCAGAACCCAAACCTCACGATCGCCTATGGCGAGTCGATCCGCCTGCTCGACTTCGCGCTCGTACAGCTCCAAAACGATCTGGTCGCCTCCGACTATCCGGCCGCGCTGATGCGCTTCGTGGACCAGAGCCCCACCGGCATCCGCGGCCTCATCGCCCGGGTGGAGGACGACTTCGAGGCGGTTTCGGCCGAGCTCTCCACGGCGATCACCGACTCGGAGGTCATCGACAGCACCGCAGGCGAGGCGGCAGTGCGGCACCTCTCCACGCGACTGGCCATCGACGAGGTCGCGGTGCGTCTGCGCCGCATGATCTTGAAGGCCGCGGCCGGCGGACAGATCTCGGCCGGGTCGAAGTTCGCGCTCAAACAGCGCATCGAGGGCGTGCGCGCTTCACTGGTGCGGGAACGCGAGGAGATCTCCCGCGTCGTCTCCCTCGCTCCCACGACCTCGGTGGCGGTGTCGTTGGCGTTGACCGCGGTGTCTTTGGTCTCCCTGGACACCGGCAAGAGCGAGGTCTCCCAAACCCCGGAGCGCTTTCAGCTCACGGCGGTGGTGCGCAACGTATCCACGGCCTCGGTGAGCGACGTGGCGGCTGAGCTGGCGATCACCGCGACCGCGGGTTGGATCATGGTGAGCGAGCCGCTCGTCACCGCGTCCTTCGCGCTCGCCCCAAACGACAACGCACCGAGCGGGGCCGACCAGCGCTCGCTGAGCTGGACCGTGGTTCGCACGGCCCCGCTCGACGCCCACACCAGGGCGCGCCTCGAGATCCGCCTCCTCGAGTCGGGCGCTCCACCGGTGCGCTTCAGCGCGCGGCCCCGCGGGGCAGTGCTGGTGGTGGACGAGGCGGTCGACGACGCCGATCTCGATGGCTTCACGCTGCGTGAGGAGCGTCAGCTCGGCCTCGATCCGGCGGTCGATGATCGCGCCGGAGACCTCGACGGAGACGGCCTCAGCAACGCCGAGGAGGCGCGCCGGCACACGCGGATCGACGCGCGCGACACCGACGGCGATGGCCTGGACGACCGGGCCGAGATCACCGGCGGTGGGCGCGGCTGGCAGACGAGCCCGCTGCTCGCCGACAGCGACAGAGACGGCGAAGGAGACGCCACCGACGGCGCTCCCCTGGATCCCCACTCCACCGCCATGACCGCAGCGCCCGCGCCCGCCCGGATCGTGGTGGAGCCGGCCGAGATCGTGCTGCCAAACCGGGTGCCCCTCGCCGAGCTCAGCGTGCGCAGCACCGACGGCTCCACCATCGCTTGGACGGTGGTCGCCGAGGACGATGACGCCTTCGGGCTGAGCGTGCGCGCGCCGAATGTCTCCGTCGGTCATAGCCTGACGATCACCCGCGAGGCCGGGCGGGTCGATCCGAACCAGAAGCCCGGGGACGGCTACCGGCTCCGCTTCATCAACCTCTCGAGCCCCGTCCCGGACGAGGTCACCGCCGTCGTATGGCTGAACCGTATGGGGACGCTGAGCGACGCGGGGATCGTCAGCGGCGCCGACAGCAGCGTCAGCGCCGCCGATGGTGGGGTGAGCGCCGGCGCAGACAGCGGCCAGGGGCCGGGTCCCGGGGGCGGCGGGGAGACCAAGTCCGGCTGTGCTTGCAGCAGCGGCGGCGCTGCGGAGGGGGGAGCCTGGGCGCTGATGGGCCTCGGCGCAGCGCTACTCCTGAGGCCTCGTCGGCGACGAACATAGCCCTACTTTGCGCGCTCGAAGTGGACCACATCCACCAGCACCGTCGCCGCAAAGGCCAGCGCGCGGAGCAGAGGATCCGGGATGCCGCTCAAGATCACGCCAAAGTTGTCCGCGTCGGTGAACAGCTCGCGCCCCAGCCCCGACCAGCGCTTCTTGATCGAGCCCAGCACCTGCTCGCCGGAGCGGATCTCAAAGGTCCAAGGCTTGAAAAATGGCCCAAAGAGCACCGCCAAGACCGCGCCGCTCGGGTCCTTGATCTCGTAGATCCGACGAAACCAGCTCCAGCGCTTCACCACCGAACCAAGCTGCGCGCCGTCCGCGCCATAGACGTCGAGCTGCTGAAAGATGAAGCGGAAGCGGCGATGGAGCCGCATCACGAGCTGTCCGCTCTCGAGCTCGGTGATCTCCGCTTGAAACGCGCGCATCGGCCCCAGGAAGAGCCGCGCCAGGAGGCTGAGGAAGCTGGTCCCGATCTCTTTGACCTCCAGCACCGCCCGCTGGTCCTCGTCGTAGACCTGGTAGCGATTGGCCAGCTCGAAGGAGAAGATGACCTCGAGCCACTTCCTCCGCTGGCGCACGGTCAGTCGTTCGTAGCCGCGGAAGCGCTGGAGGGCCTGATCCATCGAGCGGTTGTGCCCTGCGAGCGGGGGTGGAGCAAGGTATAAGGGGCCATGCTGCCGCCCGCGCCGATCGTCAGTCTCGTGTATCGCCTGCCACCCGAGCGAAGATCTGCGCTTCTCGAGTTCCTGGAGGAGGCGCTGCCGCTGTACGAGCGTCCCGGCGGGGTCCGCGTCGGCCTCTACGAGAGCCTGGACGAGCCCGGCCTGTTCCTCGAGCTCGTCTCCTACGCCAGCACGGGCGCCTACGAAGCGGACCAGCTCCGCGTGGACCAGGATCCTGAGATGGTGGCGACCTTGGCCCGCTTCAAGGCGGTCGTGTCGGGCCCGGTCGAGGTGCGGAGGATGCGGTCGATCGCCCCGCGGGCACGGCCGCGCGTCGGCGTGGAGGCCGCAGCGTTCCAAGATCAAGCCTCGATCGCCGCCCTGCTGACGGAGTCGGGCCTCTCGATCCCCAGCGCGGACGACGCTCCGGTTCGCTTCTTGGTTGCGCGAGAGGGGGCGATGATCGCCGGTTGTGCGGGCTACGAGATCCACCCAAGCGGCGCGCTCCTGCGTTCGGTCGCCGTGACCAAGGCCGCCCGCGGCGCGGGGATCGGGCGAGCGCTGGTTTGGGGCGCGATCGCGGAGATCTCCTCGCGTGGCGCGCCCGAGATCCTGCTGTTGACCAGCGGGGCGGCTCCGTTCTTCGAAAAGCTCGGGTTCCGCAGGGTGGATCGCGCCTCGGTGTCCGAGGAGCTGCGGGCTACGGCGCAGTTTCGCTCGCAGCAGTGCGCCAGCGCAGTCTGCCTGCGGCTGCCTACTTGAGACGGGTTGGGATGGGTCCTGCGGGGGTCGAACCCGCGACCTTGGGATTAAAAATCCCCTGCTCTACCAGCTGAGCTAAAGACCCTGAGGTCCTGTTCTGACGTCGGCTCGTGAGTGGGTCAAGCTGAATCTCTGCACCGAGGGCCCGCTATCCCGCCGTTTCCGCGCCGATTTCGCCCTCACCCCCGGTGAAGCCAGAGGTAGTTCGGGCGGTTCTGCCGCAGGAGGAAGCGCTGCGGTGCCATGGCGCAGGCGCGGGGCCAGCCGAGGGTCCAACATCGACGGGTGCTCCGTTCGACGGTCCCCCTGCTGCTCCTGCTGTCCGGCGCGCCCGCGGCGGCCGATGAGGCCGCGAAGCAGGCCGCGGCGCTCGAGGCACGACTCCTCGCGCCTTGCTGCTACAAGCAGACGCTCGACTTCCACGCCTCGCCCTTGGCCGAGGAGCTGCGGGCCGAGATCCACCGACGTTTCTCGGCAGGAGAGGCCGAGGCGACGATCGAGGCCGCGCTGGTGACACGCTATGGGGAGAAGCTGCGCGCGGTGCCGAACGCGGCCTTCACCGAGCGCCTCGGGCTCGGGCTGGCCGTGCTATCCGGGGCGGTGGTGCTGCTCATCGTGCTCGTGCACCTCTCACGGCTGCGGCGGGGGCGGCCAGCCGCGAGCGCGATCGCACCGCTCAGCGCCGATCCCTCGGATCGCCTCCGGCTTGAAGAAGAGCTGCGCGCGCTCGACTGAAGTCTGCTAAAACGCCGGCATGCGTCGCGTTGAGCGAAGCGATCGGGTTCACGCCGCCGATAACGGGCCCGGGCTCGTCCTCGGTGCTTGCCTCCTCCTCATCGCGGCGGCCTGCGACGCCCCGAAGACGCCCGCGCCAAACGCCACGCCGACGCCAATCGCCACGCCGACACCAAGCCCCACGCCAACGCCAAGCCCCACGGCAACGCCAAGCCCCACGGCAGCCAGCCCCGGCGCTCCGGTCGAACGCACGCGCACCGGGAGCAAGGCCGTCGACCAGTTCGCGGGAGGGAGCGGCGCCCCCGCCACGCCCGCCGCCCCCGCCGAGAGCGACGAGGCCTTGGTCAAAGCCATGGAGGACGCCCGCGTCCGCCTCGGCACCTGGGTCCAAGACGGCGCCGGCGATCCCAAGGTCGCGTGGGCCCTCGCCCACGGTCTGGTCGGCTTCGGCAAGGACTTCCACGCCACCGACCGACGCCTGGCGATCGACGTCATCGTCACCGACTTCGCTGAGCTCAAGACGGTCGGCAGCAAGAAGCGCATCTACTTCCCGAAGAAGACCAAGGAGGGTCGCCCCCTCGAGCCCCACACCAGCTTGATGGTGAAGTCGCTGCTCGAGGCCGAGGTCCCCCGGGATCGCCTCTTTGAGGTCAAAGGCCTGGGGAAGGTGCCGCTGTCGCGCATCGCGGAGGACGTGCTGGCCGAGATCGAGCGCCCGAGCACCGAGGCCGAGTGGCAGGACTTTGCCTGGTCGCTGACCGCGCTGCTCCTCTATTACAAGGACCAAGCGCAGCCCAAGGGCGCCCCCAATGAGATCCAGAAGAAGCTGGTGACGCTCTCCCTCGAGACGATCGCCTACCTCGAGGGTCAGCAGGCCTTCTTGGTCGAGGCGATGGAGACCCATCACCCCGAGCGCGTCGAGAAGCGAAAGCAGTTCATCTTCGCGCACACCTGCGGGGGCACGCACCTCATCCAGGCCGCAGTCCGCGCCGCGGTCTTCGTCGGCACGCCCGAGGTGAAGGCGCGGGTGAAGAAGCAGCTCCAGATCTTGCTGTTCCGCCACCAGGCCGAGCGGCGGATCTACACTGAGGCCCTGGCCAAGGCGCCAAACTACGCCCTGATCCTCCACACCCAGGAGCTGAAGTTCTTCGGCCACGTGCTCGAGACCTTCGCCTTGGCGGAGCCGCTCGGGATGACCGAGGGCAGCCCCGAAGAGCACGCTCAGCTGAGCCTGGTGGCCAAGGACCTGATCCAGGCGGTCAATGTCCTGGGACCCGCGTACCACCAGCTCGGTCCCATCCGGGCCGAACGGGAGCAGACCTATCTCGACCTGATCGGCGACGGGTGCCACGCAATGCGTGGTTTGCGGCAGGGAATTGTGGCATTGTTCCGCCATGGCTAAGCGCCAGATCCGAGTCGTTGCCGCGCAGATCGAGAAGGACGGCAAGTACCTCATCACGCAACGCAAGCCCTCGAGCTCCCTGCCACTGCTTTGGGAGTTTCCCGGCGGCCGGGTCGAAGAGAACGAGAGCGACGAGGACGCGCTCCGGCGCGAGATCAAAGAGGAAATGCACATCGACGTCGACGTCGGTGAGCCCTCGGTCGCGGTGACCCACGAGTACTCCGCCTACGTGATCGACTTTCGGGTCTACCGCTGCAAGATCGACGCGCCCGACACCGCGATCAAGAAGATCGGCATCCACGACTTCCGATGGGTCCGGCCGGCCGAGCTAGACGACTACGAGTTCCCGGGCGCGGACCAAGCGACCATCGACGCCTTGCTCCGGGGGCGCTGAGGTTTTTGCTGTCGTTCGCGGTTTTTTAGGCCATCTGGGTCTCTGTACTTGTTGGCTGCGTGGGCAGTCTGTCCGGGTGGCGCCAGTCGCGCTTCGCGCGACAGCCACCTCGCGCGAGGACGCGCGGGGGGAGCCTTCGGTTCGCGCTGAGGGAGCTTCGATTCGCGCGGGGAGCTGGGGAGCTTTGATCCGGGGGAACTTCGATTTGCGCGGGGAGCTGGGGAGCTTTGATCCGCCCGCGGGGGAGCTTCGAGCCGCGCGGGGAGCTGGGAGCTTCGAGCCGCGCGGGGAGCTGCAAGCAGAAGCTTGGCTCGCGACACGACCTGCTTCACGTGCGCTGTGATCCGGCTCATACTGAACGGCCAACTGTCGTTTTTTAGCAACCCTTGGCGCCGTTATCCGATGATGTAGTCAACAGCGAGACATTCGGCTGACGCGGAACTCGCTCTCTGAACGACTCTCTCTCTCTCTCTCTCTCTCTCTTTGGGCACCGGCGCGGGACGACGCGTCGGTGTTCGCATTTAAGCCCCACTAGCCGACGGGGATCGTGAAGAAGAAGCGCGTGCCCCGCCCCGGTTGGCTGTCGTAGCTGACCGATCCACGGTGCTCTTCGGCGATCCGCTTCACCATCGCCAGCCCGAGGCCCGTGCCGCCGGTCTTCCCGGAGGTGACGAAGGGCTCGAAGACCTTGCCCTCGACCGCCTTGGCGATGCCCGCGCCGGTGTCGGCGAACTCGAAGACCAGGTCCCCGCCCACGCGGTTCAGGCTGACCGTGAAGCGCCCTCCGCCGGGCATGGCCTCCCGGGCGTTCCGGGCGATGTTGTGAAAGACGCGGAGCAGCTTGGTCTCGTCAAAGCGCGCCGTGCCTTTGCAGGCGACCTTGAGCTCCAGCTTCACGCCCGTGCCGGCGAACTCGCGGGTCAGGTACTCGTCCATCTCGGCCATGAAGCGTTCGACGTAGACCTTGCGGATCAAGACCGAGCGCTCGCCGCGGGCGAAGGCCAGGAGGTCCTTGGTCATCGCGGTCATGAGCTCGACCTGCTTGGCGACCGAGCGCGCGTG
>Ga0154020_10003421_pt1 | contig 19097 bp, 18 predicted proteins | sample Klosneuvirus_201_FD_109709 | JGI IMG/M metagenome (GOLD analysis project Ga0154020, IMG submission 109709) | Active sludge microbial communities from wastewater, Klosterneuburg, Austria - Klosneuvirus_20160825_MG | ecosystem: Engineered > WWTP > Aerobic digester > Activated sludge | place... | reverse complement strand
GGTAGGGGCCATAGACTGCGTCGCGCACAACCCGGCCAGTGAAGCGCGTGCCGATGAGGCTCTCGACGACGAAATCTTCGTTTAGCCCCAGGCGCCCGCGGGCGCGTTCGATCGCCACCCGTCCGCTGACGCCGGTGCCGGTCGGTGAGCGATCAACCTCACCCTCGGCGAAGATGCAGACGTTCCGGCTGTGCGCGTCAGTGCCATGGGGCGGCCCGCACAGAATTGTGCCGTAAAGGAAACTGAGATCCGCTTCATACGGGTGGGTGATGGAGCGCGCCGCCATGACCGCGCGTTTGATCCGCATGCCGACGTCAATCAGCGCCGTAGTTTCGCTGCCGTCGAGGCGGAATCCGAGCGGAGACGCGTCGACATAGGCGTAGAAAGCGCCGCCATAGGCCAGGTCGTAGTTGACTTGGCCGAGGCCGGGGACATCGACGCGCGCGTCCTGGGCCGCCACAAACGCAGGCACGTTCTCGAACGCCACCCGGCGCACCCGCTGCGCGATCGGGTCCCAATCGGCGCGGGCTGTCACCCGGCCGGCGGGCGTGTCCAGGCGCAGCATTGGCGCTCCGCCAGTGGGGATCATCATGCCGGTCTCGTACGCCACCGTGGTCAGGGCGATGATGCCGTGCCCGCACATGCTGGAGTAGCCTTCGTTGTGCAGGAACAGCACGCCGGCATCGCCGTCTGGCGTTACCGGCTCAGTCAAAACGCAGCCATACATGTCGGGGTGGCCGCGCGGCTCGAGCATGAGCGCTGTTCGCACCTTGTCGTAGTGCAGTTTCGCGTGGCGGCGCTTGTCCAGGATCGTCGCGCCGACAAGGGTCGGGTAGCCATCGACGATCACGCGCAAAGGCTCGCCTTCGGCGTGGGCGTCGATGGTCCGGATGCGCATCCAGTCTTCCGGCGGTGTCCAGTTCATACGAGGGCGGATGAGAGTCGAACTCACCGCAGCTTGCAGAGCAACCTGCCAACGGTTTTGAAGACCGCAACGCCCACCGGAGCGTATCCACCCTCGCGGCCAATTCTATCCGACTGGATTCTGCTGCCGGAGATCGTGGCCTCCGGTATACTCGCGCGATGCCAAAACGCCCTACAAACCAGCCACAAGTTGCGGACGAACCCGGCGCTGCGGCCCGCGCTTTTGAAGATGGGTTTCAGGAGCTGGAGGGCATCGTCAGCGCCCTTGAGAAGGGCGATCTGCCTCTGGAGGACGCGCTCAAGCTCCACGCCCGCGGACAGGAGTTGGCGGCGGCCTGCGCAAAGCAATTGGACGAGGCCGAACTCAAGCTGCGCCAACTTCAGCCCGAGTCCTAGCGCCAGGCCATGGGCTTCATCCTCAACATCATTACCGTGCTGATCGGCACGGCGCTAGGCGTGGCCCTCGGCAATCGCCTGCCCGAGCGGGTGCGGGAGACCGTCCTGAACGGTCTTGGTCTTGCGACACTCGGTTATGCGTCCCTGAGCATTGTGGATTCGATGGCCAACCAGACCAATGGCGCGGTCAAGTTCCTGGTCGTCCTGTTTTCAATTGTCCTGGGCGGTATCGCCGGCGAAGCGCTTGGCCTGGACGCGGCCCTGACTCGCTTTGGCGGGTGGCTCGAGCGAACTGTGGCCCGGCGGCGGGGTGGATCGGCCAGCGCCGAATCTTCCGCCCGATTTGTGCGGGGTTTCGTCTCGGCCAGCCTGTTGTTTTGCGTTGGCCCGATGACCTTTCTCGGCTCGATCCAGGACGGCCTGCGTGGCGACGTATCGCTGATCGCCATCAAGAGCGCCCTCGATCTCTTCTCGTCGCTGGCCTATGCGGCGTCGCTTGGGGTGGGGGTGGGCTTCAGCGTCATTTCGATCTTCGTCATCCAGGGCGGCCTCACCGCCGGGGCCGCGAGCGCGCAGAACCTATTCACCCCGACGATGGTGGCCATCCTCTCGGCGACGGGCGCCCTGCTGGTCCTGGGGATCGGTCTGAGCCTGCTCGAGATCAAGAAGATCCGCCTGGCCAATTTTCTGCCGGCGCTGCTACTCGCACCGCTGGGCGTCGTTGCGCTGCATCTCGCGGGCGTGTCAGGGTTCTAGCGCAATACACGAAAAAAATCGCAATCCCCGCGCGAAGCGCGGGGATTGCGATTTTCTCGAAGATTCCCAGCGACTAATCTTCTTCATCGTCGAAGAGATCGTCGTCGTCTTCATCGTCGTCGTCGTCCAATGAGAGTTCGTCGTCCTCGTCGTCGTCCATCGAGCCGAAGTCGGTAGACACGGGATCATCCTCGTCTTTTTCTTCGAGGTCCTCGAGTGAAACCTCCTCGGTCTCCTCTTCCTCGTCATCGTCTTCTTCGTCGTCGTCGAGGAGATCGTCATCCTCGTCCTCGTCATCATCGATGTCATCATCATCGTCGTCATCGCCCGGGCCCGCCGTCGCCGCGAACATCGCGGCGCTTGTCATGGCGTCGGCGACGCTGCCCGGGGCGCCCCGGTCGACCCGCGCCGCAAAGGCGCGCAGGCTCGTATTGAGCATCAGCAGGTCGTACGACCACGGCGCGAGCGACTCAACGTCCACGCTTTCAAACGCGGATTGTGAATCGTCGAGCGCGCGCAAATGCGTGTCGCTGACCTGATTGCGGATTTCGTCGTGGATCAGATGGTCGAGTCTCATCGGAATCATGTCTGCCCTCGTGTAATTTCCGCTCGCGATTATAGATCAGTGCGGGTATCATCGCACGACTTTGCAGCGCGTTGCCCTTGTCCACGACTGGCTCAATCAACTCGGCGGGGCCGAGGATGTGCTGGTCGCCCTGAAGCGCCTTTTTCCGGAGGCGCCGGTGTTTACGTCGATCTATGACCGCGCGCGCATGCCCGCGGCCTGGCGGGCTTGGGACATCCGCCCGAACTGGATGGACCGCCTGCCCGGCATCTACCGTCACCATCAGCCCTATATGCCGCTGTATGCCCTGGCCTTTGGCGCTTCCCGGGTGCCTGCCGAATTCGATGTGGTCCTGAGCAACAAGAGCGCCTTTTGCCTTGCGATGGGCGCCGCCAATCTCGCCGCCCGCCGGATCTGCTACTGCCTCACGCCAACCCGCTTCATCTACGATTTCGACGCGTATGCCGCGCGGGAGACGATCCCCGCTCTTGCTTTGCCGGCGCTGCGCCTGGCCAACGCCGCGCTGCGGCGATTTGAGCGCAGGGCCGCCCAGCGCATCGACACGTTCATCGCAATTTCGTCGGAGGTTCGGCGCCGAATCCGGGCGCTGTATGGCCGGGAATCGGTGGTCATCTATCCCCCGATAGATGTCGCCCGATTCACGCCAGATCCGACGGCGACGGTCGGCGATTACTTCTTCATCGCCTCGCGACTGCTTCCCTACAAACGCATCGACCTGGCCATTCTGGCCTGCAATCGGTTGGGCCGGCGACTTGTGATAGCGGGCGATGGTCGCGACCGCCCGCGGCTGGAACGCCTCGCCGCGCAAGGCGCCGGCGTGACTTTTTTGGGGCGGGTGAGCGACGAGCGACTGCTTGAGCTGCTCCGCGGTTGCCGGGCCTTCATCTTCCCCGGCCTGGAGGATTTTGGGATCGCGCCGATTAACGCCATGGCCTGCGGGCGCCCAGTCATCGCCTTCGCGGGTGGAGGCGCGCTTGACACAGTCGAGGACGGCGCGACCGGAATTATGTTCTCCGCTCAGACCGTCGATTCGCTCGCCGACGCCCTCACCAGATTCGATGGTGTAAGATTCGCGCCCGGCCTCCTCCGGAAGCACGCGGAATCATTCAGCGTCGAGCGCTTCGAGGCCGAGCTGCTGTCCGTCATCAACGGACGGGCTTGAACGCGAGGCGTCCAGCCCGACCGTCGATCGTGAGGACCCAGCCGTGCGCCGCACGGCCGACCCCCCCGCCAGACTTCGGCAGCGCTGACAGAAGGACTTTGCGCCTTCTCGCTGACCGTGTGTGCGGTCAGTGGGACGGCTGACAGGAATGACAGGGACGAATGGAAGCCTATTGTTTTAAATGCCGCGGGAAGCACGCGTTGAAAGACCCCCGGCCCATCTTTTTCGCCAATGGTTCGCCTGCCACCCAGGGGACGTGCTCGAATTGCGGGAGCGAGAAGGTGTTCAAGATGGGTCGATCTGAGGCCCATGAAGGCATGGAAAGGCCTATTCCGGTCAAGCGCGAGCCGAAGCCCAAGATCGCCAAGACGGCCATCAAGAAAGTCACAAAGACGCGGGTCGGCTCGAAGGCGCGGGCTGCCGCCGGCGCCGCTGATGCGGCGGGCCACGGCGCAAAGGGCCGGCCGCTCGTCATCGTCGAATCGCCAGCCAAGGCCAAGACCATCGGCAAGTTCCTTGGGGCAAAGTTCTCGGTGCGTCCCTCGATTGGCCATATCCGTGACCTGCCCAAGAGCCGCCTTGGGGTGGATCTGGAGCATGACTTTGAGCCAACCTATATCGTGCCCATGGCCAAGCGCAAGACCGTCAAGGAATTGCGCGTGATCGCGGCTGATGCCAGGGAAATCTGGCTCGCCACCGACCCCGATCGTGAGGGTGAAGCCATTTCCTGGCATTTGAGCAAGGCGCTTGAGGCGGAGCTGGCTGGCAAGCCCGTGCGCCGGGTTGAATTCCATGAGATCACCGAAGCTGCGATTCGGCATGCCTTTGCCCATCCGCGCGAGATCGACACGAATCAGGTCGACGCCCAACAGGCCCGGCGCATTCTCGATCGCCTGGTGGGCTACAGCCTGAGTCCGCTGGTCAGCGACAAGCTTAGCCGGCGCGGCCTCAGCGCCGGGCGCGTGCAATCCGTCGCGCTCCGTCTGGTCGTGGAACGTGAGCGCGAGATTTTGGGCTTTCTTCCGGTCGAGTATTGGTCGCTGGAAGCTGAGCTGGCAAAGCGCGCGGCAGAAGCGGCCGTGAACGGGAATGGATCCTTCATTGCCCGCCTGTTTAAGGTGCGCGGGGCCGATCCTGATCTCCAAAACGAGACCGACGCAAAGGGCGTATTGACCGCGCTGGAAGGCGCAGATTGGGTCGTCTTTCGGGTGGACCGCAAGGACCGCCAACGCAAGCCCGCGGCGCCGTTTATCACCAGCACGCTCCAACAAGAGGCAAGTCGCAAGCTCAATTTCAACGCGCGCCGGACCATGGGAGCCGCCCAATCGCTGTACGAAGGCGTTGACACTGGCGCGGGCACGACTGGATTGATTACCTACATGCGCACGGACTCGGTCAATGTGGCGGAGACCGCCCAGGCCGATGCGCGCGCATTTATCAGCGAGCGCTTTGGCCCGGAGTTCGTGCCCGATGCGCCGCCCAAGTACACCTCGCGGGCGAAGAACGCCCAGGAGGCCCACGAGGCGATTCGACCGACGTCGGTTCAGCGCACGCCTGATTCCATGAAGGCGCATCTCGACCCGGATCAATTCCGGCTGTACGATCTGATCTGGAAGCGATTCGTGGCCAGCCAGATGGCGAATGCCATCTTCGATGCGACGACGATAGATATTGACGCGCGCGTGCGCGGCGCGGCGCCGTCCGCAAACGGCACGCCCGATTTTCACTTCCGCGCGACGGGCTCCATTATCAAGTTCTCGGGCTTTCTCAAGATCTACGAGGAAGGCCATGACGAAGGCGAAAAGCCGGCGGAAGAAGAAGAAGGTCGCGATCGGCGCCTGCCCGCCGTCGAGTCGGGCGAAGGGCTGAACCTGATCCGCCTCATCCCGGAGCAGCACTTCACCGCGCCGCCGCCGCGCTACACCGAGGCCAGCCTGGTCAAGGCGCTCGAGGAATACGGCATCGGCCGGCCAAGCACCTATGCCGCAATCATGACCACCATCCAGTCGCGCCAGTATGTCACCCGCGAGGGCAAGCAATTGCGCCCGACTGAGCTCGGCTTTCAGGTGAGCGACCTGCTGGTGGGAAACTTTTCTCGTTATGTGGATGTGGGCTTCACCGCCCATGTTGAGGAAGAACTCGACGACATCGAGACTGGCACGCGCGCGTGGCAGCCTGTGCTGCATGAATTCTATGACCCGTTTAGGCAGTCGGTGAAGGATGCCGCCGCGAGCATCGAAAAAGTGGCCCGGGTGATTGAATATACCGGCGACAGCTGCCCGACCTGCCTCGAGGGACGCCTGGTGTATCGGACCAGCCGGACTGGCCGCTTTATCGGTTGCGACCGGTATCCCAAGTGCACCCACACCGAGCCGATCACCTTGCCAGGCGTGGTCTGCCCCAAGTGCGGCGGCAAACTCGCCGAGCGGAAGATGAAGAAGGGCAATCGCTCATTCTTTGGCTGCGTAACGTATCCGGCCTGCGACTTCACGACGTGGCAGCGCCCCTTGGCCTTCCCGTGCCCGACGGGTGACGGCGGCCTGATGGTCGATGCCGGCAAAGGCAAGGCGCGCTGTCTGCTGTGCGAGGTCGTAGTCGATGTGCCCGAAGTCGCCGTCGCAGCCTGAGCGTTCCAGACCCGAAAGTGAAATCCCCCGCCCAGGCGACCGCCAGGGGCGGGGGATTTTGCTTTGGATCAGGCGCCTGACGGGCCAGTGCTAGCGGGCCGCGCTGAGGATCTCGCGCCAGCCCGCAATCGGCCGGCGACCAATGAGTCGCTGCGCCCCGATTTCGAAGATGGGCTGGGTGTTTATCCCGCGTTTGCGCTGCTCAGCGTCGGTGCTCTGGATTAGGGCGAGCGTCTGGCGCTGATCGACGCAGGCGGCGAAATCTGCTTGATTCAAGCCGGTCAATGTGGCGGCCTTTTTCTTCATGAGCCCGACGAGACCCGCATCGTCCGTCGCCCACGTTTCGGGCTGGTCACGGAACAGGATCTCGTGCATGCCCCAGAATTGCTGCTGCCGCCCGGCGCAAGACGCCGCTTCGTGGGTGCGCAGGCTACGCTCGCCATGATTCAGCACGTCCCGGAAGACCAGCTTTATCTTGCCCGTTCGCACGAACTCCTCGATGAGAACTGGCTCTTCGGTCAACACGTGACCGCGGCATGCCGTTCAGAGAAAGTCGGAGTAGTCCGTCAGTGTGATTGGCGCATCGGCCTTTCCGAGATAGGGAAAGCCATCGGCGGTCAGACCTTGTTCGATCCCTTTGAAGGTCACCGGAATGCGTGTGGGCGCCACCGTCGCGCCGACGGCCTGGGCAGGCGGGCTGGGTTGCGGGCTCGCGGTGGAGACGCTCGTCGGTGACGCGGCCGGCGCCTGGGTCGCAGGTGCCCGGACGGTCACGGTTGCTAACGGGGCAGCGGTGGAAGTTGCCGGCGGCATTGTCGGGGCCGCGGACCCGCCGCACGCGGCGAGCAGGGCCGCCGCCGTAAGCGCCTGCAGGACATTCAGCTTTCTAAACAATACCGAAAGTGTATCGGTGTTTGGAACAAAAGCGCGCGATGATTTCGGCCGTTAAGAATGTCGTAAGGTCGCGCGCGGGCCAGATCGGTCGTGGAATCGGGACAGATACACGGGCGCGATCGGCCTATGGCGCGTCGGCGTCTTTGGCGTCTTCTGGCGGTTTGCTCTCAGTTGGCATGGCGCGCAGAATGAGCCGGCGGCCGCCCACCCGAACGGGGTAGGCGACCCGGCGCGCTTGCCCAACCGGTTTTGGTTTTTCGACGGGGCGATTCCCGCGCAGACGCTCCAACAGGTTCGGCGCGCGGATAGCCGGCCCGGGTGTTGGGGCTCCCGCTGGCGCCGGTTGTTGGGCGGCGGTGGGCGGGGTGTGTTTCGGCGGCGCGGACGCCTGCACGGAAGGTGTCACGGGGTTGGCGGATGCCGTGGCCGCGCTGGGCGCGACCGTCAAAATCGGGACGGGCGGCGGCGCGCCGAAGGGGAGGGCCGGCTCGACAGCAATGGGCTGGGGTAGGGGCTCGCCGGCGACGCCGAGGGGCGTTTCAACGGCGCTTGCCCTCGCAGGCGCCTCGACCGGGGTGTCAACCGCAACTTTTTCAGGTGTTGTTTCGATCAGCGCTGTCGAAACCGCAAAAACCCGCAAGGGCAAACCAATCACCGCCGCCACGCTCGCGCACAGGATCAGCAGCACAATCTGGGCCGTCGCCTGACCAGGGTCGGCGATGCCGCCCGCCGCGCCAATCAGCCCCGTTACGCCCAAACCACGCGTGCCAAGATACACCTCAGTGCCTATGCCGTTCACGCCCGCGCCATACAGGCCAGTTGTGGCGATCCCCGCGGCCAATAGGCCAGCCGCGGCCGGAATGAGCATACGCGGCACGCCCAGGCCTGAATCGCCGGAATCGACGTTGGCCTTCCATACGAATCCACCGACGATGACGCTTACGGCAGAGACGAAGCCAAGCAGGGCGGCCGCCCAGATTGGCAGGGACATCGCGCCAGCCGACACGGCAATGAGCGCAGCCAGCATCGATGCCGTCACCGTTTCTATGTTCGGACGTTTGGAGACAAATACGGTAAACGCCAGGCTCAGCAGGCCCGCAACGGCGGTTGCCGCGACAATGACGATCGCGTAATCTGAAGCCGCCGTCTGCTGCGTTTCGACCAGGGGATTAGCCGCCAAAGCACTTGCTGCGCCGATGAAGGCCAAGCCGAAACCCATCGCGGCCCGGAGCGGGTGGGGCGCCTCATGTAACGTGGGTGCCGGGCCAGATCGAAGTCGCGCCACCAGCAAGGAAAAGGTCCCCGCGATCACACCGGAGATACCGAGACCGCTGAAATCAATCGGGCCGTGCCCGAGCCGAAGCTGGTTTGCCATTGACGCGCCGAGGCCGCCGCCCCAGGTCGCCATACCGATTACTGAAAACGCTAGCGTGGCAAGCGCCGCTGCGACGCCAACCGCAAGAAGGCTGTATCGGCGCCAGAGCGGCACTGCAACCAGCATGGCGCACGCCTGGGCGAGGGGCAACCAGGCAACAAAAAGCACCCGGCCGCTCGTGACACCGTCCAGAAAAAAGCCCTTCATGCCCGCAATCGCCCACACGCTGCCGTCCACCGGCAAGGCGAAATAGGCGCTCATCTCGGCAAACTGGCGCTGCCCGTTGAGCACGCCGACGCCCCCAAACATGATCCCAAAACCGATGGCCAGATAGACAAGCGCGCTGACGGTCAGGGTGATCAATCCGGTAGCGGCCGCTCTGGGCTCCAGGCTGCGATTCGCCGTGGCGAGGAGGTTAAGCCAAAGGCCGAGTGGAAGCAGGAAGGCGATGAGAGCGGGTTGCGGAAACAAGCGTCAGAAGTATATAATGCCGCCGAAGGAGAACGCGATATTCCAAGCACCATCATCAGGCGGGCTGAAGCGCCCGCAGACCCCCGTGCCCTTGCCCTCGGCCGCGCGGCGGCGACCGCCGCCGACGACAAGAAGGCTGAGAACACCCTTCTGCTCGATCTGCGCGCGCTGGCCATGGTTTTCGACTACTTTGTCATTTGCTCGGCGCCATCCGATCGGCAACTCGACGCGGTCGCCTCGCATGTGCGTGAGGTAGTGCGGGCGGAGTTTAGCGTTTCCCCACGCACGGTTGAAGGCACAGCCGATTCGGGCTGGATTCTTGTTGATTACGGTGACGTCGTCGTCCACATCATGACCCCGCGGCTGCGCGCCTATTATGGTCTTGAGACGCTGTGGGCCCATGCGCCGGTCCTGCTTCGCCTGCAGTGACCGAAAATAGCAAGTGGCCCGATCAGGATCTGCGCGCCCTGCGCGCAGATCCTGATCGAGCCGCGGGTTCCGGGGACGGATTCTAGAATTCGAGCCGGCGGTGGCGCATCACAACGCTTTCGACTATCCCAACTGCCGCGAGCAAGGTGAGCAAGTTGCTGCGCCCATAGCTGACAAATGGCAGCACGACACCCGTTACAGGCAGGATGCCCAACTGCATGCCAACGTTCGTGTACGTCTGCAGAAACAACATCGCCGCCACGCCCACGCACAGCAATCGGCCGAACGTGTCGCGCGAGAGCCAGGCTGCCCGAAGGGCCCGGGCAATGACCAGCAGAATCAGCACGAGAAAGGTGATTGCGCCGGCGAAACCCAGTTCTTCACCAATCACTGAATAGATGAAGTCGGTGTGGCGGGCGGGGACAAGCCGAAGCTGCGAAAAGGTGCCGGACTGGTAGCCCAATCCCGTCAGCCCGCCCGACGAAAGCGCGAGTCGGGCCTGGTCGATCTGGTAGGTGTCTCCGGCCGCAACATTGATCCCGAACAGCTTCTCGATGCGTTCAATCTGATACGCCTGAATCAGGCCGAGCTGCTGGATGATCAGGATCATGGCGATGCCCGCCACCACCATCACCACCGCATGTTGACGCTCGATGCCGCCGACGAAAACGATCGCCAGCCAGATGAAGACGATGGTCAGGGCCGTGCTCAGATTCGGCTGGCGCATGATCAGGAATATGCATGGCGCAACGGCGATCAGGGTCAGGCCGATTGTCTCGAAATACGGCCGGCGACCCTGCCGGCTTGAAATGATGTAGGCCAGCACGACCGTGAGTAGAATCTTCGCAATCTCGCCCGGTTGCAGATCGAAGGAGCCAACTTGGAACCAGCGCCGGGCGCCAAAGCGGTCGGTGCCAAAGATCAGCACGGCCGCCAGCGAGGCCAGCGTGAGCGCGTACAGCGGGATGGCCACGTTTTTGAGCAGCGAGTAGTCCGTCACGACGACGAGCAGCATCACGCCCAGGCCCGCCAGCGCGGTGACGGCCTGGGCAAAAGGCAAACCCTCAATGACGGGGTCGCCGCGGGTCGCGCTGCGCACCATCGCGATGCCGCCGACGAGCAGCGCCACGATCAGGCCGATCATGACGAAGTCGAAGTGGCGCCAGAGTCGACGATCAGGCATCGGTGGGGATCAGCGTTTTCGCGTGACGGGCGCGAGTGGGATGTCGACCATCAACCGCCGTTCTCCGCCCTCGTCCTCGATATTGACCGCCACCCGGTCTCGATCGATCTGCAGACGGCTCGCGATGACGTTGATGATGTCGTCGCGGATGGCCTCGAGCATGCCGGGCGCGATTTCGGCGCGATCATGGATCAGCACGAATTGCAGCCGCTGTTTGGCGGAGTTGGCGCTCTTGCGGCCACCGAACCATTGCTTGAAGATGCTCATCGATGTGACTCTGGCGTATGGGATTCGACTGAGTTAACCACGACCAAAAAGGCGCTGCAAGAGGCCGCCATTCTGCGGGGGCTGCAAAGGCACAACTTCGCCCATGACCCGGCGGGCGATGTCCGCGTACGCTGCCGATGCCGGACCCTTTCCGCTCAGCGCGACGGGTGTGCCCCGGTTTGTCGAGGACAGGATGGCCTCGTCTTCCGGCACCACCCCGATGATCTCGGTCGACAGCACCTCATGGATGTCATCAACTGACAGCATGTCCTGCTTCTTCACCCGGGCCGCCACGATCCGGTTGATGATGAGATGGACGCTCCGATCCTTTTCCTTCGATTCGATCAGGCCGATCACCCGGTCGGAATCGCGCACCGATGAGACCTCCGGGTTGGTGACCACCAGACAGCGGTCGGCCGGCGCCAAACATGTCTCAAAGCCTTGTTCAATCCCGGCCGGCGAATCCACGATGATGAAGTCGAACTCGGCGCGCAGTTCGTCGCACAAGGCCACCATCTTCTCGGGGTTCATCGCGGTCTTGTCGCGCGTTTGGGCGGTGGCCAGGAGGTAGAGCTCGGGCGCGCGCTTGTCACGGATGAGGGCCTGCTTGAGTTTGCAGCGGCCCTCGACATAGTCAACCGCGTCATAGATGATGCGATTCTCAAGACCCATGATGATATCGAGATTGCGCAAGCCGATATCGCCGTCAAAGATAACGACCTTCTGCCCGCGCAAGGCAAGCGCGCAGCCAAGGTTGGCCGTTGTTGTGGTCTTGCCCACGCCGCCCTTGCCGGAGGTGATGGTGATGACTGTTCCGTGCATGCTTTACTTCTCCTGCCAGGCTGTGATGACGATGCCGGCGTCGCCGAGTCTGGCCAGGCTGGCCCCTTTGGCCCGGCGGCGATCGGTGGCGGGTTGAATCAATTGCGTATCGGCGATGCGCAACGTAGACGGATGCAACGTCAGCGCGCCCACGACAGCGCCTGCATCGCCAAGCGCGCCCGCGTGTGCTGATCCCTGCAACTTTCCCCAGACGATGATATCACCGCCAGCGATGAGCTGGGCGCCGGGATTTACGTCGCCAAGCACAACGATATGGCCGGGATGCCGGATCACCTGGCCGGACCGAACCCGCCTGCGGACCAAGACCCCATCCGTGCCCTCGTCGGAGTGCTCGCCCGTGGCTGCAGCTTCTCCGGGCGCCGCAACGTCAGGGCCGCCGCGAACTGGCCCCGACAAGGGTGGGGGAGCGCCGTTGTTCGCGCGCGCAACCGGAGACGTCGGCAGGGTGTGCTCCAACGCGAGCGCGGCGGCGTTTCGAATCGTCTCCGGGTTCTGGCTCAGAATGGCCCAGAGCTGGACCTCGAAACTCGTCAGCAACGACTTTGCGCGCTCAATGTCGTCGCGGTTGAGGGCCATGGCCTTGACATCCAGCGCCACCCGCCCGCCCTTGAAAAAGTTGGCGCTGACGGCGAGTTTGGCCTCAAGTTCGCGCAGTTGCTCGTGCCACGTGCCATCCCCCAGAATGATGAGCAGTCCCTCACGGAGACCTTTGATGGTAATCATGCGTGATGCGATTATTCGGTCTTGATGATCTGCTGATCCTTGGGGAGCGGCAAACCGAAGTATTCGGCGATGATGCGCTGCGCGATTGGCGCCGCGACGGCCGAGCCCTGACCGCCATTCCAGACGTAAACGGACAGCGCGATTGTGGGCTTCTCGGCGGGCGCGTAGGCGACGAACCAGGCGTGCGACGGCTGGACGCGAATCCCGGGATAGCACACCCCGGTCTTCTGGGCGATGTCGTCACAGAACTCGGCCGTCCCGGTCTTGCCGGCATAAGTGAGTCCGGGAATCTGCACCGACCGGGCCGTGCCTTCCGGCCCGACAACCGAGACCAGCGCGTCCTGAATGGCTTTCATGTTCTGCGGTTTGATCGGCAGGGTGCGCACGATCTCTGGCGCAAACGAGCGCACAATGTCGCCGTTCAAGTCGACTACATCGCGCACGAGCCGTGGCTTGTATAGGGTCCCCCCATTTGCAATTGAGGCAATGATGTTCGCCATTTCGAGCGGCGTGACGATCAGGTAGCCCTGGCCGATCGCGACGTTATAGCTGTCACCGACAGTCCAGACGTCGCCGAACGTCGCCCGCTTCCAGGCCGTCGTCGGCGCGAAGCCGCGCACGCGCGAGAGGTCCGTTCGGCCGGCCGGGTCCCCAATGCTGAATGTGCGTGCCCATTCCGCCAGTTTGTCAGGCCCCATCCCGGCGATGCCTTCCTTCTTGTAACCGCCGACGGCTTTTCGAAAGTACGTATTGCACGAATTGCGCAGCGCGTCGGCAAGTCGTTGCGGTCCGTGCAACCCGCCGGTCAGACCGATCCAGCAGTAGAAATCCTTTGAGGCGCGCGGATTTGTCGGGTCGATCTCGCTCTCGACTGTGAATACACCCGGGTCATAGATTACGGTGTTCAAGTCAACCGATCCCTCTTCGAGCAGGGCGGCAGCGGTGACAATCTTGAAGGTCGATCCGGGCGGCACGGTGTCGTCGGTGGCCTTGTTGAGCAACGGAAGATGCGGATTGCTGTAGAGGTCGTCGAGCTCCTTCTGGGTGATGTTTCCGCGTGTAAAAAGGTTATTGTCAAATCCCGGGATACCCAGCATGCCCAACACTTCTCCGGTATTGGGGTCGAGTGCGACGACTGCGCCGCGCGGCGATTTCACATTGGCCATACCCGTCACCAGGGCATCCGAGATGATTTTTTGCAGACGAAGGTCGATCGTCAGGCGGACTCCGTTGCCTTCCCTGGGCGGCGTCGTGCCGTAGCGCTGGATGACCTCGCCAGATGCGTCTTCGAGCACGGATTCGGTGCCTTTTACGCCGCGCATATCGCTTTCGTTCAGGAATTCCATTCCCGAGAGGCCAACCCGGTCGACACCGGCGTCGTAGCCATCTCGTTCGTAGTCTTCCTCGGATCCGGCGGGCACTTTCCCGGTATAGCCCAGAATGTTGCCCAGCAGCTCCCGGTATGGGTAATACCGTGAGCCGACGCTTTGGGCATATACACCGGGCATCGTCAGCGCCAGCTCCTGAATGTACAAGGCAGTCTCGCGCGGGATGTTTTCCGCGACCACAACTGCGCGGTATGGCGCAACCCCCGACTGCTGCAGCACTTTGGTGAAGATGTCGCCGGCCGTGAGCCCGGGTTGGGCGATGATCTCGGCCAAACGATTGTAGATGGCGACGCGATCGATTCGTCGCTGGATTGTGTCATCCCGGTCGGGCAGTTCGGCTGGCACAATCGCAATCTGATAAAGCGGCGCATTCCGGACAATTGGCTCGCCATTCCGATCGTAGATAAGCCCGCGCAACGCGGGCAACTCGCGTGTGCGCACCGAAGCACGGGTGACCTGTTGGGCGGATTCGGCCTGATATCGGGTCTGAAGATCGAAGAGCCGCACACCGAGCGACGCAATCGCCAGCGCGAAGGCCGTTCCCAGCGCCACAAGGCGCAACAAACCGCCCCGGTTGTCGGGTGGCGGCGTTTGCGAACTCCGGCGCAGGATTTTCAGGCTGTCAATACGCATGGGATTGAGGCGGCTATCGTATGCGGCTTACTGGGCGCAACCGGGGAAGAAGCGCGCGGACGCCAAAAAACGCCGGGATGGATAACAGCGGATTGAACAGCAACAGGGGAATAACGACTGTTGCGGTCGCGGTTGCCAATTCGATTTCCACGCCTCTGAGTGTCTGGATGCCAATGATCGCCAGATGATAGACGAGCGTCGTAACAGCCACCCAGTTCGTGGCACGGAAGAGGGCAGATGGAATGGGGGCTCGATCGACGAGCGCGGCCACGGCATTGCCGAGCATTAACGCAAAGATATTGATTCCAAAGGGCATTCCGGAGGCCGCTTCCAAAGCGATACCGCCCGCAAACACCGCGATCGCGCCGTCAATATCCGTGAGATGCGCCCAGATCGAGGCGAGGATCAGGGTCAGTCCGGGCCGCCATGCGCCTCGAAAGAGCGGCTGAAGCAGCGATGATTCGAAGGCGGCCGCCACCAGGACCACGAGGATTGGAACCAAATACCGGCGCATGTGGGTTGACGCTCGTCAGCCTACTTCGACCCAACGGTCGAAGTAATGATCAGGACGGACTCAAGCCGATTGAAATCGACGGCCGGCCGGACGACTGCCTCCTTGAATAGTTGCGCATCTGTGCTCGTGATCCGGTCTATCCGGCCGACTGGGAGCAAGCGCGGCAGCAGACCGCCCAGACCACTCGTCACGACGATGTCATCGGGCGCAATTTCGTCGCTCTGGAGCACGTTGGTGATACGCAGGCTGCCATCGCTTTGCCCGACCACGGTTCCCGTGGCGCGACTGCCCACCAGCACAACATTGACGGAGGATGCGGGATCTAGAAGTAGAAGGGCCTGGGAGCTGGTTTCGTTCACCAGGGCGACGCGGCCTGCCAGGCCGAAGCTGCCACCCACCACCGCCATACCTTCGCGGATGCCATGGATCCGGCCCGCGTTGATGACGAGATATCGCGCATAGGGGCTGACCTCGGATCCAATGACATTGGCGCAAATCCCGATACTGGGGGCGCCCGGATTGGCGGTGCGCGCGTCGGTGCACGCCTTGATTCCAAGGCCTATGACATCGGCCCCGATGATGCCAAAGGAGGGATTCTCGACCGCGAACGCGAGGAGTGACCGGTACTGCGAGGCAGTGGCCTTAAACTCGCGCAGTTGGAGGTTTTCGATCTCCAGCTCACGCAGGCGGACTTCCAACTCCGTGTTCCGGGCTCGCAGGACCTGCGTGTCGCTCGTGCCCTGAAAAACGCCGGCAATCGCGTTGCCCGCGCTACGCAGAACCTGCTGGAGCGGGGCCAGAAGGATGGTTATCGGGTTGTCGGGGGCAAGCCCAGGATTGCTCAGCCCCAGAATGAGGAGAATCCCAGCCACGAAAAGAAGGATGGGAAGGAGGAGCGATCGATTTCCGCTTCTGTTCACGGTTGCGCCGAAGCTCCCCAGAACGCGCTAATACGGTCGCCGCGCCACAGCCGTGCTTGGCGCGGTGCCCCGGGACGTGCTGTTGCGCTCCAGGCCAACCAGCACCTCGCGCAGCCCTTCGTAGTCCTCCAGCACCATCTCGGCGCCACGCGCGACACAGGTGAGGGTATCCTCGGCCAGCCAGGTGTGAATGTTCGTCTCGTCAGCGACGCGCTCAACCAGGCCCTGCAGCAGCGCGCCGCCGCCGGCAAGCGCCACGCCCGTTTCCATTAAATCGGCGACGAGTTCGGGCGGCGTCTCGTCCAGGGTAGAGCGAATGGTCTCGACGATGGTGTTGACAGAGACGGACAGCGCTTCGCGAATCTCGATTGAGGACACTTCCACGGCTTCAGGTAGGCCCGTGACCAGGTTGCGCCCGCGCAGTGTCATCGTCTTCTCTTCCGGCAGCGGGAACGCCGATCCAATCGCGATCTTGATCTTCTCGGCCATCCGTTCCCCGATCAACAGGTTGTATTTCTGGCGGGCGTAGTTGACGATATCCTCGTCCATCTCGTCGCCAGCCACCCGGATGGATCGGCTTACGACAATCCCGCCAAGCGCGAAAACTGCAACTTCGGTCGTGCCGCCGCCAATGTCGACGATCATGCTGCCGTGCGCCTCGGTAACCGGCAGACCGGCTCCAATCGCGGCCGCCATAGGCTCTTCGATGAGCAGCGCCTCGCGGGCCCCGGCAGACAGGGCTGCGTCGTGGACGGCCCGCTTTTCCACTTCTGTCACCCCCGATGGGATCCCAATCACGACCCGCGGGCGGGGGATGCTGAAGAAGGAACGGCTGTGGGCCTTCTCGATGAAATGTTTGAGCATCGCCTCGGTAATCTCAAAGTCCGAGATCACCCCGTCGCGGAGCGGCCGGATTGCGACGATGCGGGCGGGCGTGCGGCCCACCATTTCCTTGGCCTCGGCGCCAACAGCCACAACTTCGCGGCTGCGGCGATCAATCGCCACCCACGACGGCTCGTTGATGACGATCCCTTTGCCGCGCACGGCCACAAGGGTGTTGGCGGTTCCCAGGTCAATCCCCAGGTCAAGGGAGAACAGCCCGAGGATTCGGTCGATAAGACTTGGCATAACTCGTATGTTCGACGGACGAGCCGATTATAGGGTCTTCTGTCCCTCGATCTGCCATAATTGAGAGCATGCCCAACTCGTCGATCACCATTGTTGGCGCGCCAATCAGCCTCGGCGCGGGCAAACGGGGCGTGGATTTGGGGCCAAGCGCCCTGCGCTACGCCGATATTGGCGAGCGCCTGAGCGCTCTAGGCCATCCCGTCCATGACCTGGGGAACATTCCCGTGGCTTCACCGCCTGAGCTTGGGTCATACCCCAAACTCAGGTATCTCACGACCATTTCTTTGTTCTGCGCCACGGTCGCCGACCATGTTGCCGCAGCGGTAGCCGCCGGCCGAATTCCACTCATTCTTGGTGGCGATCACAGCCTATCGATTGGCTCGGTCGCCGGTTCGGCCCGCGGACGAGATATTGGCCTGATCTGGATCGACGCCCACGGCGACTTCAACACGGCTGAAAGCTCGCCCAGCGGCAACATCCACGGCATGTCTCTGGCCTGTCTGACCGGCCATGGGCATCCCGACCTGACGGGCTTCGCGGGTCGCGTCCCTGCAATCAATCCCGCTTACGTGGCTCTGGTCGGCGTGCGTGACCTTGACCCTGGCGAGAGACAGGCATTGAGGGCATCCGGGGTGCGCTGTTTCACAATGCAGGATATCGATCGGCGCGGCTTCTCGGCGGTCATGGAGGATGCGATCACAATCGTCAGTCAAGCGCCGGACGGTTTTCATGTGAGTTTCGATCTGGACGTGATCGACCCGCGGGAAGCGCCAGGCGTGGGCACGCCCGTGCCGGGCGGAATCTCCTATCGTGAAGCGCATCTCGCGATGGAATTCATCGCCGTGTCGGGCAGAATGGTCAGCATCGACCTGGTCGAGGACAATCCGGTCCTCGATGATCGAAACGCGACGGCGCTCCTGGGTGTCGAGCTGATCCAGTCGGCGTTTGGAAAGCAGATACTCTAGATCACAAGGAAAACAGAATGTCAAAAGGGTCTTCATTTAAGCTTACATATGCGACGATGTTCAACCCGCCCGAGGAGTTTCATCAGCGTTTCGAGACAGCGCTCACTTCGGTAAAGGCCTCGATGGGCGCCGAATACGGCATGTTGATCGGCGGCCGCGAACGACTCGCCGCGCAGAAGTTCGAAAAGCGCTCGCCCATCAATACCGACTGGATTTGCGGCGTCTTTCAACGTGGCACGGCTCAGGATTCCGACGACGCCCTTGCCGCTGCGCGATCCGCGTTGCCGGGCTGGAGTTCGACGCCGTGGCAGCGCCGAATCGAGATCGCGCGGCGGATCGCCGACGTCATCGATGAGCGGGCCTATACGATCGGCGCCGCGATGTCGCTCGAAGTTGGCAAAAATCGGGCTGAAGCCCTGGGTGATGTCGCCGAAGCAGCCGAGTTCCTGCGTTACTACAGCGCTGAGATGGAGCGCAACAACGGCTATGTCGTCGAGATGGGCCGTGACCCGCTGGTTGGTTACACCGTGCGCAATCACTCGGTCCTCAAGCCCTATGGCGTGTGGGTGGTCATCAGCCCGTTCAATTTCCCGACCGCGCTGTCAGGCGGACCCGTTGCCGCGGCGTTGATCGCCGGCAACACGGTGGTCCTCAAACCGGCGACGGATACGCCCTGGTCGGTCAGGCTGCTGATTGACTGTTTTCGCGATGGCGGGCTCCCCGATGGGGTCGTCAACTTCGTCACCGGTGGTGGTTCAACGATCGGCCAGGCGCTGATAGACAGCTCGGAAGTCGACGGGATCACATTCACCGGCTCCTACGATGTGGCCATGAAGATCTATCGGGCCTTTGGCCAAGGCGCCTATCCCCGACCCGCCGTGCTCGAGATGGGCGGCAAGAACGCCGCGCTCGT
>Ga0154020_10003419_pt1 | contig 19108 bp, 17 predicted proteins | sample Klosneuvirus_201_FD_109709 | JGI IMG/M metagenome (GOLD analysis project Ga0154020, IMG submission 109709) | Active sludge microbial communities from wastewater, Klosterneuburg, Austria - Klosneuvirus_20160825_MG | ecosystem: Engineered > WWTP > Aerobic digester > Activated sludge | place... | reverse complement strand
CGCGCGAAGAGGCCGCAATGGATGCTTCTCCGGGACTCTGTCTTCAAGCGAAATGTAACTATAGAGGTCTGTCTGATCCGGTTGATTTGCGCGCATGCGTACTATACGCATGAAAATCGATTCAAATCAAGAGTTTTTCAGGAGCCTGTTAGTTTTTTTGGCGGTGAACTTCTGTTGTCACTCGATGGCCGGGAAGAAATCAGGGTGACGGGCACGGGCGAACAGCAGTTCCAGAGTCGCGTTGAAGATCTGCAGGTCTTTGATCTCAGCATTCAGGGCCTGCCCAAGCGCCCGGCGCAGACCTGTCGCCTCAGCCCGCCGTCGAAACTCGCCGAGGCGAAAGTGATTGAGGTAACCGCGAGCTGCCAGATGGCGGTCGAACACCAGCTTTCAGCCTATCTCGGCTACCCGTTCATGACAAGCCTCGGTGCGAGCTCAGATATAATCCAGGTCGGTCAGAATTTTCCCGTAGGGAAAATGTCCTCATTCTACGCCGTCGGCATTGCCTATCAGGTTAAGAATCTGCTGCCTTACAATCTTCTGCTCGGCACGCAGGCAAATTTTTCGACGGCTTCGGTGACGCTGCCGGTGCAGATGTTTGCGGGTGAAACTTCTACGGGCACGATACAGACCAACATGCTGCGCGCCGATCTTTCGGCATTCACAGCCTATCCGTTTCCGCTGCCATGGCGGCTTGAACTTTTACCTTATGCCGGGTTTGGTTTTTCTTACCAGAATATCTGGCGCAGTGGTGGTGCGACGCTGTCGTCGGGTATAACCCCGTTCGCGTCGCTTGGGGCAATTCTACAATACGATTTCAAGCCGCAGATCAAGCTGCTATTCAAAACCGGGCCCGATCTGTATTTTTACAAAAATGGCGAAAACCTGATGATCTGGAGTTTCAGCTTCGGCGTCGGGAAACAATTTTTATGAGGGTACAACTATGCTGAATACAAAGAAAATAAAGTTGGATTTCATGCGAACCAAAACCTTTATTCCGGTTTTGCTGGTTTTAACGCATTGTATGGCAGTTCAGGTACCCGAAGACTATGTCACCGACCTCTACTACGCAGATCAGCCGAAGGTGATGAGTCTGACTCCATCGACCAGTATGTCGTGGACGACGCTCAGCACGCCCGTGAAAATGAAATTCAATAACCCGATGGATGCCTCGACTATCACCATCAACACTGCCGACACAACGTGCTCGGGCAGCATACAAATTACGACACTTGCCGCTAATTTCGCGAACTGCCTACAATTCAGCTCGCTCAGCGCTGAGACACGTAACTCAGTGATTACCGCGACGCTCACAGCTGACCTGGACCCCAACAGCGACTATATCATCAAGATTGCGGGCACAATCACCGACTTCAGAGGAAAGACACTGGGTGCTGATGCCACATATCCGTTCAAGAGCGGCGTGCCATCCGGAATGGAGCCACGCATTGTCTCTGTCACTCAAGCCAATGACTGGGATTTTACCGTCACGTTTTCACGACAGATGAATACGGCCAGCTTTGGCACGCTGATCGACGGAACCTGCAGTGGTAACGTGAACCTGCAAGAAACTGCTGGAACCTGCAATAATATGTGGCGCACATTGACCACTGGGGACAATATCACTTATACAATCACGTACAAGAATCCGCCGCCCGGAAATTATGCTTTTACCCTGAAAAAGGAGATTCTCGATAAGTTTTCAATTCCTTTGACGGCTGATTACACAGCGAATTTGACGCACTGAGCCGCTAGTCGATCAGATCGATATTGCTACGCGGCAGCGCGAGGATGGTAAATCCGCGGGTTCGGCAAGCAACCAGCGTCAGAACAGCTATTTCTTCAACCGGGGTCTCAGCAACTTTCGCGCTGCGATCTATTTATGGAGAGAAAGACTAAACCGCCGCAATCAGATCGCGGCTTTCGACCATCACGCACGCGCCGATGATGTACTGAAAGTCGTTGGTGTCCAGGTATTCGGCGACGGCGGCGTCGGCGGACCCGGGCTGCAGCCAGACCTTTTTATAACCCAGCTCCTTCGCCTTCTTGAGGCTTTCGAGTGTCAGCGCGGGAGGTATAACAAAAACCAGCAGATCGACGTTGGTCTTTTCTTTCAGTTCTTCGAGGCTGTGCAGCGCCGGTACACCTTCAATAGACGTGGCTTTGGGATTAATCGGATAGACAGTATAACCTTTGGATTTCAGGTCTTTGAAGATAATGTTGCCGTACTTGGTCGAATCATTGCTCGCTCCAATCAGTGCAACCGGCGGCATCGTGCGGAAATGCTTAACCAATGCATGCATGTGACATAATCCTTGGGTCAATCGACCCGTCAAGTTGGCTATCTAGCAGAGACTCACTTGACCTTCTCTAAAATTCTTTCTACATTCACTCCATAACGTTCGAATATTTCATTTTTCGCCAGATCATATTGCAGCAGCGCAATATTAAAATTCACCAGCGACTCGAGCTCACGCTGGCGGTTGGCCACCATGTTCTCAAGCGCCTGACCGACCAGTTGAAAGTTGAGCTTACCCGTCCGCGTGCGCGCGAGCATGCGGCTGTAAAAGGCTTCTGATTCTTTGCGTGAGGTGCGGCTGGTCTGGAAAATTTCAAACGTCAGGCGCACATTCTCAAGACGTGTCAGTACCTCGTCGCGAATTTCCTGTTCGGCGTTTTGCAGTTTGATGCGGCTCTGCGCGAGCTGCATGTTCGCATTGCGCTGGTTCACTTTTACTTCCTGATCCCAAAGGGGATACGTCGCTTTCACGCCGACCTGCCACTGCGGGCTTTGCAGCGCACCGGCGGCAGCGAAACCAGGAAACTGGATGAATTGGTTGGTCCCCTGAGAAACGAGGTTGAAATAAGCGTTGAGCGACGGCATTGCCTGATTGTCATAAAGATCGCTCTGCAGTTCGGCGATCTCCAGTTCGGTTTTTGCATTCTTAAAATCGACGCGCTTTTCCATTGCGGCCTTGAGCGCCGCGTTAGAGTCCAAATCGGGCAGCTTATCGACGAGATTTGTAATGCCTTCAATTTTTGTATCGACCGGCATGTTCACCGTGCGTAAAAGTTTGCGCGTCGCGTTCTTGAGGCTCTGTTCGGTCATCGCGACCTTGGCCATCGAGTTCGCCACCCGTGCATTGTAGTTATTCAGATCGTACGATTCGCCGAGACCGAAACTGACGTTACGCGCGACAATCGCGCGCACCTGCCGGTTGGATTTTTCTTCGAGCCGGGCATTTTCGAGCGCAAACTTCTGTATTGTCACCTGCCAGTAGTCGGTCAACGCCTGCACAACGAGGGCCGAAAGCAGGTTCACCGTATAAGCGCGCTGCGCTTCGGCCTGCTTGTTGGCAATTTTGTCCATCTTACGGTCTGCATAACCGAAAGAGTTTTTCAGCAGTTCCTGCTGGACATTGATAAAATAGCCGTTGAACGTGCTGGTCGCCGCAGGCGACGGCAGGCCCAGAAAATTCGGCCCCGCTTCGGTATGCAGTTGCTGGTAACGATAGCCGCCACCCACTGTGGTTCCGGTTACAAATAATTTTGAAATCCCCAGGCTGGCATTGTACTGGTTGCCCCTGGTGTCTGTTGCGAGCGGTGCGGTACTGAAACCGAGATGCTGCCCTTCTGCGCTGAGCATCGGCGCGTATTTTTTTTCGAGCTTACGCGCCGCCGAATCACTCATCACCACGTCATATTTAGCGGCCTGTAGCGTGAGGTTCTTTTCGAGAACAATATTGATCGCGTCTTGTATCGTCAGTTGCACACCACCGATGCTAAAACTGGCTTCCGCAGCCTTTTGCACATCGGGTTTCACCAGTTTCGGCGTTTCAGCGCTGTCTTTGGCCGGCTGCTTCTCAGCGGGTGCAGCGGCGGTCTTTGCCGCGGGTTCATTTTTTACTGCCGGGACTTTGGCGTCTTCGGCGAGCGCAGGGAGCATAGAGAGGAATCCCAGAAAAAAGGGCACATAAGTCTTCATCATATATATCTCACAGCTAAACTACTCCAAAGGGCCAAAATTGGCGAAAAAAATTAACCAAACGGTTAATGCCTGAGCCGCCCTGCGGCTTAGCTCAACCTGACGGTTGGGTGAATTTTGAGGGGGTGGTTTCACCACCCCCTTAACAACCCCAAATAGGTAATTGGGTTGCCGCCGCATGCGCAGGCGCAACTCCCCCGCATGTCGCAAAGCCATAGAATACGCACGGCGCTGTTTGTCTCAGTGTGTGCCTTCTTTATACTCACTGTCGTTCTCACCCTCGTCAACCCCACCAAACCCGTACGCGCCCTGCAACCGGGTGTCAATTCGCCGATCATCGGCCTCGAAATGGCGCTGCAGCCCTATGAAATCTGGAATATCATCGGCGACCCGCAGACGCAGAACGGGCAAAAGGCGCGCGCCGGCTTCATGCTGGGCAGTTATGTCGACTTCGGTTATATCGCCGCGTACATGCTGTGCTACATCTTTCTCACCTGGTTGATGGTTACCCGCCATTCAGCCAGCCGTTCGTTACTTTACGCTGCCGTGCTGTTCGCCCTCATCACCGGTGTGGCCGATGTGATGGAAAACATCGCGATCATGCGCATTCTCGATGCCGGTACGGAGTCGCTAATCGAACAGCACATGACGCTGCTGGTGCTCTCCACCCGCGTGAAGTGGATTTTTCTCGGTCTTGCCGGTTTGCCCGCAGTCGCGCTGTTTCGCCGCGAAGCCAAACGCGGCCCGGCCTTCATTCTGACCGCAGCCTTCGCTTTCGGCGCGCTGGGCGTCATGAAACAATATTCTGTCGAAATCATGACGCTGTTCCTTGCTTTCTTCTGGGTATATTTGTTCGTAAAATTACTGCCGCTCAAAAATAGATGGTGGGCATAATCGTTTGAAACACATGCGCTGACGCGCATGTGTTTCAAACCTGACCCAACTTCAAATATATCGGCCAGCGTAGCGTGCGCTTCTCAGCGGCACCCCATGCTGCTTTCAAGTCGGATTTCACCAGTTCCAGCGGATTCTTTCCGTATTGCTTTATGTAACCCTGTGTCGCCGACCAGGATGCCAAATAACCCAGCATTTCACCAGGCGTATATTCGGCGGAAATTTCGAATTGCGGCACGGTCAGTGCCCTAAAAGGAAAAGGCAGAGTTTCGTAGCGTTCTTCAATAAATTTTCTTTCGGGCGGCCAGTGTGGCCCGACAATTTCGGAATAGTATTTTTTCACAACGCTGTCCACGCCGGCATCGACAGTGTGCAGGCCATAACCCCACACAGCGATCAATCCACCGGGTTTCAACACGCGGCGTACCTCGGCGTAAAAATCGTCATGCCTGAACCAGTGGATTGCCTGCGCCACAGTTACGAGATCGCATGAATGGTCGCCGAGAGCTGTTTTTTCTGCGGGCTCGACCGCATACCGTATGCGCAGATGCGGTGTGGCCTGGCTCACCTGATTGGCGCTGGCGTCGGTAGCATAGACGCTGGTGAAATGTTCGACCAGCGACAACGCGGCCTGACCATTACCCGTCGCAACATCCCAGCAAAATTTTGCCTGCGTGCATTGCGAGGCGAGAAAACGAAACAGCGCCGGTGGATAAGTTGGCCGGAATTCGGCGTAAGTGCCCGACTGCGCAGAAAAATGGTCTTTGAATTCAGTCATGGCTTATGCGGCGGCCAAGAACAGCCCTGATGCGCTTCAGTTTTTTACCGCTGCGCATCGGGCTTTCTATTGCTACTTTTGTTTGTTGAACAGATCTTGCTGTTTTTTCCGCATCTCTTCGAGACTGCCGCCTTTGGCTTTATCGAGTGCATCCTGAGTTTTTGCACCCTGGCCTTCTACCTTCTCAGTGGTTTCTTTCATCTTCGAGTCGGTGGTTGCCTTCATCTCTTTTATCTTTTGATCAGTCTGCCCTTTGATGTTTCCGATCGCTTCTTCGGATTTTTGCTTTTGTTCCTGAACTTTGTTATCGCCCGACGCCTTTTCAAGCGCCTCTTTCTGGTTCTTGAACAGGTTTTCAAAAATCTGCAGCTGCTCCTGTTTGATCTTATCGACGCCGGCAGCGAGCTCGTTCACGCGCGCAGCCGTCGCCGGGTCAATTTTTGTTTCTGTCACGCCGCCGCTTTCGGTCACCTGCGCCTGCTCACCCTCACCAACCTCTTCGGTTTTGCTCTGCGATGCCACAGCGACGCGGCCTTCAATCACGGCCACCTTGCCGGCACCTTTTTCGTCCGTTTCAGTCATGAATTTCGTACCGCGCACACCGGCGACAACGGTCGGTGTCTGTATGGCGAAAGACGAACGCGGATCCAGTTTTGCAACTTTGGAAAAAACGGTACCTTTCGCCAGAACGAGCCTGTCAGCCTGAATACCGCCTTCGCTGAGACCCAACTGTTCGAGTTTGAGTGTCGTCTTTTCGTCGACGCGCAACAGAATATTGCCCGGCAGCGCAAGATCAACATGTGTTTTCGCCCCGGTCTGCACCCAATCGTGCTCGTTCAGAATTGCGCCTTTCACAGCTTTGACGTCGCCTTTCGGTGTGCGCACCAGCGCATCGTTGCCGCCGATAAACACAATAGCCACGGTGTGCGAGCCGAGTTTTTTCGCCTCTTTCGGCTCTTTTTTACACGCCACAAACAACACGAGCGCGGCAGACATTATTGCAATAAATGATTTCATAGTTGCAATTTCCATGGTTATGTCAGCCGGTCGAGTGGTTTTGTTTTTCTGTCGGATTTATGTCGAAACTAAGGCTTCGACATCTTCTACAATCATCTGCAGATTACCCGCGCCAGGCGCCACCATCGGCAGCACTTTTTCTGTGGCCGCAATTCTGGCATGCAGCAAACCCGGCCCTTCGGCTGACAGAAAATCGCTAAGGCAATCCGGGTTTGTTGAATCATAGGATGTTGCTGCAAGACCGAAGGCCTGCGCAATGCGCATAAAATCCACCGCCGAAGAAAACTCGCATGCAGAGAAGCGCCCGGAGAAAAACATCTGTTGCTGCTGCCGCACGAGACCCAGATGGCCGTTGTCGAGCAGAATGATTTTCACCGGCAAACCCAGTTCGACGAGCGTAGCAAATTCCTGAATGTTCATCAGCAGCGAACCGTCACCCGTTATGCAAATGACGCGCCCCGCTTTCTGGTTGGCCAGCGCCGCACCGATCGCTGCCGGCAAACCAAAGCCCATCGTGCCCAGACCGCCTGAAGTTAACCAGCGACGCGGTTCATGGAACGGCAGGTACTGCGCGGCCCACATCTGGTGCTGGCCGACATCTGTCGTCACCGTGTCGGACGCCTCGAGCTCTGCGGCCAGAGCATGCATCAACTTTACGGACTCTGCGTCGTCGGGTGTGATCGGCAACGGATACGCCGTGCGCAATGCATCGATGCGGGCAAGCCACGCGCTGCGCTGCGCAAAGTTTTCCATGTACCCGAGTAGTTGCGCGAGCGTGGGCTTCGCATCGGCGCAAACTGCGAGCTGCGCATGCCGCAGCTTACCGAGTTCGCGCGCGTCGATGTCGATGTGAATAACTTTTGCATCAGGGCAGAATTCACTGAGCTTGCCCGTCGCCCGGTCATCGAAGCGCACGCCGATTGCCATGAGCAGATCCGCCTCATGCATGATGTGGTTCGTGTATGGCGCTGCGTGCATGCCGAGCATACCGATAAAAAGTTCGTCGTCGGCGGGGAAAGCGCCGAGCCCCATCAGGCTCGACACAACGGGAATACTGTGTGTCTGCGCGAATTCTGCAAGTTCGCTGGCTGCGTCCGCGTGTACGATGCCACCGCCGATATAGAGCAAAGGCCGCTCGCTTTCGGCAATCATTGCCGCAGCGGCAACGATCTGTTGCGGCTGCGGAGTTTTGCTTTCGCTGAAAACAGCGCGGAATCGTTTTAAATCCACCTTCTGGTTCTGCACGTCTTTCGGAATATCGATGTGCACCGGCCCGGGCCGGTCTGACGTCATCAGCGACCACGCCTCGGGCAGAATAGTATAGAGCTCTTCAGCCGACGCGACAAAAAACGAACGGCGCGTAATTTTTCGGAACAGCTGGCACGCATCGACCTCTTGAAACGCGTCGGTGCCGATCAGATGCTGCGGTACCTGCCCGGTGATCGCCAAAAGCGGAATTGAATCGGCATAGGCATCGGCGACTGCAGTCACGAGATTCGTCGCACCGGGCCCTGAGGTCGCCAGCGTCACGCCGGGAAAACCCGTCGCGCGCGCCATGCCCTGTGCGATAAAACCCGCACCCTGTTCATGCCGCGCGAGAATGTGTCTGATGCTGCTGCCATGCAGAGCATCATACAGAGGCAACGCCGCACCACCGGGCACGCCTGCAATCGTGGTGACGCCCTTCTCTTCCAGAAATTTTATGAGGAGCTGAGCTCCGCTGATCGTTTCCATGTTCCCTCGTTTCCCGAGAGAGCCTGAGCGGAGTTTTGTGTTGATTCCCCGCTGGCGGCTGCCGCGGGGATAGATAAATCTATGCCCCAGCGGCGAGACACACCACGACCACGACGACCATTACATTTAGCCAAAGTGATTGCGGTTTGTTTGCCATGGGGCTAGGAAACAATTTGTCTCGCCATCAGCATGTAAATCAATATGGAATTTTTCTCAGCAAGCTGCTCATCTCTTGCGTATACCGTAAGACATCTGGTTTGTAACTGTACGCGATTCATTCAGCAGCTGCGCTTTGATATGCGTATGATAGCCGCGACCGACCACCGCTTTCGCCACGGGACGGCCGCGGTCAAAAATGAGTATCGTGCCGCCCCAGCGCAGATCTGTTTTTGGCTTGGTGAGAGTGAGTTCTCCGCCGGCGGCGGCTGCGTGCACCCTACCCAGGATGACGTATTCAGGTGCGGCTTTCAACGGTTTGGGTACTGATTCGCCGATGTCGGTCTCTTCGCGGTCTAATGTCAGGCGAATCGGGTATTCGTGGCTCGGCCAAAAACCAAAGACAAATGCCACGGGAAAAATCAGCACCTCAAAGGTTGCGTAATGCACACGTTTATCACCGGCAGATTCAAGGGTGATGCCAAATATTTCGTATGGCTTGATATCCACCTCTGCGCTGACAAAATCATCTTCCCCGTCAGGCGTGTTGTCGCTTCTGCGCAGGTGCCTCCCGCTGAATGGACTTGCATATTGCGAAGCAATACGGTACGCTAACTTGTGTTTACCGGTCGGCAATGGAAACCGAAAAACCTCACCTGGCTCAAAGGCATCATGCAGATACCGTTGGCCATCGATCAGCAAGTCCACTTGCCAGTTATCGCTGTCGACCGGAATCGTCGACGCATCGGGTAAGGTTAACACCCAGATTCCCTGGCTGCCGAAGTCCATACGCGCGACTGCGCGTTTAGAATGCGGCGCGATGCAGGCGACGGGCAGGTAGGCCAGACTCAGGCAAAAAAGCACCAGGTTAGAGCGCATAGCAGTAAGGCGCATCCCACACCGGTCATTGCGTAAACATTAAATCTCTCCACGATACAAGATCATTGACGGCATATAAGCAGAGGCCACAAGCAAGCATGAGAAAAAAAATCGCCATGAAAAATGTCGCTTTTACCGTGATGCTTTTGTGGGGCACCACCCAAGCACAGAACTATTCGGAATGCCAGGCGCCCGACGCGCACATGAACCCCAAGTGCAATGCCAGTGCACCTGCAACCCCGTCGCCAGCGCTCAACATCGGCGGCACCTACACAGCTCAAGGCACTTCACCCGATGGCAGCAGATATGAAGGCACCGTTGTGATCAGCGGCGATCAGCAAGGCGGGTTTCAATTCAACTGGACAATTGGCGCCGATACGTATTCGGGCACCGGCAAGCTCAGCGGCAACACGCTCACCGTCGAATGGGGTGCACCGGAACCCGTCGTGTACAAGGTCACGGATGGCGGCAATAAGCTGAGCGGCAGATGGGGTAAGAAGGGCCGGGGCCGCGAAAAATTGACGCGCCAATAAGACCATAGTTCATTCAAGGTTCAGCCTCGAATGTATCCATACACCAGCGTCACATGACAATATGCAAACCTTCACGCTCAGCCGCAACGCGCAGTCTTTCATCGAGGGTAAGAAATGCAATGCGCGATGGGTCGCCCAAGCCCAGCGTTATCGCAGCAGCTAACTGCATTGCATCGGCAGCCCTCAGGTGATGTGTTCTGAGCAGACGTTTGGCCGTCGCCTTCGCGCGGTCGCCCGCCTGCACTTCATGCCAGCTTTCAGCGAGTCGTTTCAAGCGGCCCAACGCTGAACTCGTGTGCCCCGCATGCAGGTCGGCATCCCGCTCGCGGCGGCAGATGGCCGAGACGCATTCGAGCTCCGTCGCCCACCAAACCAGCATTTCGGGATCAGACATATAGATTTTCAGAATTTTCTCTGACGATTCTTCGCGCGTGAGTAGCGGCACAATTGCCGAACTATCCCAAAAAATCATCGGCCTTCGTGGCGTTCTTCGAGCAGCGCCGACAGAACCCCGCGCAGCGATGTCTTGGGTGGCAGGTCATCAAGAGCTGGCCCCTGAGAAACCAGTGCTCGCCTGACTAACCCCTGCCGTTCGAAGTCGGCGAGAATTTCTGCACCCTGGAATTGTTGGCGTGGTATCGGCGTCAGCATTGCCACGGGCACGTCTCGATCGGTAATCATCACCGATTCGCCGGCCCTGACCTGGTCGATCAGCGAGCTGAACGCGCTTTTTGAATGGGATATAGTAGACTGCAGCATGTGACTATTTTAGTCACTTCTCTACCAAGCGTCAAGCATATATTGACATGAAACAGATCCAAATGCTTCGCGTTTGGATCTGTTTCATGTTCTTTCTGTTGTGCCCTCGACAGGAATCGAACCTGTGCACATGGCTTCGGAGACCAACGCTCTATCCACTGAGCTACGAGGGCAAATATTCGCAATGAGCCGCCTGCGGCGGCTCATTGCGAATATTTAATTCAGAAACAGCGTGTCATGCTCAATTACATTCCGGTTGTGGCCCACAATGAAAAAAATAACCATCGCCATCATGTCGTTAACGTTAGTTGCTGTTGCCTGCACAGGGTACGGTAAAAAACACACTGTCGGTAAGCTCGACGTCTTCGTTAAAGAAGGCATTTCAGAAGAGCAGGTGAAAAACGCCAATGCTGCATTCGAACAAGTCGGCTACGACAAGCAAGATGCCAGCGCGCAAATCGCCAAAGAAGGGGATACATTCCTGATCCGCTTTGCGATCGGCGACCCAAAACGCATCGAAGAAGCAGCGGTGGTCGAAGCTTACACCGGCATGAAAAAAGTCTTTGAAGAAAAAGTATTTCCCGGTGCCAAAGTCCGTCTCGACTTCTGCGACACGAAGTTCGTCACCCTGAAATCTATCTGATGGTAAATATCCTGCGCGCTGCGCGCGCAGGATATTTACATCTCACTCAGTTTTTTTACCGCTCCCGACTCCAGAGCGGCCCGCTCGACCGCTTCGGTCACTTTCTGATGCACTTCAGAGTTCAATAATGCCGGTACGAGTTCTTGCCTGTCGCCGTTCGCGAGCGAAGCAATTGCCTGCGCAGCCGCAATCTTCATGCGGTTGTTGATGCGCGATGCACGCGCCTGCAAAGCACCTTTGAAGATGCCGGGAAATGCAAGTGCGTTGTTCACGCCACGGCCATCGGCGGCAAATGCAGCACCGGCTTCAATTGCGGCTTCGGGTTTGATTTCAGGGTCAGGATTTGACAATGCAAGAATGATCTGCCGCTGGCGTATCATCTCGGGCTTAATGAGATTGGGAACGCCCGTCGTTGTCACAACGACCTGCGCTTTTTGCATGAGATCCATCAGTGTCAGCGGTGTGCCGCCGATCGCTGCCAACCGCGCCTTCGCGTCTTCGTTGATATCGGCACCGTAGATCGTCTGCACGCCATAGGCTTTGAGCAAGCGCGCAATACCGTTACCGGCCGCGCCCAAACCGACAATGCCGACTGACAGCGCGCGCAGATCGTCGCCCACATAGCGCGTGGCATTGAGTAGCGCGGCCAGCACGACTGTGGCGGTGCCATGCTGGTCATCGTGCATGATTGGCATGTCAAGCTTCTGCATCAGCGCCTCTTCGATCGCAAAACATTCCGGAGCGCGGAAATCCTCGAGCTTGATCGCGCCGAATGACGGTGCGATATTGACAATCGTATCGATACAGGTCTGAATGTCTTTCGAATCGATCAGAATCGGAATGCCGCTGATACCCACGAGTTTTGAGAACAGCACGGCCTTACCTTCCATCACCGGCATGCCCGCACGCACGCCGATGTCTCCCAACCCGAGAATGGCGGTGCCGTTCGTGACAATCGCCACCGCGTTACGCACATAAGTATAGTCATACATGAGTTCAGGATCTTTCTGGATTGCGCGGCAGACTGCAGCCACACCGGGGGTGTAGATGCGGCGGATATCCCCCGCGTTCTCGACCGGCACCGTACTTTTCATTTCGATCTTACCGCCCTTATGCAGATCGAGCACCGCGTCGGAGACACTGTCTATTTGTATGCCGTCGAGCTCGCCCACGGCGTGCAAGATATCCTGCATGTGTTCCTGGTCGCGCACATAAATTTCAATTTCGCGTAGGTTGCTTTTACCCGCGCGCTTGATGAGGCGCAGGTCGCCGATGTTGCCACCGTGCATGCCGATCGTCGTCAGCAGTTTGCCGAGATAGCCGGGCTTGTCGGTGATGTAGGCGCGCAGGTTCTTGATCAGGTTGTCGGGGGAACGTTCATAGAGCATGAATTAAGGATGTAAAACAAATGTTGAACAGGAGGAAAACAGATTTCGCACACCGTTGCCGCTACACCACTTTGATAACTGCCAATGCAATATCATCGTCGTGCTCAGTTTGCGGCGCGATTTGCCTGTCGAGGTCCGCGACGAGTTTTCTGCGTATTTCTGCGGCCGGTAGTTCCTTTTCCTTCAAAAGAAAATCTTTGATACGGTCGGTATACATTTCTCCGCGGGCATTTTCTGCCTCGGTAACGCCATCGGTATATAGCAGCAATACATCCTGCGGATTGATTTCGATCATTGTCTCGGTATAGAAATTATTACCCGGAAAATCGCCCAATGGCCTTCCGGGTGGTAAATATTCGATGACTTTGTCGGCCGCCGCCGTGTAACGGAGAAGCGGCGGATGACCGGCGCGCGCATACTTTAGTTGATGACCGTCGGCCGAAAGGTGAATGACGGCGGCGGTAACGAATGTACCACCCAATATCATCGCCAGCGTTTCATTCATTTGTGAGAGCATTTTTGCCGGTTCATGCATCAGTCGATGCGACATCATAAACGTCAACTTCACCATCGACGTCACCATCGCCGCTCCGATGCCGTGGCCGCAGACGTCGGCAATCAGAAAACACAGATCTCCTTCACGAGATCTCTGCACATCAAAAAGGTCGCCGCCGACAGATAACATCGGCCGAAAATACCACGAGATATCATAAGCGTCATGCTGCAGGGATGAAGCCGGCAGCAGTGAGCCCTGCATATGCCGCGCAATATCGAGTTCTTTCTCCAGTGAAACCAGCTGCCGGTCGCGGCGGACTGCAGCCTTCAGCATGTGCAGGGTATTAACCCGGCTGGTGAGCTCATCCTGGTAAAAAGGTTTCGTCAGGTAATCGTTGGCACCACTTTTGAATCCCTTAACGATGTCTTTCTCTTCGCGCTTCGCAGTGAGCATGATGACCGGTAACGTCTGCACCGGATACATTTCGCGGATGCGCTGGCAGACCTCGTAACCCGTCATCTCTGGCATCATCACATCGAGCAACACAACGTCAGGCAACTCTTCTGCGTGCATACCCTCAAGCAATGCGATCGCCTCTTTCCCGCCCGAAGCGGTAATACACTCGTATCCGTTCAATGAAAGCATATTCTGTAAAATGCGCAGGTTAATCTGTTCGTCGTCGATCGCCAACACCTTGCCGTGCGCTGGAACGCCTGCAGATTGAAGCTCATCTACCAAAGCTTCTTTATGTATGGCGATTGTGCTTGGCTCTGGCGGCCTGCGGACTGATCGCGTGCTGGTTTCACTTTCTGCTGCGACCCAGTCTGCTACCGGGAAAAATACTGTGAACACCGAGCCGTGTCCCGGCTCAGATTCCGCGAGAATGCGACCGCCTTGCAGCTCCACAAGGCGCTTCGTAACTGTAAGACCAAGCCCTGTACCACCGTAGCGCCGGTTATCCGCCGCATCGACCTGCTCGAAGGCATTGAAGATGCGACCGAGATCTCCAGGTGCAACGCCAATACCAGTATCTTCAACTGAGATTGCCACTTCATTCTCACCATTTTGCCCGGCACGCACGCGCACGTTACCTTCGGCTGTAAACTTGATCGCATTGCCCACGAGGTTGTGCAGCACCTGCTGCAAACGCGCCTGGTCGGCGAATACCGGTGGCAACTGGGGTGGGATTTCTTTTTGTAACGTGACCGGCTTACCGTGCAGAAGCGGCTCCGAAAGCTGCACCACGAGTGAAACCTGCGGCTCGACTGCCAACGCCTCAATATGCAAGCGCAGTTCGTTATTCTTCATGCGCGAAAAATCCAGAATGTCATCTACCAGAGACGACAAACGCCGCCCGCTGCTGACAATGAGCTCCAAATTTTCGATCGTATTCTCGCGCAACGGGCCCGTCGCGCCGCTGACGAGAGACTCTGCCAACCCGATGATGCCGTTCAGCGGGGTGCGCAGCTCGTGTGAAGTGTTCGCCAGAAATTCATCTTTCAGAACATCGGCCTTTTTCAGATTCTCTATCGCCTGCTGCTGCGTGAGTTCTTTATCACGATGCATGCGCTGTATTTTCTGGGCAAGCGCCATGGCCATTCCCGCGATGGGAAAAAGAAAGCCAATGTTCGCGAGACGGTATTCAACAGGCAGGGTCAGGTAAGCAAGAATGTCGTGCGCAACAGTAAACATGTAAACGAGAAAGCAAATCCCGATGAGCAGAGCCCCGGGCCTTCCCAGGCGCCATGCCCGGTAAACCAGACGCGAAAAGAAACCGAGAGCAGTCATTGTCAGCAACATCGTCAAAGGCAAGACGTACTCGATGTGGATGTGGTAAAGCTGCGGCACTGCAAACTGGAGCACCAGAATAAATGTCATAACCAGACTGGCTGCCTTGAAAAATTTCTCTGCCTTCGGTGCATGCAAATCGAAAAACCGCGTGGCGAAGGTAACAAGACTGGCGGGCAGAACACACATGACGAGCATCGTGAATAGCTGGTTCAGCGGCCGATTCGTGGTCATATGCTGCATGATGCCATTCATGCTCAGTTGATGCAGGCCTGTCCCCAGTGCGATGAGACTGAAATAGAAGTATTCTGTTTCGATTCGTCGTGCTAAGAAGAGAATAAGATGATAGAGACCAATGACACAAAAAGCAGCGGCGAGCACGACCATACCGAAAAAAAGCGCGAGATAGTGGTCGTGCACAACACCGTATTCACCGAGATAAAGATAGTTGTTACCAAACAGTCCGGCGATGCCCTGGTATTGACGCACCCGAATTGCCAACGTGTTCTCACTGCCCGTGTTGACGACCCGTGCAGGTATCTGGTAGAGTTTGAACGTCGTGTGGGCAGCGTCAGGCTCGCCTTGCTGTCCCAGAGGACCCACATGCCCGATCAGCTGCCCATTGAAGTAAACTTCTGATGCACTGGAAACCGGCGGCACCATCAGGCCAAGGTCTTTATTGTAAAAACTTTCTGGTATCGAGACCTTAAGACGCAACCATGCATTCGCCCGGTGATCGACACCCTGCAAACGCCATTCGCTTTCCACATTGAGCAAGGGAGCCTTTGAATCGTCGTATTGTGAGGCAGCAACTTCGGGGCGATCCATCGCGATAAACTTCCATTTGCCAGTGAGGCGCACCATGCTTGCGCTGTCAGTGAGACCCGCGTGCGCGTCAGTGATACTCGCTGCATCGAGAATAGAAGTCGCAAAGACCAGGCAGAGCAGATATTTGCTCATTCGCAACATTGTACATACTTGCGACAATATACGATAGGTCAAATGGTTTGGCATGCTTCGGCCATTTTCCTGTCCTGTTGCAATGATAATCCTTGACTGCCTATGCATTTCACAACCCTATCGCTGTTATGCACAAACACGCATCTGTGGCATACTTTTCTCTTGTTACCTTGGCTGCCTTGCTGCTCAGCGCCTGCAAAACAACGGAAGGTAAAAACAAGGGCGACTTGATTGCGATCGACTGCAAAACCACACCGCACACACGCACCGACTTTGATGAAGATGGCAAAACCATGATTGCTCAGGGGCCGGTCGAGCTCGGCGGCGAGCCTTGCGACAAAGTGGCTGCATCTCCCAAGCTGCGCCTCGCTACCGTGAAATCCGGCATGTGGAAAATGTACCAGAATGGCAAGATGTTTCAAACAGGATCTTACGCCGCCGGCAAAAAAGACGGGCGCTGGGAAGTTTTTTCTGTGAATAACAACCTGGTAAGAATTTCCAACTATATTGCCGGCGATCTCGACGGTGAAGATCTCGTCAGCTTTGACAAGCCCGATGCGGTCTGGAAAAGCAAGACACGCTACCAAAAAGGCCAGAAGAACGGCCCTTACTCCGCCCGCACCTCGCCCGAGGCGCAGTGTATTACCGATGGCAATTATCTGGCAGACAAAAAAAACGGCAGGTGGCGCGAATGTAAAATGGACCCGCAAACCAAGGCAGACTACCTCGCTTTTGAAGGATCTTATGTCGAAGGCATGCGCAGCGGCCCTGTAAAATATTATTATCCCGGTTCAAAGCTCGAATCGCAGGGATCGATACTTGCGGACACCGCTTGCACAAAACAGGTTGAAGAACGCTTTGAGGCGAAATTCAAAGATAAGACGCCGAGCAAAGACGACAACGACGAAAAGCAGCGACAACTGACGGCCTGCGAGAAGCTCATCGGTGCATGGGTGTTCTATAACCCCGGCGGAACCAAGCGCGCCGAGGGCAGTTACGATGATGGCAAACGCAGCGGATCATGGAATGAATATTACAAGACCGGGGCAAAATTGGGAACGGGACGCTATGAAAAGGGTAAACGCATGGATTGGGCGTTCTTCGACAAGGGTGGCGCGAAACGCCTCGACGCCGATTTCGCCGGCAACCCGCTGATGCCTAAGACGGTACAGATTTATGAAAACGGCCGCATCGTCGGCGGTGGTGGCGTTGCGATGGGCACTGTAAAATATAACCCGGAGACCGATAGCCTCGACATTCAGGAATTCAGCAAGAAGGGCGAGTGGATTGAATACCATAACAATGGCAAAGTTTCGGGCCAGGGACAATATTCGATGAGTAAACGCTCGGGTCAGTGGAAACATTTTGACGAAAGCGGAAATCTCATCGCGGAAGGTTCATACAATATGAACACCAAGCACGGCGAATGGCGCGAAATGAAGGATGGCCAGTTTGTCACGACCAAATATTTTATGGGCAAAGTAAACACTATTGGGAAGTAACAGCAACCGTGCTCCGCTGCCACGCAGGGCGCGCGACGGGTAATTCATTTGCTAAAAATTAAACTCAACCGAAATCTCAGGCGTACAATCTCGCGCGGTCACCCGTGGGTCTACCGCGAGGCGATTGTGCAGCCACCCAAAGTCGAAGTGGCGCAGATGGTGTCGGTGCTCGACATGAAGGGCGAAGAACTCGGCTGGGCGATGTACGATCCGCATGGGCCGCTGTCGCTGCGCATGCTGAGCTTAGAGAAGAAGCCGCCAAATTTTTCTTTTTTCGAGAAGCAAATGCAGCGCGCGGTGGAACTGCGCACTAACCTCAATCTGACCGATAGCAATGCGTACCGCCTGATCAACGGCGAAGGCGACTTTCTGCCGGGGCTCGTGTGTGACCGTTATGACACAATCGCCGTAGTGCAGTTCGACGGCCGCGGGCCATCGGAATTCTGGGATAAACCCCGCACCGCCGAATGGATCTTGCAGCATGCCGGGGTGAAGTCAGTCGTCGAAAAAAGCCGGCGTAACGCCGAAGGTGGCCTGACCCTGCTCGCGGGGTTACCGGCGCTCAACGAAATCCAGGTACAGGAGAACGGCGTTGTATTTATCGTCGATATTCTGAACGGGCAAAAAACGGGCTTCTTTCTCGACCAGCGCGACAACAGGCAATACATCCGCACTGTGAGTCGTGGAAAATCGCTGCTGAACCTGTTTAGCTACACTGGCGGCTTCTCGGTCTATGCAGGCCTCGGCGGCGCCAGCAAGGTGGCGAGCCTTGACGTGGCCGAGGGCGCAGTGCGCTCGGCAGAAAATAACTGGCAGCTGAATGCTCTGCCGCCGGCGAACCACAAAGGCCTTGCAGTCGATGTCTTTGATTACCTGAACGGCGAGAATGAAAAATGGGATCACGTCATTGTCGACCCGCCGTCGATGGGGCATAGCGAAGACCAGAAAGAACGCGCTGTGGCGAAGTACACCGAACTCTTTGCCGCATCGGCTAAACTTGTCCTGCCCGGCGGTTCGCTCTCGCTCAGCTCATGTTCGAGCCATATTTCATTTGAAGACTTTTTCGAGATCATCAGGGAATCGATGTCGCAGGCGCGCCGCCGTGGGCAGATATTGCGTGTTTCAGGCCAGGGGCCAGACCATCCGTTTCTGCACGGCTCGCACGAGCAACGGTATTTGAAGTTTGTGCATTTGGTGCTGGTATAGAGCCGTGTTGGAGCCGGCGCCCAGAATGAAACCAAAAACTTTGGGCCTTATCTTGGCCGCCGGCAGGGGTTCGAGGGTACAAGCTGTCTTGTCGCCCGATGAACCTGTAAAGGCCATGATCAAGATAAAAGGGGAAAGACTCATAGAGCATGCCATCGATTTTTTAGGTGATTCAGTCGACGAAAAGGCCGTGCTCACATTCCCGTCACAAGAATACCAAACATTGGATGCCTTGGTTCAGTCAAAAAAAATCAGAATACTCAAACAAAAAGGGGAACACAAGAGGCTCCCTACCATGTTGGAGCTCCCCTATTTGCTGTTTATGCAATATTATTTCTCTTCTGATCGGGAATTCCTCAAGAGCTTTGACTCGATTCTGACCATACCTTG
>Ga0154020_10003418_pt1 | contig 19109 bp, 18 predicted proteins | sample Klosneuvirus_201_FD_109709 | JGI IMG/M metagenome (GOLD analysis project Ga0154020, IMG submission 109709) | Active sludge microbial communities from wastewater, Klosterneuburg, Austria - Klosneuvirus_20160825_MG | ecosystem: Engineered > WWTP > Aerobic digester > Activated sludge | place... | reverse complement strand
GATGGAAATACTGAATCATTCAGTGTAAACCATACTTATAATGAGCAGCAAATCGAATGGTTCAAAGCAGGTGGTGCATTAAATATCATCAGAATGAATCAAAAGGGTTAATTAAAAACCTGATATAATTTAAAAGCCAAAAGTTCAATACTTTTGGCTTTTTGCTTTAAGGAGGTGGTCACTAAAAAACTCCTGTATTCATCTTTGCCTTCCAAAAATAGAGGGCCTTGAAGTTCTGCCTAAATCTATTCGATTTAGGATCTACATAACTATATTTTTGATTTTACATTAATTAAAAACGTTTTAATAGAATCCACTATCGATGAATTCTGTTTTTAATCTAAACCAATATACTCAATAAAACCCCGGTGCTAGTAGGCACCGAGGTAATAAAGGTTAATTGGTCATCATAAAGTATTAAAGGTTAATCACAGCTTTATTCTGATTTTTTACACAAAAAGCATCTAGGCAATTTAAACTGATCAAGTGTTTTTTCTAATTACAAATACAATAAATCCCATAAAAAACTTTAAAAAATCAGTAAAACTCTTCATATATCATTCGTTTTCAATCTACTCATCAGGCTAATTATTCACGTTTTTACAAGAATAAAATTAAACCGGTCTTTTTGCTTGTTTATAGGGTTTCCCGTACTTTTTATCATTCAATTTAAATCTTAGGTACTGGTTAAAACCAAATAGTATCTTTTAACTGCCAGGCTTTCTATACACAGATAGCTATCTTTAGCTATTAATAGGAGCGACTCAGGTTATTTATTCCCTTTAAATACCCCGTTTGCCCAGTTACCTTCTTCAATGGTTCCATTTACATAGTTCATTTTGCCTTTACCATTAGCGAGGCCTCCACTAAACTCTCCTTCATGTATATCGCCATTTGCATATATCATTTTGCCCTTGCCATTAGGTTGGTTGTTCACAAAGTCCCCTTCATAGCTATTTCCATCTCCCCAGCTTATTTTACCCTTGCCACTTAGACTTCCATCTACATAATCACCTTGTGCAATAGTTCCATTGCTGTGGGTCATCTTACCCTTTCCGGTACGTTTTCCGTTAACAAATGCTCCTTCATATACCTTATCGTCCCATACAAATTTTGCCTTTCCAGGGCCTATCATAATCGGCTTTGGATCAAGTTCTCCCTGATGCCATACCCCCACAGTAATTTTTCCGTTGGCATAAGTTAATTTCCCCTTACCATGTCATAATCCGTCAACAAGTTCGCCTTCATATACATCGCCATTAGCCAGAGTAGTCTTTCCTTTTCCCTGCCTGTTCCCATCTACAAAATCTCCTTCGTATATCTCACCGCTTTTCCATATGCTTTTCCCTTTGCCCATAGGTTTACCATTCACATAATTACCTTCGTAAGTGTAAGAACCGTCAGCTGATTTATATGTTCCTCTTCCATGAGGTTGCTTAGCGGCATTTAGTTCACCGGTATAAACTCCTCCATAAAAAGTTATTGTACTTGCAGTATTGCTTGTGGCAGCAGTATTTGTGCTATTAACGGCACTTGCTGTTTCAGGCTTATTTTCTGTAGTTCTTGTATTTCCTCTGGTAATTTCTTTTTTAATTTCGCCTTTCTTCATCTCATTATATTGAGCGATATAAGGTTCCACTTCTTTTAATTTCGCCTCATATTGCTGCTTACCTGCATTGATGGCCGGAGCCACTTCACGTGAATAAGCTTTGGCCTTTTCGGCAAGGGGATTATCTGCCGGAATGACCTGAACTCCATTTTTTTTGCTGTAAATGACCGGGTCAAGTTCATTGGTGGCAGCTTTATAATAAGTGCCTAAATATTCGTAACCATCTTGCTTGGCTTTTAGCGAGAGTAAATTGCCACCTGGAAATTGTGCATAAACGTAAATCTCTGTTTCATTTTCTCCGTAGATGTAATGCTGTACCGTTTTGTCAGGGGATACTTTTCTTGAATAACCGATACGTTTCATTCCGGGAGCAAAGCTACCATAGGTTTGCTCATTATATTTTGGGTCATAGTGATAGCCAAACTTGAGATACAGTTCCGTTGGCGTTGCCTCACCGAACTCACCAATCATCACCCTGCCATCTTTTTCCCAAATGCCTCGGTAGGGTCTTCCGTTTCTATAATCACCGTCAAAGGTGATTCCGCTTGTGTATAAAACCTTTCCTTTCAGGTATTTCCCATTTTCGTCTGATGTACCGGAAAAAGAAGTTTTGTCGGGATATTGAACACTAGAGGCACCCGTTTCCATATTCCTTATCTCAACCAGCTTGGTATTGCCGTTGTCAAAAGCATATCGCTGCTCGCCTACCGGCTTGCCATTAACAAATCTTCCGGTCTGCACATAATATTTGTCAGTAATGGTCATCATACCATTTGCCTGCCCGTTTTTAAATTCGCCTTTCATTACCCTGCCATCACTTGCAAAGGTGACTGTGCCCTCACCGTGTGGTTCGCCATTGAGGGTTTTGCCTATATAAGTATTGCCGCTGGAAAACTTTAAGGTTTCAACCCTCACATCATTTACCGGTGTACGATTTGCATTTGTCTGATTCGAGTTGGATTGATTTGATTTAGAGGAATTCCTCATTCTCTCAAATTCAATTTGCCTTTGTCTTTCTCTTTCTGCCGTCATCCTTTTCACTTCCTGCTGCCCGGCCCCCATTCCGGCAGTATAATCTGTCTCACCCCTGAATGTGGTCACTAATTTGGATCCACCGTTTACATAATTGCGAAAAGTGCCATAACGGGTTTGATTTTCGTTGTAGTAATCTTTTTGCTGAGCTTGAACCTGAGAAAAAGCAATCAAGCCAAAGCAAAGAAAGAGGTGTAGCGCCCGTGTCATGATGAGGGTTATTTCGGAGAAATAATCTGCTGATGATACATCATTTGAAAACTATTGTCATTTGGATTGCCATCCGGAATATCCTCACGGTTTATAAGTGCCACATGGAGTTTTCCGTTAAACCATTTTAAGCCCTGTATCTGGGTATTGGAATGCAGGTCCTGTTCTTTTAGTATGACCTCATTCCCTCCGCTAGCCGCATATTTTCGGATGCTGTAAATGGCATTCGTATTTTCGCTTCGAATCTCTACTATATAAAGGTTACCGGCCTCATCTACTTCCAGTAAGGAACCATTGTCCAGAATCCCACGGGCTGCATTAACAGGTGGAACAACATATTCCGGCGTCTGGATGGTCTGTACAGTAAGATTGCTCAGGTTCACTTTCACTACTCCATAGCGGGTGTTGGCTGTGTGGCTATGGAAAATCACAAATACGTTATCCCCATATTTCGAAGCCTGAATTGCAACACCATATTCACCGGGAACAGACTTGAGGGTATTCATCGGGTAGTGAACGGTTTGGATGGAGGGGATTTGAGGGTCCTGAACCACCACCCGGTTGTCTGATTCCATCATGATGGTCATGCCATTTGCACTGGTAAAGCGGGTAAAGGCTATCGCATAGGTTTTGCCATTGTGCCGAAGACTGATGAAATTATTACCCCAAAAGGTATTGTTCTTCCATTTTTGACTGGCATATTCATAATGTGTGACGTAGTTAGTTCCCAGGGTTTCAGAGCTATTCAGGAACCCGTCTGCGGCGGGCTGGATACGAACGAACTTAGTTTGTCCATCGCGATTTTTAGCGAGATCCACCATTTGATCATTTTTAAAGGCATATACCTGGCTGGCAGATTCGCCCATATTGATCTTCCACACATCACTACCTGCAAAGCCCTTGATAGCGCCTCCGTAAGACGGGCTTTTCAAATCTTTGTTGATAGTTACTTCTCCCCGGGTATTCAGTATCAGCTCATTATGGTTACTGGTATTCACCGCTGTGGCGTGCGAGGTGTACCATCGGAGCTCGTCGGGCTTTTGAGTAGTGAAAGATGCGGTCCCCCGCCTTCCACCGTGTACGCTCTCCAGTTCCTGCAGACTTTGTTTAGCGAGTACTTGCCATTGACTGCTTTTGAGTATGGCAAGTTCTTTAATGCTGCCGGACGATGGCAAGGGGTCATCGCCATTCTTTTCTTTTTCGCAGGATGAGAATAGAGCAGCCGCTGTGAGGAGGCAAATCCGGAGAATGAGTTCCTTTTTCATGAAAGATTTTGGGATCTTATTGTCGGATAGAACCACGCCCAAAGCATTTGCCGCAGATGATGGGCCAGGTATTATGCGACGTGCCTTTATAATAAAGGTCGCCATTCCGCTCTTCATAGACATATCTCTTATTGGCATTTGTTGCCGCTGTGTGGCCTAATATACCCTTGCCGTTGCAATCCTTACAGGTTGTCAGGGAGACCCCTTTGATGGGATTATCGCGGTACCATTGGCGCTGAGCCTCTTCCCGCTGGAGCCGTTCCTGCTCTTCTTGTTTCCATTTCTGCTGCCTCGCGGCATAGTCTGTTTTTTCTGCAATTGCATTTGGATTAATAAAGTAATGAACCAGTTTATTGTCGGAAATGAGGGCAACCGCAGCATCGAAAAACCCTATTCCCATCACGCACAATTGGCTATTTGACCGTAGCATCGGAATGCTAACTGGAGTTATATATTTTCCATTCAGGTAGAAGTTGTAATCTACCTCCCCTAACTCATTCCCCGAACGTAAGTGATAACCCTTTATGTCGCCATTCTGATTAATTTTTAAAATACTGGTCTCGGGGTCGTAACTTCCATAAACATTACCGTTTGCAGAAGTTTTATCATGATACACCTTTCTAGCCTCTCCGGTCAACAGGTTAATAATCCTCCCATCTCTGTCAAAGATATACTGGTTATCTTTTGTCATAAAATAATAACCTATTTCAAGGTTAGAAAACGTTGAGGAAGCGTGTAGATTCCTTTTAGGGTCTTTTTTATCTAAGTTGCTATACTTAGATGCCAGTTCTACTCTCTTTCCATCCGGATGCACAATGATTATTTTGCCCTTGGGTTTAAGGTGTTCAACGGCAATACCCGAATTCCTAAGTGCTTTTATATCATTATATTGGGGGTCGCGCTTTATTGTATACAGCTTTTTCTGATCTTCGAACATGGTAAATTCACGCTCGCTTTCTTTGAAGTGATAGTTCGGGCGTGGGAAGGCTGTGTTGTGTTCCGTGTAAATCTTATAAGCCTCGGCACCCGTCGCAGTAAGTTTTCCGGTTTTTATTTCAAAAAGCAGGCTTGGATTACTCATCCGCTCCAGTAGAAAATACTCCTCATCATCTGTAAGGAGGTATCTGTCATTTCCTACCATCGAAATTAGTCCATTTGGTTTAGGTAAATCTATCCGTATATCCTGGCTCCAAACAGGAAATTGTACCGCCAGGAAACAAATAATAAGTGTCAACTTTAAGAATTTACCGATTGTTGGGATGCGCGTAGCTTGTTGCATTTTTTAAAAGATTAGTAATAAGGATAACGATTATTCTGGAAGTGAAATTCGGAATAAATAACATTCCGATAAATGGGCTATTCGGCCCATTTAGGCTATGGACATAGGTGCGCTGAGATACTTATTCCGCATAAGGAATAGCTAAAAATGTAGGGTGTAATTATCGACTAAGAGTTTTTTGGTTTTATTTATTTGTATTTTCCTGCCCGAATCTTCGTCAATCCTGTATCCTGATTGTTTTACAGTAATGGTGTGCTCCATATTGTTGTAAGCAAAGTCTGTTTTAAATTCATAATACCCTTTTCGATCCTTGTCGCGGTTGCCACTATTATTCTCTTTTGAAATAAAGCTCAACATCAATTCGCCATCCTGATAAAACCTGGTGGCTACCGAGTTTATGCCCATTCCCTCGTAAGGATCATCTACCTTTAATAGCTCGTAGCCATCTCTCAGATTGATCATAGACAGATTATAAGATTTTGCCCCAAATGAGCCGTGTGTAGCAAAGTTTCTTTTGAATTTATTTACGTAAATACTGTCGTTTTCTATGGTATATGAAAAGTACCCAAGGTTTAGCCCACAGACATGGCAATTGTTGGCATTTACAAATTCACCATCATCATTTGTGACCATGGGTGCTGTATGGAAAATGGTATAATAGATCTTTTCACTTCCGCGTTCTATAGAGATTGTGGTATCAACGAAAGAAAATAGAACCTGATTCTCCCCAAGCTGCCCGTTAAATTCATGGATATCTCCGGGAGTGGCGTTCCATCTCACGGCCTGTTGATTTGTCTTGTATTCGCCCTTGAGTAATTTGGTGAGGAGTTCGGCAGGTGTATAGGATGCGGGATAGCCAGGCGGTGAAGCAAAGAGGTTGTTAGCAAACAATACGAACAGCAGCACAATACCAGCAACATTTTTTGTTCTATAATTATTAAAAATGCGAAATACCATTGGCAGTAACCCCGTAACTATTTTGCTGAATTTACACATGCGAATTTTTTATTTGTCATCTATAAAAACGAAAAGTTTCTCTGTTCTTCCTTCTTACCCTGCTGTAAAAAATTAAGAAAATTCCCACTATTAGAAATTTGAACATCCAACCAAACGCTGATTGGCCATATGCACCATCATGCTTGTCTTTGCTGCCCACCATTACCCAATCCGGGATATTTTTACTTCTTTTTTCCTTTGGCACGTAGCGTACAGGCGGTGTTGCTGCTTTTAATTTTTCTACAGTGGGCAATGGTTCATCTTTGGAATAAAACTGTGAATAATTGTGTTCTAAACTATCCGGAACACCATCCCGCATATAGCTCAGCATCAGTTTAACGCTCACCGTACTTTTCCAGGGATTTGGTTTTACTTCGGCCCACTTTACCGATGATTTCACCACCACACTTGTTTTTGCATAAGCATCATCACGCATATACGACCGCAGGCCCAGCACGCCGGAGATGATACCGATGAGGATGAGTAGGATGCCGATTATACGCATGGCAGGAGGAATAATGCAATGATAACTCTTTTTTGCAGGTAGTGATATTTTCCGGACATCATATTCTTTTTAATTTTTTGTACGCCTTTTTAGGCTTGCTGCTTTTCAAACCAGTTCTTTTTTAGGGTGTCGAACCTGGTATTTCAACCGGCTGTATTCTGCTCCACGCTCCTTCGGCCCAGCATAACCGGTACACCTGTTCCGGTGGCAGGGATATCTTTTGGGCGCCGTACCACACTACAAATTTGCGTGGCCGAAGCTCCAGGTTTTTATTACTGTCGTATAGCAAACAATACCTTTCCTGTTGCGTAAGTTTTACAGCGTAATAGCCGGCGCCTAAAAATGCGCAATCGCTGCAAAAATCTTTAACCACGGCCTTGTTGGGCAACAGGTTCAGCGAGTCGAGCAGCAAATTGCTTACAGGTAAAAACTTTTTTTGCAGCAAACCCCTGGCCGCATCGCAGTTTCCTGCTTCATTATTATCAACCTCTGTCAACCTTAGCAAAGTAGTACCACCTGGCTGCGTTACCTGTTCCGGAACATGAACAACAATCATGTACATGCCATCATAAGGGCAGTGCTGTGCCGAGGCTTTAGCACCAACCAGGAAGAAAAGAAAAAAGCAGATTGTTTTTAGAAAGAAGGGGCTGATAATCATTCCTCTTCTTTTGATCTTCTTCCCGAAAATGTATCATAAAACCAAAAACCCTCTTCCACAAACCCATCCAGATAGGTCATTTTACCTTTGCCATGCCGCATATCTTGCCAATATTCGCCTTCGTATGTGCCTTTATGTGGATCAAAATATTTTCCCCAACCTTCTTTGTAACCCATAAGGTAATTTCCCTCATACGTGTACGCGACCGTATCTATGTAATAATCTTGTTCATTAAACTTTCCGTTCTTCACGCCATTAAAATAAGTGCCCTCCGAAAAAGATATTAATACTTTTTTATTAATTCTATCAACGCCATCAATCAATTTACCTTTGCCGTGCGGGATGTTTTTCTCATTTACTTCACCTTCATACGGAGAATCCTTGTATTTTACCTTTTTTACTTTGGTTTTGCCGGATGTTGAAGGCTGTGCAGGTTTTACTATTTCTGGGCTTCGTGCAATTGTCAACACTTTTTCTATTGTCTTAGAATAAACTCCTGATTGATTCCACCAGTCTTCCGTAATTTTAGTTTGAGCGATAGCGTTTTTCACACTCATTGAATCGTTTCTGAACCAGCTTTTCAACAAACTGTCCATCTTATCTGCGTATATATAATCATATTCTCGTGGAGACGTACTTGTAAATGCCCTTGGCATCGTTTCGCCACCCGTCCAATAGGCAAGGGCTGCAAATGGCTTAGTATATGTGATAATGTCTTTTTTCTCCGGAAAGCGCTTTTCCAGGTCTTCTAAAGCTTTCAGGGCTGTATATCCCGCAAGCCTAAAACCCAAAATAAGCGGGAAGAGCTCTTCAAAACTTTCACTGTTCTTTTGTTCTTTGTATTTCAGATAGGCATTTATGGTGGTAACCATGTTGCTATCTGGTTTATAGTAAAACGAATCGCTGGCAGACACCCCAATTACACTTCGTTGAGGAAGTGCTTTGGCTTCAAATTCCTGAAAGCCGGCATCAAGGTAGGTCATGGCAAGAGGCATACACATTTCTGCAATTGCGTGTCTTCTCGCCAGAGTCTCATTTATACTTTTCACCACTCGTGATGCTTTAGCCTGCTCCTTAAGCTCATAAGCACGCCTTAACTCTTCAGCACTCTTTTCTCTTTTTTGTTTTGCGCCTTTCCACCGGTCCACCATTTCCTGCACCGCCTGTTCATTCATTTTAAATTCGGAGGTTTTGGTGTTGCCGTAATCCCGGCCTTTCCGAATGGACTCCAAGTAATTGTTCAATTCCTTTTGGCGTTGCTCATCCCTGATCTATTGTCCATAAACCTGAACACTGGTAAAGAATACTGTCAGTAAAAGAAAGATTTGTTTCATAATATGATGACCTTTAAAGATTATATTTTATTTATTTCTGCCTGATAAAACTCAGTTGATTCACAATGGTTCCTGTTTTTGTACCAGTAACGGCAAGGTATAGTTTACCATGCAGGTATTTCAACTTGGCAACCCTGCCGAACTTTAAGAAATTATCCTTACCCACCAGGGAAGTCGTATTGCCCGCGGAGATTTTGTAAATAGAAACGCCCTTGTCATTGGTCCCATTTTCTGCATACCCGGCGTAATAAAGATTACCCTCGTCATCCAGATCGTACAGGTACTCGCTGGAACCTTCCCGCCCGTAGCTCAAGGAGGCATGATCCACCACTTTTTTAAATTCTTTGGTCGTGAAATTGTACGAGAATGTAGTTATTCTAATCGGATCTGTTCTGTAATTGAGCAAGGCAAAACTCAGTTTGGTTCCGTCGGCACTATAGTGCCTGAATGCTGTAGTAAAGGCATGTCCGGCTGGGGGTGTCCAGTTGAGTGTTGCCGTGAGAGTGCCTGTTGTGTTAGAGACGTTACGGTCAAATTCAATTGCCTTCAACTGACTAGAATTTTGCAGGCCGATGTACAAGCTTTTACCCGAGGTTCGGGCATCACATAGGATATAGAAGAGATTCTCAGATTGAGGGAATGGCCTTGCTTTTTCAACAGTAGTATTATTATTTCTGTAATTAAAATCTTCATCATTCTTCTTGTTGAGGCCGATATACATGTTCGCATTATTCCCAAAATCAGCCACCACAACATTTTCAAAACCCAGCTCCGTTCTGCCGAATTGATGCACAAGCTCACCGCTTCCCTGAATATCTCCCTTAAAATAAATCTTGCTAAACCCGAAACTTGACCTCTCGGACTGAAAAACCCCTACATAGTAATTAGTATAAGGCTTAAATAGTTCCACCTCACGGTGATAATTACCGTTGATGTCCAACCCGAATAATGTCTCTTCCTTGGCTGCATCAGGGTGTTGTGGTATAACTTTTCTGGTAGACAAATCCAGGCTACGCCTAAAATGTTCCTCCCGATAGTGGTACACAAAGTGCATGCGGTTACGGGTGTCCACCGTAAAATCTCTTACATAATAGCCTGAAATTGATACGAGACTTCCGTAGGCGGTGGTGGTATCCCAAAGTTGTTCATAGCCGGAATTGTCGTTCAGTACGTTTACGGGATCGTACATTCCATTGCCACTCTCTGGTTCTGTTTTTTCCTTTTTGCAGGATGCAAACAAGCTTATAGAAACGAGGGCTAAAATAAGTAAGTGTTGAATCCTTTTCATTTTAATATATTATTTTTTTTTGACGGGTTGTGCAACAGCGAAGTAAAGGCTCAGGCCTGAAGCAAGAACCGCCACTACAATGCTGCCTTTAAATCCTAATACATCGGCCACCCACATCAGCATTTCCTGCCTGCCAGCCTGTGTACTCGACAGTCCGATTGGTGTGCCTTGTTCCATATCGTAAGCATACAGCACCAACATCGTTGAAAGCATGGCTATTGCAATGGCCCACAGCCAGCGTGTTAGTTTTTGCATGAGTTAACAAGTTTATCCATTAATTATTTGACATTGCTATATACCATACCGGTTCTATTGCACTGCTTGCAGGGTTAATAGGTTTACAGCCAAACCCATCGGTTTTTGTACACGGTTCTGTAACCCACGCCGCTGGCAGAGGTTACATTCTCTACCAAAGTGCCTCCCTTGCCACCGCAAGAATCCTTATTCAGCCGTTTTCATTTCTAAAAAACTTCCATCTGCTTTTATAAAATAACTCCTTCCTTTACGGTCTAGTGTAGGTCCGCTGTAAACCTGGACGAACAATGCTCCATGGCTGGTGGTGGGATGTAGAATAAAACTTGGATCTGAGCCACTAATATTTATTAGGCCATCAGGAATCGTGATATTCTTTATTAACCTACCTTTGCTGAGATTAATGACCGCAATGCTATTGGGCTTCTCTTGCTCAATAAACATGTGCTCATCGCCACCGTCGAAAGTAGGTACAATATGATCGCTTGGATTATTATCTTTCTTGAACTGAAAAACGGTTTTTTGCTCTTGTAAATCCAAAATGATTCCTAGCCCTGTGCAATAAACATATCTGCCGGAGCGGGAGAAATGAAAATTTATTTGCTTTTCCGGGCGATCTTTTAGTTCAAAAATCACTCTGGGCTTCAGCGGATCGTTGGGCAGGCTGGCATCTATAATCCGAATTCCATTTTTATAGGGTTCAAGCACCAGGCACTTTGCATTTTCAACATCGCATTGCATAGAATATCTATTGTAAACACTGTAAACACTACCTAGATGATACATGCCAATCACATTGTCAAAGGCAGTGGCTTTTACAAGCTGACCACCCTGCACATTAAAAGTATTGAAGATGACGCCATCGCCTTTTTTATCGGGGAGAAGAATGCCGTACCGTTTAGACTTGGATGCCCATCCTATTGCATCTACACGGTATGTCTCAAGCACTTGTCCATCTGAAAGCTGAACAAACTGGAATAACGCCGCGTCACAAGTGGGACATTCACTTATACCTACCATTGCCACTTCTCCTTTTTTATCTCCAAAAACATCTGAGATAAACTGCCTCGGTTGGGCCTGCAGGCAAAGACATACCAGTTGTAAAAAGATGCTCAGCGCAGTTGTTTTACAGAATATCATCATAGTTTAAAAAAATTTTTCGTCTTCAAGCATGGCCTTATTTGCATAAAGCTCGTTATTGATATTATATCTAAATTCCCTTAAGTCAAGATTGGTTGGGTCAAATGCCAGGGCAATATTGAGGAGAAATACGTTTGCATAATCTTTTTTAACCTTCCTGTTTCTCCTCACTTTTACATAATCAAGCAAATAAATGGCATCCTCTTTCGTACCTATTCCCGTAGTGATAGCCAGCAGCTTTTGCTCCAATTCAGCCTTGATGTCATCCAGTTCTGTAAAGGCAGGGCCGTTTTTATCGAGCAGGGACAATGCTTCCCTGAATTTATTTTGGTAAGTAAGGGCACACATCAGATAGCTAAAATCCTGGAAGCTGTTGATGGGGATTTCGGAATACAGGGCCTCAACTGCCCCGAAATGCATGTTTTGCAGGTTCAACAATGCCTGATAACCATGGATCTCTTCTTTGTAAACCTGAAAAGCCGTCCTACTCAAGCTAGTATATTGGCTAAGAAAATTTTTTTCGTCGCCTAATTGTGCATGCCTGTACATGCGGCGCAATCGTAAATAGTCGTTGTTGCCCAAAGGCCCTGCATCTGACAAATCTTTAAGCGCCATTCTTGGATCGTGGGCGTTCAGATCACGTTGTACTGCAAGGTCATAATCCCTTTGATTTATGCTCCTTTGAACCATTTCTGCATATTGCTGAGCTGCCCGCTGTCTTTCAATCTTTTCGCTATCAAGGTGGCCATACCTGTTATCAAAAGCGGCTCCGCTAATTCCTAAGGAGATCGCTTTGCTTTTAAAAAAATTAAAATTTCGTGCATTCATTGGGAGTCCGGAACTCTCTAAGTAGGCATTGAAGGCATTCCATGCATTGGCAATACCTGCCTGTGCCTCGGTGCGGCGCCTCTGTTCAGCATCATAGGCATTTCTGGCCGCAGATGCCGCCTGGCTCTCTGCAATCTCTTTTGCATAATTGGGTGTCACTCCCTTCCAGTCGTACATCCTGCCCTCCTTATCCACCTTATACGAAGAATATCTTGTATTTACCTCATAATCCGTTTTAGATTGGGCATTGATAAAAAATGGGACGGCCCAGAACAGTATGGTTGCAATCATTTTCATATAGAGTGATTTTCAGGAGAAAAATGTATCAATATTTTATATTCCGTATTCAGAGTAATTATGGGTAACGTACTTCGTTTCTATTTTATAAGTGTATTGTCGTTCGGCCACACTAAACGCATTTTTTGTAGCAGCAGAAAGACGGTTGTAATCTGCCGACTGGTTTTGTGCAAAAGTTGCGGCTGCAACCATTAAGCAAATAGAAGTGAGGAGAGTTTTCATGTTTTGTTGTGGTTGACTAATTATTATAATGTAGGATGCTTCATTTTTTTTATTACACACTAAATAAATGAATATTATTTCCTGGTAAAAATATATTCGTAAAAAGTCTGATTTTTGGTAGAGGCATCCACCACGCGTGTAACCATTTCAAACCCGTTTCCGGTGTGGCTATAATCCACATAATAAGTGAGCGTTTGCATGGGGCAAATGGCTGCAATCAAGATGCGTTTTTTGGAAGGGTCGCATTGGTAGTGAACACCAAACTTTTGCTGCGCTTCATTTTGATCGCCGCAATACATTCCCGTGTTTATTTTTGCTGGAACGAATGAATGACGCACCGGCCCGTAGAAAACAAAATGACTGAATACATCTTGACCTTCATTCGTATTCATGATGAGTTCTATGGAGCCAAAATTGGGGTTATCGGTTTTAGATAATTCCCTCCCGTTTGGATCGTAAACCGTTACGCGATAATTGGAAACGTCATATTTCCCTGCCAGTTTTTTTTCTTCGGCATCCACCACTTCATAAACCTGCTTTTTACAGGCAGAAAAAAAAGCTGGCAGAATAAATAGGATTAGTATTAAGCGAATATTTTTCATTTACTTGTCTTTTTTGTTGAAGGATACGAGCAAAAAGTTGGCGGTGAAGGAATATACCATGCCTTTGGGTTGTCCATAAACGGCAGGACTGTATTCCCATAAGGTGTTGCCCAGGGTGATGTCGGTATTCAAACGCTTGCTTACGTCTTCGGCAAGGTACACCCTTCTTTCCCTTACATTAGAGAGTGAGGCATCACTATAAAACTCATCCCGCCATCCATTCAGCGCCGTTTCTTGTGCACCAATCACTGTATTATAGGTTTCGGCCCTCAAGCTGATGCTTACCCGTTTAATTAAATTAATATCGAGCCTGCCGCCAAAACGGCCTTGTATATCTAAGTGGCTTTGGAAAATACCTGAAACACCGTCGCCATTAGCATAAGTATCGCGGCCAAAATTGTTGTGCAGGTAAGAATTGAGCCTGAAATAACCAAAATCGACACCAACCGTCATGCCGGCAAATACTCTTCCCCCGGCGATTGGCATGAGCAGATCGAAATAGCCGGTATTTTTGGGTGTTTCTATTAACATTTTACGGATGCTGCCGTTTTTGTACTCCGCCTCAAATTCCATTGGGTCATTAAGCCGCCGTGCATACCCGAAACGAAACATGGCTGCACTGAGTTCAAGGCCTGCAATGGGTCCTGCAAATTGTTGTGGGATTGCAAGCTGTGAGTTAAGACTTGCAGCGAATTCTGAATTGAAAGAGGCAGCAAAACGGTTCAGGCTTTCGTGCTTGAATGTTTGCCGGGCATAACCGCCAATAAGGTTGATGCCTATGTACTTTTTGAGATAGTTGTATTGCGGGCCCATTAACTGCGCCTTGGCCTGCCAAAACATACAGCATAATAGAAGGGTTGCGGTAAGGGTTTTTTTCATAAATCTGTTGAACTTGATTTTAATATGCTGACGAGTGTAGCCTTCTTGTATCTTTTTGGGGAGTGCTTTTACTGAGAAAAACAATGAATAATTTCTTTAAGTACCTGGCAATTGACTAGTAAAGATCAGACCTGATGGCATGCCGCCAAAACAATACTCCCTTCAAATCCCGTACACCAGCAATCATATCATTTTAGTCTTTCCATAGGAGGTTATATACTACTCCCAGAGTAATTAAACGGGTTTTATATTTGTTCTCCGAGCCATTTGGAAGTGTAATTGTATAGCGTTTTGAACCAAAGCCGAGATTGGCTCCCCAACGGCTTTCCTTGCGCCAGATCAGGTTCCATCCCATGCCCCAGAACAGGCCATCGGCGTTATAATCCGGCCCTTTCCGGTCGCCATTAACGTCTGTATAATAATAATAGCCCTTTGTATATCCCAGGTCAGCATAAATGCCTGCGATAAAGAGAGCCACAAAGTTCTCGGCATCGATTTCACCATTGGGCCTTGAGGTAAAGGGCCTAAGCCGGGCATAAACATGATTTCGGCGAAAGTTCATATCGTTCAGCGTTTCGCCGTATTTATTACGGGAGTGATCGTAGTGAAGCTCGATGGTAGCAGAGGCGTCATTCGTTTTGCCGTACGATAAATTCACCAACGTAGTACCTAAGTCCAGGTCAATGCCCATGTCGCCGGTGGTGATGGCGGAAACAGCGAACTGTAAATCATACAAACCAAGAACCGGCTGCCTTTCAATTGATTTTGCGGGGCTGCTAGCCGGTTGGCTTACCGCTGAAGATGTGCCTGAATTAGAAGCAGGGGCGGTGGTTTGAGAGCTGGCAGATGCCTTTATGATGGGCACGTCAAAGGTGCCTTCCATCGTCTTTTTTGCACCTTTCACTGGCAATTGCTGTATTACTTCGCAATAAAATTTCCCCTTTACGCGATCGCCGGTAATGCTTTCTATTTCTATGAATCCGAATTCAGGGCTTACTGCCGACATCCACTCCTGAGAGATTTTTTCATTCGTTATCTGAGAGTAATAGGCTTCCGTTTCATAATCGGTCGACGGTCCGCCCGGTATGAAATCCAACAGTCTGCTGCTTGAATTAAACAGGTATTTGCCTTTGGTAAAACTCTCAATCTCGTTGGTGGTGGGCTTTATTCTGATCTGAAAGTTATGTGAAATACTGCCTTTAGTGTTGGCAAAAATTGCAAGCGAACGGTCTTCACGGATAAATGCTCCGGCCAGGTTCAGGTCGTGTGTGGTGCCATCACTCATCTTAACTACAAAACGACTGGAGGGCTGAGCAAATACTAATCCCATGGATAGTACCAGCAGAAGTATTAGAACTAAAGGTTTCTGAATTTGTGGTTTATTCATTATTCATTGTTTAATGGTTGATATTTAAGACCCCATCAGGTTTTGATGATGAGATATTTCACAACGAAAATCATACAAAATAGAATGCTGAACAATGGGCTGAACAGCCCATTCTGGAAGTTTATGGAACGGTCTGGTTAGACTTCTTCCATCTCATATGAACCTTTTGCTAAATTAAACCTTCGCGCTTAGCTTTATCCGCTAACTCTACCCGGTTTTGCACCTGTAGTTTTCGGTAAATATTTTCAATATGGCGCTTTACAGTAAATGAGGAGATAAATAATGTTTCCGCAATTCGTTTATTGGTGTACCCTTCGCTCAGATATTCAAGCACCTCTATTTCGCGGTCGGTAAGCTCTGAAGAATTGTTAGCCTTGACAGGAATGCTTAGATTTGATCTCTTTAAGGCCTGCAGGGCCTTAACGGCTATCGATGGCGACATCACAGCTCCACCATTCAGCGTTTCATTTATCGTTTCATAGATCTTCTCAGCCTTCGTTTCTTTCAGTATATAACTATCGGCACCGGCGCGTATTGCATTGAAAATGCTTTCATCATGATCTTGTATAGTTACCATAACGATTTTGATCTTTGGATATTTTCTTTTTATCTGGTAGGTGGCGACAATACCATCCATATCGGGCATTTCGATATCCATCAAAATGAGGTCAATAGATGCATCCTCTACGAGCTGAGATAAAATTTCTTCCCCATTATAAGCTTCGTGCAGAATACACACATCCGGATAATCAGAAAGTTTGTCTTTCAGAGCCCGTAATGCCGCCACATTATCCTCAACCAATGCAAGTTTGATCATCGCAGGGGTATTTTAATAAAACATTCTGTACCCTTTCCTTTTTCTGATTCAATTTGAAGCGTTCCATCCATTATCTGTACTCGATTCTTAAGATTAGTAAGGCCGTATGAATTGCTTTTCCTGACATCCCTATCAAAGCCAATTCCGTTATCCCGGATTACTAATTTAAAGAAGTTCTCAACTTGTTCTGCCTCAATCCATATATCTGTTGCCTGAGAATACTTTAATGCGTTATTTATTAGTTCTTGTATAATTCGAAAAAGGCTTACAGCCCATTTGGAGTCTACGGAGTAATTTTCCTGTATGGTGAAAGTAAAATGAAATTCAACATTTTCTCTGGCTTCACCAGCTGCTTTAATAAAGTTCAATAATTTGGATCTGACATCTTCCAGACGGATTTCATCAGCATTGAGTACCCACAAGGCATTTTTAAGTTCAGAAATAGCATTATCTGTAAATTCACTTAATGTATCTGTTTTGGTTTTCAGGTGTTCATCCAGATCCGCAACGTTCCTTTTCAAGCTATCCGAAACGGAGGCGATAAAAGTCAGCTGTGCCCCAAGACTGTCATGTAGATCACGGGCAATTTCAAAACGTTGTGCCTGTATTTTTTTTTCATTTTCTATACTGGCAATTACATACTGATGTTCAAACTCCTTGTACATCATCATACTACGTACTGCAACCAGTAAGTAAACAACCAACATAAAAACAGGCATTCCAATCAAATCCATATCCACAGTAGTTATTCCAAAAACGTTTGTAAGTATCAATACGAGTAATAAGAATACAAAAACGTTTGCAAACATATATAATATGAATTCTCTCGCCCAAGCTACCTTCAAACTGAATGGCTGGCGTCCGTCATCTTTAATTATTACTTTAAACTTCCTGATAAAAAGCCAGGATTTTACGCAGTAGAATAAGGTGAGAACGAGTGTTAGCAGGTTAGTAATCTCATAAAACAAATGCTCCCGGGATAACATTTGTCTAAAAATGTCTCGCTGAACAATGCTATCAGCTAAAGCCAGATAAATGCCGTACAAAAGTGTCGCAAGACCTGGCAATTGACTAAATAGTATGCTTTTGGAAACCTTACTACCAAGTAAACTTTTTATATAAACATATATGGCAGGGCCAAAAGACAGAGAGAAGAAAAATACTATCCAACCCAAATACATTAGGGAATAATTGGCTGAATGCAATACCACCACATTAATTAAACAGGTAGCAATTACAATGAAGAATATCATGAAAAATGCTAACCGCACTTTTAACTCTTCCTTTCGGTTTAATAAAGACGGCAGTGCCAGGAAAAGTAAAATAATACAGACTGAAATATTAAGATACAGAACAAAAGGTTCTTTATAGAGCATAAGTGTTAATCAATGTAAATACTGCAATTTATCAAAAAACATGTACAGGCTTAGTTTAAAATATAATTGGCTACAAAAGCTATGCTAATAGCTACACAAATCTATCATTACAAAATAAATCTTACCAAACGCAAAACTTTAAATTAAAAAACTGTCTGCTAAAGTGCTTTAAAGCAAAAATTTTAACCCCCTTGCCTATTTTTTGTACTTTTAATGATCTTCTTTTAGAACAGATCAATATGGAAAAAGTTATATTAATTACAGGAACATCAAGCGGTATCGGACTCGAAACTGCCATAATGCTTGCAGAACAGGGGCATAAAGTATATGCGACCATGCGCGATCTGAACAAGAGATCAGCTCTTGAGAATGAAGCAGAAAAAAGGAATGCTAAACTACACGTCCGGCAACTGGATGTTGAAAACGAGAAAAGCATCCAGGCCTGTGTTGATGAAATTATTGCTAAAGAACATAGAATTGATGTACTGATCAATAATGCCGGAGCGGGATTTATCAAACCGATGGAGCAGGCAAGCATGGAAGAAATTCAGCAGGTGATGGATGTTAACTTCTATGGACCTATCCGCTGCAGCAAAGCCGTAATGCCGTTTATGCGCAAACAAAAAAGCGGACATATCATCAATGTTTCTTCAGTTGGGGGTATTGTTGGTTCTCCGGTAAATGAGATTTATTGCGCCGCAAAGTTTGCATTGGAAGGTTTAACAGAAAGCCTTGCAACATATCTGGAGCCTTATTTTGGGATCAATGTATCACTGATTGAGCCCGGAGGCACGATCACAGAATTCGGTAATAGCCTGACTGAATATTTCGAGTCGACCGGTGGTATTCTAAATGATGACTACAAACCTCTGATGGAAGACTATATGGCTTACCGCTCTACTTTTACGGAAGAATATAAGGAAAAAGCCTTTCAGAAGCCGGCAGACATCGCATCGGTAATCATCAGATGCATGAATGATCCGAATCCTAAAGTCCGCTACCTTACTTCCGAAGGCACATTAGCCTTCACGAAATTAAAAACTAGTCTGGATCCTGATGGTGAACTGATGAAAGCTCAGGTGAGAAAGGGGATTTTGAATAAGTAATTTTTTCCTTTGTCTGAACCATGATTC
>Ga0154020_10003417_pt1 | contig 19110 bp, 20 predicted proteins | sample Klosneuvirus_201_FD_109709 | JGI IMG/M metagenome (GOLD analysis project Ga0154020, IMG submission 109709) | Active sludge microbial communities from wastewater, Klosterneuburg, Austria - Klosneuvirus_20160825_MG | ecosystem: Engineered > WWTP > Aerobic digester > Activated sludge | place... | reverse complement strand
GTGAGCTAGTCTGGTGATTCAGCGCTCGTCTGAAGAACGAGAGAACGAGGTTCGATCCCTCGACGCTCCACGAAAGGATCCCAATAGAGTTCAGCATCGCGACGAATGTCTGCGAGGAGTACATGGTGTAATGCTGGTTCGACCCCAGCAGCCAGGCGCGCGAGCGCATGGTCGGTTCGGCGTCCGCGTCGGGCCACCTCTTCGCATCTCTCGTCGTTGCTCTGCGCCAAGGTTCTGCGGCGAATGTCCGGTGGGAGTACACCTGAAACGTCCCTCTCACCAGAAACCTCGTCGCCGCACTCTCCACCACGGCGACGAATGTGCCGGGGACTACAAGGGCCCGTGTCAGGGCTTCGGCCCGCACGGAAGTGTCTCCGGCGACCCTCGTCGTCGCCACTCTCGCCACAGATTTCAGGCCCTCGGATGCCGTGTGCGTCTACAACCGAGAGGGCCGGGAGGGGCCGGTCTGGAGGCCGTCACGAGCGGTGGGGCGCGCGCCTGTGCCCCGCGGTTCGCGACGGTCTCGTCACCGGCTTTCCAGCGTGCCGCACCGACCGCCGGGACGTGGGCCCAGAGGCAGCCATCGTCCAAGGAACGCGTAACAGCGCACCGGCGCAGTGGGCGCTGGGGCAGCCCTCAGGGCGTCCTGGCTTGACGCATGCAATTCTCGCCGAGATGGCCGGACCGGAGCGTCGCGAGGCGCCGCGCGCTCGGTCCATGGTTTCCGATGTTTCAAACCCCGAATGAAGCGGTGGACTACACGTAACTATAACGGTCCTAAGGTAGCTCCCTGCATCTCGCCCCGGTCTCGGCCGGGGACGGTGCTGGTGCGATGGCCGTCGGCGTCAAAGCGACCGGCGGCGGGGCGAACGGTGGGGTGATCGCGAGATCACCCCGCAATGTGCCGACGGTCTCCGCGAACCTCGTCGGGGGGTTCTTGCCTGGGCGTGAGGCAGCAAGTGACGCCGGCCGGCCGTGACCCGGTCACCGACGGGAGCATTACCCGTACGCCCAACCACGCCGGGCTCGAGCTCGGCAACACACACAGGTCGTAGAGTCATGGTGACCGCGGAGCCTCCAAAACTCCTGCGAGAGGGTTCGATTCCTTCACGACCTGCCACGCTCGGCCGGAGGTCGCGCGTTCACCCACGGGTCGATCGTCCAAGTGGGAGGGCTCCGGTGTCGCAAGCCGGGAATCGGGGTTCGAATCCCCGTCGATCCACTCCACAAGAGAACCACTCGTCCACGCTCGTCGTGGAATCAAGCTCGAATCATCGAGAAAGGAGGACCGTCATGGCGCACAAGCATCTCTTCGCTTCTTCCCCCAAGGCACAGAAGCCCGACACGATGAACGAGGCGGGGGGCCGCGCCTACGCGTTCAGCGCGCAGCACGCGCTCGCGCAGTACGCGGTGACCGGTACCTTCCACTCGACCTACTACGCGAACGAGACCGACCAGCTGAAGAAGGTGCTGGAGCTCTGCGAGCAGGTCCCGACCAGCTTCATCGCCAAGACCGCGCTGTACACGCGCGAGAAGGGCTTCATGAAGGACATGCCGGCGTTCCTCGCGGCGTACCTCGCGGCGAAGGACGTGCGCGCGCTCGCGCCCGTGTTCTCCCGGGTCATCGACTCCGGCAAGATGCTCCGCAACTTCGTGCAGATCGTCCGCAGCGGCGTGACCGGGCGCAAGTCGCTCGGTTCGGCGCCGAAGCGCCTGGTCCAGCAGTGGTTCGCGCAGCGCTCGCCCGAGAACGTGTTCCGTCAGTCGCTCGGCAACGATCCGTCGCTCGCCGACGTGATCAAGCTCGCGCGTCCCGCCCCCGGTGAGGACGCGGCGCGCCGCGCGCTCTACGGCTGGTTGATCGGCAAGGAGGTGGAGAAGTCCGCCCTCCCGGCGCTCGTCCAGGCGTTCGAGGCGTACAAGGCCGGCGACTCGGCGATCCTGCCCGACGTCCCGTTCGAGATGTTGACCGCGCTGCCGCTCTCGAGCGCCGCGTGGAAGCAGCTCGCGAAGAACATGAGCTGGACGCAGCTCCGCATGAACCTCAACACGCTCGCGCGGCACGACGTGCTCGCGGACGCGGCGATGGTCAAGTGGGTGGCGAGCACGCTGGCGGACGAGGCGAAGGTCCGTCGGTCGCGCGTGTTCCCCTACCAGCTGATGGCGGCCTTCAAGGCGGCGAACGAGTCCGTCCCGAAGCCGATCCACCTCGCGCTGCAGCAGGCGATGGAGATCGCGATCGAGAACGTGCCGAAGGTCGAGGGCAAGGTGTACGTCTGCCCCGACGTTTCGGGCTCGATGCACTCCCCGGTCACCGGTCACCGCGCGGGCGGCACCACGGCCGTCCGGTGCATCGACGTCGCGGCGCTCGTCGGCGCGGCGTTCCTGCGCAAGAACCCGCACGCCGAGATCATCCCGTTCAGCGACGACGTCGTGCCCCTGGGCAAGGCGCTCAACCCGCTCGACTCGGTGATGACCAACGCGGAGCGCCTGTCGAGCCTGCCCTCGGGCGGTACCTCGTGCAGCGCGCCGCTGCGGCAGCTGAACGCGCGCGGCGCGAAGGGTGACCTCGTCGTGTACGTGTCGGACAACATGTCCTGGGTCGACTTCGCGAACGGCCACTCGAGCGGTCGCGGAGGCACCAAGATGGCGGAGGAGTGGGCGCGCTTCTCGGGGAAGAACCCGAAGGCGAAGCTGGTCCTCGTCGACATCCAGCCGTACGGCTCGACCCAGGTGCGTGACGATCCCGCGGTGCTGAACGTCGGCGGCTTCTCGGACCGCGTGTTCGAGATCGTGTCGCTGTTCTCCGAGGGAAAGCTCGGTGCCGGCCACTGGGTCCAGGAGATCGAGGCCGTCCAGGTGTGAGCCTGGGCGGGGGGCTCCTGGGCTCGCGGCCGGGTCTCCGTCGATGGCGCGTCGCCCTGCTGGGGCGTGGGCGACGCGCCATCGCCGTCGAGGCTCTCGTGAACACGATGCTGCGCTCCCCGGGGGAATGACGCCCTCATAAGGCGCCGGGCGCGGTTCGACTCCGCGCGCAGCAACCACGGGCGGCCCGCCGGCTGGTGCCGGCACCTGGCCCACACCCAGGAGAAGGAGGGTTCGATCCCCTCGCCACCCACCGCGACCTCGAAGTCGCAGGAACGAGATGACCATGAAGATCCGGAAGTACCTGCTCATCAAGCAGGCGTTGCCGATCCCGCGCACGGTGCGCTGGATCGAATGGGGCGGGACGGGTTGGTGACCCTGGGCTCGCTGATAACGAGGCCGCTCTGCGTTCGATTCGCAGTCGCCCCACCGCGTGAGTTGCTCACCGAGAGAGGAGGAGCGATGTCGCTCTTGATCCGTTTCCGTATCGCCGTCGTCGACTGGTACGTCCGTGCGAGTGAGGCGCGCCACGCCCCTCTTCCATGGGACGACCTCGAGGGCATGGGCAGGCGTCTCGCATCACCCCGCCCCCACGCCGCGTCGCCTGTTCCGTCGGCGCGTGTGTTGACGAAGGCTTCCGTCGTGCGTCCGCGCGCCCTCCCGGCGTGACGTGGCGCCCGTCCTCGAGCGCGCTGGAGCGCAGTTTCGTGACCCGTGGAGGCTCCGAGGCTGCGCGTTCGCTCACGACCCCCCGGACGGTTCTCTTGGGGGGTCACCTTCTACCTACATCCCGCTACGTCGATGTCGAGTTGCAGAGCGATCGAGCACAAAGATCCACCTCGTGCCCGGATCGTGGCAAGATCCTCACGTGGTCCGCCGCAGTCTCGTCGCAGGCCTCCTGGCGTTCGCCGGCGGCTGCAGCGCGAGCGGCGCTGCGCAGACCGACTCTCCCGACGGCAGCGTCGGTGACGCAGGCGACGCCGGCGCCGATGGCGCGCTGCTCGGGCCCGACGGCGACGCGGCGCTGCTCTTCGAGGTGGAGAGCCCCGACGCGCCGGCCACGGACTCGAGCGACCTGACGGACTCCGCCGAGGTGGCCGACGGCTGCACGACCTGCCCAGTCACCGCGTCCGGCACCGCGTGCGGGGTGATGGTGACCATCCTGCCGTTCTACGCGCGCAAGACCGGCGGCTTCCAGTCCGGGGCGAGCACGGGGACGTCGAGCGCCATCTCGATCAACTTCGCGTCCGTCGTGCAGAAGGTCACCGTCACCGTGCACGACGCGAACGCCGGCAACCAGATGGTCGCCTACTTCGGCAAGGGCGTCGCGGCGACGGTGGTGTTCGACGCGACCCCCATCGGTGGGGCTTCGACCAAGACCATCAGCTCGAGCTCGATCACGCGCGTCATCCTGCAGCCCGCCATCGGGGACTTCGTCTGGTACGACGGCCTGTCCTTCAGCGTCTGCAAGTGACGGCCGCAGCCGCCATCACTTGATCAGCGTCTTGCAGCCGAACAGGATCTCGATCTTGCCCGGCTTGTCGACGCCGACCGCGGCGTTGGCCGCGTCGCAGGCCGCGGGACACAGGATCACCTTGGTCGGCGTGAGCTCGTTGTCGTAGTACCAGCCCTCGCCGGTGCCGCAGGCGGTCGCGTCGGCGACCTTGGGAATGGTCTTGTCGACGGGGATGCGGACGTTGACCTTCGACGGATCGAGGGTGCCCGACGCGGGCGTGGGCAGCGGGATCTCGCACGCGAGCTTGCTCGTCTTGACGACCGCGGTGGCGATGGCGTCGAAGAACGCCTTCCACGCCGCGGCGCCGTCGCAGATCTTGGCGCGCGGGCCCTTGGTCTTGGTGACGAGGGTCGTGTAGGTCGGTCCCGAAGACGGTGGCTGCGTGCCATCCGTGTACGTGCACCGCGTCGAAGGGCTCGTCTCGGAGCCCCAGCCGTACAGCGCGGCGAACGTGTAGCCCGCGAACTGTCCCTTGCGCGACGGGTGGAGGACGCCCGGCGGCAGCTCGAGCGAGCCGTTGTTCGGGTTCACGCCGCCAGGAAAGTTCTCGAAGTCGCTGGCCGAGAGGCGCGACTCGTCGTCCGTGACCATGACGATGGTCTTGGTGGCCGCCGGGCGCAGCTCGGTCGCCCACGGATCACCGCCGCGGGTCTCGCCGACCTTGTAGCCGTTGGTCTGGCCCAGGGTTCCGAGGAACTGCTCGAGCGGCTGGGTGCTCTTGATGTCGACGTGCGACTGGAAGAACCGCGCGCCGTTGCCGCAGTTGCTGTCGCCCGCGAGCGGGGGCGGGATGCACACCGGGTAGCGCGTGCCACCGCCCACCGTGATGGGGGTCGTCTTGCTGCGCAGGGCGAGCATGATGACCTTGTAGTCGAGCTTCTTGGTGGAGATGCTGGCCGCGAAGTCGTTGAGGCCCGCGTTGATGGCGGCCACCGCGGGCTGCATGCTCGAGGAGTTGTCGACGACCCAGATGATGTCGACGGGGAGCGGCTCCGCCTTGCCCTCGACCGACGTGCTCGCGCAGCTGGCGTCGGGATCGAGGGGGGTGTCGCTGGTGCCCGTGTCGTCACCGGCCTCCGGCAGGACGAGGTTGGTGTCGCCGCCATCGGCGCCGCTCGAGTCCGCACCGATGTCGAAGCCGCCGTCGACGACGGTGCCGAAGGGTTTGTCGCCTTCCGCACACCCGGCGACGAGGATCGCGAGGAGCGCCGCGGAGGCCAGGAGGATGGGCCGCACCGCAGCAGTTGTAGCAGACTACTCCTGCGCGGCCAGCAGCTCACGCTGCGGAGCTGCGTCGCGCCGCAGCGCGGCGAGGTCGAGCGGCGTGGTGTCGTGATCACTTCCTGGGCGTCGCGCCCACATCGACGCCCTCACCGCGCGGAAGGGGACCTCCTTGCCGAGCAGCGCCTCGACGACCTCGCCCACGCGCACGCCCGAGCTCCCCGAGAGCGCCGTGTCGATCTGGATTGGCAGTAGATCGCCCATGATTCCAGCGCGATCCAGCGCCTCTCGGCCGACGCCGACGCGCACGCCGCGGAGGAAGCTGCGCACGTCGATCTTCTTGCCGATGCCGTCGACGGTGCGGAGCACCACGAGGTTTCCACCCTCGAGCTGTCCCTCCACTTCGTGTCGCACGGCTGTCACCCAGTCGCCGTCGGTGGGGCGCGACAGCAGGCCGGCGTGAGGCAGCGCCGAGACCGGCAGGCCGACCACCCAGCGGGCCATGCCCTCGGAGAGCAGCTTGGCGATGCTCGGGTCGGTGTCCGAGAGGCGCGCTGCGCCCGTGAACACGATGCCCGCGGGCGCGTGCGCGGTGAGCTGCTCGCAGAGGCCCTCGAGGTCGAGGTCGGCCGTGATGCGCACGTCGATGTGCTCGTCGAGGCTCGCGATGCCGAGCGACAGCGCCGGGCCGAAGGTGAGGTCGGGCTTCGGGTGGAAGCCCTGCGAGTAGAGGACCGGGAGATCGAGCCGCCGGAACACGCGCGGCAGGAGGCGCAGCAGATCGAGGTGCCCGACGAACGCGCTCGGGCCCGTCTTCTCGAAGCGCAGGCGGTAGCGCCGCGCCGTGCCCTGCACGAACGACACCTTGGGCCGCCGCCGCTCCTCGGGGCGCTTCTGGCGGCGCTTCTCGAGGTCGATGGCCACGGGGCCCTCGGCGCCGAGCTTCTTCAGGTAGACGAGGCGCTCGCCGCGCATCGCGCCGAGGTCGCACGCGACGCCGCAGTCGTAGCAGACGAGCTTGCGCCGGTCGGCCTCGGACTCGGCCAGGTTGGTGTGGTGGACGAACATGCCCGCGGCCTTGCCGCACGGGGGCGAGAGCTGGTCCTTGAGCGCCTTGCGGTACTCGCGGGCGAGGAAGCCGTCCTCGAGCCCGACGTCGATGTGCGACCACGGCAGACGCGCCGAGACGGGGAGCGTGCCCGTGTACCGCGACATCGGCACGCCCGCGTCCTCGAACGCCTGCTGCCAGCGCCCGAGATCGAGGTGCTCCTCCCACGAGTCGAACCGCGCGCCGCGCAGGTAGGCGAGCTCGATGGCCTCGCCGACCGCCCGGTCTCCGCGCGCGAGCACGCCCTCGAGCACCGAGCCCGCCGCGTCGTGGACCTTGAGGTCGACGCCGCCGCCGCGCGCGGTGGTGCGCAGGATCGCCTGCTTGCGCTCGATCTCGGGCAGCAGGTCGAGCGCGGCCCACTGGAACGGCGTGTGCGGCTTGGGCACGAAGGTGCTCACGCTCACGGTGACCGCCGGGCCTCGCCCGCGCTGCACGCGACGGCCCACCTGCACGGCCTTCTTGCCCGTCTCGACGATGCCGACGACGTCTTCGTCGCGCTCGGTCGGCAGGCCGATCATGAAGTACAGCTTCATCTTCTGCCAGCCGCGCGAGAACACGCGCTCGGCGGTGGTCATGAGCTGGTCCTCGGTGACGTTCTTGTTCACCACGTCGCGCATGCGCTGGGTGCCCGCCTCGGGGGCGAACGTGAGGCCCGTGGCGCGGACCTTCTGGATCTCGTCGAGCAGCTCCTCGTCGAGGCCGTACGCGCGGAGCGAGGACACCGAGAGCGACACGCGAGCCTTCTCGAGCCTTCGCATCACCTCGCGCACCAGCGGCGAGACGCACGAGTAATCCGCCGTGGAGAGGCTGGTCAGCGCGACCTCGTCGTAGCCGGTGCCCTCGAGCGCCGCGGTGACCGACGCGATCACCGACTCCGGATCGCGCTCGCGCACCGGCCGGTAGATCATGCCCGCCTGGCAGAACCGACACCCCTCGGTGCAGCCGCGCGCGATCTCGATCGAGATGCGATCGAAGACGGCCTCGGTGGCCGGGACCGGCCCGTCCGACGGAAACGGGTAGCGGTTCAGATCGGGCACCAGGGCGCGTTGCACGGGGAGGGGGGCGCGATCGAGCGCGCGGTCCACGACGGTGAAGCCCGTGTCGGCGTCGACGGTGGTCTCGTAGCGCGAGGGCACGTAGCACCCGGGGACGCTCGTGACCGCGGCGAGCCGCTCGGCGCGCGGCCGACCGGCGGTGGCCATCCAGGCGCGGATCAACGCGGGGAAGGCCTCCTCGCCGTCGCCGATCACGAACACGTCGACGAAGGGCGCGAGCGGCTCGGGGTGGGTCGCGGTCGGCCCGCCGGCGACCACCAGCGGATCGGCGTCTCCGCGCGCGCTCGCCCGCAGCGGGATCCCGCCCAGATCGAGGATCTGCAGGCAGTTGGTGTAGGTGAGCTCGAACTGCAGCGAGAGCCCGACGACGTCGAAGTCGCGCAGCGGTCGCGCCGACTCGAGCGACACGAGCGGCAGCCCGCGTGCGCGCAGCTCGCGCTCCATGTCGACCCACGGGGAGAACACGCGCTCGGCGAGCAGATCGGGCTGCGCGTTGAGCAGCGAGTAGAGGATCTTGAGCCCGAGGTGCGACATCCCGATGTCGTAGATGTCGGGGAAGCCCAGGCACACGCGCGCGGACACCGCGCTCCAGTCCTTGTGGACCGCGCCGTACTCGCCGCCGAGGTAGCGCGCGGGCTTGATGACGTGCGGCGCGATCTCGGCGTAAGGGTGCTCGGTGGGCATTCGGGTGCGGGAACCTAGCACTCTACCGCAGCGGATCGAGCCCATCGGCGAACCAGGCCTCGAAGCGTCCGTCGCGCACCGGCGTGCGTCCGCCCACCTCGAGGGTCTGCTTCCGACCGAGCAAGCGCAGCTGTACGGGCGCGTCCCACGGGGCGCGCGTGCGTTCCGAGGCCGAGAACCCGAGGGAGACGACGAGCCCCGGCAAGAGGGCGTCCTGCGGCCCGACGCCGATCTCGGTGCGGACGAGGTAGTTGGTGGGGACCCACACCGTGCCGACGCGGCTCGCGTGCGAGTGACTGTCGAGGTAGGCCTGGATGCGCTCCGCGAGCCCGGCGTCGCTGCAGGTGAAGCGCTCGACGCGGCCGCGCGCGAAATGGAACGTGGGCGTCACCCGCCGCACGAGCTGTGTGTCGGCCGCGAAGCTCGCGGAGACCAGCGCGCGATCCGCGACGAAGGCGCCGTCCACGGTCGCGGGGTGGAGCAGCAAGAAGCCAGCGGGCAGGTTGTCGAACGCGACCGCGCTCGGTCGACCGTCGAGCGCGAGGATCGGGAACGCGGGCGCCGTGCCGACGCGCAGCTGCGTGCCGGTCGGGCTCTTCACGACGATGTCGTGCGCGGCCGCCACGAGGTTGCGCATCTCGGCGTTCAGCGCGGCGAGCTTGTCCGGGTCGGCGCGGAAGCTCTGACCGAGCAGGCGCCGCTCGACGCCGATCGCGTGCAGGTGTCGCGAGCCGACGCGCCGCGCGGCCTGGAGGGCGGCGAGGCTCACCGGACCGGGCAGGCCGCGCGCGAGCAGCAGCGACGCCGAGCAGCCGGTGATCGAGGCCGCGATCCCCGGCGTGGTGGTGGTCGTCGTCCGACCGGCCCACGGCTCGAGCGGCACGCGGATGACCCGCGCGCCGGCGCGCTCGATCGCAGGGGTGAAGAGGCGCGCGACGTCGTCGGCGTCGTGGGTGAGCAACGCTACGCGCTCGCGCGGCTGCACCTGCAGACACGCGCGGACGACGTTCTCGACGCCGCGCTCGACGCTGCCGTCGTCGTCACTCACCCCTGCACTCTACCGAATCGACCGCGGCGCGCGAACGAATGGCTACGTCGCGCGCCGCGTCTCTTGGCCAGAACGGTCCGGTCAGGCGGACGCCGGCATCAGCTCGGGGGCCGAGGCACGACTCGGCTGCTCGTACCCCTGCCGCCAGGAGCCCTTCTTCCAGCGCCAGGCGAAGAGCGCCGAGGCGATGGTGGTCTCGGCGACGAACCCGAGCCAGCCGCCGAACGCGCCGAGCCCGAGTCGCTTGCCGAAGAGCCACGCCGCGGTCGGGATGCACGTCCACGCGACGGTGATCCCGATCGCCGCGACCCACCGCACGTCCTTGGCGCCCCGGAGCGCGCCGCGGAGCACGATGGCGACCGCGTCGAGGGTCTGGAACACCGCCGCGACGAGCAGCAGCCGAGCGGTGATCCGCACGACCAGCACGTCGTCGGCGAAGGCGCGCGCGAGGTTCTTGCCGAACAGCGCGAAGCCCACGCCGCACAGGGTCATGAACCCCATCGCGAGCACCACCGCGTGGCGGGTGACCGCGTCGGCCTCGTCCAGCTTGCGCGCGCCGAGCGCTCGACCGACCAGCACGCTCCCCGCCTCGGCCACGGCGACGCCGGGCAGGAACGAGGTGCGGATGATCGACATCGCGATCTGGTGGGCGGCGATCTCGTGCGCGGAGATCCCGCCGAGCACGGCGGTGAACGCGGTGAACGCGAGGAGCTCGCACCCGAACTGCGCGCCCGTCGGCACGCCGAGCTGGGCGACCTCGCGCATGGCCCCCCGGAGTGACAGCGTGCTCTCGTTCTTCTCGCGCAACACCACGGCGAGCAGGAACGCCACCTCACAGGTCTCGGCGATCGCGGTCCCGTACCCCGCACCCGCGACGCCGAGGCGCGGCAGCCCGAAGTGCCCGTGGATCAGCGCCCACGCGAGCACCGCGTTGATCACGTTGGCGAAGAGCCCGGCCATCATCGGGGTGCGGGTGTCGCCCCGACCCTGGCGGTACTGCACGAGCGCCGAGACCATGCAGATGGCGGGGGCGCCGAGGGTGCGCGCCGCGAGGAAGTCCCGCGCGTAGGGCACCGTGGCCGGGTCGACGCCCAGCTTCAGGAAGATCCCGCTCGCGTCGCGGGCGGCGACGAGGATGCCGACGCCGAGGAAGAGGCCGAGGACGAGCCCCGCCTTGGCGTAGGCGATCGACTGCTCCGCGCGGTCCTGCCCGACCGCGTGCGCGGTGCGGACCTTCACCCCGCGCATGAGGCCGAAGACGCACGAGTAACACAGCCACATCACGGTCGTGGCGATGCCGACGCCGCCGAGTTGGGCGGCGCCGAGACCGGCGACCAGCTTCGTGTCGACGAGCCCCATCGCGGTGTCGCCGAGCATGGCGACGGCGATGGGCCACGCGAGCGTCACGAGCTCGCTGCCGACGCCCCGGTCTACTTGCGGTCGCACACCGGCGGCGGGACGGGAGCGCCATCCCCCTGCAACGCGCAGGGCCGGGGCGACGCTCCGTTTCAGTCTGGCGAACAGTTCCTTGGATTGGTGGATCACGACGGTTCCTGCGCATGGGGCCCCTCTTTTCCCGGACTCGAATCGTCCGGGGCCCCATGGGGAACGACGATCCGACGCTAATGACCCGGCTTGGACTGCGGAATGCTCACCACACGCTCCGCGCCCCCACGACCGGCGACCGACGCATCGACGCGCGGCATGCTGCCGAGCGTGGACGCGCAGAGCGCGTAGGCGAGGTGGGCGCGAAGGGTCATCTCCACCACCATTCCAGCCGTGACGCGGTTCGTCAAGTCAACGAGCGCTCAAAAAGCACCGACGCACGAGCTCCTTCGAGGAGACCTCGATCGCGCCCGCCGCGACCGCGCGGGCTCGGCCGTCGGCGCGCAGGTCGTAGTGCAGGTGCCGGGCGTGGCCGTGGAAGGCGAACCGCGGGATCCCGATCTGGAGCGCGAAGGCGTGCAGCTCCTCGATCGACCCGTCGGTCGCGAGGTGACAGGTCTCCCCGCGGCTACAGCGCGCCTCCCCGCTGCCGTAGGCGCGCAGCGGGTCGACGTAGAAGCTCACCCCTGCGGCTCGCCCTTGTCGGCGGCGGCCAGCGCGGTGGGCGCGGGGTGCTTCGGCTTGAAGCGCTTGGGCCGGAAGGCCTGGGGCACGAGCCCCGCCTCGCGGAGGAACGACACGGTCTTGAACCAGTGCAGCTTGTTGAGCCGCTCCGGGATCTCGCCGTCCTTGGCGATGCGGCGCTTCCAGAGCTCGTTGGCGACCGCCCACTGGGCGAACTCGCCGACGTTGCGGAACATCGGCAGGATCTCGCGGCGCTCGGTCGCGAGGTACACGTATCCGTGCTTGATCGCGACGTCGAGCAGCCAGATCTCCCCGGATTTCCACTCGCCGAGGCAGAGGAGGCCGGCCGGCGGGATGTCCCCGCGGGTGTCGAAGGCGCGGGCCACGTGCTTGATCTCGGCCGGATCGGCGAGCCACGTGGAGCCCTGGACGACCTCCTCGAAGTCGGGCGCGCGCACCGGGTTGCCCTGGCCGCGTTCGTAGAGAATGCGGATGTAGGCCCGGGCGTCCGCATCGAGGACCACCGGGCTCTCTCCGTCGGCCAGGTCGACGAGCGCCTCTTCGAGGGCATCGAGCTGGGCGACGCTGACCTTGCGCGTCGCACGGAAACCAAGTCGGTCGAGATCCGCGGCGAACTTCTGGGAGAGGTACGGGTCGGGCATGTACGGCTCGTCTCTGGGCCGGGACTACTGTATGTCGGTTCGGAAAAGCAAGGGATTTGCGTGGCTTCGTCTCTCGATTGCATTTCGCGCCGCCGAGCGCTCCTCCTCGGGGCGGGCCTCAGCCTCGCCGTGGGGTGCCGTCGGAAGCAGCCATTTCCGCCCGACGACACGCCTGAAGGGGCCTGGGCGCACGTCTGCGTGGCCCTGGCCGACGACCGGCCCGAAGATTTGTTCGCCTACCTCGAGGACGAGGCCCAGTGGGCCGTCTACACCCTCCGCAAGGAGCACCAGGCGGCGCTCGGGGCGGCCCGGAAGAGTTACCCGGCCGACGCGCTGAAGCCGCTCGAGGCCGAGCTGGCGGCCGATGCGGCCTCGAAGGACGCCCCGGAGGTGTTCGTCCGCATCGCCAGGGCACGGGGCTGGCTGACCCGTTTGCGCAAGGACCTGTCGGGGCTCGCCCGGGTCGAGCGCGACGGGGACCGGGCCACGCTGGTGACGGCGCGGGGGAACCGGATCCCGGTGAAGCGGCGCACGGTGGGGATCTGGGGGCTGACGATGTTCACGGCGGAGCTCGCGGTCGAGGCCGAGAAGGCCACCCGGGACCGGCTGCGGATCGAAGAGGCCGCGAAGGACTACGCGGCCGCGAAGGGGAAGTGACCCGCTGTTCGTTCGATGGTGGCCGGGATACCGTTTCGCGCATGGCACGCGTGACCGGGATCGGCGGGGTGTTCCTCAAGGCCCGCGACCCGAAGGCGCTCTCCGAGTGGTACGCGAAGCACCTCGGCTTGGCGCTCGAAGCGTGGGGCGGCGCGATCCTGAAGTGGCCCGACGACACGGCAGACGACCGCGGACTCACGGTGTGGAACCTCGTCGAACCCAGTTCGACCTTGTTCGCGCCGAGCGCTTCGAGCTTCATGATCAACTACCGGGTCGACGACCTCGAGGCCCTCGCGAAGGACCTCGCGGCCGCCGGTGTCCCGCTCCTCGGGTCGATCGAGGCGCACGAGAACGGCAAGTTCGCCTGGGTGATGGATCCCGAGGGCAACAAGATCGAGCTGTGGGAGCCCAAGGCCTGAGTCCCAGATCGTTCGCGCGCCCTGCGCGTAGGAACGAACATGCGCTGGCACTCCCTCGGGCTCCTGCTCCTCCTCGCCGCCTGCAGCAAGCCGGAGACACCGATCGTCGCCGCCCCCGTCGCGCCGACCGCGACACCGAGCGCCAGCTCTGCTCCGAGCCCGAGCGCCGTCCCCTCGGCCTCTCCGCTCGCCAAGCTCGTGCCGGCGCCGCGCCCCGGTCCGCGCAACCCGTGCCCGCTCACCATCGAGCCGGGCGTCGCCTTCGGCCCCGTCCAGCTCGGCGAGACCCTGGCCGATCTCGCGGCCGCCGGCCTCACCGTCAAGAAGGTGAGCGACACCCACGCCGAGATTACCCTCACCGGCGGCGAGACCCTGAAGGTCACGCTGTGCGAAGGCAAGATCATCGACATCTGGATCGACGACCTGCGCAAGGCGCCCGCGTGCGTCGCCTTCGCCGGCACCAAGATCGCGCCGACCATCGACCGCCTCGACCTCGAGAAGGCGCTCGGCGGCTGCACCGCGGCGCCGCCGAGGATCGGAGGCGCCTTCGAGCGCTGCGTCGACGGTGGCGTCTACGTGGGCCACGGCCTCGGCACGTTCCTGCAGATCCGCGTGCGGCCGAAGAGCTTCCCCTTCGACGACGCCTGCGAGATCGCGAAGGACGACGGCTCCCCCGTCACGCTCACCGAGCCGCAGAAGCAGAAGATGCTCGAGACGACGCTGCTCATGAAGGAGCTCAGCGCCTACTTTCACCCGAAGGTGCCCGGCCGCGACCCGCTGCGCATCGTGAAGACCCCGCTCCTCAGCGAGCACGACCTCATGATGTTCGGCTCGAACGTGGCGTGGATCGAGGAGAAAGAGGCCAAGGCCGGGACCGCGTTCTTCCGCATCACCGCGCTCGTGGCCAGCAAGACGAAGGCCACGCTGAGCTTCGAGTATCCCATCGAGGGCGTGAGGGGCACGGCCACCTTCTCCCACCGCTTCAGCGAGTGGCGCTACGAGTCGGGAGAGGTCCACGAGAAGTGAACGGAGCGAGCCGATTAAACCTCACTTGCACACGTCGCGGCAGCACTTGCGGGCGCCGTCGCACGTGAGCGTCGTGTCCGTCACCGGCTGCCAGCAGTCGAGCGGGCACGTGGGGAGGCAGTTGCCGAGCCCCGACGCCGCGCAGGGCGAGGGCGGCGCCGGCCGACAGCACCAGCCGCCCGCCGTTCCGCAGCCGAGGTGATCGGTCGACGAGACCGGCTCGAACCCGGCCGGACAGATGTTCCAGCGGAACGCGGTGCAGAGGACCCCGCCCGCCGCGCTGCAGGCCGCGCTCGTCGCCACGCCGGTATCGGGGATCGACGCGTCCACGGGTGCGTCCGACGTCTCGCCCGGGACGTCCGCGGGGGCGGTGTCGGTGACCGTGTCGGGTCGCGTGTCGACCGTCGTCGTGTCGAGCGCAGCGTCCGACGCCGCCTCCGTCGTGTCGGTCGACGCATCGACGACCGTCTCGGAGACTTCGGAGCCGCAGGCGGCGAGGAGCACGGGCAGGAGGCAGGCGAGGGGGCGCATGACGTGATCGTAGCGCCGGTGGAGCGCGCGTCTCGCGTTCGCGCGCGCCTTGCACAAACGTCATCGGCGGTCAGTGCACGCAGTCGGTGGGTTTGCCCTCGAGCTCGAAGAACGCACGCAGCGCGACCACCGCGAGCGTCTGCGAGGGGCTGAGGGTGGCGCCGGGTCGCACGAACAGGGTCATGTCGTACGAGCTCTGCGAGGTCACGAGCGCGCGCACACCCTCGAGATCGAGGAGTGCGATCTCGTTGCCGGGGAAGCGCGCGCCGCCGATGCCGACGACGTCGGTCTCGAGCTTGAAGGCCGGCTCGGAGCCGAGCAGCTTCGTCGGCTCCAGCGTGGCGGTGAGGCAGCCCGACGCCACGTTGAGGGTCACCGGCAGGTCGTCGCTGGCGGCGATCGTGCACACGAACGGCAGCGGAGGGAGCCCGTCGGGACGAGCCACGGGCCCGCTGCAGGTGGCCCGCGCGGTCTGGTAGGCGACGCGGAAGCTGGTCTCGCTGCGCTTGCCGTTCAGCGACTGGAACTGCACCGTGGAGAAGCGGATCGTTCCGAGCGGGGCCTCGAGATCACAAGCCCCCCCGATGCACAGCTGCGGCTTGACCGCGTGGAGCGGCACGCGGGTCATCGACGCGCGGGATGCGTGGCCCGGGGCGTGACTGCGCGTGTAGCAGCCCGTGGAGAGCCCGATGGACAGCAGGGTGGCGAGCACGCCGAGACGCATCGTGGACATCACTTTCGTCGGTGCGATCCCGCGTGTCGCCATTCACCGCGCGCTCCCGTTAACACATTTGCCAACCGTTCGTCTCCCCCGTGCATGCGCCGACTCCTCACTGCCCTCGCCCTCCTCGTGACCGCCTGCGCGACCCGCGCGCCCGCGATCGACCCACCTGCAGCCGTCGCGCCCGCTGCGAAGCCGTCCTCCGCTGGCTGGCTGTGGCTCACGGCGTTCCAGAGCGGGAAGCTCGAGGCCATCGACCTCGGCACCGAGTCCATCGTCCGCACCTTCGCCGTCGACGACGGCGCAGGGAGCACGGGGTTCGCGCTGACCCCCGACGGGGCGACCCTGTACCTCGCGGACGGCGCGTCGCCGGGGCGCCTGCGTGTCTTCGACGTCGCGTCGCAGACGCTGGCGGGAGAGGCGTCGTTGAAGGGGCGCGCGCTCTTGCTGGGCCACGCGCCACTCTTCCATCTCGAGCGCGACTCCCTGTTCGTCGGGACGCTCGATCCGTCGACGGCCCAGGCGGGCACGCTCTCGCTGGGCACCAAGGCGCTCACCGCGCAGGCGCCCCCGTCGTGGCCCTGCGCGTCGCCGCTGCTCGCGCGTGGCACCGCCACCGTCGCGCTCTGCGCCGGCGCGATCCATCGCCTCGGCGGCGCGTCGACGACCACTCCCATCGCGGCGCTCGAGGACGTCGCCGAGGCCCTCGCCACCCCCGATCGGATCGTCGCGATCGGTCGCTTCCGCGCCAAGAGGTGGTGGCTCCTCGACTGGCGCGCGGGAGAGCCGTCGCCCCGCGCCCTCGACCTCCACGCGGTCGACGGCGTGGACGACGCGACCGGGCGCAACGGCATGGCGTCGGTCGACGTGTCCCCGGACGGCAAGACCCTCGCCGTGGTCCACGGCAAGACCGCCTGGTTCATCGACGCGGAGTCCCACGCGATCCTGCGCATCGTGCGCTTCGACCGCCCGGTCGACCACGCGCGGTTCACCCTCGATGGTTCGGCGCTCCTCACGCTGGAGAGCCACGTCGGTGACGTGCCCGCCACCGAGACCGCGCTCCTGCGCATCGACGTGAGGAGCGGGGCCATCCGCCGCGTGCTCGCGGGCAAGGTGCCGCAGCACGGACCGACCCTGCTCTCGGTGGCGAAGGCCGCGAAAGGCTAGAATCGCCCGATGTGCCGCAGCATCCGCGTGCTCCACCACTTCGACCCGCCGACCACGCCCGACGAGATCCGCGCGGCCGCGCTCCAGTTCGTGCGCAAGGTCAGCGGCGCGACCCGCCCCAACCGGGACGACGAGGAGGCCTTCGCCCGCGCCGTCGAGGAGGTCACCGCGACCACCGAGCGACTCCTCGCCGCGCTGCGGCCGCCCCGCGCGGCTCTGCGCACGCGCGAGGGCGAGAAGGCCAAGGCGCGCGCCCGCCGCGAGCGCCGCGACGCCCCGCGCCCGTGATCCCTGTTGCGGCCGCCCATGGAGGCGGCCGCCGCTCACTGCGCTCGCTCCGCTCGCTTCGTTCGCTCACTTCACCGTGAACGTGCGGGTGCACCCGGTCACGCCGGGCGCGCTCTTCCAGCTGGCCGCCGCCACCTTCTGCCGCAGGCACCGCGTGGTGCTCAAGCTCGCGGGGGTGACCGTCACCGTCATGCCGAGCGCCTTGCCGCTCTGGACGAGCACCTCGACCTTGGCGGTGCCGGAGAGATCGCAGTCGACCGCGAGGTTCGTGCCGAGCGGCGCTGCGCACTCGTTCGCGCCGAGGCTGTCGTCGTCGGACTTGGTGATGGCCGTCTTCTTCGCGGTCTCGACGCTCGGGAACGAGTCGTACCCGTGGGCCGGGTCGAACACGAGCTTCGTCTTGCCCTTGGCCGAGGTGAGCTCGAGGGTGACCGGTGCCGACCCGACGAACGCGTGCGAGAGCAGGTCTTTCCCGAGCAGATCCGCGCTGCTCGCGATCTCCTCGAGGCGCCCGCTCTCGAGGGTGTGCACGCGGAGCACGTGCTCGCGCGGGCTCTTCTGGCACTGAGCGTCGACCCGCACCACGAGGTCGTCGACGGCGCTCGAGTGCACCTTGGCGAGCGAGGCCTCGGCGATCGGATCCTTGCCGGCGTCGAACGACTGCCGGGTGTGCGCGACCACCTTGAACTCGGTCTTGCTGGTCGCGTCGAGCACGAACACGTCGAGGTTGGTGGGCGCGCACTCGCCGCCGCCGCGCGCCGTGATGGCGAGCACCTTCTCGCTGTCGGCGTCGGCGTCGAGGTTGCCGGTGAGCCACTTGACGTGGGTGATGGACTTGCAGGCCTCCGGCGCGCAGAAGATCGAGGAGACACCCAGCCACTCCGTGAGCGCATCGAAGTCGCCCGCCGGGTCCTTGCTCTTCTCGAGCGCCTTGGCCTTGGCCTCGACGTCGGCGAGCGCGCGGGGCTCGCCCTTGAGCTTCTTTGGCTTCGGGCTGGCCGGGCCGGCGAACGCGGAGACGGCGACGAGCGAGGCGACGGCGAGCGCCCAGCGACGGCGAGCGAGCATGGCCCCATCTTCGCGCGTCCGGACGGCGGCGCAACTCGGTCGAAGACTTGTCACTCCGCAAGGCCCCGACGCACGGTGCAGCGCGTGTCGCTCGAGAGGCTCTTCGCCGGGGACGGACCGTGGCTCCTGGTCGTGGTCCTCGTCGTCGGCCTCCTCCTCGGTCTGTGGTTCGCGCGGCTCGGCCGGTCGTCACGGAGCAAGGGGCGCAACCGCGTCGCCGCCGACGGCGAGCGCGACGCCGAGGTCCTGCTCGAGGACGCGGGGTACCAGATCGTCGATCGCCAGGTGCGCCGGCGCTTCTCGTTCGCGGTCGACGGGGCCGCGACCGAGGTCGAGGTGCGCGCCGATCTGCTGGTGAAGAGGCGGGGACGCACGCTCGTCGCCGAGGTGAAGACGGGGAGCACCGCGCCCGATCCGACCTACCCGCCGACGCGGCGGCAGCTGCTCGAGTACTCGCTGGTCTTCGGCGCCGACGAGGTGCTGCTGGTCGACGTCCCGGCCGGAGAGATCCACGTGATCTCGTTCGCGATGGAGACGCGGTAGAATGGAGGAATGCCCTTCACGCCTTGCTTCACCTGCCGCCGTCACGTCCGGGTCGACGCCACCGAGTGCCCGTTCTGCGGCGCATCGGCGCCGGGAGCGAACGCGCCAGCGACCCACACGGTCCGCGCACGGCTGACCCGCGGCGCGATCTTCACGCTCGGCGCCTCGGCGGTGATCGTGGGCTGCGGGAGCGAGCAGGCGATCTACGGAGCTCCGGCGCCCGACACGGGCACCGTCACCGACAGCGCGCCGGCCGACACCGGCACCGGCAAGGACGCAGGCCCCGACGCCGACGCCGACGTCGACACCGGCACGCTCGCCGGAGCCTATGGACTGCCGCCCGACACGGGCACGGTCGACGCCACGAGCGACTGAAGGAACAGCGCGTCCTCGATCGGCATCCCCTTGGCGTCGGGGCGCTGCCGCACGGGTGCACCGCCGTCGAGCTGCGCGCCGAT
>Ga0154020_10003416_pt1 | contig 19115 bp, 11 predicted proteins | sample Klosneuvirus_201_FD_109709 | JGI IMG/M metagenome (GOLD analysis project Ga0154020, IMG submission 109709) | Active sludge microbial communities from wastewater, Klosterneuburg, Austria - Klosneuvirus_20160825_MG | ecosystem: Engineered > WWTP > Aerobic digester > Activated sludge | place... | reverse complement strand
GAGGCCGAGCACCACTCGAACCTCCTGCCGTGGCAACGGCTGTGCGAGCGCGCGGGCGCGCAGCTCGTGCTCGCGCGCGTCGACGATCGCGGTCGCTTCGATCTCGACGCGTTCCGCGCGCTGCTCGCGACCCATGGCGAACGCACGAAGCTCGTCGCGATCGCGCACGTGTCCAATGTCCTGGGAACGATCGCGCCGATCGCAGACATCGCGCACGCGGCGCACGCCGTCGGGGCGAAGGTGTTCGTCGACGGCGCGCAGGCGATCGCGCACCTCGATGTCGACGTGACCGAGCTCGGCTGCGACTTCTACGCGTTCTCGGGACACAAGGTGTACGGCGTTCCGGGCGCGGGCGTGCTGTGGGCGGCGCACGCGCTGCTCGAGACGATGCCGCCGTGGCAGCTCGGCGGTGGCATGGTCTCGACCGTCGGCGGGATGGTCTCGAGCGTCGGCGCGATGGTCTCGAGCGCGGGCGACATGGTCTCCACCGTCGAGCCGGCGAGCTCGACGTGGCGCGAGGCCCCTGCGCGGTTCGAAGCGGGCACGCCGAACACGCCCGCGATCGTCGGGCTCGCGACAGCGCTCGTGTGGGCGCGCGAGATCGCGACGACGGCTAGAACGAGTGCGATGACGCAGGCAACGGCGAGCGCGATGCCCATCGGTACCCGCTCGATACGCGCGGACGAGGCCGATGTTCACGCCGCGCTGTGCGAGACACTTCGCGGGTTGGGTGCACGCATCCTCGGCGAGCCCGAGGTCGGCGTGGTCTCGTTCGCGTGGGACTACCACCCGCACGACATCGCGACGATCGCGGACCGCGAAGGCGTCGCGCTTCGCAGCGGGCATCATTGCGCGCAGCTCGTGCACCGGCGCTTCGGCATCGACGCGTCCACGCGCGCATCGGTCGGCTGCTACTCGGGCCTCGACGATGTCGAGCAGCTCGCGCGCGCCCTCGTGAAGGTGCGCGAGGTCCTGGGACCGCGATGACCGCACGAGATCACACGAGGACGCTTCGATGAGCGACGCGCTCTATCACGCGCTGATCGTCGAGCACGATCGATCACCGCGCAACGAAGGCCCGCTCGACGGCGCGACGCACGTGGCGACGCTCGATAACCCGCTGTGCGGTGATGTCGTGACGATGCGCGCCATCGTGACGAAGGACGACCCGGAGACGGTGCGGGTGGCGGCGAAGGACGACCCAGGGACGGAGCGGGTGGTGGCGAAGGACCACGCGGCGAAGGACCACGCGGCGAAGGACAAAGTGGGGGCACGGGTGATCGCCGCGAGGTTCGAAGCGCGCGGGTGCGCGCTGTGTCGCGCGGCGGCATCGATGCTGACCGAGCACGTGATCGGTAAACGCGTCGACGATGCTCGTGCGTTGATCGCGCGATTCGAGTTGTTTATCGCGCCGACGGCACCGACGAAATCATCGTCGACATCGCCGACCTCACCGACATCGTCGACATCGTCGACGTCGTCGACCTCGTCGACCTCCTCGACATCGACGACACCGATCGATGCGGTCGATGCGGACGACGACGCGGCGCTCGGAGACCTCGTTGCGTTTCGGGGCGTGCAAACGATTCGCGCGCGTCGAACCTGCGTGACGTTGCCGTTTCGCGCGCTCGCGAACGCGCTCACCGGCGCGTAGCCAGCAGGTTCGCCGCGTGCTCGCAAACGCCGGCGCGAGCGATCCAGCTAGTCAAACGCCGACACGCGGGCGCGAGCGCGTTGCGCGCCGAGCATCGCCGCGAGGCGGCCCACGATCTCGGGGTGCTTCGCGGCGACGTTCGCTCGCTCGTCCGGATCTTGGTGCATGTTGTAGAGCTCGCGCACGCCGTGGGTCTCGATCATCTTCCACGGCCCGTCGATGATCGCGCTGACGCCGCCGGGGTTCGAGCGATCCGCGATCATCGCGGCGAACGCGCGTCCGGGCGCGGTCGATGGCGTGCCGCGCGCGAGATCCGCGATCGACCGCCCGTCGATCGAGCGTCCGTGCGGCGGCTCGAAGCCGGCGAGGTCGATGATCGTCGGGACGAGATCGACGAGGCCGACGGTCTCGGTCGGACGAACCGCGGTGACCGTGGGGCCCGCGATCACGAGTGGCACGCGGATCTGCGAGTTGTACAGATCGATCGAGTGGTTGCGCTGGCCGTGCTCGCCGAGCGCCTCGCCGTGATCGGAGGTCACGATGATGATCGGCGCGTCGTCGGTCGGGCGATTCGAGAACGCGGCGATCAGCGGCACGAGCGCGCGATCGACCATCGCGAGGCTGCGGTCGTATTGATCGCTGGCCGTCCCGGTGCTCGCGGTGTTCACGCTCCAGTTGTGCGGCTCGAGGAAGTGCAGCCACATGAACAGCGGGCGCTTGTCGCCGCGCTCGGCCTTCGCGGTGACATACCGCCCCGCTTTGGCGCCGAGCATCTCGGCGGATTCGTCGATGACGAGCGTCGACATCCCGCGATCGAAGCCGGTGCGCAGATCGTCGCCGTAGAGGCCGCCGCAGCACACGAACCCCGCGGTGTCGTAGCCGGCCACGCGCAGGCGCTCCGCGACGAGGATGTGCCGCGGATCGAGGCGCAAGCCCCACCCGACGACCCGACCGCGCACGCGATCCGGCGCGGTGCCGGTGAGCATCGTCGGCACCGAGCGCCGCGTGACGTTGCTCGGCGAGAACGCCCACTGGAAGATCGCGCCGCGCTCGCCGAGCGCTTTCAACACCGGCATCTCCGCCTTGCCGCCGTAGGGCGGGGTGTGATCGGCGCGCACGGTGTCGATCATCACGACGACGATGTCGCGATGCTTCGCACCCGCGCGCGCGACCGGCCGGTAGTCGTCGAGCGGCAGCGCGCTGCGAATGCGATCGAGCGAGAACACGCGCTCGACGACGAGGCCGCCGATCGGCTGATCGCCCCAGATGCCGAGAGCGGCGGCGGGCCGCAGATACGCGGTCACGATCGCGAACGCGATGCACGCTCCCGCGAGCACCACCGCTGCGATCGAGAAGGCGCGTACGCGGAGCCGGTGTGTCGCGATCGCGACGACGAGACCGAGGAGCGGTGCGAGCAACACGCCGATCGCGAGCGGCCCGATTCGCGGCGCGATCACGAACAGCCACACGAGCACGATGGCGATCAGCGCCGCGATGCCGGTCGCGGCGAACAGCTTCCTCGGCGCGAGCAGCGTCGTGTGCCCTCGGCGTTGCCACGCGCCATCGATGCGTCGCGCGATCGCCGCGAACAGCGACACCGCGATCGGGGCGACGAGCAGGATCGCGAGCGCACCGATCACCGCGATCACCGGCTGTGCGAGCGCGACCACGTTCGGCTTGAACTGCGTCCACGACACGAGCAGCCACGTGCCGCGGAACACGAGCCACGCGAACAGCGCGACGCCGAGGATCAGCGTCGCCATCCAGCCCGCGAGCCGCGGCATCGCGCCGCCGGCCTCGGTCAGTCGCTCGGCGATCTCGCGGGGGCGCCATGCGGCCCACACCGCGCGCGCGACGATCGCGAGCCCGAGCAGCACCGGGATCGCGGCCACGAGCACGAACCCCGTCGCCGCGACGCTGTCGAGGCCGAGCTCGCCGTCGCCTTTGACCGTGTCGACCACGCCCGCGCACAGGCCGCCCGCGCAGGCCGCGACGGCGCTCGGCGCCAGCCAGCGCATCGCCCGTCGGGCGAAATGTTCGGTGCCTGCCACGCGCTTTAAAAATTGTACTGCGCGGACCCCGACGTACCAACCTCGTGACCATCGCAACCGTTCCCACCCACCGGCGCTTCTCGTCCGCGTTCGCGATGTTTCGTTCGCGACGGATGGCGCTGCTCGCCGTGCTCGGGTTCGCCTCCGGCTTACCGCTCTATCTGACGAGCCAGACGCTTCAGGCGTGGCTCACGGCGGCGAACATCGATCACGGTCGCATCGCGGACCTGTCGCTCGTCGGGCTCGCGTACACGCTGAAGTTCGCGTGGGCCCCGCTGCTCGATCGGTACACGCTGCCGATCCTCGGCCGCCTCGGTCGTCGGCGCGGCTGGGTGGTCATCCTCCAGATCCTGCTCGTCCTCGCGATCGGCGCGCTCGGCATGGTCGATCCGCGCACGCAGCTCGCACCGTTCATCGCCCTCGCAGTCACCGTCGCGTTTCTGTCGGCGTCGCAGGACGTGGTGCTCGACGCGTACAACGCGGACATCCTCGCGCCCGAGGAGCGGGCCGCGGGTGCGGCGGTCTACGTCCTCGGTTATCGCACCGCGATGGTCGTCACCGGCACGCTCGCGCTCGCACTCGCCGACTACGTGTCGTGGACGGTGATCTACGGCGCGATGGCGGCGCTGATGGCGCTGTCGATCTCCGGAATCCTCCTCGCCGACGAGCCGCCCGCGATCGCGCGTCCGCCGACGACGCTCGCCGCCGCCGTGTACTTGCCATTCGTCGAGCTGTATCGCCGCCTCGGAGCGAGCACGTTGCTCCTCGTCCTCGCGTTCACCGCCGTGTTCAAGTTCGGCGACTACTTCGCGCAGGCGCTCGTGATCACGTTCTTGAACCGCGGGGCGGACTTCGACTTCACCGAGATCGCCGCCGTGTACAAAGCGCTCGGCTTTGCGGGCACCGCGATCGGTGGCATCGCCGCGGGCTCGCTCGTCGCGCGGTTCGGGATGCCGCGCATGCTCGTCGCGTTCGGTGCGCTGCAAGCGACGACGAACCTTCTCTACGCGCTCCTCGCCGTCACGGGCAAGTCGTTCCCGGTGTTCTGCGCGGCGGTCCTCGTCGACAACCTCGCGAACGCGATGGGGACGGCGACGTTCGTCGCGCTGCTCATGTCCGTGTGCTCCCCGGCGGTGAGCGCGACGCAGTTCGCGTTGCTCACGTCGCTGTCCTCGGTGGGGCAGCGCGTGTTCGGTCCGTTCGCGGGGGATGTCGTCGACGGCGTCGGCTGGTCGGGGTTCTTCGTGGCGACCTCGCTGATGGCCATCCCGGGACTCGTGATCGCCGCCATTGTGGCGCGCCGGGTCGAGATGCGACCATCACGCGAGTGAAGTGGCTCGCCCTGCTCGTCGTGATAGTGGGATGCAAGTATCCCGATCCGGGCGGCAGCATTCCGGCCGACGACCAGCCGCCCGACGACGCCGACGTCGACGACAGCGACACGCCCGACGACACACCGCCGGCGGTCTGCCTCGAGCCCGTCACGATCGACAACATGGTCCAGCTGCCCGGCAAGATGGTCGCCGGGTTCGCGCCCGCCGAGGACGAGTCGTTCGCGATCTCGTGGCTCGCGGGAATGAACCCGGGCTACACGGAGGCGCCGCTCGGACAGAGCTACTCGCCGACAAACATCACGAACAGCGTGGACACGGCGACGCTATCGCCGGACGGCAACGTCATCTACTTCCTCGACGAGAACGGGATCGTCAACCAGCGTGTTCGCCGCGCGATGCGGCTCGGCGACAACGCGACATGGACCACGCCGACATTCTCGGGGCTCGCCGATGGCTTCCCCGGTCGACCGACCGCCGACGACCAGCGGATGTTCTTCATCAACGATACACAGCCCGAGGAGTGGCAGCGGATGGCGGGAACCTGGACCGCGGTGCGCGCCTACACCGCCGCGGACTTCGGCAACGAGGCCGCGTCGACGATCACGTCCGGGAACCTGTCCCCCGACGGCAACTTCTTGCTCTACACGATCACCGGTCCGGCCGAGGACGGCATCCACCTGCGGGTGCGCGGCGGCGGCGGCACGTTCGATGGCAACGACGGTGCCTACGGCCGCGGCCTGACCTCCGGAACGTATCGCGACGCGATCCTCGTCGCGAACTGCACCAAGCTCTACGCATACAACACCGCCACCCAGCACGTGGAGCGCTGGGACGTTCATCCCTAGGCGAAAAACTCGCCCCCGTTCGCGCGCGTCACTACCGTCGGGAAACCCGTGCGTTCGTGGATCGCCATTCCGTCTCTCGGCGCCGCGTGTGCAGGTGCCGCCGCGGCGCTCGGTCACGCGCACGGCACGCTCGATCCGATCGTCGTGTTGGGGACCGGGCTCGCCGGCGCTGCGATCACCGCCGCGATCCGCGCGCTCGCCGGAGACTCGCCGGCGTCGTTCGTCGCCATGGTGCTCGCGCCGCTGCTCGCCATCGCGACGATGTTCGACCTCGGCATCGCCACCGCGCGCGAGCTGATCGCCATCGCCGCCGCGGCGTGGACCTGCGTCGAGCTCTCGCGTCCCACGACCTCACCGCTCGTCGCGCTGCTGCCCGCCGCGATCGCCGCGATCGATCCAGCGTTCACCGCGCTGTTGCCGATCGCCGGTGCCCGCGTGATGACCGCGCCGTGGCAACGCCCGCGATGGGCCTTCGCGATCCCGATCGCGACCGCGCTCGCCGCGATCATCCGCTTCGGCGTGTACGCGGCCGAGCCGCACCACGCGATCGACGTCGTCGCCTACGGGGCCCTCGTCGCGAGCGCGCTCGGTCCGCTCGCGGCCACCGCGGCCCTCGCAGGCCTGGTCTGGCTCGTGCGTCCTCGCCACGCCGAGGTCGCGCTCGCCGCGTCGGTGGTCCTCGCATGCGTGATCGGTGCTCGCTCCGGCGTCGTCGCGCCGCCGCTCGTCGCGCTCGCGGCGCTGTCGTCGGGCCTCGCGGTCGGTCGGTTCGCCGCGCTGATCCGCCTCGCACCCGGACAAGCCTTCGCGGGCGCTACGGCGGCGATGTTGCTGTTGCTCGCTCCTGCGTGGTCCGTCATCGCGCGCTGACGTAGTAGATTCCCGGTCGATGACCGCGGTCGCGATCGGCAACTTCGACGGTGTCCACACGGGGCACCGCGCGCTGGTCTCGCGCGCCAAGGAGTTTGGCGATCGCACCGTCGTGCTGACGTTCGATCCGCATCCATCGGCGGTGTTGTCGCCGCGCGGTGGGCAGCCGATGCTGTGCTCGCTCGAGCGGCGCGTGGAGCTGTTGCGCATGGCCGGCGCGGACGAGGTGATCGTCTTGCCGTTCACGCGCGAGCTCGCGGCGCTGTCGGCCGATGCCTTCATCGATGACATCGTGCTGGGGCAGCTCCGCGCGCGCGCGATCGTCGTCGGCTACGACTTCAACTACGGTCAGGCGCGCTCCGGATCCACGGACACGCTCGCCGAGCACTGCGCGCGCACGAACACGCAGGTCGTGATCGTGGCCCCGGTCGAGGTCGATGGCGAGGTCTGCTCGTCGAGCAAGATCCGCGGGTACCTCAAGAGCGGCGACCTGCCGCACGCGGAGCGCTTGCTCGGACGCCGGTGGGACGTCGAAGGGACCGTGGTTCACGGCGCGAAGCGCGGCCGCGCGATCGGGATCCCCACCGCGAACATCGCGCCGACCTCGGACCTCGTGATCGCTCCGGGTATCTATGCCGTGACGCTGGGCGTCGAAGGTGGTGCCCCCATGCCGGCCGTGGCGAGCCTCGGAACAAATCCGACCTTCGTCGAGCAAGGCGGCCTCGTCCTCGAGGTCCATGTCCTCGACTGGGATGGGGATCTTTACGATCAGAAGGTCCGAACGACGTTCGTGGCGCGCCTGCGTGACGAAGCGAAGTACGAGGGGATCGATGCACTGCTCGTGCAAATCCATCGCGACATCGACGACACCCGGCGACTGCTCGGCACCGATCGCTCGCGTTGAGGCGCGCCGGTAGCACTGGGGCGGCAGGAGATGTCATCCCCGTCCCATTGGCGATTTCGTGCGCGAGGTGTGTGATGCGCGCCACCCAAGGGAGGGCTCGCTACATGCGTTTGCGCACCATCGGTCTCGCGGCCGCGCTATCGGCCAGTTTGTTCGCGACCAGCGATGCAGTCGTTCGTCCGCGCGGCGCGGAAGAACCGGTCGTCACCGCTTCGCAAAAGAGCGCTCCTCGCGCGCATCGGACCACGACGTGGTCGCGCGCGTCGCAGATGGACGCCATCGGTCTCCACGGCTGGACCGCGATGTGGGATCGCGACACCGATGTTCCCGTGCGCATGTGGGGCGCGGGCATCCCGGCGTTCGGTGCGATGGCGAATCCGTCGATCGCCGAAGCCTCCGCGCGCGCGTTCCTCGCGCAGCACCTCCGCACGCTCGCACCCGGTGCGCAGCTCTCGGACTTCGTCGTCGTGGCGAACCAGATCGGCGGCGCCGGTGATGTTCGCAGCATCGGGTTCCAGCAATACGCCGGCGGCGTGCCCGTCCTCGGCGGCGCGATCGGCATCTCGTTCAAAGCAGATCGCCTCGTGATGGTCGGCTCGACCGCACTGCCGAACGTGTCGATCAACGCATCGCCGCGCGTGATCGATCTGCCCAAGCTCACCGCGACCGCGCAGAGCTGGCTCGGTGCCGACGGTTATCAAGTCGCCGCGCGAAACGTGCCCGTGACCCGCGTGATCCTCCCGCTCGTGCGCCCGCGCGTCGCCGGTGGCACCACGTTCACGCTCGTCGACCAGATCTCCGTCGAGTCGACCACGCAGGACGCGGGTCGCTGGAACGTGTGGATCGACGCGACCTCGGGCGCGCCGGTCGCGCGCTCGTCGACGCTGCACTTCGCCTCGGGCCGCGTGCTGTTCGCGGTTCCGGATCGCTCGCCGACGTTCGGCCTGCGCACGCCGAAGCCGGCGCCGAACGTCTCGCACATGGTGAACTCCGTCGCGACGGTCTCCGCGGCCGATGGCACCGTGACGTGGACGCAAGCGGGCGACGCGACGGTGGTGCCCGGTCTCACGGGGCCGCTGATCTCCGTCACGAACAAGCAGGGCATGCTGATCAGCGATTCGCTCACGCTCGCCGACGGCGCGGAGCTCGTGTGGGATCGCTCGACGGAAGAGTTCAACGACGCGCAGATCTCCGCGTTCGTGTTCGCGAGCACCGCGAAGGAATACGCACGCACGCACATGAACCCCGAGCTGCCGTGGCTCGACGACCAGCTGTCGGTCACCGTGAACGAGAACAGCACGTGCAACGCGTTCTCGACCGGCGACGACATCCACTTCTACAAGGCCGCGTTCTCGAACTCGCCGCTCGGCGGCACGAGCTGCCAGAACACGGCGCGCATCGCGGACGTCGTCTATCACGAGTTCGGTCACTCGCTGCACGCGAACTCGATCGTCGAGGGCGTCGGCAACTTCGATGGCGCGCTGTCCGAGGGCATGTCCGACATGCTCGCGGCGTTCATCACGCAGGACCACGGCATGGGCCGCGGCTTCTTCTTCGGCGAGACCGCGCTGCGCGATCTCGATCCCGCGACCGACAAGCGCTGGCCCGACGACGTCACCGGCGAGGTGCACGACGACGGCGAGATCATCGGCGGCACGATGTGGGATCTGCGCAAGGCGCTGATCGCGAAGCTCGGCGAGGACGCCGGCGACGCGCAGGCCCGCAAGATCTACTACGGCGCGCTCCAGCGCAGCTCCGACATCCCGACGACGTTCGCCGAGGCGCTGCTGTCCGACGACGACGACGGCAACCTCGAGAACGGCACGCCGAACCAGTGCGAGATCAACGCCGCATGGGGACAACACGGCCTCGCCGATCCGCGCATCACGCTCGGTCTCACCGACCCGGTGCGCGAGGGCTACAACATCTCGTTCACCACGAGCGCTCCGACGACGACGTCGGCGTGCCCGGCGCCCGGTGTGCAGACCGCGGTGATCGAGTGGAAGGTCCGCGGCGGTGAAGCCGGCGCCCCGGTCTCGCTGACGGCGGAAGGCACGACGTGGTCGGGTGCGCTGCCCAAGCAGAACACCGGCACGGTGCTCCAGTACAAGGTGACGATCACTCTCGCCGACGGTACGTCGATGACGTATCCGAACAACGTCGCCGATCCGTTCTACGAGTACTACGTCGGCGAAGTCGAGCCGCTGTGGTGCGCGGACTTCGAGTCGGGCGGCGAGGACTGGACGCACACGGCCGTCCCCGCGAATCGCGACGAGTGGGAAGTCGGGATGCCGCTCGGCCTCAGCGGTGATCCGAAGGTCGCGCACGGTGGTGCGAACGTCCTCGGCATCGACCTGTCCAACGACGGCATGTATCGCCGCAACGCGATGACGTTCGCGGAGTCGCCCGAGATCGATCTCGCGGGCAACACGAACGTTCGCCTGCAGTACTACCGCTGGCTCACGATCGAGGACGGCACGTTCGACGTCGCGACGATCTACGCGAACGACGCGTCGATCTGGTCGAACTACGCATCCGGTGAAGAGACCGGCGGCTTCGATCACATGGACAAGGAGTGGCGGTTCCAGGACGTGGATCTCTCGGCGGCCGCGATGGCGTCGACGACCGGCAAGATCAAGCTCAAGTTCGAGGTCCTCGCGGACCAGGGCGAGAACAAGGGCGGCTGGACGCTCGACGACGTCTGCGTCGTGATCGCGAAGCCCGCGCCCGCATGCGAAGCGACGAACACCTGCGAGATCGGTGACGTCGAGGACAACGGCTGTTGCTCGGTGGGCGGGAAGCCCTACGGCGGCTTCGTGTTGTCCCTCCTCACGCTCGGCTTCGTGATGCGCCGTCGCCGCCGCACGTAACTGCGGTAGATCGGCCCGTTCCCGCCTCTGCGTGGATCCCTAGACCGCGACGGGGAGGACGCGGCGGCGCACGAGCTTGATGCTCAGCAAGCGGTACAGCATCTTGCTGACCTCGAAGCTGCCCATGCGCGACTTGCGGATGATGTCCTTCACGGTGTTCTTGCCGTTGACGGCTTCGAGCACGGCGAGCTCCTCGCGGGTGAGCCGACCGCGGCCCATCTGCGCGACCGAGTCTTCGTTGCGCAGGAACACCACGTCGAAGTTGTCGATGGCCCTCTCGATCAGGTGCCATTCGTCGACGCGGCGATAGCCCTCCATCAACACCGCCTCCACGTCCAAGCCGAGCGCGGCGTCGATGACGGACGGTGGGAGCTCGAGCCCGGCGGCGAACCGGAAGCGTCCGTGGCGCCAGCGCAGGATCTCGTAGATGAGCTCGCTCGACTGCTTGGTCAAGCAGGTCTTCAGGTCGGCCTCGCTGAAGAAGCCGAGCTTCACCATCTGCTGACCGATCAACTTGCCCGTGGGGCCGCTCTTGTTCGCGCGCGACTCGAGGAACGACTCGAGATCCGCGCGCTGCACGAGCTCGGCTTCGAGGACGAAGCGACCGAGCAAGAACTCCTCCGGGACACCGTCGGCGATCGCTTGATCCACGCGGCCGCGACGGAAGTAGATGTCCACGCGCGCGCCGCTTCGTTCGACGGTGAGGATGCCGGACTGCTCCTGGACGTCGAGCAGCTGCAGCACCTCCGCGAGCGGAACCACGCGCAGATCACCGCGCAGACCGGGCGTGCCTTCGCCGAACAGGCCGAGGTCGACGGTCGCCATGATCTTCGCGAGCGCGGCGTCGTCGAGTGCGGTGCGTGCGGCTTCGCGGATCGCCGCGGCGTCGGTCGCGATCTTCGCGTCCGGGTCGTTGGACTCTTTCGCGAGGGCGAACAGCGCCGCGATCCGCGCGCTGATCACGTCCGTGATCTCTTCGCGCAGGTGCGAGATGGCGGAGGTCTTCGCGTGCGTCCGATCCGCATCGTCGTTCGCGGCGAGGTCCTCACCGGTGACGAGGGACGGATTGTCTTCTTCGGCGCCACCGGCCGGGCCGTACTTGCCGATGGTGTGCTGCACCACCGCCGTGATCGCCTCGGGCGAGAACGGCTTGGTGATGTAGTCGACGATGCCCATGACCTTCACGAACCGTTCGCCGACCTGATCGCCCTTGGCACTCATGAGCACCACGGGGATGTCGCGAAGTTTCGGATCAGCCACCAGCTCTCGGCAGAACTGGTAGCCGTTCATGCGCGGCATCACGAAGTCGAGGAGGATCAGCTCGGGGCGTTTTGCCCTCACTGCCGCCAATCCAGCTTCACCATCCGGTGCGGTATCGACCGCGTAACCGGCTTTGGTCAGTACGAGCTGGACGACTTTCGTGATGGTCGGACTGTCATCGATCACAAGGACGGACTCGCCGGCCATGTCGGTGTACCCCTCACTCCGGGCCACAAGCGCCTCGGGATCGACATCTTAGGTGGTTCGATCTAAGCCTTCAATCGACGCGCCTTGCGAATTGGTAGCGCGTTTGGGTGCGTGGTAGCTTCGTAGACGCGTGGCGCTCCACGAGGGAGACCTGGAGCATTACCCCAGGAAATTCGGCAAGTATCACTTGCTGGGGCCCCTGGCTCAGGGAGGCATGGGCGCGCTGTATCTCGCGGTCACCGGCGACCGTGGCCTCGAGCGCTTGATGGTCATCAAGACCGTCCTTCCGCATCTTGCCGACGCGGAGTACGTCGCGCGATTCCGCGACGAAGCAAAAGTTGTCGTGAAGTTGTCCCACGGCAATCTGATTCCCGTGTTCGACGCCGGCCTGGTCGGCGGCGAGCTGTTCCTCGCGATGGATTTCGTGGAAGGACGCGATCTTCGCGCGGTGTGGAACCGCTGCGCGAAGAAGCAGGTCGCGTTCCCGATCGACGTCGCGGTCTACATCTGCAAAGAGCTGTGCCGCGGACTCGCGTACGCCCACTCGTATCCCGAGCTGAACCTCGTGCACCGCGATGTCTCGCCGCCGAACGTGTTGGTCTCGTACACCGGCGAAGTGAAGCTCACGGACTTCGGCCTCGCGAGCTCGACGCTCAAGCTCGAGAAGACCGCGCCCGGCATCATCTACGGCAAGGTCGCGTACATGAGCCCGGAGCAGGCGCGCGGCGAGAAGCTCGACGGCCGATCGGACATGTACGCCGCGGCCATCGTGCTGTGGGAGTTGCTCACGGGACGCCAGCTGTTCCCGCCGGGCAAGGACCAGCCGCAGGATCTGCTGACGCGCGCGAAGAACCCCGAGGTGATGCGCCCGAGCAAGCGCGCACCGCGCGTGCCGGTCGAGCTCGACGAGATCTGCGTGCGCGCACTCGCGAGCAAGCGCGAGGATCGCTACGCGAACTGCGACGAGATGCGCATGGCGCTGCAGACGTGGCTCGCGCAACACGCGCCGACCACCGACGGCACGCGCATGTCGACGTTCCTCCAGGAGCTGTTCTCCGACGACATCCAGCGCGAGCGCAACGAGCGCGCCGACATGCTCGCTCGCGTGCGGACCCGTGCGCTGACGCTGCCGCCCACCGACGAGCTGCGTCGGATGATCGAGGAGAGCGAGAAGATCGACATCGGCGCGCTCGGGCTCCAAGGCGACAAGGAGCCGCCGGTACGCAAGCCGGGCTCGATCGGTCGCCGCGCCACGGATCGCGGTGACGAGGGCAACGATCGCCGCAAGGCCAACGATCGCCGCGATGCGGCCGCACGTCTGGCATCGCCGGCCGAGGAGGCGAGTGGGGGCGCGGCCGCGGCTGCGTTCGCGCTCGCCGACGAGGAAGCCGAGGTCGATCTCCTCGGCAAGACCATCGACGGTCGCTACCACGTGATGGAGCTGATCGGCGAAGGCGGCATGGGCAAGGTCTACCTCGCCGAGCACGTCGAGATCGGCAAGCGCGTGGCGCTGAAGGTCCTGCATCCGAGCTACTCGCGCATGCCCGACCTCGTCGAGCGCTTTCGCCGCGAGGCACGTGCCGCATCGAAGATCGGGCACCCGAACATCGTCGACGTCACCGACTCCGGCACCACCAGCGACGGCAGCGTGTACTTCGTCATGGAGTACCTCGAGGGCGTCGAGCTCGGCAGCGTGATCGAGCGCGAGGGTGCGATCGACATCGCGCGCGCACTCAAGATCAGCTCGCAGATCTGCCGCGCACTCGCGGCGGCGCACGCACAGGGCATCGTTCACCGCGATCTCAAGCCCGAGAACGTGTTCCTCATCACCCGCGACGGTGCCGCCGACGTCGTGAAGGTGCTCGACTTCGGAATCGCGAAGACCACCGAGGCCGAGGCCGCGCGCGAGCGTCGCCTGACGAGCCCGGGCATGGCGATGGGAACGCCCGAGTACATGGCGCCCGAGCAAGCCGCGGGTCGCCCGGCCGACGCGCGCTGCGATGTCTACGCGCTCGGCGCGATCATGTACGAGATGACCACGGGGACGCCGCCGTACTCCGGCGACAACTTCATGGAGATCCTGACCAAGAAGGCGACGCAGGATCCGCCCCCACCGAACACGGTGCGCCACGAGATTCCGACGCAGGTCTCGGACCTGATCACCGCCGCGATGGCGCGCAACCCGGATCACCGCCCGCAGACGATGGAGACGCTCGAGTACGAGCTCAACAAGTGTCTGTCCGGTCGCGGCGTCGCCGTCGCGCAGATCCTCGGCATGACGACCGACCCGACGGTGGTCGCGACGCTGAACCCCGGCCTCTCGATGCGTCATCACGACGACGGCATCGTCGGTCCGAAGCAGCAGTCGTCGCCGGGCAACGTCGTCCCGCGCGCGGGGACGCATTCGGGCGTCAGCGAGATGCCGGGCATGTGGTCCGGTCCGGTGATGGCGACCGGCCTCTCCGCACAGCTCGGGCGCGCACAGAGCGACCCCGCACGCAGCGTTCCGCCGGAAGCCGGTCAGTCGTATCCACGCGCGGCCACGCCGGTGCCGATGCCGCGCGCGGCGTCGATCTCCGGCGAGGAACAGGCGGTCTCCGGTCGCAGCTACGACTCGATGCCGGGCTCGATGCCGATCGCACCGAAGCGCAGCGCGCTCGGCATGTTCGGCTGGCTCTTGCTCGGCGCGATCCTGTTCGGCGGCGTCGGTGCGCTGGTCTATGTCGCGCTCGGCGAGCGCGGCGATCGCGCGGCGAACGAGAAGAAGACCAAGCAGGTCGACCCCGATCCGAGCTCGAAGGTCGAGCAGCCGTCCGAGCCCGAGGGCTCCGCGATCAAGCAAGCCGCGGTCGACGAGAAGCCGACGACGAAGGCGGACGTGAAGTCGCCCGAGGTCAAGGTCACGAAGGGCGACACGAAGCCCGAGACCAAGGACACGAAGCCCGAGACCAAAGACACGAAGGCGGTCGAGTCCAAGAAGCCCGTCGAGACCAAGAAGCAGCCGGACAAGAAGACCGTCGCGAAGAAGCCCGTCATCGCCGCCGCCGACGAGAAGGACCCGAAGGCGCTGATGAAGGCGGGCAAAGCGTACGAGAAGGCTGGCGACTACGCGGAGGCTCGCTCGACGTACGAGAAGCTCGCGAAGATCAAAGGCTACGGCGGTCGCGCGCTGTACCTACAAGCGTGGTCCGCGTTCCTCGCGAATGACACCGCGAGCGCCGAGAAGCTCGCGCAAGCGGCGATCACCGCACCGGGCGACCAGAAGACCGACGCGAAGTTCCTCTACGGCGATGCGCTGTTCCGCCGCGGCGAGTTCAAGCGTGCGAAGAACGTGTTCGTCGCGCTCTACGACATGTCTCAAGGCGACGCGAAGGCGCAGGCGCTCAAGAAGATCGCCGCGTGTAATCGCGAGCTGAACCTGCCCGAGGGCGACGGCGTTCCGAAGAAGTAGCGCCCTAGACCATCGAGCCGGCGAGCCAGTCGGCGAGCAGGTCGACCGACGACAACATCTGATTCGCGCGGCGCAGTCGCTCCGACAGCGTCTTCACGACCTGCACGAGCAGGATCGAGGCGGCGTTCGGATCGTCGCTGATCAGCTCGCGCAGCTGATCGTGCGGCAAGCGAAACAAGAACGTCGCCGACATCGCGGTCACGCTTGCCGAGCGCGGAGCGGGCTCGACCAGGGACATCTCGCCGAAGAACTCGCCGCCGGCGAGCGTCGCGAACGTCTGCGGTCCTTTGTGCACGGCGACCTGGCCCGACAGGATCAAGAACAACGCGTCACCGAGACTGCCTTCGGCCACGATCGCTTCGCCGGGGTTGTAGCTCTCGATCTCGCCCGCTCGACCGATCCGCGAGAGCTGCGCGGGCCCGAGATGAACCAACAGCGGGTGCTTGTCTAGGAGCGTCGGGGTCAGCGCCACGCTCCGAGTATCGCCCAATCCCCGTGCTACGGTCGCGTCGCGATGAAGATCATCGGTCTCGCGATCCTCGCGGTCGTCACCGTCCGGGGAACAGCGCTCGCGCAGCCCGTCGACCGCCAGTTCGTCGAAGAACCGAGCGACGGCGTCGCGTTGCCGCTCGCACCACTCGCAGGCGAGCACGATGCGCGCACCGTCTCCGTCAACCCCGGCGGTATCGCGCTCGTGCGCGGGACCGAGCTCGCGCTCGCACTCGATCTCGAAGATCCAGATGTCGCGACGAGCGCGGGGCAGGGCGTCGGCGCGTTCGTGGCCAGCTCGATCGGCGGCGGCATCTTTCCGCGCCTCGCGTACGGCCTCGGCATCGAAGCGCTGCGTCCTCCGCGCGAACGCCTCACGCCGGATCCGGGAACGCCCACGCGGTTCACGCTCGGCTTCGCGGGCCTGCTCGGGAAGTCCACGGGCATCGGCATCACGTGGCACCACTACTGGAGCGAGCAAGCATCGGTCGACGGGCTCGACACGTTCGATCTCGGACTGTCGACGCGCCTCGGCAATCACCTCGCGTTCGGTGCGACGCTGCGCGACCTGACCACCGGCTCGTACGGCGGCGCCGCGATCCAGCGCCGCTACGAAGCCGAGGTCATGCTGCGTCCGTTCGGGACCAGCGTCGCCGAGCTCGCGATCGGTGGCCGCATTGGCGAGGACCGCGGCGATCTCGACGGGTGGGCCCGGCTCTCCGCGCACATCGCGCGCGGGACGACGCTGCACCTCGGCATCGAGACCCGCGAGACCCACGCGATCGCCACGGCAACCGGCGATCGCATCGAGGGCCGCGATGGTCGTGCGCTCGTCGGCCTCGAGGTGTCGTTCGGCGGCATCGGCGTCACCGCGATCGGCTCGGGCCTGCGCGACGACACCGGCACGAACCACCCGCTCGGCGGGCAGCTGCTCGTTCGCGTGTCGTCGCAGCCAGGCCAAGACATCATGGGGCGCGCGGATCACGTGGAGCGCGTCGAGCTCAGCGGCTCCATCAGTGTCCGCGAGGTCACCTCGATCGTCGCACGACTCCGCTCGATCGCTCGCGATCCCACCGCGAAGGGACTCGTGGTCACGTTCGACGGTGCGAGCGGCGGATGGGCCACCCTCGAAGAGATCCGCGCCGAGATCCTCGCCGTCAAACGCACGGGCAAGAAGGTGTTCGCGTACATGGTCTCGGGCACGGGCCGCGACTACTACGTCGCGACCGCTGCGGACAAGATCTACATCGACCCCGCCGGCGGCGTGCGCATCGTCGGCATGGCCGGCACCTCGATGTTCTTCAAGGGCGCTTTCGATCTGCTCGGCGTGACGCCGCAGTTCGACAAGATCGCCGAGTACAAGAGCGCGCCCGAGCAGTTCACGGAGCTGGGGCCGAGCGAGACGGCGAAGCGCATGCAGAACGACCTGTTCGATTCGCTGTACGCGCGCTTCGTCACCGCGATCGCCGAGTCGCGCAAGCTCTCCGAAGCGGATGTCAAAGCACTCGTCGACAACGGTCCGTATACCGCCGGCGATCTCGCGCAGAACAAGAAGCTCGTCGATGACGTCGCTGCACCCGAGAAGGTCGCGCAGCTGATCGCCACCGAGATGGGCGTCGTGCTCCCCGTGCTCGCGCCCGCCGTCGAGCGCCCCGAGCGCTGGAAGCGCCCGCAGATCGCCGTCATCTACGTCGAGGGTGACATCGTCGACGGCAAGTCGCGTTCCGTGCCGTTCCTCGGCCAACAGCTCGCCGGCAGCGAGACGCTCGTCAACGCGATCTCCGCCGCGCGAGCGAACCCGGACGTCGGCGCGATCATCTTGCGCATCGATTCCCCCGGCGGCAGCGCGCTCGCCTCCGAGCTGATCTCGCGCGAGGTCTTCGCCACGCGCGGCGTCAAGCCGATCCTCTGCTCGCTCGGTGACGTCGCCGCTTCAGGCGGCTACTTCATCGCCGCCGGTTGCGATCTCATCTTCGCCGAGCCAACAACGATCACCGGCTCGATCGGCATCTTCTACGGCAAGTTCGACGTCTCCGGCCTCGCGAAGCGCCTCGGCGTTGGCATCGAGGTCTACAAGCGCGGCGCGCGCTCCGACGTCGAGAGCTACTACCGTCCGTACACGCCCGAGGAACGTACGGTCCTCCTCGACAAGCTCCGTTACATGTATGGCCGCTTCGTCGGCGCGGTCGCGGAGGGACGCAAGCTGACCAAAGATCAAGTCGACGCCGTCGGACGCGGCCACGTGTACACCGGCGCGCAAGCGCAACCGATCAAGCTCGTCGATCGCTTCGGCGGTTTCGGCGACGCCCTCGACGAAGCCAAGCGACGCATGGGCGTCGCGCAGACCACCCGCGTGCAGCTCGTCGAGCTCCCCAACATGCCGTCGAGCCTGTTCGGGGCGCTCGGCTCGTTGATCGGCGTCGGCGCCGCCAACTCCGACTCGGCACCGTTGTCCGTGACCGACCTGCCGATGATCAAGGAGCTCCTCGGTGGCGTGCCGCCGGCGCTCCTCGTCGAGCCAAACGCTGCGATGGCGCGCCTTCCGTTCAACATGCCGTGATCAGTCGATCGCGGTGCCGTCTGCGCGATACCGCGCCACGCGGACGCCGTTGTCTTGAAAGAACAGCTCGAACGTCCCGTCGGCGAGCTTCTTCGCTCCGTGCGGCACGTGCTGCGGATGCGCCTTCGTGAACGCGCGCATCACGTCGATCGGAATCTCGCCGAGCCCGAGCATGCCCTTCGGGGGCACATGCACCGGCGCCTGCGCGCTCGACGGGGGCAACACCGGATCGATGCGCTGAACCTGATCGGGTCCTTTGTCGTACGCGCACATCCCGATCGCGACGTTGATGCCACCGATCAACAGCATCCCACCCGTCACCGTCACCCAGTACAGGCGGTGCTTCTTCGAGAACGGGCGGGCCCGATCCTTAGCCACGCTGAACGCTTAGCACGCTCTGCTCGTGTCACGAAGGGCACCCATGTCTCCGCTTCGTACATATGCCGTACTAACGCCCGTACGTACGCCCTCGTACGTACGCCCCCGTACGTACACCGTCGTTAGTACGTCCTCGTACGTACGCCGTCGCGAGTACGCTCTCGTTCGTACGCCCTCGTTCGTACGCTCTCGCTCGTACGCCCTATGAACGAGCCGCGGAGTTGGGCCTTCGTCTTCTCGGG
>Ga0154020_10003415_pt1 | contig 19115 bp, 21 predicted proteins | sample Klosneuvirus_201_FD_109709 | JGI IMG/M metagenome (GOLD analysis project Ga0154020, IMG submission 109709) | Active sludge microbial communities from wastewater, Klosterneuburg, Austria - Klosneuvirus_20160825_MG | ecosystem: Engineered > WWTP > Aerobic digester > Activated sludge | place... | reverse complement strand
TTCGGGCCGGCCTCGCGCAGCACGGCGTCGATCACGGGCCAGGGGGTCACGTTTCGCGCGGCGCCCGGGAGCGCGGCGAGGCCCCCCAGGTGGAAGACGAGCCACGGGATGGCGACGCCCGGGATCAGCGACACCGGCCGCACCTCGCCGAGGAGGTTCACGAGGAAGCCCGCGAGGAATCCGCCCAGGACGAGGATCGCTGGCAAGGTGATGTCGAAGCGTGCCGCGTAGCGAGCGCCGAAGGCATACGAGGCGCCGGCGACGAAGAGAAGGCCGAAGAAAGCCGCCGCGAGGCGCCGTTCCATCGCGAAGCGGGCGCCCCTCTCGCGGGCGCGCTCGATGCCGATGGCGAGGAGGAGGCCCGTCGCGGGCCAGATCGGCTCGAGGTACGGGATCAGCTTCGAGCTCGACGCGGAGAAGAAGAGGAAGACGAGGGCGGAGAAGATGAGGAGGAAGGCCTCGCTGCCCCGCTCTTTGACGCGCCAGGCGGCGAGCGTCCGCCCGGGCCAGCTGTCCCGGAACCGTCCGAAGAACGCCGTCCAGGGGAGGAAGCCTCCCAGCAGCACGGCCACGAAGTAGAGAGGGTGGCCCGTTCGCCGGTGCGTCTTCGTGGCAAACCGCATGAGCTGCTCGTGGACGAAGTAGAAGTCGAAGAAGCCCGGGTTCCGCGTGCCGACGAGGACGTGCCACGGCACCGTGAGCGCCAGGAAAAACGCGAGAGGCACGGGCGAGAAGAGGCGCGGAAAGAGGCGCCACCGCCCCGTGACCGCGAGGAAGACGAGGATGGCCCCACCCGGCAGGATGAGCCCGATGAGCCCCTTCAGCATCACGGCCGCGGCGCAGGCCACGTGGAGGCCGATCAACGCGCGGTTTGCGCCCTTGCGGTCGCCCTCCGCCTCGCGCTCCTGGAACGCCGCGAACGCGAACGCCGCGGCGGCGAGCGCGCACGACACCGACGGGTCGATGAGCGAGACCCGGACCAGCGCGAGGACGAGGCCGGAGGACGCGACGATCAGCCCCGCGAGGAGCGCCGTCCTCTCGCCGTAGCGCTTCCGGGCGAAGAGGTACGGCAGGAGCCCGAGGAGAAACGAGGCGAGCTTCGTCGGGACGCGCGCGGCGAATTCGTTCTCACCGAAGACCGCCATCGACCCGGCCACGGCCCAGTAGTAGAGCGGCGGCTTCTCGAAGTAGAGGACGCCGTTCAGGCGCGGGGTGACGAAGTCGCCCGTGGCGAGCATCTCGCGCGGGATCTCGGCGTAGCGCCCCTCGTCGGGCTCGAAGAGCGGCACGCGCCCCGGCTCGGCGAGAAGGAGGAGCAGCGACAGGCCGAAGAGGATCCGGAGGCCCTTCACCGATTCCGCCACGCGAGGCCTCCTTCGGCGCTCCAGCGCCTCTCGGGCCGGTAGAGGCCCGCGTCCTGGTCGGGCGAGTCGACGCGGAAGCGGCAGGCGCCGCGCCAGTAGTCGTAGGGCGTCCCACGCTTCGCGTGGACGGCCACGTCGAGCAGGTAGGTGCCGGTGCCGAGGTCGAGGCGCGGCAGCGTGACGCGCACCACCGCGGGGGCGTCGAACGACACGGCGTCGATCTGGTCGACGTCGGTGTTCGAGCCGTGGACGCAGACGTCTTCCATCGTGAAGAGGCCGATGCCGAAGACGAAGTCCTGGAGCGGACGGGCGGGCGTCACCTCGATCTCGACGGTCACCGCGTCACCGGAACGGAACGCGTAGCGCTCGGCGCCCTGGGCGTCGCGCAGGCGACAGGCCGTGATCTCCGCGGAGCGGTCGCCCCAGCGGCGCGGGCGCTCGACGGGCGCCTCCTGCGCGGCGGGCTCCGTGGCGGACTCGTCGCCCGCGCCGCCGGAGGGGGCCGCGGGTGCCGCGTTCTCGGTCCCGGCATCGGAAGCCGCCTCGTTCACGGCCGCGGTGGGGGCAGGGGCGGCCTCCGCCCGGGGCGCGTCCTGGAGCGTCTTCTGGTCCGCGACGTGCGCCACGGCCAGCCGCTCCCCTTCGCGTGCCGACACGTCGAGCCGATAGCGCGCCAGGATCTCGCGCGGCTCGCCGATCCCCTTCACGCGTCCCCCTTCGAGGTAGAGGACGCGATCGCAGAGCTCCTCCACGAGGACGAGCGAGTGGGTGACGAAGAAAATCGTCTTCCCGCGCGCGGCGAACTCGCGGATGGTGTCGAGGCAGCGGTGCGCGAAGGCCTCGTCGCCCACGGCCAGGACCTCGTCGATGACGAGGATGTCCGGGTCGACGTGGATCGCCACCGCGAAGCCGAGGCGGACGTACATGCCGCTCGAGTACGTCTTCACCGGCTGGTCGATGAACTCCTCGAGGCCCGAGAACGCGATGATCTCCGGGAGCTTCCGCTCGATCTCGGCCCGCGTCAGGCCGAGCATCACGCCGTTGATGACCACGTTCTCGCGCCCCGAGATCTCGGGGTGGAAGCCGGCCCCGAGCTCGATGAGCGCCGACACCTTGCCGTCCACGGCGAGCTCGCCGGAAGACGGGCGGAAGATCCCTGCCACGAGCTTCAGCAGCGTCGACTTGCCGCAGCCGTTCGCGCCGATCACGCCGAAGGTCTCGCCTCGCTTCACCTCGAACGACACGTCGTGCAGGGCCGGGACGACGTCGGTGGGGTTCAGCACCTCGCGAAGGCCGCGGCCCAGGAGCGCGGATTTCAGCGTGCCGAAGGCGCGCGTCCGCCCCCAGCGCCGGTAGTGCTTCGAGACGCCGCGCGCCTCGACCGCCGGCTTCAGACGGCCTCCGGGAACGAGTCGCGCAGCCGGTCGAAGAGCGCGTAGCCGACGACGAACGCCCCGAGCGACACGCCGGCGATGAGCGCCCACGTCGTCCCCGACACCCACCGGCTGTAGAAGAGCGCGTCGCGCCAGGCCTCGAAGAGCGGCCCTACCGGGTTCAGGCGAAGCAGGAGGAGAAGCTTCGGCGACTTCACGTCGGAGAGCGGGTAGAGGATCGGCGTCGCGAAAAACCAGAGGGAGAGGACGGTCGCGAGCAGATCGCGCACGTCCCGGAAGTGGACGGTGAGGGCCGCGAGAAAGAGCCCGAGGCCGAAGAGGAAGAGCGCCTGGAGCGCCACGAGCACCGGCACCTGGACGAGCGGCAGCCCGATCGGCACCGGCGCGGGGAAGAAGCCGAGCGCGCCCAGGATGAGCGCCGCGAGGAGGATCGGCAGCGCCAGGGCGAAGTGGATCCCCTGCGAAAGGACGGCCACCGCGGGGAGCACCTCGGCGGGAAAGAGGATCTTCTTCAGGAGGGCGCCGTGCGTCAGGAGCGAGCTCGCGGCGTCGCCGAGCGCGGCCGACACCCAGTTCCAGGGAAGGAGCCCGCAGAAAAGGAAGATGGCATATGGCTGCGACGACGGCGACCGGTTCGGCACGATCGTCTGGAAGACGACCGTGTAGACGATCAGCATCAGAAGAGGGTTCAGGAGCGACCAGAAGAACCCGAGGACGCTCCCGCGATACCGCGCCTTCAGCTCGCGCGACGTGAGCACCGCGATCAGCGCGCGGTGGCGGTAGAGGTCCAGGAGGCGGGCTCGCATCGCCGGCGGATGATAGACGGAGCTATCCTCGGGGCATGTCCGCCAACCCGAGGCGCCTCGCCACGTACGCGGATCTGGCCCGGCTCCCGGAAGGAACCCGGGCCGAGGTCATCGGCGGCGAGGTCCAGCTCTTCGATTCGCCCTTGCCCCGTCACGGGCGTGTGCAGTCCGGCCTCCTGGGCTCGATCGGCGGTCCCTTCGACTTCGACGGAGCGCCAGGCGGCTGGTGGATTCTCCCCACGGTGGACGTGGAGCTGGGCGTCCACGACATCGTCTCGCCCGACGTCGCCGGCTGGAGACGGGAGCGCGTCCCGAAGTTCCCTGCCTCGCGTCCCATCGCGATCGTGCCCGACTGGATCTGCGAGATCGTCTCCCCGTCGAACGAGCGCCACGACACGATCCGGAAGGCCGATCTCTACTTCCGTTGCAGGGTGCCGTTCTACTGGCTCGTGAGGCCTGACGAGCGGACGCTCCAGGCGTGGCGGCACTCGGAGCTGGGCTGGATCGTGGCGGGCACCTGGACCGACGGCGACAAGGTGGGGATACCGCCGTTCGAGGCCGTGCCGCTCGACGTCGGCCGGCTCTTCCCGCCGGTCGAGAGCGTCAGCTAGTCAAGCGAATAGGGCCCACCTGGCGGTTCCGGTTCAAGTCAAGGACCGCAGGCCGCGACCAGTGGTTTCCCCTTCAGTTCACCGTCGGCTCCTCGTTGTCCTTCATCAGCGCCTCGCCGGCCTGCTCGGCCTCGGACGCCTCGGGGAATCGCTCGAGGACCTCGTTGTAGAGGGAGCGCGCCAGCTCGAAGGCGCCGGTGGCCTCGGCCGACTGCGCGCGCTGGAAGAGCCGCTCGGCGGAGTCGGGGCGGAGCGCGGAGAGGAACGTGGCGGTGCGGTACTGGCCGGCGGTGTCGCCCACGCGGGAGTAGCCGCCGAAGAGGTTCTGCAGGACGCGCTCGAGGATCTGGTCGGGGGTGCTCTGGGCCAGGAAGTCGTCGCTCCAGGTGACGTTGCTGTCGCTCAGCCGCTCGACGATCTGGCGGCACTCGTCCACGCTGAGCCGGCGGCCGCCCGTGAACGGGTCGACGTAGACGCCGTTCGGGCCGCCCACGCGCGCGATGAAGTGGCCCGGCATCCCGATCCCCGCCACCGGCACGCCGGCGCGGGCGCCCACCTCCATCCAGATCACGGCCAGGAGGATGGGGAGCCCGCGACGCCGCTTCAGGACCTTCGAGAGGAGGACGTTCGAGACGCTGTAGTAGTCGTCCTCGTCGCCGCGGAAGCCGAGCTCGTTGCCGAGGAACGTCGCCAGCTCGTGCGCGTTCTTCGCGGCGTCGCCCGGAACCAGGCGGGGAGCGAGCCGCTTGGCCCACGAATCGAGCAGGGCCTCCGTCTCGGCGATCTGCGCCGGGCCGCCTCCCTCGATCACGATGAGGGGCCTCACGATCTGCCCGCGCTCCAGCGGCGCCAGGAAGCGCGGGATCCTCTCGGCGTCGGCGTCGGACCAGAGCTCCTCGATCACGCGCGGAAGTTTACGACGGAGCGCGCTTTTCTATCGGTCGGGAGCCAGGAGCCGCGCGACGGTTCCGATCCGGATCACCCGCCCTTCGCGAAGGAAGCCGTAGCCGTGGACCTTCAGGATCGTCGACAGCGCGAGCTCCGGCGTGACGTCTTTCAGCGAGATCGTCACCCTTCCCTGGACCTCGGGGCCGATGACGACCGAGAGCCCCGCGAACGTCGCCAGATGGAGCGCCACGTCGCAGAGATCGGCGTTCTTCAGGTTGAGGGAGAGGACGTCCGGCGCCGGCGTGGGCGTGGGCGGGACCTCCGCCCTCTTCGAGCCCGCGAGGAGCAGCGTGAGGACGAGCGGCAGGGCCGTCATGCGAGGACGTGCGGCGCCCGCGGGCGGCCGGCATTCTCTTCGAGGAAGGCCTCCACCGACTGGCGGTTCGTGGCGGACACCTGGAAGAAGCGGCAGCCGAAGCCATAGGGTTCCTGGTCGGACACCCAGACGACGAGCGCCTCGGCGGTGATCGAGCTGGCGGTGGGGTCCTTCGAGAGCGGGAAGGAGACCTCGAGCCGGGCGCCCACCGGACGGAGCGCCCGCGTGCTGACGAAGAAGCCGGTGCGCGAGAGGTTCATCACCTTCCCCTGCGTCGGCTCGCCCTGGTGCCAGAGCGTGATGGGCGCCTCGAGCGAGACGCGCGTCTCGGCCCGCTCCTTCACGGCGAGGAACTTCCGGATCTCGGCGAGGAAGGTCGGCTCGTCGATCGGCTTCCTCAGGTAGTGGTCGGCGCCGGCGCGCCTGGCCTCACCCTCCATCTTCATCGACGTGAGCATGATGACGGGAATGGCCTTCGTGGCGGGGTCGGACTTCAGGATGCGGCACGCCTGGAGGCCGTTCATCTCGGGCATCTCGATGTCGAGGAGGATCAGGTCGGGAAGCTCGTTCTTCGCCACGCGCAAGGCCTCGAGGCCGGTTCCGGCCGTGAGGACGCGGCACTCCGCCCGCTGGAGAAAGGTCGTCTCCAGCTCCAGGAAATGCCGGGTGTCGTCGACGAGAAGGACCTTGTGCACGCCGGTCGTTAGCGTACTACTTCGTCGCCGACGGGCGCGAGCCCGGCACCGGCTCCGCGTTAAATCTCGTCACCGTTTCTCCGCCGCCGGCCCGGCGAACGCGGGTCTCTCGTCGCCGTTGGCGACGCCGGTGACGACGGGCGCTAGGAAGCGGAGCACCTTCTCGAGGCCGTCCACGTTGATCTTCTCGACCGTGTCGGTCGCGCGGTGGTAGTCGGCGTGGTTGCCGGTGAAGAGGAAGAGGACGGGCCGCCGCGCCGCGAAGAAGGTCGCGTGGTCCGACGGCCCGAAGCCCCCTTCGTGGAGGGCGAGCTTCAGGCCCGGCCCTTCGTTCGCCTTCGCGAGGAGCGGCTTCCAGGCGGGCGACGTCCCGACGCCGTGAACGTCCAGCCTGTCGTCGCGAAGCCGCCCCACCATGTCGAGGTTCACCATCGCCACGACGCTCTCGAGCGGCACCGTGGGGCTCTTCGTGAAGTGGAGGGAGCCGAGCGTCCCCTCCTCCTCGGCCCCGAACGCCACGAAGAGGATCGAGCGCTTGAGCACCCCCCTCATCGGCACCAGGGAACGGGCGAGCTCGAGAACGCCCGCCACCCCGGAGGCGTTGTCGTCGGCTCCGTGGTGGATCTTCCCCTCGGGCTTCTCCTCGAGGGAGCCGGCGCCGCCCAGGCCCAGGTGGTCGTAGTGCGCGCCCACCACCACGAATTCGGTGTTCCGCGAGGGATCGGCCCCTGGCAGGAGGCCGAGAACGTTCGACGTCTTCGAGCGGCGCGGGGTCACGTCGGCCACCGCCGAGACCCGCGCCTTCGGGAGCGCCAGGGGCGCCGGTCTTCCCTTCTCGTCCACAGCCTTCTGCGCGTCGGCCAAGGTCGTACCCGAGCCGCCGAAGAGCGACTCGGCCACCGGCCGCTTCAGGGAGAGCGCCACGAGGCCGGCGTCGGAGAACGAGGCGTCGGTCCGCAGCGCCACCAGGTCGTCGGACACGTCCCGGGTGTTCGGACCCGTCGCGACGAGGAGCGCCTTCGCGCCCCGTTCGCGAGCCGCCGCCGCCTTCTGGCGGAGCGCGACGTAGGGCCAGAAGCGCGACTTCGGGTCGGCCCCCTCCGGGCCGTAGCGGAGGACGAGGACGATCTTGCCGTTCACGTCGATCCCCTGGTAGTCGTCGTACGACAGCTCCTTCGCCACGATGCCGTAGCCAGCGAAGACGACGTCCCCCTCGATGGTCCCGGCGGCGGAGAAGGCGAGGGGACGGTAGTCGGTCCCGACGGACCACGTCCGGCCGATCGGCGCCGAGCCCGAGGTGGCGAGCGCATTCTTCGGGCCGAGGTCGACGGCGTCGACGAAGTCGAACGACTGTCGATACGTCCCCCGGACGCCGGCCGGCAGGAGCCCGATCCTCCGGAACGCGCTCTCCACGTACGCCGCCGCCCTGTCGGCGTCCGCCGTCCCTGCGCGACGGCCGTTGAGCTCGTCCGACGAGAGCGCGTCGATGTCGGCCCGGATCCGCTTGCCGGCCTCGGTGAGCGCGAAGGCCGTGGTGGCGGAGAGCGAAAGAAGGGCGGCAGCGAGCGTGAAAGAGCGCTTCATGCGGGGTTCGAGTGTACGGGGGGCAAGCGCTCGGGGTGCCCGGTGAATCGTGTTGTCAGTCATGATGTTTGACGCCCATCAAATCGGCTGCCGAGCCAGACGTATTCGACGCGAGTGGCATCGGCAGGCGACATGGCAGGTCGCTTCCGACGAAACGCGGCCAATAATCGGCGCGGCATGCGTAGCACCTCACCCTGTATCGCTCTCCTCGCTCTCGCGACCGCCCTCGCGGCTGGGGCCTCGGCCCAGGACGCCGAGCCCGAGGGCTTCCGCTTCCGGGTGACGGGGCTCCTCGACCTGCGGCTCGTCGCGGCGGACGAGGAGCGGAGCTTCCTCGACGCCGGCCTCGGGAAGCTGCGGTACGGCGGCGAAGGCGACGGCACCGGCCGCGAGACTCTGTTCCGGCTCGCGCAGGCCTCGGTCGTGCTGCGGGCGTCGGTCGGCGAGGCGCTCTCGGCGCGGGTCCAGCTCGGCGTGGATTCGGACTATCGGAAAGGGTCCGGCCTCAACGGCGCGGACGTGACGGAAGCGTTCCTCGCCTACGCGCCGCGCCTCTCCGATACGCTGGGCCTCGGGCTCCGCGCGGGGATCCTCATCCCTCCGATCTCTCTCGAGAACGACGGTCGCGCCTGGACGGCCACGCGAACGGTCACGCCGTCCGCGATCAACTCGTGGATCGGCGAGGAGGTCCGCGCCACGGGCCTCGAGCTGACGCTGCGCGCCTTCCTCCAGAAGAGTGACCTCGCCGCCACCGTCGCCGTCTTCGGCTGGAACGACCCCGGCGGCAGCCTCGTCGCCTGGCGCGGCTGGGCGCTGCAGGACCGTCAGACGGGCTTCACGGACAGGCTCCCGTTCGCGACCGAGCCGGCGTTCCGGCCGAACCGCGACTTCCCCGTCCAGACGCCCTGGGTCGCGCCGTTCCGCGAGCTGGACGGTCGCGCCGGCTGGTATGCGGGCGCCTCCTGGGAGGTCCCGGAGAAGCTCGAGGTCCGGCTGATGCGGTACGACAACGGCGGGGACCGGCTCACCGTGGAGCGCGGACAGTACTCGTGGGAGACGCGCTTCTACGCGGCGGGAGTCCGGGTGGCGCTCGCGAACGGGCTCGAGCTCCTGGCGCAGGGAGTGTCGGGCCGCACGAAGATGGGACCTGGCCCCGTCGTCAACGTGCCGTTCGAGGCGCTCTTCGGTCTCGCGACGGTCGTGACGGGGCTCCACCGCTTCTCGCTTCGCTACGACGTCTTCCGGAACGAGGACCGGAACCCGACCGCCGCGGGTGAGACGTTCGGCGAGGAGGGCTCGGCGTGGACCGCGGCCTGGCTCTTCGGCGCCTTCCCGAGGGCCACGCTGGCGCTCGAGGTCGTGTCGGTGAGGAGCGAACGGCCCTCGCGGAGAGAGCTGGGGCTCGCTCCCGGCGTACGGGAGACCATCGGCACGCTCGGCCTGAGGCTGAAGCTCTGAGGTGACGCGCCGGAGCAGCTAACCCGGGGAGCTTCCAGGCGGGCGCCGGGACGCGAGGACGGCGGCGACCAGCTCGTCGGGCACCTCTTCCGGTACCTCGTCCGCTTCTTCGGCCATCGCCATCTTCGAGAGCGCGATCGTCTCCTGGTAGGTCTTCATGTAGGCCACGCACGACGCGCACTGGGCCAGGTGGAATTCGAACTCGAGGCGCTCCTCGTCGGATACCTCGCCCGAGAGGTATCTCCAGATGAACTCGATGAATTCCCGGCAGGTGATGTCGCGGGTCATGAAACGGCCTTTCTGAGATGGGGGTCCAGGAGCGTCCGGAGGGCCTGCCGCGCCCGGTGGACCCGGATCTTGACGGCGTTCTCGGTGATGCCGAGGAGCGCGGCGATCTCGCCGTTGTCCGTCTCCTGGAGGTCGCGAAGGACCAGCACCGTCCGATAGGTCTCGGGGAGCTGGTCGATGAAGCGCCTCACCAGGGCGCAGGTCTCCTTCCGGCAGAGCTCGTCGGCGATGTCCTCCTTCCAGGGGAGCGTTGGACGCACCTCGTGGCCGTCGTCCAGGAACCGGGGAAGAAGGTCGTCGATCGACTCCTCCGCCTTCCTCTTCCGGCTCCGGAGCTTCATCAGACAGTTGTTGATGACGATCCGGTGGAGCCAGGTCGAGAGCGACGAGCCCCCGGTGAAGCCCCCGATGGCCTGCAGGGCGCGGATGAAGCCCTCCTGCACGGCATCGCGGGCGTCCTCCTCGTTCCTCAGGAATCGGCGGGCCGTGGAGAGGAGCGGCCCGCCGTAGCGCCTCACGAGCTGGGTGGCGGCCTCGTCGTCGCCCTCCCGGAGGCGTGTCAGAAGCGTGGATTCATCGCGCGACGGCTCGCCTCCGGGTCTGTCGGGGATCACGGAGAGAGACGTTAGCACGTGGCCTTGCGCTCTCAGGCGGTGGCGGTGACTCCTGAAGGCGCGGTGCCGGCCTCCTCTTTCTCGACGAGCTGCCGGACGAGGAGGTAGTCGATCGAGAGGGGGCCGGGCCCCTTCACACCCAGGTAGATCATGAGCAGGATGTAGAGGTACTCGATGAACCCGTAGAGCTCCGAGACGCCCATCAGCTCGGCCTTCTTCGCCGTGAGGATGGCCACGGCCATGGTGACGATGAGCGGCACCGAGGCCAGCCGGGTGAAGAGGCCGGCCAGGAGCAGCGCCCCGCAGACGAGCTCGGTGTACGAGGCGAGCGGCGCCTGGAGCTCGGGCGCGGGGATACCCAGAGAACGGAAGAACTCCGTCACCCTGCCGAGGTCGTGTACCTTGCCCCAGCCGGACTCGAGGAAGACCCAGCCGACGCAGAGGCGGGCGAGGGTGGCCGGGAGCCAGTCGAGGGCTCCGGCGAGCTTCAGGATGAGGGCGCGGATCTTCCCGATGAGGTCGAGCACGGCGATCTCCTTTCCCCTTCGATGCCGCGCGCTGGCGGAAGTTTCCAGGTAGGTACACTCCGCCGGTGAAACGACTCCTCCCTTTCTCCGCGACGGCGGTTCTGCTCGTCGCGTGGACGGTCGCCGTCCACCGGCAGGCCGCCGGGCTGCTGCCCGATCCCCTGCAGGTTCTGGGCGGCCTCGCCGAGCTCCTCCAGAAGGGGCTTCTCGTCAAGTACGTGGTGGCGTCGCTCTTCCGCGTCACCTGGGGCTACCTGGCCGCCGTGGTCACGGCCATCCCGTTCGGCCTGGCGCTGGGCTGGTACCGGCGGGGCGAGCTGGCCCTGAACCCGCTCCTCCAGCTGCTCCGGCCCATCTCGCCGCTCGCCTGGATCCCGATATCGATCCTCTGGTTCGGCGTCGGCGACTCGGCGGCCATCTTTCTGATCTTCCTGGCGTCGTTCCTGCCGCTGTCGGTGGCGGCGGTGAACGCGGTGCGGAACGTGCCCCCCACGCTGCTCCGCGCCGGCCGGAACTTCGGGCTCTCCGACCGGCGGCTGGTTCTCGACGTGATCCTCCCGGCGGCGCTGCCGCAGCTGATCGTGGCGCTCCGGATCACCCTCGGCATCGCGTGGCTCGTGGTGGTGGCGGCGGAGATGATCGCCGTCAACTCGGGCCTCGGCTTCCTCATCATCGACGCGCGGAACGCCGGGAACCGCTACGACCTGGTGGTGGCGGGGATGGTGATGATCGGCCTCATCGGCCTCGGCCTCGACATCGCCATGCGGCGGCTCGAGACGTTGAAGGCGCTCCGCTGGGGATACGGCTCGTGAGCGATCAGGCAAAGGCCAAGGTGAGCTTCCGGGGCGTCTCGAAGACCTTCGAGACCGACGGCAAGACGGTCGAGGTCCTGACCTCGGTGAGCCTCGACGTGAAGGACGGCGAGTTCGTCTGCATCCTCGGCCCGTCCGGCTGCGGGAAGTCGACGCTCCTCAACATCGTGGGCGGCTTCCTGAAGGCGTCCGCGGGCGAGGTCGTCATCGACGGCCAGCCCGTCGCCGGGCCCGACCCGCGGCGGATCTTCGTCTTCCAGGAGAGGGGCGTCTTCCCGTGGCTCACCGTGGAGGGGAACATCGGCTTCGGCCTCGGCGACGTCGCCCCGGCCGAGAGGGAGCGGCGGATCGCCCACTACGTGAAGCTGGTGGGGCTCTCGGGCTTCGAGAAGGCCTACCCACAGGAGCTGTCGGGTGGCATGAAACAGCGGGTGGAGGTGGCGCGCGCCCTGGCCGTGAACCCGGACGTCCTCTACCTGGACGAGCCGTTCGGCGCGCTCGACTCGATCACGCGGCTCGTCATGCGGGGCGAGCTTCTGAGGATCCGCGAGGCCGAGAAGCAGACGATCCTCTTCGTGACGCACGACATCGAGGAGTCGGTCCAGCTGGCCGACCGCGTGGTCGTCATGTCGACGCGCCCGGCCACCATCCGCCGCATCGTGGAGATCGACATCCCGCACCCGCGCGACATCAGCTCGCCGCGGTACATCCAGCTCCGCGATTCGATCTTCGAGGAGATCGGCCTTGCCCACAAGTTCTGACCGCCGCGCCGAGCGCGTCCTTCTGCCGCTCGCAGCCGCCTTCGTCGCGCTCGTCGTCTGGGCGGTCTTCGTGAAGGTCTCGAAGACGAACGTCTTCCCGTCGCCGTGGAAGGTCGTCACGGGCCTCCGCGAGCTGCTCGGGAAGGGCGTCCTCTGGAAGTACATCCTCGACTCCCTGCGCCGCGTGGTGACGGGCTACGGCATCGCGCTGGGGCTGGGGATTCCGGCGGGGCTGGCCCTGGGCTGGTATCCGCGGCTCGCGTCGGCGTTCAACCCGGTCATCCAGATGTGCCGGCCCATCAGCCCGCTCGCCTGGATGCCGCTCGCCATCGTCTGGTTCGGCGTCTCCGAGGCCGCCCCGACCTTCCTCATCTTCCTGGGCGCCTTCTTCCCCGTGGTGGTCGCCACGATGAACGGCGTGAAGAGCGTCCCGGCCATCTACGTCCAGGCGGCGCGGAACTTCGGCCTCTCGTCGTTCACCATCCTCCGCACCGTCGTCCTGCCGGCGGCCCTGCCGCAGGTCCTCACCGGGCTCCGGCTCGCGCTCGGCATCGCGTGGCTGGTGGTGGTGGCGGCCGAGATGATCGCCGTCGACTCGGGCCTCGGCTACCTGATCATCGACTCCCGGAACGCGGGGAAGCGCTACGACCTGGTGGTGGCGGGGATGCTCCTGATCGGAATCATCGGGCTCGGCCTCGACACGCTCGCGCGGCGGCTCGAAAGGCTGAAGTCCGTCCGCTGGGGCTTCCAGGGGGAATCGGCATGAGCGGCGCGAGGAAGATTGGCGCCGGCGTCCTGGGGTGGATCGTCATCGTGAGCATCCTGCACGCCTTCCTGAACGTGAACTGGGCGGTCCTGGCGAACGACTGGGTGGCGGCCGAGAAGCGAAAGCTGAACGTGGCATACATCCCGGTCACGTGTCACCTCGCCTGCCCGGTCACCGACTACATCTCGAAGTTCAGCGAAGGGGGCGAGCTCTTCATCCCGCGGATGTTCCAGGGCTTTCCCGAGATCAAGGAAGCGCTCATCGCGAACAAGATGCAGGCGGCGTTCATCGTGGCCCCGATGGCGATCGCGCTGAAGGCGCAGGGCGTCCCGATCCGGATCATCTACCTCGGCCACCGCTACGGCAGCGCCGTCGTCGTGAGGAAGGACGGGCCGGTGAAGACCTTCGCCGACCTGAAGGGGAAGACGATCGCCATCCCGAGCCGCTACTCCGACGAGCGCCTCATCGTCTTCCGGGTCCTCAAGAAGTTCGGGATGAAGCCGAGCGACCTGAAGATGGTCGAGATGGCCCCGCCCGACGTGACGGGTGCGCTGGCGGCGAACGCGATCGACGCCTTCTCGATGGGCGAGCCGTACCCGTCGCAGGCCGAGATCGGCGGCTACGGCCGCGTCCTCTTCCACGCCCGCGAGCACTGGCCCGACTACATGTCGTGCGTCCTCGTGGCGCGCGAGGACGTGATGGCCGCGCGACCCGACGCCATCCAGCTCCTCGTCGACGGCGTCGCGCGCTCGGGCCTCTGGCTCGAGGAAGGGAAGCCGCACCGCGACCACGCCGCGGACTTCGTCGGCCGGTTCTACTTCAACCAGAACCCGAAGATCCTCCGCTGGGCGCTGACCAACCCTCTCGACCGCGTCATGTACACGCCGCTCTCGCCGAGGAAGCCCGACTTCGACCTCGTCCGCGACCTGATGATCGAGACGGGCGTCCTCGACCGGAAGATCGAGTTCGACGAGTACGTCAACACGACGTTCGCCGAGGGGGCCAAGGAGCAGACGGCCTGGAAGTACGAGGCGGGGTCGCAGAAGGCCGAGTAGGCGAGGAGGACGGCGCCGTTCTCACGCCGCTGGTGGAATCCGTACTCTGATTCGACCAGGTTCAACCGTCACGATGGCTCCGCCGGCAAGGTCATCCGAATGAAGCGCGAGCACACGCGAACAGATCTGCCCCTGCTGTCGGGCGGAGAAGCCGACGAGCCGGACGATGCCGGAATGAGGTTCGCCGTGCACGATGGCCAGCTCACCGAAGTCCTTGTCGAGCGTCACGAGCACGCGCCGCTCCGCATGCGCCTGCCTCAGGAGTTCGAGATCGCCAGGATCTCGAGTCAGATCACCAGCCCAGCTCACATCATGTCCTTCGCCAGCCAAGGCAGGCCGGGCACCGCCCCAGACGCAGCTGTCCAGCAGGAGCTTCAGACTCCGGCTCCAGCCGGGAAGAGCTCGATGCGCTCGTGCGCCACGAGCCGATGCGCGTATGAGAGGCATGCCTGGACGTCCTCGCGTTCGAGCCAGGGGTAACCCTCGAGAATCGTCTCGGGGGAGTCCCCAGCCGCCAGCATGCCCAAGACGTGCTCTACCGCGAGGCGGTGACCGCGGATGATCGGCTTTCCACCGAAGATCTTCTGGTCGACTGTGATTCGTTCGAGGATCTTGGCTTCATCCATTGGTTGCCTCCCCGGAGAGTGGGCGTCAAGCGAATGGTGTGCATCATCCTGAACGATGTTAATCCCGACTTCGGACCTGGTCCGAGCCAGCTATCCACCGAACAGCGCATCGAACTCCGAGAGCAGCCGGACGAGGCGACTTGCACTCGGGTCCGTGTCGAACTCGCGTACGGCCTGTCCGGAGACGTTGCTGGACCCGGGCAGCCGGCCGGACTCGACCGCCTCGCGGACGCGTGGAACGAAGACGAACTGGAGCCATTGCGAGAAGGACATCCTGTCGAGACCGAAGGGCGCGGAGAAGGCCGCCTGTTCGGGCGTCAGGGGAGACGCCTGCCAGAAGCCGGCGGCCTTCATCTCGGCCTCGATCTCGATCAGCTTTGCCTCGACCGACGAAGGTGACGGTTGCGACACGAAGGGGTCCTCCCCCGATTGTCGCCGATGCTGAGGCCAGCGGCCTGGGAGGGCTCTTGTGCCGGCTCGAGCCAGCTGGTCTCGGGCCTCCTCGTGAGCACGAGCCGCAAACCTGCTGCGGCGGGCTGCGTAACAAGGTCATGCGATATCACGCCTCCGCCGGGTTGCTCCGAGCCGGTGCCGCGCTCGCGGCAGCGGTCCTCACGCTTGCCCCCGCGACCGCCAGCGCCCAGTCGCAACCCCAGGACGTGACGACCTACCCGGTCGTGGTGAAGGTCCCCGCGATGGACCGCGTCACCGTCCGGGAGGGGCTCGTCTACGCGGGCGGCCTGAAGCTCGACCTCGCGCTCCCGCCCGGCCCGGCGCCCAAGGCGGGGCATCCGGTCGTCGTCTTCGTGAACGGCGTGGGCGGACCGCTCCGCGAATGGGAGATCTATCGCTCGTGGGGCCGTCTCGTCGCGGCCCGCGGCCTCGCCGGCGTGACCTACGACGGAGCGCCCGGTAAGGCCTCCGCGAACCTGGACGACGTCCTCGCGTACGTCAGCGCGAACGCGTCGACCCACTGGCTCGACCCGGGCCGCATCGGCATCTGGGCCTGCTCCGGAAACGTCCCGACGGCGTTCGGGTTCCTGATGGAGCGGGCGACGCCCGACGTGAAAGCGGCTGTCCTCTACTACGGCTCCGCCCCGGCGAAGGCGATACGGAAGGACCTCCCCGTCTACTACCTCCTCGCCGGGCGCGACAACCCGACCCTGAACGAGGGGATCCGGGCGCTCTTCACGAGGGCGGTGGCCGACGGCGCACCCTGGACCATGGTGAACGCGCCGACGCTCACCCATGCGTTCGATGCGCTGGACGAGGGGCCCGAGTCGCGCCGGCGCGTGATGGAGACGCTGACGTTCCTGGAAGAGCGCCTCGCGGCTGACGTTCCGAAGGGACCCGTGCCCTCCCTCGCGCGGCAGGCGCTGACGCATTCCTTCGGGTTCGAGCACGAGCAGGCGCTCGCGATCCTCCGGAAGATGGTCGCCGCCGACCCGAAGGACGTCGGCGCGCTGCGCGCCCTCGGCCTCAACCTCGCCCGGCTCGGCCGGCCCGCCGAGGCGGAGCCCGTCTTCGAGAAGGCGAAGGCGGCAGGGGCGGACGCGGTGGAGCTCGACGCGGCGCTCGCGCGAGCCTTTCTCTTCGCGAAGGACTATCCGAAGGCGATTCCCCTGTACGAGGCGTCGCTGAAAGCGCGACCGAACGGGATCGGGTTCTACAACCTCGCCTGCGCCTACGCGCTCGTGGGGAAGAAGGACGAGGCGATCGACCGCCTCGGGAAGGCCCTCGACCTCGGTTTCGGCGCTGGCAATCTGGCGACCGACGAGGATTTCGCGAGCCTCCGGGGCGACCCGCGATTCGAGGCGTTGAAGAGCCGTACGCCCCGCTGAGGGGATCCGTCAGGGAACGTCGATCGCGGCCACGAGCCCTTCCTCCACCCACTCGGAGGTCCAGCGCCCGACGGCTGCCGCAGACGTGCGGGCGCCAAAGCGGGACGCGACCTTCGACAGTGACTCGCCCAGCGTTTCGCCGTCGTGGAGGCCCTTCAGGAGCAGGTAGGCCGGGGCGGGGAGCTCGCGCCGGCGGATCCGGTAGTCGCGCCTATAGACGACGAGCCGCTCCGTGGTGCGGCGCGGCGGCGGCAGCGGCTGCTCGGCCCGCAGGGCGTCGAGGACGCGGCTCGCGGGCGACGTGAGCGAGAGGAGCCGGAGGGCCGGGATCAGGGTGAGGCGGGCGTCGGCCCACCGATCCGGCGGGACGGCGGCGAGCGCCTCGGGGGCGAGCGGCGCGCGCTCCTCGGCGTCGAAGACCTCTGTCATCGCGAGCTCGAGCCGCGCGAGGTCGCGGCGCAGGGGGCGCCCCTTGACGGGCCCCCACGTCGCGAGGAACCCGGGGAGGTGGTCGCCCAGCCGGTTGAGTGTGTAGCTCCTCGACGGGTGGACCGCGATGTAGTCTTCGACGAGGTGCGAGAACGCGTGGCCGCCCCTCAGCTCGAGGAGCGTGGGATAGTCGGACTCGAGCGCCTCGCGCATCCGGAGCGGGTACATCCCGTGGTAGATCTCGAGCCGGTCGCAGGGCGAGAGGCCGCGCGTCGTCTTGATGACCGTCGCGACGTCCGCGCTGGGAACGAGCACCTCGGCTTCGGGTGAGGCGACAGCCTCTTCGACGTCCGACGGATGGAGGACGACGGTCTGCATCCAGGCCTCGAGCCGCTCGAGGTCGAAGTCAGACATGGACGACCTCGCGGGGCGTCGCTGTCACGTTCGCCGCCCTTTCGCGAGCCTTCAACGCCTCGCCATGGACGACCGCGAGCTCGGGGATGTCCTCGTCCCACTCGACGAGCGTCGACTGCTCGCCGGTTCGGGCCACCGCGTACTCGAAAAGGTCCCACACCTCGTCCCTCACGAAAGTGGAGTGCGTGTCGAGCAGGTGCGTCCCCTTGTCGGTGTGCCCCGCCAGGTGGTACTGGACGACGCGATCTCGCGGAATCGCGTCCAGATAGGCCCGGGGGTCGAAGCCGTGGTTCATGCTGCTGACGAAGACGTTGTTCACGTCGAGGAGGAGCCCGCAGTCGGCCTCCTCCGCGAGCCGCGCGAGGAACTCCCCTTCGGCCATGGTCGTGGACTCGAACTCGAGGTACGTGGAGGGGTTCTCCAGGACGAGCGGTCGCTCGAGGATCTCCGACACCGCCCGCGTCCGCCGCGCCACGTGGCGAAGGGTGTCCTCGTTCATCGGCATCGGCAGGAGGTCATGCGAGTTCCGGCCGTGGACGCCGGTCCAGCAGAGGTGATCGGACACCCAGCCCGCCCGCGTCCGCTCGGCGAGGGCCTTCAGCTTCGCGAGGTAGCCGCGGTCGAGGGGATCGGTGGAGCCGATCGACAGTGACACCCCGTGGAGGACCAGCGGGTACCGTTCCGCGACCCTGTCGAGGATGTACGACGGGCGCCCGCCCGAGTCGAGGAAGTTCTCGGAGAGGACCTCGAAGAAGTCGACCGGGGGCGCCTTCTCGAGGATCTCTCCGAAATGCGTCGTACGGAGGCCGATGCCGTAGCCGAGGTGTGGAAACCCGAATCGATTCACAGCGCGGTCTCTCCGGGCCCGGAACCTGGCTGGATTCCGGGCCCGCACGAGTCTACTTGTCGGACTTCTCCGTGGCCTTGGCCGGAACCGCGCAGCCGCCCTTGCCCTTGCAGGAGTTCTTGCCGCCGCAGCCGTTGTCGCCGGCCTTGCAGCCCCCCATCCCCTTGCAGGCGTTCTGCCCCTTGCACTCGTGCTTGGCCGCGGCGGCCGCGCAGCCGCCCTTCCCCTTGCAGGAGTTCTTGCCGGCGCAGCCGTTGTCGCCAGCCTTGCAGCCACCCTTCCCCTTGCACGCGTTGTGGCCTTTACACAGGTGCTTGTCGACCTTCTCCTTCGAGTCGGAGGCCTTGGTCTTGGCGGGCTTCTTGTCGTCGGCGTTGGCGGCGCCCGAGATAAGCGAGGACCCCGCGACGAGTCCGGCGACGGCGGCGCCCAGGTAACGGTTCAGCTTCTTGCTCTTCATCATTCTTCTCCTCTTGGTTCCTTCGTTTGTTCGGTTCGGTCGATCCGTGGTTTCCGCTAGTACGAGGCGTCCCCGGACGCCGGATCAGATGGCTCAGTAGAGCTTCGTGTGGAACGCCACCCCGAGCAGGAGCTGGTCGCCGATCGGGGTGTTCTTCCCGCGCACGACCCTCGCCCAGGAGCCGTTCACGTCGAAGTGGCGGCTGACGCGCAGGTAGAGCTCGGCCCCCGCGAGGAGGCGTTCGGAATCGGTGGTGGTGCCGACGAACGGGTCGACCCTGCTGAAGTCGGCGCGGCTGACGCTTCCCCGGGCGAAGAGGAAGACACCGATCCGCGGATGCGGGAAGGCGCCCACCTTCAGCGCGTAAGGGATCTCGTCGGCGAGGGCGCCGCCCCGCCAGCGATAGCCCACGTCCAGGCTCAGGAAACCCTCCGGCAGGAACCTCAGGCCCGCGCCGACGGAGCCGCTGACGACGGCATCCGTCTCGCCCGAGCCGCGC
>Ga0154020_10003414_pt1 | contig 19118 bp, 14 predicted proteins | sample Klosneuvirus_201_FD_109709 | JGI IMG/M metagenome (GOLD analysis project Ga0154020, IMG submission 109709) | Active sludge microbial communities from wastewater, Klosterneuburg, Austria - Klosneuvirus_20160825_MG | ecosystem: Engineered > WWTP > Aerobic digester > Activated sludge | place... | reverse complement strand
CGCCAAGAAGTTCGCCACGCTGAACATCGGCGGCTCGGGCACCACCAGCTGCGTGTTCGTGGTCGGAGTCTAGCTGGGCGGCGGTTTGCCCGGGTCGTCCGGGTCGTCCGGCTCGTCGGTCGGGTAGTGGTATTCGAAGCAAGGCGGGCACAGCCCGTGGCTGACGGTTGCGGGCGGGTGCGCGATCAGCTCGGGCACCCAGTCCCAGCGGCTCGAGCGATGACGCACGCGGCGACAGTGCGCGCACTGGGTGACCAGGCCGCTGTGGTCGTAGAGCGCTGCCTCGGGCGCGGGCTGCTCGAGCAGCAGCTGGTTCGAGACCACGACATAGCCCGGTTCGGCCAGGGCGCCGCAGCGCATGCGGAACTTGCGCAGCACCGTGGGTGACGAGCACTCGTAGACGTGTTCCCAGATCGCGCCCGGGACCAGGCGGGCCAGGGCGTCGAGGTAGAAGATGCGCAGGATGGGCGGGATGGCGCTCTCCAGCGAGCGCCCGAGCGGACGCTCGGCCAGCTCGGCGTCACCGCCGTTGGTGCGCGCGAAGGTGCTCCACGCCGGGTTGACGTAGGCCAGCACCAGGTTGGGCGCCAGGCCATAGATGGTGGTGCCCAGGTCGCCGTCGAGCGCCGTGAGCAGCGCGGGACCTGCCACGCGCCTGAAGGCACTGCATATGTCCGCCACGTCATCCATCGCCGCCCCCGGGCTGGGACCAGTATAGACCCGCGGGGCGGTCGTGCGCGCCGTGGACCAGCCGAGCCGCAGTGGACCTTGGGCCGGACCGGCGTGTATGAAGCCGCATGCGCTCTCGCTGCTTGGTGCTGACGCTTGCCATCTTGCTGGTGCTCTCGATCACCGCGCGCCGCGCGAACGCGACCGAGTACGGCCGCATTCCGTGGCTCGAGCTCGGGCTCGGGGGTGGCTTCACCAGCACGCCGCTGCACGACACCGGGACCAGCTATGGCAAGGACGACTTCTCGGGCACCGTGGGGCTGGCGGCGCGACTGCATCTCGATCTGAAGCGCGCGCTGGTGTTTGCCGATGGCTACCTGGCCGGCGGCGTGGTCGGCGAGGTGCGCTGGATGGCGCGCGCCGGCGTGGTGCTGGGCTGGCGCACGCACGCCAACCTGACCGAGTTCGTCAGCTCGCGGAAGAACTATGACGGCAGCACGACGGAGACCTATCGCTCACACCTGACCAAGAAGCTGCCGGTGGTGTTCGGGGTCTTCGCTGGCGCCAGCCTGTTCGACCTGGCCGAGGCGACGGCAGACTATGGCGAAGGTTCGCGCGACGCCGCGGTGGTCACGGCGGGCGATGTCGGGTTGGCGGCGGTGTCGGCGCAGTTCGAGCTGCTGGCGGGGTTGAAGCTGGACGCCGACACCGGCGGCATGGGCGCGTACTGGTCGTTCAAGTACGCGCTGCCCATCGGGTCGCGCACGTTCTTCTTCAGGATGTCGGGGGATCACTTCTTCGGGGACGACGACAAGCGACTGGGGATGCTCTTGCTGGGGAGTCTCGGCGTATCGAGCAGCCTGGGGGTGTCGACCCGGTAGCGGGTCAGCGAGCTAGCGCGTGCAGCGCGAGCCGTTCGGGCTGAAGCAGTTGTCACGCACGCCGGAGACGCCGAAGGTCGAGTCACCGACGTTGTTGCGGACCGTGAGCAGGATGTCGCGCCACGACGCGCGGTAGTTGTGCTCCAGGGCCCAGACCATCTTGGCCAGCGCGGGGGCGGCGAACTCGTTGGCCGAGGCGCTGACCTCGATGACCGAGGACATCAGGTCGAGCTTGTCCCACTTGCCACCCTTGCCGTTGAGGATGGGGCGCACGTAGTACTCGAAGCCGAGGCAGCCGCCGTACAGGAAGATCTGGTAGCCCGCGGGGTAGGTCGGGCGGCTCCAGAAGTCGCTGGCGCCCAGCATGGAGTGGCCGTCCCAGGCGACGATCTCGTGCTCGGTGAGCGCCTTCTGGAAGTTCGCGAAGTGGGCATAGTCGCCCAGGCCCGAGAAGTCGCGCGGCGAGTACAGGTCGATCTGGAAGGTGACCTCGCCCTTGAGCTTCTTCTCGAAGCGCTTGCCGATGGGCGCGGTGACCGCCTTCCACTTGGCGTCGGTCAGCCAGCGCGCGTAGCGCGCCATGCTCTGCATGCCGGTCTCGTTGTCGGTGATGGCGCCGTCGTCGATCTGGCCGAACAGGATGACCGCGGTGACCTTCTTGTCGGCGACCAGCTGGTCGTACTCGGGGTAGACCACGGTGCGCGAGGCCGCGAAGGTCTTCGAGATGGTGACCTTGAGGTCCTGCATCGGGAGCTTGCAGGCGGTCTGCTCGGGCTCCCAGCGATACCAGTACACGCCGGAGTCGAGCCCGATGTGATCGTCGTCGTCGGCGCAGGTCTTGGCGGCGTCGGTGAAGACGCTGAACGGCTTCTGCGGGACCTTGGCGGTGAAGGTGGTGCCGACCTTGTTCTCGGCGCGCGCGGCGAACAGCAGCACGCTGTTGAGGCCGCGCAGACGCCAGTGCTTGCGCGTGGCGGTCGCCGGCACGGTGGCGTTGGTGTACCAGGTGGTGCCGACCTGCCACTCGACGCGGTCGTCGGCGGAGGCGTCCTCGGCCAGCGACTCGAGGTACATGATCTCGCGCTTGCGGAAGTAGGTCAGCGCGAACTGCCCCAGCACCGCGGGGCCATCGGCCAGCTGGTACGACGGGCCGGTGACGTCACCCTCGAGGTCGACCTCGACCTCGAAGCCGTCGGGGTTGAGGTACGCCGAGTCGGCCTTGCCATCGTTCTCCATCGGCTGGGTGAACGGGTTGATGCCGTTGTTGGCTTCCTGCGAGGAGCAGCCGAAGGCCAGCGTCGCGGCGAGGGACAGTCCGATTGACTTGCGCATGGCCGGACAGAGAGCAAGCAGTGGGCCATGTAGGTGTGCAGTGGTTACAGGTGGTTAGGGGCGTACGGGCTGGCGGATCGAGGAGCCAGCGGCCGGTTGACCCGCTGGCTGGCTGGCTACTGACGAGGGGTTGCGCTTCGGTGCTGTCAGATGAGGCGGTACCCGAGGCGTGCGGCAGTGCTGGTCAGCCGGGGCAGCAGGCTGAGATCCGCGAGCGCGCGGTGGAAGTCGGGCGCGGCCGGGAGCGCAGTATGGGCTGCCTCGAACAGGGCGACGCTGGGTTGGTTGGCATGCATCGACGACGGGTAGTAGAGGCCTTCGATCTGCTTGTATGCGGCGTGGATCGCACGCGACCAGCGACGTGCGCGCGGGCGGGGACCGGTGTTGATGGCCATCGAGGCGCCTGCGCGTGTCGGCCAGGCGCTGGTCAGATCGAGCAGCGTGACATCGCGGTCGACACGGAACCCGACCAGCCACGGGGCATGGCGAGCGCGATCAATGACCCGGGTGCGCTGGAACACCTCGGCGAGGCAGGTGTCTGGATGATCCGCTGCGTACAGGATGGCAGCCCCCACGTGCAGCCCCCGTGGGTCCGGGTGGTGATCGAAGCGCGCGCCGGTGGGGCCGAAATGACGGAAGCCAGACCAGGTCATCGGGAATGCGCCGCCCGCGAAGTAGACCCGCCACAGACGATGGCCCTTCCGGAGAACCCGCATCTCGGGCGCAACCTCGAGGCGGCTCGGCGGTTCGGGCAACTTGGCCATCGCATCAGATCTCGTCAGCCAGGTCGGCCACTGTCTTTGCGGCCAGACCCGCAGAGAGCCACTGCAGCGGCGTGACCGGACGCTCGGCGTCACCCTTGCCGACGACCAGGTCAGGGTGCGGCGTCGTGAACCAGGTCCTCACCGCCAGCGGATGAGCGTCGCTCGCGATCGCCGGCAGCACCTTCCCGATGTGGCGCACGAGCTTCGACGGTGACTCGAACTGGAACCGCGGCAGGCGCCACGCTCCAGCCTCCTTGATGCCGTACAGGGTTCGGCTGCCGAGCCGTTGTCGCAGCCTGCTGGGGCTGACGCCAAGCGCCTGGCCCGCCGTCTCCAGGCTGAGGCTCTCACTGAGCATGATGCCGAGCTCGATGCGCGAGCGCTCCAGCCCTGACGTCGTATCCCCGTCCGCCTCGACGAACCCAGCTTCATCCAGCAGCGCAGCCTCCGCAGGCGTCAGCTGCGGACTCGTCGGTGATGATTGCTCGGTCGTCAGGCCGTCGACCGCGGCCTCGGCGCCCTCGAAGCGCAGCCTGAGCTCCCGATCCGTCACCGATGCACCCACCGCCCGAGTCCGCCGCACCAGCGCCAGCCTGGACCCGCGCAGCACGACGACCATGGTCTCGTTCTCGCCCAGGGACGACACCCCCTTGGGCAGCACGACCTTGATCGGCTTCCCCCGCGCCCCCACCTTCGCGAGCGCCCGCCCGAGCTGCTTCAGGTCAATCTCTTGCCCGGCCACACCGACCTCGCTGTCTTCTAACGACGGATATCGACCGTTAGATAGCGTTAGTGTGCGGGAAACCGCAGCGGTTCGCAACCTGGACGGCATCGCGCGAAGCCTCGTCACCATGCCGACAGGCTACGGCACACCCCTGACATTGGCGGTCAGCGTGCGAGGTCGCGGGGCACGCGGTAGCGGTACTTGCAGCCACCGGCGAAGCGCATGATGTCGATGCAGACGTCAGTCGCCTTGACGCGGCCGCGCCGTTCGGGGTCGGCGGCCAGCCAGGCCTCGAAGGCGGCGCGCGCGGCGGCCTCGGTGGTGGGCTGCACGATGACGACCCAGTCGATGTCCTTGGCGGAAGCCATCGACGCCCCGACGCTCAGCCCTTCTTGCCCTTCTTCTTCTTGGCGACCTTGGGTGGCGGCTCTTCGAGGCCGATGAACTCGAAGTCGTTGAAGCGGAAGGCCTCCATCTTCGGCCCTTCGCCCCAGGGCAGGATGATGGGCGTCAGGTCGTCGGCCGGGGTCTCCAGCCAGGTCTCCTGGGTGAAGCCGACGACCTCGCCGACGGTGAACACGATGTCGTGGCCCTTGCCCTTGGGGTGTTTGCGCAGGGTCCAGGTGTTGGTGAGCTTGTTCGGGGTCGCGAACTTGCCGATCTCGTGGGCGAAGGTGCGCTGCCACTCGGTGCCGTTGAGGTTCCAGACCGACAGCAGCTCGCGGGCGCCGCCGTTGCCGCGCTGGATGAAGCGCACGATGATGCTGGAGCGGCCGTCGCCGGTCAGCTCGACGACGCGGACCTCCTTGACGTCCTTGGGGCTGGCGACCGGGATCGAGAAGTAGGTGAAGCTGTCGCTGATCGAGCCGATGACCTTGCCGGCGGCGATGACGCGCTCGGGGCCGGGGTCGCCGTCCATGTCGGCCAGCTTGTCGAGGGTGATGTCTGCGGGGCGGATCTTCAGCTTGCTGAGGAAGTCGCGGTAGACCTCGTCGCCGCCCTGGAAGTTGAGGCTGTCGAGCTCGCCGTCGCTGCGGCCGCGCGCGCTGGTGACCACGGCCTGCACGGCGCGATCGACGCGGGCGTCGCCGTCGGTCACGGTCAGACCGAACGGTAGCCGCGGCACGCCGCGCGACCAGCCCGGGACCTCAGCCCAGGGCAGGCCGATCTCGAGGTTGTAGCCAGTCTTGGTGGTGCCGCCGGCGATCTCGATGTTCTTCGCGGGCTTCTTGCCAGGCATCCAGCGGCTGACCTGCTTCTGCCCGCTGCCGTCGCCCGGGAAGATGACCAGGCGACGCGCTCCGGTGGGGCCCCCGAAGGCCAGCTCGACGGCGTCGTCCTTGACCGGATCTCCGCCAGGATTCCGGATGATGCGGTCGTCGCGCACCTGGATCGCGAACATCAGGCCGTCGGGGTCATAGACGCAGCGCACGTTGATCGACAGGTCCGACGCCCCGCTGCTGGAGCCGCCCGGGAGGGGCTGCTCCAGGGTGATGCCGGCGACCTCGCCCCACTCCGAAAGCGCGCCGTCCACCAGGGCGAAACCCGACTCCGCCAGGTCACAGGAGATCTCGGTCGCGGCCGCCGGGCGGGCACCCGCCATGGCGACCAGCGCGACCACCCCGAAGCTCAAGCGCCGCATGACCCGGAAGGCTAGCGCAAAATCCGGGGCCAGGTGCCCGAAATGTGTTAGATCGCCACGCATGCTGGAGACCATCAGCAAGGGATTTCGCCTCGCCAAGGCCCGCTTCACGGGCAAGACCGAGCTGACTGCCGACGTCATCGACGAGGCGCTGGGCGATGTGCGCATGTCGCTCCTCGAGGCCGACGTCGGCTTCAGCGTCGTCAAGACGTTCATGGCGAGGGTGAAGGACAAGGCGATGGGCGAGGAAATTCAGCTCGCCGCCAAGTCCAAGGACAAGAACGTCCGCATCACGCCCGAGCAGGCCTTCATCAAGATCTGTCAGGACGAGCTGACGGCGCTGATGGGTCCGGTCGAGACCGACATCAAGTACGCCCGCAAGGGCCCGACCGGCATCATGATGGTCGGCCTGCAGGGCTCCGGCAAGACGACCACGGTCGGCAAGCTGGCGCGCTATCTCGAGAAGGACAAGAAGAAGGTCCTGCTGGTCGCCGCCGACGTGTACCGCCCGGCCGCCATCGAGCAGCTCAAGGTCATCGGCGAGAAGGCCGGCGTCCCGGTCTATTCGGAGCCGCCCGGCAACACGCCGCCCGACATCTGCGAGCGCGGCATGCAGTACGCCCGCGAGCACGGCCGTGACGTCGTCATCTTCGACACCGCCGGCCGCCTGACCATCGACGAGCCGCTGATGAACGAGCTGGTCGAGATCGACCGGCGCTGCAAGCCCGCCAACATCTTCCTGGTGCTCGACGCCATGATCGGCCAGGTGTCGGTCGACACCGCCAAGGCCTTCAACGAGCGGCTGAACCTCGAAGGCTTCATCATGACCAAGCTCGACGGCGATACCCGCGGTGGCGCGGCGCTGTCGGTCAAGGAGGTCACCGGCAAGCCCATCAAGTTCCTGGGCATGGGTGAGACCCTCGACAAGCTGGAGGAGTTCCGCCCCGAGGGCCTGGCCACACGCATCCTCGGCATGGGCGACATCGTCGGCCTGGTCAAGGACTTCGAGCAGGTGGTCGACGCCGAGAAGGCGGAGCGCGACGCGCGCCGCATGCTCAAGGGCAAGTTCGACATGGCCGACTTCCTCGAGCAGATCCGCGTCATCAAGAAGATGGGTTCGCTCAAGGACCTGTTCGAGAAGATGCCGATGGAGCTGCCGGAAGGCGCCAACATCGACGACAAGGAGCTGCAGAAGATCGAGGCCATGATCTCCTCGATGACGCCCAAGGAGCGCTCGCGCCCCGAGCTGTTCGTCGAGTCGAGCTGGGAGAGCATCATCGCCAACGGGCGCCAGCAGAAGCGGCGCACCGCCGACTATGCGCCGTCGCGCGTGCGTCGCGTCGCGGTCGGCTCCGGCCGCAAGGAGAACGAGGTCAAGGAGCTGCTGCACAAGTTCGCGATGATGCGGCAGATGATGCAGCAGATCGGCCAGTCGTCGGGCCTGCTGGGCAAGATCCCGGGCATGAAGGGGATCGCGCAGGCCAAGCAGATGATGGGCATGGACTTCTCGCAGTTCATGAACGTGCCCGGGATGGAGCAGGGGCCGCGTGCGGGACGGCCGCCGATCCGCGTCAATCGCGACAAGGACAAGGCCAAGCGCAAGGCGGCCAAGATGGCGCGCAAGAAGAACAAGCGGCGCTAGCAGTGCGGCAGGGCGGGGCGGCGGGGCTGGGTGTGGGCGCGCGCGCGGCGCTGGTCGGCGCGGTCGCGGCGCTGCTGGCGGGCTAGAAATCGGACCAGGTCACGCGGCGCGCGGGGAAGTTCAGGTAGAACCACCAGCCGCGCACGCCGTTGTGGGTGTCGATGTCGCTGAAGCTCGCGCAGTTGGGCTCGCCACCGGGGGGCCGACCGCCGGGCAGCAGCAGGCTGAGCGGCTGGCCGCCGACCAGGGGCAGGTTGCTGGGCAGGATGGTGGTGTTGGCGGTGGACTCGCTGATGAAGCCCATCAGCAGGCCGTTGACCAGGGTGGTGGCGGGGTTGCCCGAATAGGTCGCCGCGATGCGCGCGTCGCTGAGGGCGACCGGGACGCCGCCCAGGTTCAGCGACACCGTGGTGTTGGCCGAGGCGAAGCAGCTCGCCGGCGTCGACACGATGGCCGGGCTGTAGCCGGGCACGCGCGGGGTCAGGGTGTTCGCCAGGGGCGCCAGGCAGTCGGCCGTGGTGGTCCCGTTCGAGGTCATGGTCATGACCTCCTGCAGCGTGCTGCGGCGGCAGCTCGGGTTGGTGGTCGCGGTGCAGGCGGCGAAGTGCAATTCGGCCTGGGTCATGCCGCCCGAGGCCTGGGTCAGCGGGCGGAACACCAGCGTGGGTGACAGGTCGAGCAGCCCGTCGGGCGGCTGGCTGGCGTCGGTGTTGATGTTGGTCTGCAGCGCGTCGTTGACCGAGAAGCCGCCGAAGGTCACGTCGGTGAGGTCGCGGCAGCCGACCGCGGTGACGAAGACGTGCGGGTCGCGCAGGTCGAGATCGGTCATGCGGAAGGCGCTGGGCGGCGGCGCGGCGCAGTTGTTGTCGTTGGCCGGGGTGGCGCCGGGCGGGCAGCAGCCGTCGTTGTTGGCGGGCGCGGTGATCGGCGTGTTGATGCACTGCGCCAGGCAGCCGGTGCCCTGCAGGACGTCGCTGGTGCAGGCCATGGCGTCGTTGCACGAGGTCGGGCAGCGCCCGGCGCCGCTGCTGATGGCGGTGTCGCACAGCTCGCCGGGGTCGACCACGCCGTTGTTGCAGCCGACCGGGCAGTCGAGGTCGGTGCTGCGGTTGACGCCGGGCGGGCAGCAGCCGTCGCCGCTGAGCGCGGTGGTGATGGGCGTGAAGGTGCACGCCGCGGTGCAGGTGTCGCCGTTCGTCAGCACGTCACGCGTGCACGCCATGCTGTCGTTGCACGAGGTCGGGCAGCTGCCGGTGCCGCTGGCGATGGCGCGGTCGCAGGTCTCGCCGTTCAGGACCACTCCGTCGCCGCAGCCGGTCACACAGTCGCTGTCGGTGCCGGTGGTGGCGCCGGCGGGGCAGCAGCCATCGCCGGGAGTGGTCGCCGTGATGACCGTGTTGGTGCACGAGGCCTGGCAGGTGCCGCCCGACACCAGCGTGTCGGTGGTGCAGGTGCGGCCGTCGTTGCAGCTGGTCGGGCAGCGCATGGGACCGGCCGGGATCAGCGGGTCGCACAGCTCGCCGCTGTCGATGACGCCGTTGCCGCAGGTGGGCAGGCAGTCGTTGTCGTTGGCGTTGGTCGCGCCGCTGGGGCAGCAGCCGTCACCGTTGGCGGGCGCGGTGATGGGCGTGAACGGGCACGACGCGGTGCAGTTGGTGCCGACCAGGGTGTCGCTGGTGCACGACATGCCGTCGTTGCACGAGGTCGGACAGCGCCCCGCGCCGGTGGTGATGGCGGTGTCGCAGGTCTCCGCGGTGCCGACGATGCCGTCGCCGCAGCTGGCCGAACAGTCGCTGTCGTTGCTGGAGTTGGCGCCCGTGGGGCAGCAGCCGTCGCCGGCGATGCGCGCGGTGATGGCGTCGTGCACGCAGGCGGTCTGGCAGCCGGCCGACGACAGCACGTCGGTGGTGCATGCCATGCTGTCGTTGCACGAGGTCGGGCAGGCGCCGGTGCCGCTGGCAATGCCGATGTCGCAGCGCTCGCCGTTGGCGGTGTCGACCACGCCGTTGCCGCACACCAGGCGGCAGGTCGCGCTGCAGATGGTGTCGGCGATCTCGTCGCCGTCGTCGCACTGCTCGGGCGCGTCGACGAAGCCGTCACCACAGTTGGCCACGATGACCTCGGCGTCGGGCTGCGCGGCGTCGCGCGACACCGCGGCGTCCTTCTTGCCGTCGCCGCTGTTCGAGTCGTCGCCACACCCGCCGGCCGCACCGGCCACCATCACCAGGACGAACAAGCCAACTTTACGCATGAAACGGATGGTACAGCCGAGCCGGCGCGGGCGCTACGGGCTGGTCCAGGGCACCCGTCGGGTGACGAAGTTCAGGTAGAACCACCAGCCGCGCACGGCACCATTCATGTCGCGGGCATCGTGGCCGGCGCAGTTGCCCATGCCACCCGGGAGCAGCGAGCTCAGGCGCTGGCCGCCCACCAGCGGGAGTGTGTTCGGCAGCACAGTGGCGTTGGCGTCGGCCTCGCTGATGAAGCCCATGAGCAGACCGTTGACCGTGGACTGGGCCGGATTGCCGACATAGGTCGAGGCGATGCGGGCATTGGTCAAGGTGATGGGGACGCCGCCCAGGTTCAGCATCACGGTGGTCGAGCCGGTCGCAAAGCAGGGCGTCGCGGTGCTGGTCACGGCGGGCGTGTAGGGGCGCAGGGTCCCGGCGAGTGGGGTCAGGCAGAGGGTGGTCGCGCTGTTGGTGGCGGTGGTCATGACCGTGGTGCCGGTCCCGGCGCTGCAGCTGGTGCTGGCCAGGGGGGTGGTGCAGTCGGCGAAGTTCAGCTCGACCGGGGTCGAGGCGCTCGCGACCTGGTTGAAGGGGCGGAAGATCAGCGTGGGCGACAGATCGAGCAAGCCGTCGGCCGGCATGTCGCCGTCGGTCTGGATGTTGGTCTGCAGCTCGTTGTTGACCGAGAAGCCGACCAGCTGGGTGTCGGTGACGTCACGGCAGCCCAGGAAGTTGACGAAGACGTGCGGGTCGCGCAGATCAAGGTCGTTCATGCGGAACGCCGTCGGCGTGGGCGCGGCGCAGTCGTTGTCGGTCGCCATGGTGGCGCCCGAGGGGCAGCAGCCGTCACCGTTGGCGGGCAGCGTGATGGGCGTGTTGGTGCAGCGCGCCTGACACAGGGTGCCGACCAGGGCGTCGGTGGTGCACGCCATGCTGTCGTTGCAGGTCGCCATGGTCGGGCAGCGGCCGGTGCCGGCGGCGATGCCCGTGTCGCACAGCTCGCCCATCTCGAGTGCGGCGTTGCCGCACACCGCGGGGCAGTCGGTGTCGGTGTTGCGGTTGGCGCCCGCAGGGCAGCAGCCGTCGCCGCCCACGGGTGTGGTGATGGCGGGGAAGCTGCAGGCGGCGGTGCAGGTGCCGCCATTGAGCAGCGTGTCGGTGGTGCACGCCATGCCATCGCTGCACGTGGTCGGGCAGCTGCCGGGGCCGACCAGGATGGCGCGGTCACAGGTCTCGCCGGGGTCGACCACGCTGTTGCCGCAGCCGGCGACACAGTCGTTGTCATTGCCGGTGTTGGCGCCGGCCGGGCAGCAGCCGTCACCGTTCATCGGCGTCGTGATGGCGGTGTTGGTGCAGCGCGCCTGGCAGGTGCCGCCGGCGACCAGGGCGTCGGCGGTGCACGACATGTTGTCGTTGCAGGTCGTCGGGCAGCGGCCGGCGCCGGTGGTAATCAGCGGGTCGCACAGCTCGCCGGTGTCGAGGACGCCGTTGCCGCAGGTGGGCAGACAGTCGTTGTCGGTCGCCATGGTGGCGCCCGACGGGCAGCAGCCGTCACCGTTGGCGGGCAGCGTGATGGCCGGGAACGAGCACTGCGCGGCGCACATCGTCCCGCTGAGGACGTTCTGCGTGCACGCCATGTTGTCGTTGCACACCATGGGGCACGCGCCGGCGCCGCTGTTGATGGCGGTGTCGCAGTTTTCGCCGATGCCGACCACGCCGTCGCCACACACCGCGGGGCAGTCGCTGTCGTTGGTCGAGGTGCCGCCCGCGGGGCAGCAGCCGTCGCCGCCGACGAAGGCCGAGATGGGATCGTTGATGCAGGTCGCGGTGCACTCGGACGCAGCCAGCACGTCGGAGGTGCAAGCGTTGTTGTCTTCGCACGAGGTCGGGCACTTGCCCGCGCCGGTCGCGATGTTGACGTCGCAGGTCTCGCCGAACTGGGTGTCGACCGCGCCGTTGCCGCAGGTGAGGCGACAGGTGGCGCTGCAGATCATGTCGGCGATCTCGTCGCCGTCGTCGCACTGCTCGGGTGGATCGGTGAAGCCGTCGCCACAGTTGACGAAGACCTCGGCGTCTTCTCCTGCGTCGGGCACCGTCAGTTGCGGCGCGTGGCCGTTGTCTCCGCAGCCCTCGAGCACCATGACAAGCAGAGCCAAGCCAATCTTGCGCATGCGCGCATGGTATCAGCTCGTCAGCAGCACAACGAGGGCAGCGATTGCTGCAAGGCCGGCGACAATCGCGACGGCGAGCACGATGTAGGGCGGGCGCCGGCCGGGTAGGGCAGGGGACTCGGTGGCGGCGGGTGCCACCTCGACGGGGGGCGCAGCTTGGGCCACGGCGCCGGCCGGGTCGCCGTCGCCGAGCTGGCGCAGGTAGCTCTCGGTCGGGTCCTCATAGACGAGGTGGGTGCCGCCGATCAGCAGGCGATCGCCATGGTGCAGCGTGTGGCTGACCTGGATCGGCGTGTCATTGACCAAGGTGCCGTTCTTCGAGGCCAGATCGACGACCACGGTGTGCTCGCCGGTGCGCTGCAGCCGGCTGTTGCGACGCGAAGCGTCAGGATCGGGCAGCGGGACGTCGCAGCCGTCGTCGCGGCCGATCTCGACCGGGACGTCGGCGGTCAGCTTGACGGTGGTGCCGGCGCGCGGGCCCGAGGTGATGCGCAGGGTCGGCGTCGCCGGGTTGCCCAGCGCGGACAGCACCTCGCCGACCATGCGGCGCGCGATCGACCTCGTCGTCGTCGGCGGGGTTTCGGGGCTGGCCGTGCCGGGCGCGCTGGCGCCGTGGAAATGCAGCGTGAAGCCGCCCAGCTCGAGGCGGTCGCCCTCGCCGAGCTTGGTGGGGCGGCGTGCGGCCAGGCGGACGCCGTTCAGGCGGGTGCCGTTGGCGCTGCCCTGGTCGGTGACGGTGAAGGCGTCGCCCTTGCGGTCGATGCGGGCGTGTGCGGCCGAGATGGCGGCGGCGGGCAGCTCGATGTCGCAGCCGTCGCGGCGGCCGAGGTAGATCACGTCGCGGTCGAAGTGGAAGTCGGCGTCGGCCACGGGGCCGCTGGGCGACGCGACGAGCGACAGGTGAAACACGGCTGACCTTACCACTGCCCGCCGCGCGTGGTGGCCGTGCGCAGCGTGCCGTCGGGCGCCACGGTGATGGTGATGCCGCCCATGCGGTCGGTGCGCAGCACGCGGATGGCGCGGGCCGCGAGGCGCTCGCTGACCTCGGCGTGCGGGAAGCCGAAGCGGTTGCCGGCGCCGCACGACAGCACCGCGAGGCTGGGGTGCACGGCATCGAGGAAGTCGTCGGTCGACGAGGTGCGGCTGCCGTGGTGGGGCAGCTTGAGGACGTCGGCGCGCAGGGCGTCGCCGGCATAGGCGCGCGCGAGGTCCTCGCCCTCGGCCTCGAGATCGCCGGGGAACAGCAGGGCGCGGCCGGCATAGCGCACGCGGATGACCAGCGAGTTGTCGTTGGTGGTGAGGCCGTCGTCGGCCTGGATGTGTGCGGCGACGGCGCCCGCAGCGCCTGCGGCCTGCGGGTGCAGCGCGTCGAGGTCGGCGCCGCCGAGCTGGCTGTGCAGCGGTGGCCGCGTGATGAAGGTGCCGCGCGCGGCCAGCTCGGCCAGCAGCGGCGCCAGGCGGGGATCACCGCTGGCGTCGCCCGACCACCACAGAGTGTCGATCGGGATGGCGCGCGCGACCGCGAGCAGGCCGCCGATGTGGTCAGGGTGCGGATGCGAGATGACGACCAGCTCGAGGTGATCGACATGGCGGGCGCGCAGCGCGGGCAGCACGGCGCGCTCGCCGGGGTCGAGGCCGCGGCCGTCCAGGCTGCCGCCGGCGTCGATGAGGATGCGCGCGCCGGGCAGCTCGAGCAGGGTGGCGTCGCCCTGCCCGACGTCGAGGAAGCTGGCACGCAGACCGCGGGGGGCCGACCAGGCGCGCGCGCCGCGCGGCCAGCCCAGGTGCGCGACGACCAGCAGCGCGGCGGCGACGGCCAGCAGGCGCGGGCGGCCACGCACGGCCAGCGCCACGCCCAGCGCGGCGTAGAAGACGACCAGCACAAGCAGGGTCGGCGCGGCGACCGCCAGCTCGGGCGCCGGTGCGGCGGCGGCGTGGACCAGCGCCAGCAGCCCGCGCGTCAGCGTCAGCGCGGCCGCCAGCGGCAGCTGCCCGAGCACCGGCGCGATGGCCCCCAGCGCGGCGCCGGCCAGCCCGAGTGGGATGATGAGCAGCTCGGCCAGCGGCACCACGACCACGTTGGTGACCACGCCCGCCGGCGAAAATGTGCCGAAATGCAGCGCCGAGATCGGCAATCCCGCCAGCGTCGCCGCGGCGCTGGCCAGCACCAGCTGCACCACCGCCCGGGTGGCCCGACGCCCCAGGCGCCGCGCGCGCGTGGGCGCCGGCGGCTCCAGCGGCCAGCGCCGCTCCAGCAGCCGGCGGATGCGCCGCGCCGTGCACGCCAGCGCGATGACCGCGGCGAACGACAGCTGCAGCGACGGATCCGCCAGCGCCCCGGGCGCCGCCACTGCCCACCCCGCAAGCGCGGCCGCGATCACCGTCGGCACATGTGCGCCCCGCCCCAGCGCGACCGCCGTCAGCGCCAGCAACGCCATCGCCAGCGCGCGCATGGTCGCCGGCGCCGCCCCGGTCGCCAGCGCATACAGCACCAGCAGCGGCGCCGTCGCCAGCGCGGCCAGCCGCGGCGCCGGCACCCGCGCCGCCAGCCGGGTGCGCGCCGCCAGCGCCGTGGTCAGCCCCAGCAACACGAACGCCACCGCCGCCAGGTGCAGCCCCGACACGCTCAGCACATGCGTGACCCCGGCGCGCCTGAAGGCCGCCTCGACCTGGTCGGGCAGCGTGGCGCGCTCGCCGATGACCAGCGCCGCCAGCAGCGCATGCGCGCCGTCGGCGTCACCGGCACCGTCACCGCCACCGAGCAGCTGCGCCGCCAGCGCCGCCCGCACCCGCCCCGCCAGCCGCGTCGCCCCGCGCGCCCGCGCCGCCGGCCCCGTGCGCACCAGCCCCGCCAGCGAAGGCAACCACGCACTCGCCGCCACCCCGCGCGCGCGCAAGATCGCCGCCACCGGATCGGGCACCCCTGGATTGCTGAACCTCTGCAGCGGCCGCAGCGTCGCCCTGAGGCGCAGCCGATCGCCCGGCAGCAGTCGCTCGTCCGCCTGCACGGCCGCCACCCGCAGCACCACCCGCCCGCGCGCCGGCGCCAGCGTGGCCACATCCTCACCCGCGCGCGCCAGCGCCACCTCCAGCCGGAGCCCCGCCGCCTCGCGCGCCGCCGGCTCCAGCACCTCGACCTCCAGCAGCAGCGGCCGATGCAGCTCCGCTCCCGCCAGCCCAGGTGGCCGCGCCCGCGCCCCCAGCGCCCCACCTGCCGCCGCCAGCGCCGCCAGCCAGGCCGCCGTCAGCCCCAGCCGCCCCCAGCCTCCGCGCGCCCGCCGCGCCAGCACCACCAGCCCCAGCGCGGCCGCGCCCGCCGCCACACAGATTCCTCGCCCCGGCAGCGCCCCTGCGACCCCCAGCATCACGCCCAGCGTCAGCGCCGCCGCCATCACCGGTAGCCGCGCAGATCCAGGCAACGCCCCCACTTCGGTCATGCCCCATCGTCGTCAGCGCCACGTCCGGGTTGCGTGCCCCGGCCGCAAAATCAGCGCGGCGCCGTTGACTCGCCCGGTCAGCCGGATAAACTGAGGCGGTTCAAAGCCTTGCACGCACACGAAGTGGGGGACCACGCATGTTCGGACGCCTGTTCGCCCGGGGCCTCGGCCTCGGCATCGCGGCTCTTCTGGCCAGCACCGCCAGCGCGGGCTCCCTGAAGGGCACGGTGGTCGCCGCCAAGGACACCTCCGAGCCGATGGCCGAATACTTCCAGGGCTTCTGGCCGCGCCAGGCGCTCAGCGTGCGCGCGACGCCCTACGATCCACGCAGCCAGATCGCCATCGTCCTCGAGGGCGACGCCGACGTGCCAGCCTCCAAGGCCGCCATGGAGGTCACCGGTGAACGGCTGTGGCCGCCGGTCGTCCCGGTGGTCGCGGGCGGCGACTTCGAGCTCAAGAACAGCGCGCGCAAGCAGCTCAACTTCACCACCGTCGGCTCCGACGTGATGAAGAACGTCCTCATCCCCAAGGGTGGCACGCTGAGCGCGAAGTTCCCCAACGTCGGCGTCTTCCCCATCACCGTCGCCGGCAAGCCGCACATGCGCGCCATCGTCGTGGTGGTCGCCGCCAAGCTGTACACGCGGCTCGACGGCGGCGCCTTCAAGTTCGACAACCTGCCCGACGGCAAGTACACGCTGAAGCTGTTCTATCGCGACGGCTGGCTGGCGCGCCCCCCGGTGGCCATCGAGGTCAAGGGCAACACCGAGGCCCCGCCCATCACGCTGGATCGCGAGCTCGAGACCGCGGAGGGCGCTGCTCCGGCGCCGGCTCCCGCGGCCGCACCTGCACCCGCACCCGCTGCCCCGCCCGCGGACAAGTAGACCAACCATGTATCTGTCCAAGATCTGGCTGTTCCTGCTCGGTGTCGCGGCCGCCGCGGCGCTGGCCATCGCCATCATCGTGCCGCGCCCAGCCGCGCGCGCCATCGCCGAGGTCGAGCGTGAACGGCTGGAGCGCGCGCAGATCACGGCGCGCTCGCTGCTGGCCACCACGTCTCGGCAGTGGATCGACAAGGCGCTGGAGGCGTCCAACGACGGCAAGCTGCGCGACATCCTCGAGGGCGTGTCGAACCCCGCCAAGCTCGACGAGCTGCACGCCCAGCTGACCGACAAGCTGGCGCGCTTCGCCACCGGCCTCAAGGGTGTCGACCTGCAGATCGCGGTCGACGCCAGCGGGCGCGTCATCGGTCGCGCCGGCCTCGAGGGCGCCGACTGGAAGGACTCCATCGCGGGCCTGCCGCTGGTCGACGATGCGCTGCGCGGCTGGTCGCGCGACGACGTCTGGGCCATCGACGGCAAGCTCTACGTGGTCGGCGCGGCGCCCATCCAGTCCGATCGCAGTAACGGCAAGATCATCGGCGCCTACCTGGTCGGTGGCGCGGTCACGCTGGACTTCGCCAACCGCCTCAAGGCCAACCTGGGCGCCGAGATCGCCTTCTTCGCCAACAACACCTACTCGGCCGCCTCGGTCGATCGCCCGCTGGTCGACGATCTCACCAAGGAGTTCACCAAGCAGAAGGACAGCATGGCGGCGGCCGGCCACTCGACGCCGGTGTCGCTGTCGCGTGGGGGCACCGACTACCTGGCCATCCTGGCCCCGCTGCCCGGCCTGGCCGGCGCGTCGGACAGCTACTACGCCGTGCTGATGCCGCGCCCCAAGGCGCGCGGCCTGATGGCGACGCTGAAGGTCATCGACGGCACCGACAAGAAGCAGATCCCATGGATCATGCTGATCGGTCTGGTCATCCTGGTCATCGGCGGGGGCATCGCGCTGCAGGTGATGGAGCACGACCTGCCGATTCGCCGCCTGCAGGACGCCGTGGGCCGCCTGGCCAAGGGCGAGATCAGCAAGCTCGACGACACCGCGCACAAGGGCAAGTACGGGTCGATCGCACGCTCGGTCAACATGGCGCTCGAGCGCACCGAGCGCGACGCCGCCAAGGGCGCCCCGAAGAAGAGCCTGGGCGACGTCCTCGGCCCACCGCCCGCGGCGCCGTCGATGTCCAGCATCCCGGGCATCCCGGCCATCCCACCCGCGCCGCCGCCGCGTGGCAGCGGCATCCCGGGCATCCCGCCGGCGCCTGCCGCCGCGGCCCCCGCCTTCAAGCTGGAGCTGCCGGGCGCGCCCAAGGCCGCCAGCGCGGCCCCGCCGGCCGCGCCGCCGTCGTTCGCGCCGCCCGCGTTCGCGCCCCAGGCCCCCAGCCTGCCGCTCCCGCCGCCCGCGCGCCCCGCCGCACCGGCGCAGCCCTCGGAGCCCTTCACCCCGCTGGATCTGCCCTCGGTCGGCGATCTGGTGGTGCCGGTGGCGACCTTCGCCGCGCGTGACGAGTCGGGCCCGACCAAGATCGACGCCGGTGGTGGCGGCGCCGAGGAGGCCTACCACCGCCAGGTCTTCGAGGAGTTCCTCGGTCTCAAGAAGAAGTGCGGCGAGCCCACCGAGGGGCTGACCTTCGACAAGTTCGCCGTCAAGCTGCGCGCCAACCGCGATCAGCTGGTCGAGAAGTACGCCGCCAAGTCGGTCAAGTTCCAGGTCTACGTCAAGGACGGCAAGGCCGCCCTCAAGGCCACCCCGGTCAAATAGCCCCCCTCGAAGCGAAGCTTCGAGGAGGCTACTTGTTCCAGCTCCGTTCCGTTCCGGCTACGCAGCGACCCCCGGCAAGGTGACCTTGAACGTCGCCCCCTTGCCGGGCTCGCCCTCCGCGCTGATTTTGCCGCCGTGGTCGGTCACGATGCGCTGCACGATGGCCAATCCCAGGCCGGTGCCGCTGTGCTTGGTCGTGAAATACGGCGCAAACAGCTTGCCCTGCACCGCGGGGTCGAAGCCGACGCCGTTGTCGGTGATCTCCAGCAGCGCGCCGCCGCCAGCCTCGCGGGTGCGGATGCTGATCTTGCCGTCGTCGCGCCCGGCCACCGCGTCGCGCGCATTCTCGAGCAGGTTCAGCACCACCTGCGTCAGCTGATCACGATCGGCGCGCACCGTGGGCACCGGCCCCAGCTCCTGCGTCAGCGGCACGGTGCCGCCCTTGTACAGCGCCAGCGCGGCGCTGACGACCTCGCCGAGGTCGCACGGCGCCAGCTCGGGCTTGGGCATGCGCGCGAACTGCGAGAACTCGGTCACGATGCGCTTGAGGCGGGTGCACTCCTCGAGCACCGTGCGCGTCGACTCCTCGACGATCTCGTCGAGCTTGGGGTGCTTGGCTCGATAGGTGCGCTGCAGGGTCTCCATCGACATCTGGATCGGCGTCAGCGGGTTCTTGATCTCGTGCGCGATGCGCCGCGCGATCTCCTGCCACGCCGCGATGCGCTCGGCGTGCACCAGCCGATCGCTGGCCTCGCCGAGGTCGGAGGTCATCTTGTTGAAGGCCACCGCCAGCTCGGCGATCTCGTCGGCGCCGACCACCGGGACGCGGTGCGTGAGATCCCCGCTGGCGACCGCCTGTGCGCCGTGGGTCAGCGTGCCCAGGCCGCGCGTGATGCGCCGCGCCACCAGCATGCCGAGCAGGATCGACAGCAGGAGACCCGCGCCGGCCAGCCCGATGGCGCCGAAGGTCAGCGCGCGCAGGGTG
>Ga0154020_10003413_pt1 | contig 19123 bp, 11 predicted proteins | sample Klosneuvirus_201_FD_109709 | JGI IMG/M metagenome (GOLD analysis project Ga0154020, IMG submission 109709) | Active sludge microbial communities from wastewater, Klosterneuburg, Austria - Klosneuvirus_20160825_MG | ecosystem: Engineered > WWTP > Aerobic digester > Activated sludge | place... | reverse complement strand
TTCCTGCCAGGGCTAAAAAAGCTATGGACATCAAGTGAAAAAAAAATGATGTATTCAACGCTTTCTTCTTTCCGAAAATAGATGGCATTGAATATAGTTCTACGGATTTATCAAATTCTTCATCCTGTAAAGCATAAATAATATCGAATCCTGTTACCCATGTCAGGACTGTCATGGAAAATAAAATTGGTATCCAGTCAAATTCACCGGTGACAGCAAGGTATGCTCCAATAGGAGCAAGTGATAATCCTATTCCTAAAACCAGATGGCAAAGCCAGGTAAATCTCTTTGTGAATGAATATCCCAGAACGACAATTAAAGCAATGGGGGAGAGGGCGAAACAAATGCTGTTTATGAACCAGGTTGTTCCAATAAAAGCTACAGAACTTAGTATCACTAACATGGCCGCTGCCGAAGACGAAATGACTCCGCTTGGAATTTCTCTGACCTTTGTGCGGTCATTTTTCATATCGTAATGTCTGTCGGCCCAGCGATTAAATGCCATGGCTGCAGTTCTGGCGAAGACCATGCATAGTAATACAAGGATGAATAAAAAACCGTCAAATTTTTGTTCCGGTTGAGAGACACCCAGCATAAATCCAATTACTGCGAAAGGCATCGCAAAAATTGTATGACTGAATTTAACGAGTGATAAATAATCCTTTATTTGAGTTGCCACAGAAAATGTTTTAACCTGACAAATGTATCGTAATTCCTGAGATAAAAAAAAGACGGAACATTGTCCGTCTTCTTCAATTCAAACAAATTTATCTTTAATAAACGATCATCCGGCTTGTTTTGCTTCGCTGTCCGTCGATGATAAGTGAATAAGTATAAATTCCGGCAGACAATCCATTGGCATCGAGGAGAACATGATTTGATCTGTTTGCCAGAATGAACTCACGAATGGATCTTCCAAAAGCATCATATATCTGGATGGAGGCAGAGTGATATTTCACAAGAGAGCTAAAATCGTATTCGATTATCGTTTGACCCTGGAATGGATTCGGGAAATTTGCCAATTCGAATCCGTTTGAGTTCTCGATATCATCCAATCCAACTGTGCAGCCCTTCACGACACTGTAAGCATTGACTTTCCCGTAGCCCCATTTGTTGTCAGGTAAATTATTTCCGGTGAATGCATCGTGATCAGCACAATTAATAATTGCTGACTTTACTTCCTGGTAGGTTGCATTAGGATTTTTTTGCAGATAAAGAGCTGCAATTCCTGCTACAGTAGGAGAGGACATGGATGTTCCGCTGCTTCGCTTATGTTTTTTACCTGCTGCCACTTTTTCTGGTTCTGTCGCAGCGAGAATATTTAGTTCATCCTGTCTTGCACACGAAAGAACCCATTCTCCCGTAGCTGTGATATCAGGTTTAATTCTTCCATCACGCGTAGGTCCTCGGCTTGAAAAGCCTGAAAGTTCTCCTACGTGTAAGGATGTATCCCTGGTGATGGAAAAATTAGCATTCGTATAAAAATTTCTGTTTATATAGCTTCCGACTGTTATAACCTTGTCGCTGCAGGTAAATGAGCTTACGATGGTTTGATCATTGTCGGGCTTTTTATATTTTTTTATGAAAGGGTAGGAGATGGAATCAGGCAGATTGTCAAATACCATATCTAAACTCCAGTTGTCCATGTGTCCGCTGCCTTTCGTCATTAGCCTCCAGAAGTACCGGCTGGTATCTGTCGGGCTTATGTTTAGGATTGAATCGGGTGTAATAAAGTATTCCATCGAAAAACTTCCGTTCCATGACTGAGCCAAACTTTGCACAATGCCTAATCTTTGTGAGCCTTTATAAACAGTATCAGTTTTCATTACACCGAGATTGCTTAGCAGGGAAGAGAATGGCAGGCCTCCGAGGAATTCTCGTGAAGGGCTCACCCTGTCAATTCCAATACTAAACTGAGAATTCTGAAAGCTACCTGAATCGCCCCATAACTGCATGTATATACCCTGACTGCTGTATTGAAACCAGGTAAATGAAGTGTCAGGTCCTAAATCATAGCCGAGGTGGAGCGGTGCGGTTCCGGCATTACCGGCTGAACAAACGATTACCCGTCCCGGTTTAGCGGATAGCAGATTGTCGATTGCAAGTGCTTGTATATCCTTTCCATCATGTGAACCATAATAAGTTCCAAGACTGATATTGATGACGGCAGGCATATTCAGATCATCAGCACGGTCAAAAATATATTTGACAGCATCAACCAGTGAGGAAAGAAACTCATTGTCCGGGCTGTTAAGATTCATTTTTACGATAATCATATTCGCTTTAGGTGCAACACCTGTGTAGTTATTCAATGCTATTCCACCTCCACATGCAATTCCTGCGACGTGTGATCCATGACTGTATTGACTATCAAAATGCTGTGAGGAAGTATCAATTTGATTGCCTATATATTCTTTACCATAACCATAGGGCTGAGCTTGTGTGGCGGGATCAAAATTAATCAGCGACTGATCCCAAAGGTATTTTATACGCGTCCGACCGAACTCATCACGAAAATCAGGATGCGTATAATCAATTCCTTCATCAATGATTCCGACAACTACACCGCTGCCATCATACGCCTGCGGAAGATTGAATCCATAATGAACTTCTTGCACGTGATTTTTTATCACCAACTGATCATTCATCGGTTGCAATCGAAGATCATTACTTTCGATTCGAACAATGGAGCCAACATTTGCCAATTGTTGTATTTTACTAATCGAAATTCGGATCGCTGCAATATCTCCAGCGGCATATTTAAAAAAACCGCCCAATGATTCTGTCTCCCTGCGAATGTCTTCGATATTTCCTTTCACAAAAAGTGCGATTTCGTAATCAGCATGCCTTGCGTTTGCAAGCTTTTTCTGTAAATCAAAATTCAGTTTGGCGGAATTTTGAGCGGAGCTGTTCATAATAAAACAGAGAAGAAAAAGAAGGCTCAATTTTAAGATTTTCATGGTCGATTTTGTTCGGGGATCAATAATCCTTAGTAATACTGAAATTTGGACTTTTTGTTGCGAGTGAGAAGATTAAAAGGATATTAGTTTTCAATCAATTCGATGCTGATTTATTGAACATTTTTGCGAAATTTGCCTTCAACAAAAGCTTGTAGTTGCTGGATGCATGCTAGCCTAAGGATATTTGTTAATTATTTGAAAATCAAGTATTTGAACTAATATCCTGAACTGGCTCCTTCAAAATTTAAAAACATCAAATAAAGAATTCATGTCAGACGATAAGAAAGTTATATTTTCAATGGTGGGAGTCAGCAAGACTTTCTCGCCGGGAAAGCAGGTTTTAAAAAACATCTATTTATCCTTCTACTACGGAGCTAAAATCGGAATCCTTGGATTGAACGGAGCCGGAAAGTCCACCTTGATGAAAATCATTGCCGGCTTGGAAAAATCGTTTCAGGGTGAAGTGGTGTTTTCTCCCGGCTATGCTGTAGGTTACCTTTCACAGGAGCCGGATTTGGATCCGGGCAAGACCGCTCGTGAAATTGTCATGGAAGGTGCGCAAAAGGTTGTTGATCTTCTGAAAGAATTTGAAGAGATCAACAATAAATTCGCAGAGCCGATGAGCGATGATGAAATGACGAAACTCATCGATCGTCAGGGAAAAGTTCAGGATGCAATTGATGCTTGTGAAGGATGGGAAATCGACAATAAGATTGAAATTGCCATGGATGCCTTGCGTTGTCCTGATCCGGAAGCTTCGGTTGCTAATCTTTCCGGAGGAGAGAAACGCAGAATTGCTTTATGCCGTCTTCTGTTGCAAGAGCCGGAAATTCTGTTGCTTGATGAGCCTACGAATCACCTTGATGCTGAGTCTGTACTTTGGCTCGAACAACATTTAAAGCAATACAAAGGAACTGTTATTGCAGTCACTCACGATCGATATTTCCTCGATAATGTTGCCGGATGGATTCTGGAGCTTGACCGTGGAGAAGGTATTCCTTGGAAAGGAAATTATTCTTCCTGGTTGGAACAGAAATCAAATCGTCTTGCTCAGGAAGAGAAAACAGAAAGTAAGAGACAAAAAACATTACAACGCGAGCTGGAATGGGTGAGGATGTCGCCAAAAGGACGTCATGCTAAATCAAAAGCAAGGTTAACCGCCTATGATAAAATGGTGAGTGAGGATGGGCGCGAGCGCGAGGAGAAATTAGAGCTCTTCATTCCACCGGGACCACGGTTGGGTTCAGTCGTTATTGATTTTGACGGAGTGACGAAGTCATATGGAGATAAATTACTATTTGAAAACCTTACTTTCTCATTGCCTCCTGCAGGAATTGTTGGTGTGATCGGACCAAACGGTGCAGGTAAAACTACCTTGTTCAAAATGATCATGGGTCAGGAAACAGCTGATTCTGGAACCATCAAAATTGGAGAGACTGTTAAGACTGCTTATGTTGATCAGTCACATGATGATTTGACTCCGGGAAAATCTGTGTATGAAATTATTTCCGGTGGTACTGATACCATGATGGTTGTCGGACGCCAGCTGAATTCCAGAGCTTATGTTTCCCGATTTAATTTTAACGGAACAGATCAGAGCAAAAAACTCGAAGTGCTTTCCGGTGGAGAAAGAAATCGTGTTCACCTTGCTATCGCTCTTCGTGAAGGATCGAATGTTTTACTCCTTGACGAGCCGACGAACGATATCGATATAAATACTTTGCGTGCTCTTGAAGAAGGCATTGAAAATTTCGCGGGCTGCGCCGTAATCATTTCTCACGACCGTTGGTTCCTTGACCGCGTAGCGACTCACATTCTCGCTTTCGAGGGAGATTCTCAGGTTTATTTCTTTGACGGTAACTTCTCTGAGTATGAAGAAAACAAGAAGCAGAGATTGGGAGATACACAACCACATCGTATTCGTTATAAGAATCTGGTGAGGTAATAAGAATCAGATATTTTCTATTTATTATCTCAATTTGAAAGCTATTGTTCATTTTTCCTTACAGCGCATTAAATAATTAATGAAACCAGGCATTCCCAAAGGCACAAGAGATTTTTCACCGGCGGAAATGATCCGGCGGAATTACGTATTTGATGTTATCAAAAATGTGTTCCGAAAATTCGGCTTTGAAGAAATTGAAACTCCTGCTATGGAGAATCTTGCTTCTTTGGAAGGGAAGTATGGCGAGGAAGGTGATAAACTTTTATTTCGTATCCTGAATTCCGGTCCGGTTATCGATGAGATTCGTTCCAAAAAGGAATCGATTCGGCAAGCCGATATTACTGAAAAAGGCTTGCGTTATGATCTGACTGTTCCCTTTGCCCGTTATGTGGTGATGCATCAGAATGAAATTACTTTTCCTTTTCGTCGTTATCAGATTCAACCTGTATGGCGGGCTGATCGTCCCCAGAAAGGAAGATATCGTGAATTTTACCAATGCGATGCTGATGTAATCGGAAGTACTTCACTATTTAATGAAGTTGAATTGATCCGCGTGATTGATGAGGTTTTCAGAACATTAGTCGTAGGAATTTCCATTAAACTAAATAACCGTAAAATACTTGCCGGTATCGCTGAAGTCATTGAAGCCCCCGATCAGCTGATCGATATAACGGTAGCATTGGATAAGCTCGATAAGATCGGACAGGATAAAGTAAATGAAGAATTGATCAATAAAGGGATTAGTCAAAAAGCACTTGACAAGATACAACCGCTACTTCTTCTGAAAGGAAGCAATGGAGAAAAACTGGAGGCATTGAAAAAATTTCTGAAGGGTTCTGAGATTGGAATGAAAGGAATTGAAGAGTTGGAACTGATTTTTAGCATCCTGAAAAAAATTGATCCGGATTTTAAAATGCCGGAACTTGATATATCCCTTGCTCGCGGATTAAATTATTACACCGGAGCCATCATCGAAGTAAAAACGCAGGATAAACGTTCGGAATTCAGCAGCAGCATTTGTGGCGGAGGTCGTTATGATGATCTCACCGGGATATTTGGTTTACCAAATGTTTCAGGTGTAGGAATTTCTTTCGGTGCCGACCGGATTTGTGATGTGTTGGCTGAAGTAAACGGCTACCCTGATTTTAGCGGAGTGAGTACAAGGATTCTCTTTGTTAATTTCGGTATGGATGAAGCCATACATTGCCTGAAGATCGTCAATCAACTGAGAGATGATGGAGTAGGAGCTGAACTCTATCCTGATTCCGCCAAAATGAAGAAGCAAATGGCCTATGCCGACGCAAAGAAAATTCCTTATGTCGCGCTCATAGGTTCTGAAGAGATGAAGAAGGGTGAGATAGCAATTAAAAATATGACAACAGGTGAACAATCAATTGTGAGCTTGAATGAATTATTACATATTCTGAAGTAAAAGATATTCTTTACACATGAGCCAATATAAAATTTCCTCTGCCGGTCTTGATTTTGAAACTATTGAAAGTATCCTGCAGGAAGATCAAAAAATCGTTTTGTCAGATGAAGCGAAGAAAGCTATTCAGGAAGGAAGAAATTATCTTGATCAAAAATTAAAGAAGCATAAGGAACCAATTTATGGTATTAATACCGGCTTTGGGTCTTTGTATAATAAATCTGTTCCTGATTCTGATCTTTCGCAATTGCAGAAAAATCTTGTCATGTCACACGCATGTGGGGCAGGAGAAGAAGTGCCTTTGGAGATTGTAAAAATCATGTTGCTACTGAAGGTTCAGGGCTTGTCCTATGGAAATTCAGGAGTTCAGTTACAAACTGTAAATCGCCTTATTGATATGTTCAATGAGAATGTGATTCCGGTGGTTTATCAGCAAGGTTCATTGGGAGCATCCGGTGACTTGGCTCCCCTGGCTCATTTGTGTTTACCATTGATTGGAGAGGGTGAGGTTTTTTATCAGAATAAAATTCAACCTGCAAAAGCTGTGTTGAAGAAATTAAACTGGAAGCCAATCGAACTTCAATCAAAAGAAGGTTTGGCATTGTTGAACGGGACGCAATTCATGTCTGCTTATGGAGTTCATGCATTAAACCGCAGCTATCAGCTCGCTTCACTTGCTGATTTTATCGGAGCGATTTCATTGGAAGCTTTTGACGGTCGGCCTGAACCATTCGACAGTCTGGTTCATAAAATAAGACCCCATCAGGGACAGGTAGATGTGGCAGAAAATATTCGCAATATTCTTAAAGGAAGCGAACTCATCAAAAGAAAGAAGGCTCATGTGCAGGATCCTTATTCTTTCCGTTGTATTCCTCAAGTTCATGGAGCCTCACGTGATGCGATTAATTATGCAGCCAATGTTTTTCTTACAGAAATAAATTCGGTTACTGATAACCCTACATTATTTCCGAAAGAAGATAAAATTATTTCAGCCGGGAATTTTCACGGACAGCCTCTTGCTTTAGCCATGGACTTTCTTGCAATCGCTCTTTCAGAATTGGGAAATATTTCAGAGCGCAGAACTTATCAGCTCATTTCCGGAAGCAGGGAGCTCCCGCCATTTTTAGTTTCTGATCCCGGACTCAATTCCGGTTTCATGATTCCTCAATACACTGCTGCTTCCATTGTGAGTCAAAACAAACAACTGTGTAGTCCGGCATCGGTCGATTCGATTGTTTCTTCGAATGGTCAGGAAGATCATGTAAGCATGGGAGCAAATGCGGCCACAAAATTGTACCGTGTCGTTGAAAATATTTACACCATTCTCGCCATTGAACTATTAACTGCAGCACAAGGACTGGAATTCAGACGGCCTTCAAAAAGTTCGGTTATGGTGGAGGAGTTCATTGCAGCATTCCGGAAAGAAGTGCCATTTATGAAAAAGGACAAGGTATTATACACGGAAATTCAAAATTCAAGAGAATTCCTGCTTTCTTTTTAATAAAATCAATCGTTTTATTGTATCTAAGAGGCCATTTTTGCGTTAAATGCCAAGATATACCTATGTCATTCGTTCAGTTCTACGGTATTTTCTCTTAAATTTAAATGATAGTAGTTAACCTTAATTCTGCTGCCACCTTCGTGGTTCTTTTCGGATGAGAAGACTTGTAATTTTATTTCAATTTCTTTTTGCCGTCCAGATGCAAGCTCAATATGCACGGATTGAGTCAAAAAATTTATTTTCTTTTTCAAAGCCCGAGAAGAAGTTAAGTTCTGAATTATTAGAACTTGCTAAAGAGTCCCAAAGCCATCCCGATTTTGGGATAATGCCTTATCAGGTTCCACCTGAGCAGAATTGTTTGGAATTGCTTTCGAAGCGGGACGCATACAGCAGGTATTTTGTGAAGTGTGGTAGTGGAGGAAAACATTTTTTCAGGCAACAGGCTTATTCACCTATCAACTATCAGGATAAAAATGGAAACTGGCGTGAGATTAATTACAGACTTTCTTCTGATCCCAATAAGCAACAGATTTTCTCTGCATCAAATCAGCCAACGCCCATCAAGCTAAACTTAGAGGAAAGGATTGCAAGTATTGAACTCAATGGAAAAGAATTAAGCTTCAACAAAAATTTAAAACTTGTCCATCTTGACGCAAGTGGAAACGAAAGGAGTCTTGGCACGGCCGATTGGTCTCATTACACAGCAGGAGATGATGGCTTGAAAATTATAGATTTTTATCCGGGTATTGATGTCGTCTTCACTTTTTCGACCGGTACCATGGAGACAAGTTTTATTTTAAAAAGTGCAGTGAACTTTAAGGAAGGATATCTGGTGATGAAGCAGGATTTTGAATTTCCTGAGTCAATGCATTTTCTTTCAATACCTCAATACGAAAGAGGGGAGCATATTGATTTGAATGTTGGCGGAGCTGATAATGTTCCGTATTTCACCATAGAAAAGTGCTATGCCTACGATAATAGTCCCGCACCGCAGCGCAGAGAGCTGAATGTAAAAGTAACAGATGAGAAAACTTTGAATGTGTATACTTCAGTTGCATGGTTAATGGATCCATCAACAGTTTATCCTGTGGTGATTGATCCTGTGGTGACCACGCAAAACTCAATTGCTGCCGGAGCAATTACCGGTACAAAATTTTCTCCGCTCTGCTGGACAAACAGTTGTGATTATTTTCTCACCGTACCAACACCTGCTAACACGACCATTTCTAATATTTATACTTCATTTGAGTACTTTGCTACAGGAGCTTGTTTCGCACAGGATGGAGGATTTAGTGTAGATTTTGCTTCCTGCAAATTTCCTACCGCTGCACCCGGAGTTATAACTTGTGCTTTTGCCGTATCAAATTTTAATTGTGGGGTACTTAATGCAACGACACTTCCCGATTTCGGTACATGCTTGCCTACACCCCAATGTGCGCCGCAGAATCTTGATTTCACTTTACACTTTTATAGGTGTAATAATGATCCGGCTGTTGTGTGTGGGAACTCCTGCATTCGGGCTTCTCAACCCTGGATGATGACTATTGAAGGGCGAACGATGGAAATGGTTTATAATAGCCCCAATCAGATTGTTTGTTCGGGTGATTCTGTGAATGTGATTACTGTCACCCAATTCGGAGTTCCTCCATATCAAAACGTTTGGTCACCTGTTGCAGCAAACAATGATACCATCAGAGTAAACCCTGCCACAACAACAAATTATACAGTGACTGTTACGGATGCTTGTGGGACCGTAGCAACCGGTTCCAGTACTGTGCAGGTAACGCCGTATAACAATCCGGGATTTACGATAAGTCCGAATCCGGCTTGTATAGGACAAGCGATTACCCTGCTGGGTTTAGGTGCAGGACCTATATCCTCTTATGATTGGACAATACCCGGCAGCAATGCACCCGGAGGTGTGATCACAAATTCAAAATCTCCGATTATTCAATATGGAATTCCTGCTGTCTATCAAATTACTTTACGATACACTTCGAATTCCTGTGTCTTTGATTCGACCTTGAATATTGTCATCGACGGCGTTTCTGCAACGGATGTTAGTCTGAGTTCATTTCCGGCTGGAGCCGTTTGTCCGGGCGACAGTCTTCGCTTTCTTGCATCGCCTATTAATGGTGGCAGTGCGCCTGTGTACGACTGGTACATTGATGGAATTCTTGTTCAGTCAGGTGCTTCAGATTCACTGAAGAGTAATGCCTTCATTAATGGATCATTGGTACAAGTAGTTTTGACATCGAATTCCCCTTGTTCAAATCCGCAAGTTGATACGGCTGCTTTGTTTGTTGTATTCAGTAATGCCGTGAGCCCGGGTGTGACTATAAATCCGGATACGAGTGTTTGTCCGGGTTCAGCTGTAACTTTTAATGCCAGTCCGCTTAATGGGGGTGCAACTCCGACATACCAATGGTATATAAATGGATTGCCTGTTGCGGGAGCCACTGCAAGTTCATTTAATTCTGTGATTAATGCGAATGACAGTTTAGTCAGTGTCGAAATGATTTCGTCTCTGAGTTGCGTAGTTACATCCAATGCATCTGATTCGACAAAGATTTTATTTGACGCGGAAATTACGCCGACTGTTTCATTATCAGCTTTACCTGCTGGTGCAATATGCGCGGGTGATACCATATCATACATAGCACAAAGCACCGGAGGAGGAGTCTCCCCAACTTATCAGTGGTATATAAATGGTGTGGCGAGCGGGGCGCCAACTGTTGATTCAGGATTTGTGGTACTTAATCCTGCAAATGGGGACTCAGTTAGCGTGAGATTAAATTCGTCTCATACATGTTTGTTAAGTAATAATGCTCAAAGCTGGTCAGTAATTTCGGTTACTGCTGCGGCATCTCCTGCAGTTAACCTAAGTGCCACGCCCTCTCTTAATACTTGTGCAGGTGATACGGTCAATTTTACTGCTTCAGTTACAGCAGCTGGATCAGCACCGGTTTATCATTGGTATTTAAATGGTGCATTGCAATCAGTAAGTGATTCTGTTTTTACGATTCATACTCTTAGTGATCAGGATATTGTTTGGGTTGAAGTTATTTCATCCTTAACCTGTGCAATAGTTCCATCAGATACTGACTCTGTTGTGGTGAATGTTTCTCCTGTAGCTAATCCATCCGTGAGTATAATCAATACCGGAAACGGAACCTGCGTTGGTGATACAGTGCACTGGCTTGCAGCTGCTACAAACGGCGGTACAGCCCCTTCTTTTCAGTGGACTGTGAACGGAGTATTGCAGGGAATGAATGACTCTGCATTTTCCTATATGCCTCAGGACGGTGATCAGATTGTGGTTTCTCTTACATCGAACAGTAGCTGTGCCTTACTTCCGACGGCACAGTCAAATACGTTTACGGTATCCTTGAAGCCTTATGTTACTCCATCTGTGAGTATTCATGCAAGTCCTTCTGATACTATTTGTCCGGGCCAGAATGTTACAATAACATCTCAAACACAAAATGGTGGAACGGCACCTGTTTATATATGGCGTGTAAATGGAATTATAAGCGGGACAAATTCAGCAACTCTGCAATCGATGAGTTACATGAATAGTGATCAGATTCAATTGAGTCTTTCTTCAAACGCTGAATGCGTCACCCGGCCTGACACAATTTCTAACATTATACGAATTATCACCTATCAACCAATCAACGTTCAGGTTAACGGAACAGGTAATAATTGTCCGGGAACTCCGGTAATTTTATTTGCCTCGGTCAGTGGAGGAGATGGCGGTCCTTACAATTATTTCTGGGACCATTCTGCAGAACTGTCTGACACGGTTTTGGTACAGCCCAAAGTAACTACTGATTATGCCGTGCATGTTCAGGATAATTGCGCCAGTACCCTTGCAACCGGAACTATTCGCATTCCGGTTTTAAGTGGGCCAGTATCGGCATTGACTTATTCTCCTGATGAAATTTCAAGTTTAAATAATACCGTTGCATTTCAGAATTTGTCGCAGAACGCCGTTTCCTGGTTATGGGATTTTGGAGACAGCACTTTTAGCGTCGAGCCGGATCCTCAGCATGTGTATGATTCGGTTGGAACTTATCAGCTAATGTTAATCACGCAATCAGCAAATGGTTGCACGGATACCTTGCGATATAATATTGTAGTTAGAGAAGATATTTCGATCTTTTTTCCAAGTGCATTTACTCCAAACGGTGATTTTCAAAATGAGACATGGCAGCCGATGGGAGTAAGTCTCATCGACTATAGTTACACAATCTGGGATCGCTGGGGACAATCGATTTTTGAAGGTGATGAAAACATTGCTTGGGATGGCCACATCAAAGACGGGCACACACCTGCACAAAACGGTGTTTATCTTTACCGGGTAGATTTAAAGGATGAAAAGTTTGGGGAGAAGGCGGTAGTGGGGAGATTGACTTTGATTCGATAAGATCCAGTTGTAAGCATTATTTGTGCATTTTTTTTTGAACAAATATTTTGTTAATTTTATGTTTTGGAGGTTTCATGGCAAAGAACTTCATCAGCAATAAAGACTTAACCGAGAGGATGTTTCGGAACAACTTTCTCGAGTCCTTGTCAAGGATACATTTCTCAGTGCCACTTTTTATTTATGTTCCTGTAATTCTCTATTTTATTTATCAAGGTCTTAGTGTTCATGCAATCAGTTTACTGAACTTTTTCTCATACACAGCTTTGGGAATTTGTGTTTGGACCTTTACTGAATATGTTCTTCATCGATTTGTTTTTCATTGGATGCCTCCGGGTAAATTCGGGGCAAGGATGCATTTTATATTTCATGGTGTACACCATGATTACCCCAGTGATAGCAAGAGGCTGGTGATGGTTCCAACGGTCAGCATTCCATTGGCTCTGCTTTTTTATTTACTCTTTCGTGTTTTGCTCGGCCCTGTAAATGTCGCTCCCTTTTTTGTTGGTTTTCTGACCGGCTATCTTTTTTATGATATGACTCATTATGCCATTCATCACTATAATTTCAAAAGTAAATTTTGGCTGAAATTAAAGCAGCATCACATGTTGCATCATTATCATGATATGCACAATGGCTTCGGGGTGAGTTCGGCTTTTTGGGATCTTATTTTTAGAACGACGTTTAAACGAAACAAAAGCTCTGAAAGGGAGCATGAGCAATCAGGGAGTGTCTCTTAAAAAAATTTATAAAGATTGGAAGTATAAATTGAGGCTTTTCCTGAATGATGATTCATCAGATAAGAACTGAATAGGATTGTTATTGCTACGAATGCACGAATATCGACCCTTTTAATTCTTGCTGACTAATTTTAAAATCACTCCTGTCCGCCTTGACTCTTCACATACGAATTTTAGCAGAATTTATTCGCACATTCGTGGCAATAATTAGCAGAATTAAATGCGAAGCATTATTGTGACTTTATAAAATTCTATTTATCCAAACCCTAATACTGCTTAATCAATTTCAAGTTTTGAAAAGTATTTTCTGCTCTAATCGTAAGCAGATATATTCCGTTTTGGAGTTTTACGGTTGAGCCGAAGTTAATTTCATTTCTTCCGGGGCTTAATGTCAACTTTTTTTCGAATACCAATCTGCCACTAATGTCATGGCAATAAATCTCAACAGATTCTTTATTCTGTCCGGATGAATAAATAATTAATTCATGGCTGAATGGGTTCGGAGAAATGCTGTACTTGTTGTTGACAGCAGGGATTGCAGTTATGCCAGTCGTAAAATCTTCTCTGCAAACAGTCATAGAAGTTCCTGCCAGATATCTTGCTTTTGCAGGGTTTGTTCCTGATCCCGGAGTATTTGGTATACCAATCGATGGCCAGGTTCCTGTGTTGCCCCAGAAGCTCGGGGAGCTTCTCAGATAATAAGATGAATCATTAAGTGGAGTAGTGCCGGCGGGTGTCAGCGTTCCTCTTATCATATTTCCGTATTCTATATGTCCGGTTCCGGCTATGATATAGTTTCCGGTAAATATTACTGTGCTCGTGACTTCGTTACCCACAAAATGTTGCTCATTACTTTCAACAGTTCCTGAAGTCATAAGAATTCCATAGAGTTCAGCCCTATTCCTGAAGAAGGTATTGTAAGGTCCGCTCGGTCCCCAGGTCTGATCAATTTGTATATTTTGAACGATGTTTCCTTCAAACAAATTTGCGAATGGATAGTGACCGTGCATGGAAATATCTGCACCGGCATCTGCAGGAATTTCAGAACGATTTGGTTCAATACTGTAGTTGTATGCATTCACATTTCCATTGGCACCGGCCTGAAACGAAAATGAATGTCGGAGGTGTTTCATGATATTGTTCTCAACACGACACTCTCCCGTGTGATTGAAGAGTGTGATCCCGTAACCATGAGTGGAGACACCATCATATTCATAAGCGTCATGAAAGTAATTTCCCGTAAGGGTAATTCTTGATGAAGCATCTATTTCAACGTGACTGCCTATGCTCTTAGAACTTTCAACTCCGCGAATCCAGCAATGTACAGCATAGTTGAAATAAATATTAAAGCATACCCCGGCATGAACACTATCATCACGACTTATGCTCAGACATTCAATACCAACTTCTCTGGCCGGATTGAGTATGCGGATTCTGGCATTTGTGCCCCAGCCGCTTCCACCATAATCGGCCCTTATCGGACTTTGTGTTTCTATTGCTCCTCCAACACCAGAAGGTGTTATCTGGATAATCTTGACAATTTGGCCCACTGAATTATCTGCCCATGAAACCGGTTGTGTATCCCAGGATCCATTGTCTTCCAATAATTCAAGATACATGCCTTCTTGATATGGTGAAGGGTCAAGCACGCTGATAATACTAGTTCCCCGAAATGCAGCAACGATGGTATCAAATCCGCTGACAGCAGTTCCGGTAATATTAATACAGTTTCCGACTGCTCCTTGCAAATCAAATTTCAAATGGCTTGAGTCTGATGATGCACCTCTCAATACAATACTATCAGGAAGATTTAATCCGGTTCCGATTTTATATGTACCTGGCGGAAAATAAACAACACCTTGTCCGCCATTTAAGGAGGAAATAGCGGCACTTACAGCAGTATAATCATCTGCAATGCCATCGCCAATTGCTCCGAAATTCATAACGTCAATAATATTTACGGGTTCCGGAATGCTATCTCCATAGCCGGTTTCATCCCAGTTGCTTATCCGGGTCGAGGGGATAATTTGTGCACAAAGTGTTGATAAGGATAAGTAAAAAACAAATAAAATGGCTGATGATTTCATGGAAGAAAAGGTACAAAATTATTTGAATTGCAATTACACTATTTATTGCATTATTTGAACAATTTGTAAAAATATTCCGGGCAATTTATTATAAATTTCGGAGTATGGTGCGATGTTAAAAAAAATAAATTAACTTACGCTAAGTGTAAATATTTTATTAACCCAAAAACCAAAACCATGAAAACAAAAAACCTACTCTTCGCAGCTGTGGTAGCTGTATTTATTTCATGTGGTTCTTTCTCTGCTTTTGCACAAGAGGAAGAAGCGCCACATATTTTTGTGATCCAAACCTGGACACGTAATACCGGACCTGACATTGACAGAGCACAAGCTGATTCTCTTGTCAGGTATTACCATGAGAATGTAGCTATGAAAAATCCGAAATTGCTTAGCTCAAGAACTATGTCGCACTTTTTCACCGCCGATAGTAGAGATTATGTGTTCATATTGGAGTATAAAAGTTTGACTGATATGGAGGCTGCTTTTGCTATAGACGATGCTACTGAAAAGAAACTCTGGCCGGACAAAAAAGCCCGGGAGCCATATGACAAGATGTGGAGTAAATTCTTCAATCACCACGCTGATGCAATTTTCAGTGAGATTAAAGGAACAAGAAAGTAACAAACTGAGTATTTTAAACAAAAAAACCACGGCAGAACGCTGTGGTTTTTTTGTTTAAAAACTCTCCTAGTCTATTTTGATTATCCGATGAATGCTATGGTTTTCGCCTGATTCTATATTAATAAAATAGTTACCCGATTTCAAGGTGCTTAAATCAAGAATTAGGCTGCTCGCGCCTGAATAATTTGTCAGGCTTATTTCTCTTCCGGCAATATCCAGCAAACGGATAGCAATCAGTTTCTGTTCCTCGTTAAACTGAATAGTTGTATTGGTTTTTACCCGGGTAGGGAATATCGATACAGTAGTGGAAAAATTCTTCTCGGAAATTCCCACGTTGGTTACATTGTAGCAAGCAGAGGTGTCAGTGCATCCATCTATAGTAATAATTACTGCGTAATCTCCGTTTGCCAGGGCTGTGAATACCTGGTTGCTGTCATTTGGAAGAATCTGATTTGTATTGCAGTCTAGCCATTGATAGGAGTCAGCTGTGTTTGTCGCATTCAATGTTTTGCCACTTTGAATCACTGCTACATCAGGTTCAGTTACCGTTAATGTCAGTTCTACCGTTGAATCACAATTCAAAGAACTTGTAAACAATTCTGTATACGTTCCGGAACTGGTAAGAGTCATCGTTCCAAAGACCAGGGAATTTCCCATGCAAATCATGGCAGTGGCAGTCTCATTATATATTTGCTTGATGCTTAAGGTAAGTTCTACCGTTGAATCACAATCTCCCAAAGTCTGGAAAGTCTCGGTATAGACACCTGCTGTATCCAGGTTTTGTGTGCCAAGAACAAAAATATCTCCTGCGCATATTGATTCTGTAATTTGATTAATTGCAAATGGCGTTCCCCCAAATTCATATGCTCCAATATCCGGAAAACCAATTCTGATTATTTCCCTTTGATCTGCTGAAGGGGCTCCCAGGCAGGTTCCCGCATCAATGGCCGGACTGTTGCTCATTAATGCATGAGTGCTGGTGTAACCTCCATTAATCCCTAAGATATCTAACATTGGATTGATATTAATGCGGTCGCTGAAAATGATCCCGCTGCATCCGGAGGAGTCACCAAATATATTATTCCCGTTGGAGTTAATGGCGCCGTTTATATCCGGGCCATTACCGGAGATATGATTATTATATACAATGGTATTTTGAAAAACGGCAGCAGCAGTTTTAACGCCACCACCATCTTGAGCAGTATTTTCTGTAATCGTACAATTCATTACATCAAGATTCCCTTCAAAACCACCGCCACTCACAGTCGCATTATTTCCGGAAATGGTACTGTTAATTAGTCTGCAAGTGCCACCGACAGTCCTGATTCCGGCTCCTGAAATTGAGCAGTTGTTTCCGTTGAATGTAGATCTTCGAATGATGACTAATCCGGTACTGCTGTACAATCCTCCACCGTCAAATCCTGACTGATTATTTGTAAAAGTACAATCGGAAATATTTAAAAACATTCCGGTGTTTTTAATTCCTCCACCATCAATGCTCGCTGAGCAGGAATTGAAAACACTTTTTTCAATTGTTACAGTATCCGGAGATGAATTTTGAATAGCTCCTCCGGACCCTGTGATTACTCCATTCTCGAAGGATATACTGGTTATAAATATTTTCCCTCCGGTTATGTTGAAAATTCGGCTGTTGCTATTTCCACTCAGCGTAAGGTTTGCAGGCCCGGAAGATAAAATTACCAGGTCTTTATTGATAACTATCTCGCCACCGGATAAGGTAATCGTCCCCGCAACCAAAAAGTCGATGGTGTCACCTGATGATGCGGCACTGATAATGTCTCTTAATGAACCTGCTCCGGCATCACCCAGGCTGCTAACACTTGTAGTAGTAGCAAATAAGGAAACGCTGAACATCAGCGATACAAAAAGTAAATATTTTTTCATTTGATTTAATTTTAATCTGATTGGCTTGCTAAATTAATAAGATTCCGCATTTTTTTAACGGTCAATCAGCGCATGGAAAATCAATTAGACGACTTCTGTTGATAAGGCAGAGCTTTATAGAGGTTGAGGGTGCTTCAATGATTTGATAGTCATTGATTAATAGGTAAATTGTAAAATTTACCGGAGCTTTCTCAGTAAGAATTTCTGTGAATAAAAATTTCGAAAATATTTTGGATGCTCCCTGTTTTACGAATTAACAGAAGAAATAGGTTTAATTGTCCTCCCGGTTCTTCCAGTCTTCATAAGTCATCTCAAATTTAATTTCGTTTTTTCCAAAACGCATGACTTCCTTCCAACCTGCAGTGCGGTAAAATTTGTCAGCCCTCGTTTCTGCGTCTGTACTGAGCCAAAGGGTTTCCTGATCGTTGGTAAAATACCAGTCGAGCATGAGATCGTGAATTGTGGAACCTATTCCTTTTGCTTCAAAATCGGGGTGCACAAAAAGCGCCCAAACATTTTTTTTGATAGTATCGACAACTGAAAATGCGACTATCCCGGCATCAGTCTCGCAAACCCAACCTTTTCCGTCTTGAGTCAGTAATCGTAAGTAATCTTCTGTCGTTACAAGCGATAGGGTTACCAGGACATTTTCTTTAACGGACATTCGAACCCTATGAATCGGTTCGATGTCGTCAGTTGTTGCTTCACGAAAAATCATTAATAGGGTAGAGTTTAAACCGGGTCATAATAAAATATAATAAAATACTGATTAATTAATCTCTTGCAGGATTGAAAATCAATCGAGATTAATTTTAATGTTGTAAGTTTCTTTTCCTCCTTCTTTTTCAGGAGTGTGCGCCGGTGTAGGCGGAGTAGTGTAAGTGTATTTTACAGTTTCTTCCTTTGCAGGAGGTTTTGAAGCATTATGAAGTCGAAAATGTATATTCAGCGTGCGATGAAAGACAACGCGCATTCCCATATATCTTTTCTTCTCAAATTTCAACAGTTTAACAATACGTATGGCTTCTTCATCACATCCATAGCCAAGCTTATGTTTCACTTTGGCGTCGGTCACATCTCCAAAAACGTCTATGTCGAGATTCACAGCGACGGTGCCTTCGATTTTATTCTCAAGTGCTTCTTCGGGGTAGCGCATATTGGCTTTGATGAACTGATCCATGGCCATTTTACCTCCCGGAAAATTTGGTTGCTTAATAAAACTTTCAGGTTTACGACCTCCGGATTTCTTCATTCTAATTAAAATAATTTTTAATTAACATCTGCATGATGTTAATGACGCAGCATGAGAAATTATTTATTTCACTTTTCCGGTATAGCTCCAGTCTCTCGTGTCGATCTTAATGACCTCACCAATATTTACAAAGAGAGGGACATTGACAACGGCGCCGGTTTCAAGTGTGGCTTGCTTAAGTGTATTGGTGGCAGTGTCGCCTTTAAGACCCGGCTCAGTATAAGTTACCTCGAGCTCAACAAAAGTTGGTGCTTCGG
>Ga0154020_10003411_pt1 | contig 19125 bp, 7 predicted proteins | sample Klosneuvirus_201_FD_109709 | JGI IMG/M metagenome (GOLD analysis project Ga0154020, IMG submission 109709) | Active sludge microbial communities from wastewater, Klosterneuburg, Austria - Klosneuvirus_20160825_MG | ecosystem: Engineered > WWTP > Aerobic digester > Activated sludge | place... | reverse complement strand
CGAGCGCGCTCCCGGCCAACGTCGGCAAGCCCGTCGGCGACGTCGTCGTCTTCGAGGAGCTCCTGCCGGGCGGCCTCCCGGCCCGGACCGCCACGCGGACGGTGACGGTGCCCGGCGCCGACGGCGTGCTCTTCCTCTCCGCCGAGCAGGCGGCGCCCATGCCCGTGGTGCTCAGCGGGGTCCTGTGGAACGACGAGGCGGTCCTCGGCGCCACCGTCCTCCGGCCACACTGCCAGCCGATCGTCGAGCCGGTGGTGGCGCACTCGACGAACACGCTCGAGACGTGGGTGCTCGGCCTGCCCGGCTCGCGCATGCGGGTCCGCCTCCGCGGCTGGGTCGTCGACACGGTGGCGCCGACGGCGACCTGGGCCAGCCCGGCCGAGGGCGCCGCCGCGGGGCCCGGCACGACGCTTCGCCTCACCTGGGCCGACGCCGGCACGGGGGTCGACCCGAGCAAGACGAAGATCACCCTCAACGGCCACGACGTCACCAGCGCCTTCACCCTCGGCGCCGCCGAGGCCATCGTGCCCTTCGCCGCCCTGCCGGCCGCGAAGCTCGTGGCCGGGACGAACGCGCTCCGCGCGACCGTGAAGGACCGGGCCTGCAACGCGGTCTCGGTCGAGCGCCGCTTCACGACCGGGACGACCCCGCCGCCCGACACGACGCCGCCCGTGATCGGCCAGGCGCCGGCCAACCTGACGGTCGAGCAGACCGGCCCGACCGGCGCGGTCGTGACCTACACCGCCCCGACCGCGACCGACGACCGCGACCCCGCCCCGGTCGTGACCTGCGTCCCGCCGTCGGGCTCGACTTTCACGGCCGGCACGACGACCGTCATCTGCACGGCGCGCGACGCCGCCGGCAACGTGTCGACGCCCGTGACCTTCACCGTCACGGTCCGCGACACGACCGCCCCGGTCCTCACGCAGGTGCCGCCGAACCTGACGGTCGAGCAGACCGACCCGCTCGGCGCGGTCGTGACCTACACCCCGCCGACCGTGACCGACGCCGCCGACCCGACCGCCCAGGTCCTCTGTGCCCCGACCTCCGGCTCCGTCTTCCCCGCCGGGACGACCACCGTCACCTGCACGGCCACGGACGCCGCTGGCAACGCGTCGACTGCCGTGACCTTCACGGTCACGGTCCGCGACGCGACCGCGCCCGTCCTGTCCCAGGTCCCGGCCGACCTGACGGTCGAGCAGACCGACCCGACCGGCGCGGTCGTGACCTACGCCGCGCCGACCGCGCTCGACGCGGCCGACCCGGCCCCCGTCGTCTCGTGCGTCCCCACCTCGGGCTCCGTCTTCCCCGCCGGCACGACGACCGTCACCTGCACCACCCGCGACGCGGCCGGCAACCTCGCCAGCGCCACGTTCCAGGTCACGGTCCGCGACACGATCGCGCCGGTCCTGTCGCAGGTCCCCGCGGACCTGACGGTCGAGCAGACCGGCCCGACCGGGGCCGTCGTCACGTTCACCACGCCGACCGTGGTCGACGCGGCCGACCCGGCCCCCGTCGTCTCGTGCGTCCCGGCGTCGGGCTCCGTCTTCCCCGCCGGCACGACGACCGTCACCTGCACCACCCGCGACGCGGCCGGTAACCTCGCCAGCGCCACGTTCCAGGTCACGGTCCGCGACCGCACGGCGCCGACCTTCACCACCGGGGTCCAGGACTTCACGGTCGAGCAGACCGGGCCGGACGGCGCGATCGTGACCTACACGGTCCCGGTTGCCACCGACACGGTCGACGGATCGGTCAGCGTCCAGTGCTCGCCCGCGCCGGGCACCCTCTTCCCGCCCGGCTACACGCTGGTCGTGTGCACAGCCCGGGACCGGGCCGGCAACATGAGCGCGGGCCAGTTCGTGGTCCACGTCCAGGACCGGACCCTCCCCACCATCGCGATCGTCGAGCCCGCCGAAGGCGTGACCGTCGGCCCGTCGGCGCTCCTGCGGGTCACCTACGGCGACGCCGTGGGGGTTCAGACCCCCACGCTCGCGGTCCACGTGAACGGCAGCGACGTGACGGCTCTCCTCCAGGTCCTTCCCGACGGCGCGTTGGCGCGCCTCGAGGACCTCGCCCTGGAGGCCGGCCCGGTCCTGGTCGAGGTCTACATCACCGACCTGGCCGGCAACGTCGGCAGCGCCTCGCGCACCTTCACGATCGTGATCCCAGCGGCGGCGACGCGACTCGTCGTCGAGATCCCGCCCGCGCCCGCCTCGCCCCTGCAGGCGGGCCAGGCCTACGACGTCACCCTCCGGGCCCTGACGGCCGCGGGCGACGTGGCCGTGGCCTTCACGGGCGTCGTGACCCTCGCGACCACCGATCCGAGCTCGGTCCTGAACGGCCTCGTCGTCGACTTCGCGCCGGAGCACTCGGGCGTCCGCACTCTGCGCGGCGTCGCCCAGTTCACGGCGGTCGGCCCCCAATCGGTGTCGGCCACGACTGTGCTCGGCCCGCCGATCGAGGGCCAGCTACAGCTCGTCGTCGAGCGCTCGGAGCGCGGCCGCGTGATCGCGGTCCTCCCCTCGGGCGCCTACTTCCCCGGGCAGACCTTCTCGGCCCGGATCTTCGTCGACATGGGCGCCTCGGACGGGGACCCCGCGACGTTCCAGGACGTGCTCGGCGCGTACGACGTGCGCCTCCTCTACGACCCGCGTCAGATCGAGATCGTGCGCGTCGACCCGGGACTGTCGTCGCTCGGCGCGCCGCTGTTCCGCCTCCCCGGCTCGGTCCGGCTCATGGACCTGAACGACCTGGGCGCCCTCTCGGCGCAGATCGGGCCTGATCCGTCAGCGACCGGCTTCGTGGAGGTGGCCTCGATCGACCTCTACGTGCGCGAGGGCGCGCCGGGCGGTCCGCTCTCGCTGGCTGTCACGGGTGACACCCTCACGACCGCGGCTCCTGCCCTCGACCACACCTTCCTGCTCTCGCCCGTCGGCCGGCCCGGTCCGCGCCCGGGCGAGCTCGAGGGACAGGTCAGCGTGCTGAGTCCGCTCCCCCCGGCGGGCCCGGCCGTGATCGGGGTGATCCCGCGCGACGGCGAGGGGCTCGTCGCCGGCGCGCAGGCAGCGCAGGACGCGTGGGCGGTCCTCTCCGTCCCCGTCGACCCGTCGACGCTCGACGCCGTGACCCTCTCGCGGGACGGCGTCCAGGTCGCGGGCAGCGCGGCCCTCGGCGACGACGCCTGCACGGTGCGCTTCACGCCGGCGGCGCCGCTCGCGGACGGCCTCTACACCTTCACGGTCGGGTCGGGCCTCTTGGCGCTCGGGGGCGGGCCCCTGGGGCAGCCGCAAGTCTCGACCTTCCGCGTGGGGCCGGACCCCGCCGCCGTCGACGCGGACCTGGACGGCGACGGGGAGGTCGCGATCCTCGACCTGCAGGTCCGGCGCGACGTGAAGGGGAGCCGGACCCAGGGCGCCGTGCCCGACTTCCCGCCCGTCTTCCTCTCAGGCACCGGGCCGGTCGAGGTCGGCACCGTCGCCGGCGCCCAGGTGGAGCTGGAGGTCGTCGACGCCGACGGTGGCTCCGTGGCCCTCTCGAGCGCCGATCTGCCCGAGGGGGCGCGCCTCGAGCGCTCGGGGGAGAACCGCTTCAGCCTGTCGATCCCCGGCGTCGCCGCCGGCCGGTCGATCCAGCTCCAGGCCACCGACGCCAGGGGCGAGAGGACCGTCGTCACGCTCCTCACCACGGGCAAGCGCACGAACTCGGGTCCCTCGCTCCTCCTTCGCCGCGCCAACGACTGGGAAGAGGACGAGGCCCAGAACCGGCGAAGCGCTCCGTTCCGGTTGAACGAGGGGGACCAGCTCTACTTCGAGGTCGAGGCCCTGGATGTCGACCTGCTCGATCCGACCGGCGCGGATCACCTGACCTTCGTGGCCCCCACGCTCGTCGGCGTGGAGCTCGTGCGCCTCTCGGGCGCGCACGGCGAGCGGGCTCTCTACCGCTACAGGCCCCCGTTCGACCAGGCGGGAGAGCGCGAGATCGAGTTCTCGGTCCACGACGACGAGGGCGCGTCGACCACGCTCCGGATCCCGGTCGAGGTCGAGAACTACAACCAGACGCCCGAGTTCGCGGACACCCAGGACGTGTTCCACGTGCTCGCGGGGCAGACGGTGACGCTCGACTGGATCGCCACGGATCCGGACGGCGACCCCGTCCAGCTCGCGCTCTATGGCGAGAGTGAGCAGGGCCTTGCCGCGGTCACCCAGATCGAGGTGGTCAGCCGGGTCAGCTCGCCCGGGCGGCTGAGCCTGACGGTCCGGATCCTGGAGAAGCACATCAACGCGGGGTTCACGGCGATCGCTTCGGACGGGGAGGGGGTGTCGATCAAGTCGATGGCGATCGTCGGCATGGAGCCGCAGCCTCCGTACGAGCCGCCGCCCCCTCGGTTGCTGATGGCCACCTCCAACGCCAACGCATCCGTATTCTTCACGAACGTGACGATCGGCCTCCGGGACACGTTCGTCCTCGACGACCCTGAGACGGAGGAGGTGAACGAGAGGGACGACTTCGGAGAAGCCGCCGGGAGCTTCACCCTGGTGGGCCTGTTCGCGGGCGACATCACCGACCTACGTGTGACGGGGCTCGGAGGGAACGTCATCTGGGGCTGGGCATACACCCGGTTCGGGCCCGCCGTGCAGGTGCTCATCAACAGCGACACCGCCTATGGCATGGCGAAGGGCGACACGCGCGAGGGCACGATCGACGTCACCACCCGGCAGGGCGATCAGTACTCGTTCCCGGTCGTCTTCCTTTCCCATGGGAAGCAGACGCACTACCCGCCGAGCATTCCTCCACCGCCGCCGGAGCCGCCCGAGCCGACGCCGGTCCTCCAGCTGGTGCAGCTCTCGGACGAGATCGAGACGACCGTCCGGGTCAAGGTCCGGGTCCCCAGGGCCCAGTTCGCGGGTGCCCTCACCTACGGCGGCGCTGCGCTGTTCGTTTACCCCCACCCGGTGGAGAACCCGCCCGACCCGCTGCCGACGCAGACCGGAGACGTCGTCCTGGACCTGGACGTCTATGTCGGAGGCGACGTCAACGAGCCGATCAAGCTCCGGGTCGGCTACTACGACCTGGCCGAGCCTTCCGAGGAGCTCTCGATCGAGATCCCGCTCGGGCGGCGGATCCCCAGGCCCCCCGTGCTCGCGCGGTACGCCCCGGACGGGGCCCTCCGGCAGCTCGCGACGCAGGCTCCCATCCTGCCAGAGGGCGCCCGCGCCGAGGATCAGAGCCTGTCTCCCGACAACCCATACGTCCTCTACCTGGCGGTGCCCGGGCACCCGAAGAAGTCCATGACCTCGAGGCTCGAGGCCCGCATGTCGAACGGGACCCCCTCGATCGAGCTCCCGGCGCCCCTCGCGACGCTGGGCGTGCCGCTGCGCTACGCCGCTGGCGCTGTCGAGGACGACTACACCGTGAGCCTGCCGATCTTCCTCACCTTTCGGTCTGCCTCGGCCGCGAGCATGACTCCGATCCAGGTGCTCGGCGATCGCATCGTGGTGTCGATCGGGGCGCCTCGCGGTGTCTCCTACGACATCATTGGCTACGGCCCGGTCTTCGAGGGCGCGAACGACCACTTCGAACCTGCCCTCGCGCGGCCCGGCGTGGTCGAGGACGCTCTCGAGGTGGATGTCTCGAGCACCGCGAACGGGAAGCCCGTCTACCAGGAGTTCCTCGAGGTCGAAGGCTTCGTCCCCGGGCTCTGCGGACGGCCAAAGGTGCACGACTACACGCAGTACGCCGACAACTACCTCCTCGACGGTGCTCCGGTGTGGTGCAGCGACACGATCGAGGCCTGGGATCCGTACCTCGGGGAGAGTTCGCTCTACCTCGACGACCACGCCACCGACGAGGCGCGCAGGCTCGAGCCGTCGTCGCAGGGCCCGGTCCATGTCTTCCCGGTCCATGTGCATCTCGGCGACCTCAACCCGAGTGAGCCGCGGTTCGTCCCGGGCGCCAACGAGGTGCGGCTGTTCGGGCTCTCGTCCACGCCCTCACCGACCGGTGACCAGCTCTTCTACGCCAAGTTCGAGCTCATGGTCGCCAATCGCGCGATCGCGGCGAAGACGGGCGACGGCCTGGAGATCGACTACAGCTGCGACGGCGCTCGCCCCGACGATCCGACCCAGGCGGCCTACCTCCAGGCCGACCTCCGCATCGACGACGCGCCGAACCCCGGCGCACCCGTGGTGGGCGAGCACGTCTTCCTGGCCACCGGGGAGGAGGTCCTGGAACGAGTCGATCTCATCGTGCCGGGACGCGGGGGCATGGACTTCCGGTTCGTGAGGACCTACCGCTCCAAGCTTCACTACAACGGTCCAATGGGCTACGGCTGGGACTTCAACTGGAACGACAAGTTCCACAGCTCGCGCGCCGAGGCCGATTTCAGGAAGAGCTTCCTGCGCCAGAACGGCCGGGGCCACGTCGACAGCTGGGTCGCGTTCGCTGAACGAGCCGACACGACGCTCTATCAATCCAAGGACCCCGGTCAGTTCGGAACATTGCTCGAGAACAGGGACGAGCTCATCCTCCGCTTGCCCGACGGCTTCAAGCGGCACTACTCGGCATTCGACAACGTCCTCCTGAAGGTCGAGGACCGCCTCGGCAACGCCATCACGATTCACCCGACGACCGATCGACAGGTCTCGCACATCACGGACGTGTTCGGTCGGCGCATCGACTTCTTCTACGAGGACAAGCCGAGTGGTTCGGAAGACCCTCACCCCATCCGGCGCCTCGTCCGGATCCAGGACCATCTGAGACGCGGAGTGGACTACCACTACGACGACCACGGCAACCTCGACAAGGTCACGCACGAAGAGGCTGGTGGCGTCAACAGGGTCGAGAGGTACGAGTATGTGATCCAGAGGCCGCACCAGGACGACCGGAATCACAACCTGGTCAGGGTGACCAGTCCCCAGGAGGTCGCGAACGATGGCACTCCCTGGCTCGTCATCACCTATACACCGATCGACGACCCGAACGATCCGAACTTCGACAAGGTGGAGTCGGAGGTCGTCGGCGATCGCAACTCGACGAACGGACATGCAGGTGGCCTACGCAAGTTCGAATACGACACTAACGGGGAGGGCGCGCTCGTCACGGTCACGGAGCCAAACGGGAACGTCCATGAGCACGTGATCGAGGTGGATCGTCGCCTCGAGCTCCAGAGCCGTGTCCGTACGCGAGGGTTCCACGCTGGTGAGCCTGCTAGCTACACCACCAGGAATGAGTACAACTCGGACGGGCTGCTCACGCGCGTCGACCATCCGGCGGGCAACTTCGAGAAGTTCACCTACGACGACCGCGGTGCACGCGGAGCGCAGAAGAACCTTCTCGAACACACCCGCCACGCAGGAGACAGAGGCGGGCGGCAGTCGCTCCTGGTCACGCGGTACAAGTATGAACCGCTCTTCAATCAGATCTCGGAGATCACCGAGCCTCGGGGCGCCGACGCAGGACCCCAGACCGGTCCGACCAACGGTCCGGATCGATACACCACCAGGTATTTCTATGACTACCAGGAGGATGAAGCCCCCATCTCCGAGCAGATCGCCTACGGTCTGACGTTGGGGACAGAGTGGCGCGGGAAGGACGACCTCAACGACTTCCCTGCCCTCAGCGACCCGGGGCGTCGCGGTCTCAACCACCGGGGTCAGTTGATCCGAGTGGAAGCACCCACGGTGACCGTCGGGCTGCCGCAAGGGACGTCCAGCCAGCCGGTGGTCACGAAGTACGTCTGGAACAGGTCTGGACAGATCATTCGGGTGACTGACCCGGTCAACGACGTGATCGAGATGCGATACACCTCCGACACGGACCCCACGAGCGGAGGCGCCACGGCGTTCAGCACCGAGGCAGGAGGCTACCTCGCGGCTCGGATCGTGGATCCCGACGGCCTCGCCCTGACGACGAGGTACGAGTACGACCGAGCGGGCAACGTCGCGACCGTGATCAATGCTCGAGGGGTGCACACCACCTACGCCTTCAACTCGATGAACGAGTTGACCTCGGTGACCAGGGGTGCGCGCGTTGACGTCGGGCCAGAGAGCCCTCTTCGGCTCGTGACGACCTTCACACATGACCGGAACGGTCAGGTACTGACGGAGACCAGGCCGGGCGGAGTGATGAGGACGTTCACCTACGACATGCTGGGACACGTCGTTACCAGCACGCTTGGCGAGCACGTCACACGCTTCCAGTACGACGGGAACGGGAACCTCACCCACATCCTCTCGCCGGAGGGGCGTCTCACTCGCATCTGGTACGACGAGCGCGACCTTCCTTACGCCTCGTCGCACAACCCTGCAACGGCGACGCCATTGACCACCCGCGACTACGACGCGAATGGCAACCTTGTCCGCGCAAGGGACGACGGAGAGCGCGATGAGGACGGCCGTGAGAAGGTCACGAAGTTCGACTACGACGGGCACGATCGCCTCATCCGGAGCATCGACGCCCTCGGGACGGTGAGTCACTTCACTCACGACCCGGCGGGGAACGTGGTCACACAGCGGGTCGTCGGCGTCGAGGCCGGGATCGTGGGTGAGCACGAGCTCGCGCGCGCCGACTCCGCCTACGACGAGCTCGGGCGCCCGTACCTGAACCAGGTCCAGATCAGCAGGGTCCAGGGCCTCGAACGGGTGGTCACGGGACTGCAGATCGATCGCGTCGAGTACGACGCGGCCTCTCGACCCGTCGCCACGATCGACGACGTGGCGAACCTCGTGGTCAGGCACACCTTCGACGCCGCCTCGCGGCCGCGACGGACGACCGACGGGGCGGGCAACTTCACCGAGGTCGACTATCACGGCGCCGGGAACCCGTTGACCGTCACCTCCCACGAGGTGGCTCCGGTGAGCCCGGGCACGTTCAAGGAGTACGTCACCACGACCGAGCTCGACCAGCTCGATCGGCCGCGGAGGACGGTGGACAACGCGGGGCAGACGCGCACGTTCACGTACGACGGTCGCGACAACCTGGTGCAGGAGACCGACGCCCTCGGCCTGTTCGACCCCCTGGTCGAGCGCGCCGTCAATGGACCCGGAAACAAGACGATCTACACCTACGACCAGCACGACCGACTCCGTCAGACCACCAAGGAGCTGCGGATCGGGGGCGTCGGACAGGGTTCCTTGCCCACCTTCGACCCCGACAAGCCCAACCCGGACTCGCTGGTCCAGGTCAGCTACGAGTACGACGGGGACGGCCTCCTCACGAGCGTCGCCGACGACCTCGGCCACGCCACGTCCTTCCGCTACGACGCCGAGGGCCGGCGCGATCGCCTGACCCTGGCCAACGGAAAGATCCGCTCGTGGAAGTACGACGCGGACGACAACCTGATCGAAAGCACCGACCCGAACGGCTCGGTCGTGAAGCGCACGTACGACGCCCTCCATCGCCTCACGAGAGTCACGGTCGAGCGCGGCGACGGCGTCCTCGGTACGGTCCTCCAGGAGTTCACGTACGACAGCCTCTCGAACCTCCTGCAGGCGACGGACGACAACGGCACTGGGACCGCGTCGGCAGAGCGTTGCCAGTGGACCTACGACTCGATTGGCCGCGCGCTCGAGGAGACGCAGAACGGCCGGTCGGTCGAGAGCACGTGGTCCCTCGAGGGGCGCAGGGCCGTCGTCAAGTACCCCAGCGGGCTCGCCCTGACGAGCACCCATGACGTCCTGGGTCGCCCGGTTGCGATCGACGAGGGCCTGATCCCCGGCAGGCCCATCGCGCGCACGGACTGGGTCGGGCCGGGGCTTCGCCCCTTCCGGCGCACCGTGGGTGACCGGGCCGCGACCCTGAGCTTCGGCGAGTCCGACGACGGCTCCGGCTACGACTCCGTGAAGCGCGTCACCAGACTCCGGTGGCAGAACGCCGTGAGCGCGTTCGTCGATCGGCAGTACGAGTACAACCGCGAATCCGCCCTGACGCTGGAACGCCGCCACGATCAGGGCGGCGCTACGGACCGCTTTGCTTACGACTCGACGGACCGCCTCGAGCGTGCGACGTACGGTCCGTCCGGGTCCGTTCTCGGGCCTCGCCAGGTGGACTACCTGCTCGACGGCGTCGGGAACCGCTCTGTCGTGACCGACGGGGGTGTCGCCACCGTTCACTCCGTGAACGCACTGAACCAGTACACGCTGGTGGGCGAGAACCGGCCGATCTACGACGACAACGGGAACCTCGTCTCCGACGGGACCCGCACGTACAGCTACGACGCGTTCGACCGCCTCGTCGGGGTCAACACGGGGACCCGGGCCATCACCTACCGGTACCACGCCGACGCGCGCCGGGCCCGGCGCACCTCGCTCGCGGCGGGCCAGGGCCCCGAGGTCACCGTCTCCGTCTACGACGGGGATCGAGAGATCGAGGAGTACGACGGCGGCGGGCGGTTGATCTCGCGCTACGTCTGGGGCCCGGAGTACATCGACTCCCTGATTCGCTTCGAGCGAACGGGTGTGCACCCGAAGGGGCCCGGGATCTACTACGTCCACCAGGACGTCCACTACAACGTCGTCGCGATCACCGACACGAGCGGCGCTCCGGTCGAGCGCAGGACATACGACGCCTTCGGGAACCTGACGGGCGTCACCGGCCAACCCGTGGGCCTCGCCTATGGGTTCCAGGGACGACGCCTGGATCCGGAGAGCGGGCTCTACGACTTCCGGGCCCGCCAGTACGACCCTCGCCTCGGGCGCTTTACCACCCAGGACCCGGTTTGGGACCCCAACAACGCGGGCAACCAGTACACCTTCGTCGGGAACAACCCGGCGACCAACGTCGACCCGAGCGGCATGATCTGGGAGACGGCCTGGGACGTCTTCAACGTCGGCCTGGGACTCGTGTCGTTCGCTCAGAACGTCTCGGAGCTCAACTTCGGCATGGCCGCGGTCGACGCTCTCGGTGTCCTCGTCGACTCCGCGGCGGCGCTCGTTCCCTTCGTTCCCGGCGGGGTCGGGACCGCGGTCAAGGCGTATCGGGCCGGTAAAAAGGTCGTCCGCAGCGTCTACCAGGCAGGGCACTGGATCGACCGTGGGCTCGATGCGAGCCAGGCCGTCAACCACTCGATCGGCGCCGGCCTGGCGATTGGCGGGGCAGTGGAGCAGTACAGAGCGGGCAACAACGGTAGCGCCGCGCTGCACCTCGCCTTCGGCGCGCTCGGGGGCGCCGGCGCCTTCGCCAAGGGGGGCCTCGCGGCCCGTGGGGTGTGCTTCCTCGAGGGGACTCTGGTCGAGACCCGAGATGGCAAGCGGGCGATCGAGTCGCTCCGGGTCGGAGACGAGGTCCTGTCGCGCGACGAGCGTACCGGCGAGCAGGGCTACAAGCCCATCGTCCAGCTCTTCCGAGGCCACAGCGAGCAGGTCGCCTACGTCCGCATCGCCGAGACCTCGCCGCCTGCCCAGCGCGGCCGCAGCGAGCGGCACCGTGTGGGCGTCGCGGGCGCTGGGGAGGAGTCCGGGGAAGACGACTCAGAACCCGACCCAGCCGGGTCGACCTCCGAACAGACGATCCGCTCGACCGTCGGCCACCCGTACTACGTAGTGGGGCGCGGTTGGGTCCACGCCAAGGATCTCTTGCCTGGTGATCATCTCGTCGGCTCGCGGGGTGAGACGCTGGTCGTCGGTGGAGTCGAGGTTCGCGCCGAGCAGGCCGATCACTTCAACTTCGAGGTCGCCGACTGGCACACCTACTTCGTCGCGGGGGACGTAAACGCTGCGGCCGTATGGGTCCACAACGCGGGGTGTGGGGGACGACTCACGGGCGTTCCGCGCCAGGAAATCAACACCGACGCGATACGCCAGATGCCAGGGCGTGCGACGGGCGGACTGAACCTCCCGGACGTCACGGGCGACTGGCTCGTGCGTGGGGCGGGTGCCATGCCAGGTCAGATCGCGCGCCAGATGCATGGCCAGACATTCTCGAACTTCAGGCACTTCCGCGAGACCTTCTGGAAGCTCGTGGCAGACGATACCCACCTCTCCAAGCAGTTCGGCGCGGCGAATCTCGGCCAGATGCGCGCCGGGCGGGCGCCATGGGCACCGCAGGGCTTCACGACAGGCCGTGGTGCGCAGAACCGAAAGTTCAACATCGATCACATCCACGAGCTCTCGGACAATCTGAGCCTTGAGCAGGCACGCGGCCTCACATACGATTTGGACAACCTTCAGATCCTGGCACCGTTCTGGAATCAACGACGTTAGGAGCGAGCCGTGGAGTCTGGAACATTGGTTGCCATCGTGCGGTCGATTCAATCCGGGGCCCTGTCGGAAGACGAGGTGGACGAGGCCGTCGCGCGTTTCGAATCGGCCGTGCCTCACCCCGCGCCCTCGGATCTGATCTTCTGGCCGGGGAACTGGGGCCTGCCTCAGGACGCAACCCCTGAGGCTGTCGTCGCCACTGCGAGAGGCTGGACACCCCGCGTCGTCGCCTTGAGGGTCGTCCGGTCGACTCCCACTCGCCGGGGATCGGCTAGATGCCTGGTTGAGCTAGAGGGCGGGCAATTCAAGTCCGTCAGCGTGGTGTCGGAGTCAAAGGTGAAGGCAGGTGCCGTCGTCGCGGTGGCCTTGTCTGGCGTCGAGCTGAGGGATGGCCGCAGGGCAGAGCATGGCTACGTTGACAAGGCGTACAGCATGGGCATCCTCCTGGACGAGGTCGGTGCCGAGGTAGGCTCCGACTTGACCAAGCAGTACGCCAAGATCAGGAACTGAGGTCCACCTCCGCCTCTGTGGTGCGCGGCCACCTGGGAAGGACTGCATGGGGACCATGACTGAGTTCTTCGCTTCGCGGCCGAAGGACCTCGAAGCTAGCGACCCCCTTGAGTCGCGCGCGGCAGCGTTTCCAGCCATCGAAGTGAGCGGGGTGACTCCCGAGTTTCTCGCGGACCTGGAAGAGCTCGTGATGAGCAAAAAGACCCCGAAGGTCAGCAAGGAGGTCGCCTCTGGGGGAGACGACGGCCCGTGGCTGAACGTGCTCTCGGACGCGTTCGTGGGGCGCCTTGCAGTCTTGGACAGCCGCGAATGCGAGGACCTCGCGACGAAGTGGCTGAAGCCGAGGAGCGGGCGCACGAGCCCCCTGGTCGCCGACCTTGCGGCCCTGTGCCGAGTCGTAACGCGTGCAAACGAGGTGCGGGGGGCCAAGTCGACGGGGCCAAGTGCGTGGCACGTGTACCTCCGGACCTCGATGTGAGCGGCGCACCGTCGCTGAACGGGCGGTGAAGTGGACCCAATTGACTCGATCACCCTTCTCCTCGGGCGGCTCTGCACGCTCGAGTGGTCCGGCGACGCAGGCGTGCTGCAGAGCCGCCTCGTCCAGGTCGGCTTCGAGGTTGCACGAGAAGCTCCTCACCGAACGGACCTTCTGCTGGTCGACGTTCCGATCGCTCGGTGCGCCCTCTATCGAACTGGACGGCTCGAGTGCACAGTGAAAATCGCCATGGACCCTCAACTCCTCGACGAGGACAAGTGGAACGACATGCACGAGCGGTTCGTGGCCTCGTGGTGTGCGGCACGAGATCGTCTCGCGAGCTCTCTTGGGCCACCGCAGTTTGACGGGAGGCCTGGCGACCCAGGCATGCCTGACGACGAGGACGCAGTGCGTCTCGCTCACTGGCCGCAGCAAGGACGGCAGGTGTCCGTCCAGTATCGCCATGAGGACAGGGAGCTGCCGATGCGTCTCGTCCTCGTGGTGACGCCGATCAACCAGTAGTCGGGGAACTTCGTGCTGCTCGCAAGAGAGGCCTGAAAGCCCATGGCAGACGAGCTCGCGCGGCGACGGGAGCGGCTCTCAATGCGTGAGGGAGATCCGGTGTCTGGAGCCGGGCACGTGTTGGCGCGCGTGCGTACCGGACAGATTCGACCGGAGGACGTCCGCGCGGCAGCCTTGGTTGGGGTCGCAGAGGCTCGGGAGGCCTTCCCGGACGAGCCGAGATCTACAGATCTCGAGCCACCCGCCATCGCAGAGGCTCTGGGCGCGTACGGGGTGGCGCCCAGCGTCACCGTGATCCTCGTGGTCGTGGATCACATCCTCTCGGTCCCAGACCGCAGCATGTACCGTGACGAAGTCCCGCTCCGTCGTACCCGCCACGCGGCTCTGGAGTGGTTTCAGTGCCAGTGTGACGCGCACATGAGTGAACTGGAGACCGTTCTCGAAGAGGCCTGGGGGACGACCACTCCGGAGGAGGCGTCGGTCTGGGCTGCGCAGGCTGCTCGCGACGTCTCGAGTGACGAGATGATCCGCAAGGTCTTGGTGGACGGGTTCCGCGCGCGGCTGCTCGGTTCATAGCGGTCGGACCCCCGCACAGGAGCTCGCTCAGTGCGCGTCTCGCTTCTTCACGTGGTGACGCCCACGACCTGCGCCACCGGCGTCCAGATGTCGATGTCGACGCCAGGGGCCTCGATCGAGACGACCAGGGCGTAGCGTGCGCCGAGGTCGCTCCGATCCCGTGCCGGCTGGTCCTTCCACCAGCCGGTGATCGGGAACACGGCCACGAAGCCCCGGGTCGCGAGCTCGGCGGCCGTCCCCTCCCAAACGTCCGCGTGCAGCGACCCCTTCTCGCGGGCGAAGTTGCCCAGCACCCAGCCAGGCTCCTGGATGTTGGCGGGACCCTTCTCCTCCTCGGCGAGCGCGCGTTGGTTGAGCCGCTTGCGGAAGACAGCCAGCGACTCCGTTGCCCGGCTCAGATCGAAGCGCAGGCCATGGGACGCGTAGCGATCCCTGCGTATCCAGCCGGGGCTCCGGGGGTTCGGTTCGACGAAGTAGGAGAGCGTGACGCGCAGGCGCACGTCGACCGCTCCGAGGCCCTGAAGGACATCCGTTGGCCACGGAAGCGCATGCACATGCATCTCCCGCATCTCGCCATCGGCGAAGGGGTGGATCGTGTCCTGCACGACGAGCGTGAGGGAGTTCTGCGCGCTGTAGAGGGATCGGTCGAGGCTCGGCACTCCGTAGCCATAACGCCGAAGGAACGCCTCCCGGTGCGAGACCAACCTCGCGCTCTCGAGCGCAGCGCGCATGCGCGGGGTCCACTCCGCTGAGTGGACCAGCAGAGCCCGGACGGTCTCGGGCCACAGCGCGGGGTGCGCTGCCCACACGGCAGCCGCCATCCCGGACACCTGTGCGGCGGCCGGACTGGTCGCCCAAGTCGTGGTGAAGGGACGGATGATCGGCTGCCGGCTGGTGGTGAGCAGGCTCAGCGCGTCGGTGGGTTCGAGTCGACCGCCGGTCGACGAGGCGAGGTTCCCTCCCTCGATCACGAGGTCGGGTTTGACGGGCCACTCGCGGTCGAAGTCAACCGACGTGCGGCTGAAGGGCGAGAGCTCGCCCGCAGCGGCGACCGGGGACCAACCGTCATGGTCCTCCCCAGGGTCGACGAGTTCGGTCGAGGCGCCCACCGTGAGCGCGTTCCAGGCTTGGCCTGGGTCCTCGACCGGCAGCAAGTCCGACGTGTCCAGGTGAGTCGCCGCCCAGTCCGGCTCACGCACGTCACCGGCGGCGACCACGAACAAGCGCCGAGGCCCCTCGTCCTGCGCCTCATCCAGGTATTGGAGGCCATCGTCGATCGGCACGAACGAGCGCCCCGCAGCAAGCGCATCGACCGACGCAGACCAGGACGTAGGCCGTCCACGCACGCTCGCGTCCGGCAACGACGTCGCCAGGCAGAACGCGCGCTGGCGTTGGGGCGCGGCGATCTCCACCAGCCCAACGCCCTGGGCCGTGATCGCTCCGTGGAACGGCGGCGGCACATCCGTGTGGGGGACTCCGAGCTCGCCGCGGAGGATCTTGACGGACTCGAGCCGATGGCTGGCCGCCACAACTTCGCCGGTCTCGAGCGCGCGGTAGAGGTCGCCGTAGAGCGCGACCCCTGCCTGCTCCGTGCCGTGGCCTGCAGCGTCCGCGCTGCCCCAGTCTGGCTCGCAGGTGTGCATGTCCTGCTCGGCGAGAGAGGCGCTCAGGAGCGGGTGACCGCGATTGACGCCCGTGTCCATGAGGCACACGTAGGGCCCACCGTCTCCCGCCGGGCGCAGTCTGGCCAACAGGTCGCCCATGAGCGCGGCCTGGTCCAAGCGTGGCAGTGCGATCACGGAGAGCGCGGACTCCCGCGCAAGCCGGACCTCGGCCAGGTCGGTCGTTGCATCGATCGCGAGGCTGAGTTGTTCGGGTGTGGCACGGCAGAGGACGACGAATCGGTCGGGGAATCGGAGTTCACGTCGGGTCACCTGGAGCTGTGCGGTCTCGGCGAAGTACCGGAATCGTGTCGACTCGTCGCCGTCTTGCCGACGCAGCCACACCTCCCACCAGACCCGCACCTTCGGAGCGGGGAACGCAGTCGAGTCGGTCCAGAGGTCCCCCAGCCGCGCCAGGCGGAGGGCGGCCATGCGGTTCACCAGGTCAGCGGCCGCAGGCTTGTCTGCCGGGCTCTGCGCGTAGTCGTCCAGCCGCTGTGCGAGCTGCTGCTCTCCCTTCTCTGAGAGCGCGAGCGTCGCCCGCTCGACGTCTCCTACCTTCGTCAGGTTGAGGATCTCGATCGGAAGCTCCCTCTTCTCGCTCCTGATCAATGCCTTGTTGAGGATCGGAACGCTCGGCAATGCGTCGATCGTCACGTAGACGCCAGGTCGCGCCCCTTCAATCTGGATGCCGCTCGCGTCACGAAGCCGGCGAGCCTCGGCAATGGCGGCGTCCAGCTCCCGCCCGAGCCGCTGCCCATGCGCGACGTGATCGGCCGGCGTGGTGACGGGCTTTCCCCCGCCACCGCCGCCCGATCGACGCTTGTATGGCTCGGCCATCGCCGGCGCCTTGACGAAGATGTGCGGGAGCCGCCGCTCCGAGGGATCACCGGACATCGGGCCGTCTTCCTACCCTGCTGCTCCACGACGATCGTTCAGGGCACTGATCAGCATGCCAGTCGTCACCGACGTGCTGTGCGCAAGCACGGCCCGCTTGGCAGCGTCCTCGCAGGCGCGGGACACATCCGCATGGCTCAGGACCTTGCTCGCCTCGACGGCGGCGCTCCAGTCCATACCGGTCGCGTCCAGGGTGGCGAGCCGGCTCCTCATGAGGCTCTCGGCGATCTCCGGCGACGGGATGTCGTACTCGACGACGCTGTCGAACCGGCGGAACAGCGCCCGGTCGAGCAGGTGGGGGTGGTTCGTCGCGGCAACGATCAGGCTCTCGGACGTATCGCGCTCGATGAAGCCGAGCAGCGAGCCAAGCACCCGTCTCATCTCGCCCACGTCGTGCGCGCTCGCCCGCTCCCCCCCGAGCGCGTCGAACTCGTCGAAGAAGTAGACCGCACGACTCTTCGAGATCGCGTCGAAGACGAGGTGCAGCTTCGCCGCCGTCTCGCCCATGAACTTCGTGATCAGGGCATGGAGCTGGATCGTGTACAGCGTCTGGCCCAGCTCTCCAGCCAGCACGCTCGCCGTGAGCGTCTTGCCAGTCCCTGGGGGGCCCGTCAGCAACAGCTTGCGCATCGGGCTCAACCCGTGCTCTCGCAGACGGTCCTGCTGACGCTGCTCCTCGAGGACGCGCTCCAGGCGCTCCCTGACGGCAGGAGCGAGGACCATGTCCGAGAGACGTGCCTTCGGCTGCTCGGCGGTGAGCAGGCCCGCCAGCTCACCCCTCGGCTGCGTGATCGAGAGGATCTGAGCCTTGGCGCGCCCGGCGCCTACCCGCTTCTTGGCCTCGCCGACGGCGTCACGAATCTCCTCCGCGACGCGCGTCCGTCCCGCCCTGGCCTCTCGAGCCGCGATCTGCAGAGCGACGGCGTAGAACCGGGGATCGTCACCGTCCGAGTGACTAGCCACCAGCGCCTTGATCTGCTCCGCGTTCGCCATGTCCCTTGCCTTGTACCTCCCGGGGGGCGGCCCCGCTTCATCGTCGAGTCTTTGATCACGTGGGGCAAGGCGCAGCGGTCGCGCCCGACCCGCGCAGCCTGACCCGCTCCTGGACCGGACGGCCAGGGAAGTGGCACAGATCGGTGGACCGAGCGGGACGACGTGACCTGCTTCCGCGACGAACGGTGCGTCCGGATCGAACCTCAGCGGACGGCCAATCGATCGCACCCCCGTGGCGGGCAATCGATCGCACCCCCGGCTGGCTTCGACCTCGGTGCGGCACGGACTTGAGGCGACTCACCTCGCCCCGCTCACCCCGCGACCGATTGGCCGCCCTCATACAGGGGGCAGCTCGTCGCCGACCACCACGTGAACGCGTGCGACGCGAGATTCGCCAGTTCGCGGGGGCAGCTCGTCGCCGACCACCACGTGAACGCGTGCGACGCGAGATTCGCCAGTTCGCGGGGGCAGCCGGCCTCGACAACCCAGCGACGGCGCCAGCCGTTGCCGAGGCGGTCGAAGGCCTGCGCCAGCTCGCGGGCCTGGGGCGTGACGAGGTACAGCGACTCGTCCTCGGCCGTGGCCCCCTCGCGCGTGGCGATCGCGCGCTGGGCCTGGGCCAGGAGCTGGCGGAGCGCCTGGGCGCGCTGGTGGCGCATGGCCCCCCCGGCGACGAGGGCGGCCACCTCCAGGTCGAGGCGCAGGAGCTCGTCCGTGGTCGTGGCGGCGCGGACCGTGCGCTTCGCGTGGCGGTAGTACCGGAAGGGCTCGATCGGCAGCGGCCGAAGGGAGGCGCGCTCCTCGGCGAACGCCGCGGAGACCTGGCGCTTCGTGGTGCCGTGGATCCGCGTGCTTGCCCAGCGCTCCTCCCAGCGGTCGAGGCACTCCTGCGCCTCTTCGAGGCTCTCGAAGCGCTTCCCCTTGAGCGCCGTCTCCTGGGCGTAGCCGACACCCCTCTCGACCTTGCCCTTGCGGTCCGGATGGTTCACCCGGCATGGCATGGCCACCACGCCGTAGTGCTTCATCAGGTCGGCGTAGAGCGGGTTCAGCTCGGGGTCGTACACATCGGGCTCGAGCACGCCCTCCCGCAGGTTGTCGAGGTTCTGTGCCCTCCTTCGTTATGTGGAGCGCGGTCCCGTCCTGTTCGCGACGGCCTGCGTACGGCGGTCTCGCGTCGTCGGGGGGCATATAACGAACCTCGGAGGACCTCGCTCCGTCTCCAGGGGCGAAGTGAGGTTGCCCATGCTCGAGCGGATGTACACGCGCCCGGCGACGCACGACCGGATCAAGCGGT
>Ga0154020_10003410_pt1 | contig 19127 bp, 9 predicted proteins | sample Klosneuvirus_201_FD_109709 | JGI IMG/M metagenome (GOLD analysis project Ga0154020, IMG submission 109709) | Active sludge microbial communities from wastewater, Klosterneuburg, Austria - Klosneuvirus_20160825_MG | ecosystem: Engineered > WWTP > Aerobic digester > Activated sludge | place... | reverse complement strand
GCATTGATGCCGGGCAGGAGCAAATCGTGGGGGTCAATGTGTTTCAGGTAAAAGACAACGTCCAGTTCGACATCCTCGAAGTGGACAACACCGCCGTGCGCGACGGGCAGATTCGGCGCATTCAGGAGATGAAAGCCCAACGGGACGAGGCGAACGTGCAGGCGGCCTTGAAGGCGCTGGAGGCAGGGTGCAACCCCACCCCCAACCCCTCCCCCGGGGGTGGGGGGAGTAAGCCCACTGGAAACATTTTGCTTCCCAATACTGAAAACACAAATAACAGCTCGGATCAAGCCCCCCTCCCCCCCGGGGGAGGGGTTGGGGGTGGGGTTAACCTCCTTGCCCTGGCCATCGAAGCCGCCCGCGCCCGCGCCACTCTCGGCGAGATTTCCCAGGCAATGGAAAATGTTTTTGGCCGATACAGCGCCACCACGCGCACCGTGTCGGGCGTTTATGCTGCATCTATGGAAAAAAACGACGATTTTGAAAAAGCCCGCACCATGGCCGATGCCTTTGCCGAGCAGGAAGGCCGCCGCCCGCGCATCCTGGTGGCCAAACTGGGCCAGGACGGCCACGACCGCGGCGCCAAAGTGATCGCCACCGCCTTCGCCGACCTCGGCTTCGACGTGGATATCGGCCCTTTGTTCCAAACGCCTGCCGAAGCCGCCCGACAGGCCGCCGAAAACGATGTGCATATTCTCGGCATTTCCTCCCTTGCCGCCGGACACAAAACACTGGCGCCGCAAGCTATCGCCGAACTGAAAAAACTGGGCCGGGAGGATATTCTCGTAGTAGTCGGCGGCGTGATCCCTGCGCAGGACTACGATTTTTTGAAAAATGCCGGTGTAGCGGCGGTGTTTGGGCCGGGCACGGTGATTGCGAAGGCGGCGCAGGAGTTGCTGAAGCTATTGATGTGAAATGTGGATGTTTCTCACATAAGTTTGCACCACTTGCCTTCGCCGGCCCGTATGAGTTTATTCTCGGACTGCAAGGCACTCAGTGCTGTACTGTTAACCGCCCGGAAGCACTAAATCCTTCGCCTTCAATGCTGACAATATACGTACCGTTCGGTAAGCCCCGTACATCCAGTTCGAGTTGAAAGCCCGTAGGCGTTTCCTCGAATTGATACGGAACATGAACAGATTGAGCTTGCAAATCCGTGTTCATCACCTGAACCGAAAAAATATCGGGGTTCATGTTTTGCGGGAAATTCACCAGAAGGAACGCCTGATCCGACGCGGGCTGCGACAAAACGAGCAAGACCACCGTGCCGAACACCGAGTCCTGGGTCAGGCAACTTACCGGGCCGGGCGTCCAATGATGCCAGGAGGCCCAGGGGTACGTCCAGTCCACAGGGCCGAAAGCGCCGATGAAATTGACTTTTTCAAAAAAAGGATCCGCCAGGCGTGGCGAACTGCTGAAAGACGCCTTGTCCCACACCCAGGCGCCGGGCGCCGGCAGGGGATTCGGGGCAGTAAGATTGAACGGGTCCAGCAAACCGGCAAAATTCGGGTCGGCGGTAATGTGATTGGAAAACGAGGGATTTGAAAACCAATTCTCGAGCAACATTGGCGGCACTAGAATCCCCTGCCGCAAGGGGGTGACCGGCCCTGCCAGCAATGTGTTTTTGATTTCAATGGAATCGCCCAAAAGATAGTTCTGGGGAGAAGAACTGCCATCGTAGTACACACCTGTGGGATACTTTCCGCAAAGCACACTGTTAAACAAACCCGCCTGGGTGCCGTAAGACAGTCGGATCAGACGATTGTAGCCCGATGCAATGCCGCTCCCAATAGGTCCGGCGACGGTCAGGTTGGAGAGTATGGGCTTTAGAAAAAACGAATCGCCCAAAATCCCAAAGTTGATCGCGTTGGTAAAGGCATTGCACACCTTCGGGTCGCGCAAGCTGTACAGGAATTGAAGATTCCCCTGGTATCCCTGTTCGAATCTGAAATCCGAATTATCGCATTGATTGGCAATTAAATACTTGCAGCCGACGGTACCGCCCACTATATCAAATCCTATGTGATCCGACTTATAGACTTCGATATGGTCAATCCGGGTGCCGTACCCGATCCCGGCCATCAGCAACGCCCGCCCGGCCGGGGAAGTACCCGGTTGTGATCCGCCCGCATACTCGATCCGGACAAACCGAAATATGCCGGACGTATCGTTCGGACTGCCCTCACCAAAGTGATCTAGCGTGTCTTGTACCACCACTAAATCAAGGCAATGGCTATTTGGCCCCCAAACCGTGTACTCGCACCAATCGGGCGCATGTCCGAACAACCGCACGCCCAGCCAGTCTCCCGGCTGGGGGTTGGTTCGGGCGCTGGTAAATACAATCGGCGCCGCCGACCCGTCGGCGTAAATTTTACCCCCGTGTGCCACGCGCAAGCCTGTCAGATAACCCTGGGCCGAGGTGTCGAAGAGCACCTTGGTGCCCGGGCAAATGGTCAGGCTGGAGCCGGGCATGACGGTGACCGGGACTTGGATGACATAAATCGTGTCGCTTACCCAGGTAGTGGGTTGATACAGGTAGCTATCCGTGATGTAGGCAACGGGTTGAGCCGATAGCGTCGCAGAAATAAATACAAGGATTATTACGGGAAAATGAGATATTTTTGAAAACATAGTTTGGAAATTTTGCGAATAAATACCCCAAAAATATCCTCAACCATCTACGTTCCCGACATTTCACGCATTAAGCAAAAATGAATTAACACTTGAACGGTCCGCCGCACCTCGGAAGATTTTTCCTAACGACAAATCCCCTCGTTTTTTGCCTGAGCAGCAAGTGCCGCATGCGCTCGCACAAAAAAAACCGCATTTGACCGCCGCTCGTTACTTTTGCGCGGCATCACCCCCTTTTTCATGGCGGACCTAAAGTTCGCCGCATACCAACCATGACCAAGAGCAAACGCGGACAGATGAGCCTGAACTTTGACGACGAGCGCCTCTCGAAACTTTTCGGGATGTTCCTGCTCTTCCTGTCTTTCTATTTCCTGATCGCTTTCACGTCGTACATTTTTACCTGGGAAAAAGATCACGATATCGTGATGCACTTCACCTGGGAAAACTTCCTCGGCGACGTGGAGGTGGACAACTGGCTGGGCCGCCTCGGCGCGTACTTGGCCGACAGCATCGTCTACTGGGGCTTCGGCGTGGCGTCTTTCGGGTTTGTGTACCTGCTGTACAACTACGGCCTCGCCCTCATCCGCCGGGTGCCTCTGAGCCACCTGTTTCTGAAACTGCAACGCACGGTCATCTGGATGGTCATCGTATCGGTGGTGGCCTCGTTCTTTTTGCAAACATTGGAGTTTCCGGTCGGCGGTGTATTCGGCCAAGCGGTGAGCGAGTGGATACAGCGGTTCCTCGGCATACCCGGTACCCTGGCGCTGCTGATATTCGCCCTCGTGGCCACCTTCGTATGGAACAACAACCCCGACCTGTCCAATTTTACCTGGCACCAACTCTGGTACGAAACCCAACGCGCCTGGCGCGACCTGCTCAGCGGCGAGTACGGCAAACGGTACAGGGCCTCGCGTCCGGCATTGGTCAAAAAAATGGAAAGCGGCTCGGCCAGCACGACCGGCTCCGACGAAGGCTTCGATACTGTTGCCCCGCCTGTTGCCCAGGCTGCGGACACCACTGTGCCGAGGGGCGAACAAATGTCCTTCGACCTGACCAAAAAAAGCGCCCTTTTCGCCGACGAGAGTAAAGCCAAAAAAGGCGACTCGATCGAAGACACCGAACTGGAAATCAACCTGCCGCCGGAACAACCTGCGTCGCCGGTGGTGCCCGAGGATGCCATGGCATACAAAGCGCCTGTGGAGGCCATCCAGGAGGACACGCCCAATTTGTCCGAGCCTTACGACCCTACGCTCGAACTGTCCCACTACGAATACCCACACCTGCAGCTACTGCACGAGTACGACAACACGAGCCTCGAAATTGACCGGGAAGAACTGGAGCAGAACAAAAACCAGATTCTGCACACGCTGATGAACTTCAAGATTGACATCGAGAAGATCAAGGCAACCATCGGCCCTACGGTCACCCTGTACGAGATCGTGCCTGCGCGGGGCATCCGCATTTCCAAAATCAAAAACCTCGAGGACGACATCGCGCTCAACCTCTCCGCTCTCGGCATCCGCATCATTGCACCGATCCCCGGCAAGGGTACAATCGGCATCGAAGTGCCCAACAAAAAACGCCAAACCGTGGGCATGCGCGACGTGCTCATGGACGACCGTTTCAAACGCGCCAAAATGGAACTGCCCATCGCTTTGGGCAAAAACATTCAGAACGAGGTGTTTGTGGCCGACCTCACCAAAATGCCGCACTTGCTCATCGCCGGCGCCACGGGCCAGGGCAAATCCGTGGGCATCAACGTTATCCTCAATTCGCTGCTGTACAAAAAACACCCCTCGCAGGTCAAACTCATTCTGATTGACCCGAAAAAGGTGGAGTTGTTTCCCTACGCTCGTCTCGAAAACCACTTCCTCGGGTTCCTGCCCGATCAGGTAGAGCCGATCGTGACCGAAACGACCAAGGTGGTGCAGACCCTCAACTCCCTCATCATCGAGATGGAGTCGCGTTACAACCTGCTCAAAACCGCCGAGGTGCGCAACATCGCCGAATACAACGACAAGTTCGTGGCACGCCGCCTCAGCCCGCTCAAGGGCCACCGGTTCCTGCCCTACATCGTGCTGGTGATTGACGAGTTTGCCGACCTCATCATGACAGCCGGCAAAGAAGTGGAACTACCCATCGGGCGCCTGGCGCAGTTGTCGCGGGCGGTGGGCATCCACCTGATCATCGCTACCCAGCGCCCTTCGGTCAACATCATTACGGGGGTTATCAAAGCCAACTTCCCGGCCCGTATCGCGTACAAGGTGGTGTCCAAGGTAGATAGCCGGACCATCCTCGACGCGGGCGGCGCCGAACAACTAACCGGCAAGGGCGACATGCTGCTTTCCGTGGGCGGCGACGTGATTCGCCTGCAATCCGCCTTTGTGGATACCCCGGAGGTGGAGCGGGTCATTGAATTCATCGCCAATCAAACAGGGTTCCCGGAACCGTTTTTCTTGCCGGAGTTTCACAGCGAGGATGCGGCCGGCGGCGGCAAGCAGGTCAGCCTTGCCGACATAGACGACATGCTCGACGATGCAGCCCGACTCGTAGTGGAAACCCAGCACGGCTCCACCAGCATGATCCAGCGCCGGCTCAAACTCGGGTACAACCGGGCCGGGCGCATCATGGATCAGTTGGAAGGCCTGGGCATCGTGGGCCCGGCTGAAGGCTCCAAGCCCCGCGAAGTGTTGTACTACGATGTGGTTGAACTGGAACGTTTTTTAACCGAACTTCGGTCGCGCAAGCACTGAGATACCATCCGACAAACACCGAATAGCATGAAAGTCACCGATCACTTTGCCAAATCCAAGGGCAAGACTCTTGTGTCCTTTGAGGTGCTGCCGCCGCTCAAGGGCGGGAGCATGCAGGCCATTTTCAACACGCTTGACGCGGTGATGGAATTCAAGCCGCCATTTATTGACGTGACCTACCACCGCGAGGAGTTTATTTACAAAGTGCGGCCCTCGGGTTACTACGAAAAAGCGGCTATCCGAAAACGTCCGGGAACGGTCGGGATTTGCGCGGCCATCATGCACCAGTTCAAGGTGGATGCCGTGCCGCACCTCATCTGCGGTGGCTTTTCCAAAGACGAAACGGAAAATGCGCTCATTGACCTGAATTTTTTAGGGATCAACAATGTGCTTGCCCTGCGCGGCGACGCCCGCCAGTTTGAAGAGCGCTTCACTCCGCACGAACATGGGCACAAATACGCGCTCGACCTGGTGCGCCAAATCGCAGGCATGAATCAGGGCCATTATCTGGATGACGACATCGTCAACGGGGAAAAGACCGACTTCTGTATCGGCGTAGCCGGTTACCCGGAAAAGCATTTCGAGGCGCCCAACTTCGATACCGACCTGGCTTACACCAAAATGAAAGTGGATGCCGGCGCGCACTACATCGTCACCCAGATGTTTTTCGACAATGTCCGGTTTTTTGAATTCGTGGATGCCTGCGGAAAAGCCGGCATTAATGTGCCGATCGTACCCGGCCTGAAGCCGCTCACCAAACGGTACCAACTCAACTCCATCCCGCGCAAGTTTTTTGTGAACATGCCCAAAGACCTCGTGGACGCAGCCATGAAGGCCGGCAACGAAGAAGCCGTGCGCCAGATCGGCATCGAGTGGTGCATTCAGCAGTCGCTGGAACTGAAAAAATCCGGCGTACCCTGCCTGCACTACTACACGATGGGCGACACAGACACGATCCGGCAGATCGCCAAGGCTGTGGTGTGATGCACATATGTGAGATTGCACCACAGATTAACACAGATGCACACAGATTTTTCCATATGTTATATTGAAAAAATCTGTGTGCATCTGTGTTAATCTGTGGTGCAACTTTCATGTAGGGGAATGGTCACGTAGCACATCACTCCCCATCCAACTCGAACAACCGGAATTCCTCGATCACGCGCACCATTTCTTTTTCAAAGTTTTCCACATCCGAGACCCGGTGCGTGGCAAGTCCCCTGACCCAGGTTTTCCAGTCCCGGTTTGATTTCATTTTCAAGGCTTCAAACCAGTCCTTGCGACTGTGGCTCACATTGAAATCCCGAATACTCTCCCACGCCGTTTCGTACTTTTTGAAGCAGGTGCCGGAATCGTCCATCTCCGGACCGCTCCATTCGGCAGAGCAACGCGCCGCGAGGTAGTTGTTGGCTTCGGTGGCGCAGGCACGCCTGCCGGCAAAACTGTTCACGTAGGCGCAGGCCAGGAGCACGGAAGCCGGCATGCCGAATTTTTCCTGTTCCGTTACCGCCACCTGCGCAAAACGTTTCAGAAATGCGACCGTGGCAGCCTCCTCCACATCGGGCATTCGAACCGTGGTCGGCATGCCGTCGCCGCCGACGTTCAACAGGGCGGTAGCCTTGGGCGCCGATGCGGCATCCGTGTATTTTTCATAGGTTTCAGTGGCCGGAGGCCTGGACGCGTCGCCGGGTTGAAAACGAACATTTTTACGCAAAATGGCGGCTAACAATAGCAGCACCAGAGCAAGGGTAAACCAGCGTTTTTTTACAAATTCCAGAAGCATGGCAGGTGCGTTTTTTATCGCATTTGCCGGGTACCGAGCGCCTGGCTTCGCGATATGTTGTTTTAAAAAATGTGTATAAAATCGGCTGTTATCCGTCCGATTTTCCCTACCGTTGTTGTTTGAGAGGACAAATGTAAAACAAAAAGTTTTTAAAAATAATTTTTTGTTTAGCATGCATACTTTTGCACCTGTCTCGACCTGCACCTTGCCCGTCACCTTGGACGCGCACAACTCAAAACCCAAAACTCAAAACCGTCTCAACCCATGACCTTGACACACGCGCAATCCACCCTCAAAAAAGTATTCGGGTACGATGCTTTTCGACCCTTGCAAGCCGACATCATCCAGACCGTGTACGACCACCGCGACGCGATCGTGCTGATGCCCACCGGTGGCGGCAAAAGCATTTGTTTTCAAATACCGGCGCTGACAATGGACGGCACTGCCGTGGTGGTCAGCCCGCTCATTGCGCTGATGAAAGACCAGGTGGAAGGTTTGCGCGGCAACGGCGCTCCGGCAGCCTGCATCAACAGCATGCTCGGCCCGACTCAGGTGCGGGAGGTGGAAGACGACCTGCTGGCCGGACGTGTGAAACTGCTGTACGTCAGCCCGGAAAAATTAGTATCCCAGGGGTTTCAACCCCTGCTGAAACGACTAAAAATCAGTCTGTTTGCCATAGATGAAGCGCATTGTATCTCCGCGTGGGGACACGATTTCCGACCGGAATACACCCAGTTGAAGTTCATCAAGGAGCAATATCCCGATGTGCCGGTACTGGCCCTCACCGCTACCGCCGACAAATTGACGCGCAAGGACATTGCCCTGCAACTCCAACTCCACGATCCCGTAGTTTTTATCGCCTCGTTCGACCGGCCCAATATTTCGATGACCGTGCGCCCCGGCCAGCGCCGCTTCGAACAAATCGCGGAATACCTGAAAAAACGCCCCGGTCAGTCGGGTATCATCTATTGCCTTGCCCGGCGCACTTGTGAAGAGGTAGCTGAAAAACTGAATACGCGAGGATTCAAAGCCGCCGCCTACCACGCCCAAATGTCACCTCAGGATCGTAACCGGGTACAGGAGGATTTCATCAACGACCGGGTGCCGGTCATCTGTGCCACCATCGCCTTCGGCATGGGTATTGACAAAAGCAACGTGCGCTTCATCATCCACTACAATCTGCCGCGCAATCTGGAGGGGTATTACCAGGAAATCGGTCGCGCCGGCCGCGACGGATTGCCCGCCGAGGCCTTGTTGTTTTTCAGTTACCAGGACGTGATGACCTACCGGCAAATGTTTGAAGAAGGGGAGGCTTCGGCGGAGCAGAAAGAACTCAAGATCGCCAAGTTGAACCGCATGTACCAGTTTGCCGAGGCGCCCGTGTGCCGCCGGAAAACGGTACTCCACTACTTCGGCGAAGCCTACGACAAGAGCTGCGGCAACTGCGATGTGTGCCGCAACCCGCCCCAACAATTCGACGGTACCACGGCTGCTCAAAAAGCCATTTCCGCCGTGCTGCGTACTGAAGAAAAAGTGGGCATTAACATGCTCATTGATATCCTGCGTGGCAGCCAACGCCGGGAGATTTTTCAGGCCGGGTACGACAAGATCAAAACATACGGCGCCGGTCGGGAGTATAGTAATGAAGAGTGGCTGTTTTTGCTGTCGCAACTGTTGCACCACGGGCTGATCGAAATTGCCTACGATGAAAACAATTGCCTGAAGGCCACCGAAGCGGGCCGGGCCGTGGTATTCAGCCAACACCCCGTACGCCTTGCCCTGCCGCCCAAGCCCGAGGAGAAAGCCGCCGAACGCGCCACAGCCCAGCGTCAGCCCAGCCGCAGCGCAGTACTTCGCGACGAACTTTTCGAGCGGCTCGTGGCCCTTCGTCGCCAGGTCGGCCAGCAGCAGGGCGTGCCGCCGTACCTGATTTTCAGCGATGCCACCCTGGAAGAAATGGCTCAAAAACGCCCGGTTACCGATGCCGACATGTTGTACGTCAACGGGGTGGGCGAACGCAAGTTGCAACTTTACGGCGATACTTTTATCGCCGAAATCCGCCGTTTTGTGCGGGAGAAATCCGGGGAAGGCCACAATGTGCCGGGCAGCACCTACCTGCTCACCTGGGATTTGTTCCAGCAGGGGCGACCGATCGAAGAAATTGCCCGCCTGCGGGAAATCAGCCCCATCACAGTAATCAGCCACTTGGCTACCATGTACGAACGCGGCGAACTGGTGGACATCAGCCGCTGGGCCTCTCCCGAAGCGCTTGATTTGGTACAAGGGGCATTGGACTTGTTCGAGGAGCCGTACCAGTTGAAGGAAATTTTTGAGCACTTCGGTCAGCGGTTTTCGTACGAGGCGATCCGGTTTGCGATAGCGGATGCGAAGCGGAAGAAGCGGAGATAAGGGGATAAAAAAAGTACGGCAACCGGTTGAGTCCGGTTGCCGTACATGGTATTCAAACGAAAATTTCAGATACGTTTAGTAACCAGGATTCTGCTGGGCAGCGAGCACCGGGTTGGTGTTGATTTCCGAGATCGGAATTGGCCAGATAAACCGGAAATCGTCGTACGGAATAGCCGGAAGCCCCAAGGTGCCGGTATAGTTGCCGTTGACATCGTAGTTGACGCCGGGCCCCCAACTGGCGAAGGTGGTCTGGTTATAGAACGCCTTGGCAGGGATACCGCCCGTGGAGAAGTCCGGATCCTTGGCCAGGCGGTGGATATCGGCCCAGCGACGGCCCTCTGCGTTGAACTCGATGCGGCGCTCGTTCAGCACGGCTTTCAGCATCGCTTTGGCATCGGCAAACGTGCCTGCCGTGTACTGTTTGGCCACATCGGTCACCGCGCGGTTGCGCACCTGGTTGAGCAGCCCCAACGCAGTAGCCACATCGGGCGAACCTACGCGCAGGTGTGCTTCGGCCACGTTCAACACCACTTCTGCGTAGCGGATGATCGGATTCCAGTCGTCCTGATTCGTTACGTTGCGGTATTTATTGCTGAAATAAGCGCGGTTGTTGCTCTTGGTCAGCTGTGTGCGGCGCAAGTCGGTGGCATCCCAGAAAGGAGCATTGTACAGGATGGGGCTGATGGCTACCAGAGCACGTCCGGGTGCAATGGCGTACATCACCGGCAAGGCGCCATTCACGAAGGGGTTGTCCACGTTGGAGTTCTCGATCGAGAAAATGGACTCCGTATTCGCCGTGAAACTGGCAAAGGGTCCTTCCGGTGCAGCCGTGAGGCTGTAACCGCCGCCGGGAATGAGTTTGTTACCTTCCGTGATGACGTTAGCCCAGTCACCTTTGTGTTGGTACACACGCGTTTTGAGGGCGATGGCAGCACCTTTTGTAGCCCGGCTGAGTTTGAGCGTACCGGTGCGGGTTGCAGGCAGGTTTGCTTCGGCAAAGTCCAGGTCGGCGATCAACAGATCGTAGCATTCTTTCACCGTGTTGCGGCCTTGTGCTTGCTCGGCATCTTTGGAGCCGGCTGTGTTCACGGCACGGGTACGGTACGGTACACCCAGGTGCGACGCGTCTGCCGTGTGAGCATACGGGCGGGCAAAGTGAATGAGCAGCTCGTGGTGTGCCAGTGCGCGCAGGAAGCGGGCTTCGCCTTCGTAGGCTTTTGCCTGGGCCTCCGTGAGCACATTTGCCGCTTGAGCGGCTTGAACACCCTCGATGACAATGTTTGCCTTGTTGATCAGGCCGAACAACGTTTCCCATTGGTATTGGTTGTTAGCCGTTGTCGGGTTGTACGTGGATTCGTACGTGAATGCGTAGAATGCTGCGACGTTGAGCATGTCTTCGCCGCGGCAGTCGCCTTGTGCCACGTTGGCGGCGCCAAACGGATAGCCGCGTACTGCGCCACCGGCATAGAAACCGCTCTGAGCAGCATCGTACACGCCGACCATGGAAAGTTCGCAGCGCGCCGATGTGGCAAATGCGGCCGTTTCCGTTATGCGGTCGAACGGCTGCAAATCGGTTACGTCCTTGTCGCAGGCAATGGTTGCCGCGCTGATGACCAGCGCTGCTGCGAGGGCACGCAAGAGTATGATGGATTGACTGGTATTCTTCATTGTGTTGAGTTTTTTTTGTTTAGAAACCAAGGTTTGCACCAACCGTGAACACCTGCTGTTGGGGGTTGCCGTTCCAGTCCACACCAAATCCGTTGGTGTTGGTTTCCGGATCAAGACCATTGTAGCCGGTGATCGTGAGCAGGTTCTGGGCCTGCACATAAATCCGCAGCGATTCGATGCTGAGGCGTTGTGTGAGCGACTTGGGCATGGTGTACCCAAGTGCCAGGTTACCCAAACGGATAAAATCGCCGTCTTCTACCCAGCGGGTAGATGCTTCGTTCGGACGGTTGATCGAGTTGCTGGCGTTGAGGCGCAGCTTTGGCGTCACGCCGTCGCCGGGGTTGTCCACACTTTGCCAGCGGCCGAGAATTTCCGTGCCATTGTTCGCAAAACCCATGTCCAACAGGTCAATACGGGTGCGGTTCATGATGACATTGCCACCGGAGAACCGGAAGAACACATTCAGGTCGAACGAGCCGAGGTAGAAGTTGTTGTCGAAACCACCAAAGTATGACGGCAATACCGAGCCAAGCACGCGGCGATCCAGCGTGGACGACAGCGTGGCAGCAGCACCTACGTCACCCGGGGCAGCCGGATTGAATACCGTCATAGCACCCGATACGATGTTTTGCTGCACATACGAACCATCGGCCTTTGTATATACCGGGTTGCCGTTGGCAGGGTTCACCCCGTAGTAGTCGTAGCCGAAGATGGCGTTGATGGATTCGCCGGCGCGAATGATGTTGTTCTCGCCGATTTGATCCTGATCGGAACCGTCGAGGTTTTTGACCAGCGAAACCACTTCGTTGTTCTGCGTGGAGAAGTTCAGGCTGGAGTTCCAGCGGAAGTTTCCGCTGCGCAACACCAATGCATCCAGGGTTACCTCGATACCGTCGCCGCGCATGCTGCCGATGTTTTGGAAAATCCGGTTGCCCGGGATACCCAAAGAGGGCGCCGTCGGTGCGCTCAGGATGATGTCGTCGTTGTCCTGGCGCCAGTATGCCAACGAACCATTGATGCGGTTGTCGAACAAACCGAAATCAAGACCAAAGTCGAGTTTCTTCTGGGCTTCCCACTGAAGACCGTCATTGCCGAAGTTATTGTAGGTAATACCGTTCTGCAGGCCGTACGGAGCGGAGCCGTAGGAGCCGATGTACGGATAGTTGCCAATGCGCACGTTACCCACTTCTGCATACGAACCGCGCAAACGCAGGTCGGAGATGACCTTGGAGATGCCGTCACCCCAGAAACCCTCTTCTGAAATACGCCAGGCAAACGAAGCGCCGGGGAAGTAACCCACGCGGTTTGCTTCAGCCAGGGACGAGAGTGCGTCGCGGCGAATAGAAGCGCTGATGTAGTACCGGCGGGCAAAGTTGTAGTTCAAGCGGCCCAGGTACGAAGAGATACCGTTTTCGCCGATGCCACCGTCAATTGCCTGGTTGGAGTACGTACCGGAAACGATGTTCTCCTGGAAGAAACGATCCGACAAGTTGGACACGGTGCCCTGGTAGAACGAGCTGCGCTGTTTCTGATACTCCTGCAACGCCGTCAGGTCCAGGTTGTGTTTTTCGGCAATAGACGTGCTGTATGTCAACATATTTTGCCAGTTCCAGCGCACGGACGGTCCGAAGGACTGCGATACCCGGCCATTAGCCGAATAACCGTCGCCGTGGCGCGGATCCTGGAACAGGTAGTCGTCAATGTAGTTGCCGTCAATACCGACTTGCGTACGGAACGTGAGGCCCTTCAGCAGACCGACTTCGCCGTAGACGTTGCCCAACAAACGCGTGTTGATGGCCTTGCGCAAATCGTTGTCCAACACAAAACGCTGGTTGGGAAGGCCGTTGGCAATCTCGATGCGGTTGGCGCCGCGGCCAAGAGTACGCGGGTTGATCGAGTCGAGGTTGTAGCCGGTCGGGTCATTCACATCGTACACAGGTACGTTGGGCATCATCCGCATGGCTGCGTACGTGTTGCCCGACAGGTTGTTCGAGCCGGTCAGCGGACCATAGTTTTCCTGACGGGAAATACCGCTGGAGAAACCGATTTTGAGCCACTTGTTCACTTTTTGGTCAATGTTCGCACGGAACGTGTAGCGGCGCAGGCTGTTAGCCACCGAAATACCGTCCTGGTCGGAAAAGCCCAACGAGAAATAGTAGTTGGTGAAATCGCTGCCGCCCGATACCGAGAGCACGTGGCTGTGCTGGGTGGCGGTACGGAAGATAGCGTCCATCCAATCGGTTTCCACCACGTTGCCGTTGGCATCGGTCATCAGGTTGGCAATCGGAATGGTGTCGCCGGTGTTCCGGCTCTTTTCGTTGTTGATTGTGACAAAGTCTTCAGCGCCCAGCAGATCAAACAAGTTGGTGGCCTGCGCTACGCCCACATACATGTCGTACGTGAACTTCGGCTTGCCTTTTTTACCGCGCTTGGTCGTGATGAGCATCACACCGTTGGCGGCACGCGAACCGTAGATAGCGGTAGCGGCGCCGTCTTTCAAAATCTCGTACGATTCAATATCGGAGGGGTTCAAGTCGGCCAATGCGTTCATCGGCGTGAACCCGCCCTGATTGCCGTCGAAAATGGGAACACCGTCCACCACAACCAACGGGAACGTACCCGAGGAGATCGAGTTGACCCCGCGGATGCGAATTTGCGGGGGCGAACCCAGGATGCCGCTCGGAGACGTCACCTGTACGCCTGCTGCGCGACCGGCCAACTGAGCGTCGAAGCTCGGTGTGGCCAGGTTGGCGAGCGACTCCCCTTTCACCTGCGAGATGGAGCCTGTCACGTCGCGCTTCAACTGCGTACCGTAACCGACCACCACTACTTCGTCGAGGTAGGCGCTGCTCGCTTCCAGTACGATGTTGTACTCATTGGCGTTCGTGAGCGGAACCTCTTGTGCGAGGTAGCCGGTGTACGAGAACCGGAGCAATGTAGCACCGACGGGAATCTCCACGCGGAATTTGCCCTCAATGTCTGTACGGGTGCCTGTAGCCGTTCCAAGAACAGCCACTGTCGCGCCAATCAGAGGATCCCCCTCATTGGAAGCCACCTTGCCGGTGACTGTGCGGTTTTGCCCGAAGGCGTAGCCGGCGCTCATCAAGATGAGCACTAGCCCAAGTAAAATCCTGTTCATACTCAGAAAGTTTGGTTAGTGAATAAATGATTAAACTACAATTACGTTTGCAAAGGAAGTCAGAACGACCACAAATTTGCTCTTTTCTCCCGTCATTTTTTTAACCCAAATTTGTCATTCCCTTTAAATTTCAGCAACAAAGTACGGACTTGTGCGCACTACTTACCGAAGATACCAGTAGTTGTTGCGCACCACCCAATCTTTCTCCCGACGGTACACATCCGTCTGTTGCGGACGCAGAAGTACCTCATCCAGAAAGAACGGCTGGTTGGCGTGTTGCTTGAACAAAAAGGCGTTCAACCTGGAGTTGTCCCCGCGCACCTCGAACGGCAGTTCGAACAGCCCCCAGTCGTTCACGATGGTTTTGAGGTGAAAGCGCATGCCTTCGTGCCGGTACTGGATTTCATTGCCGTTGCCCGCGTCATTTTCAAAAATCTTCAACTCGTGGTTCATGCCGAGGTCCTGCCGGGCGTACATCCAGAAACTGAGCACATACTGCCCCTTGGGAAGTGCTTCGCGCCACAGCCAGGTGGTGTCCCGCATATTGCCGGTATAGGCGCCGGCTCCCTGAAATTTTCGCCCGGCAACCCCAAGCGAATCGTACGGCTGGTAGTACAAAAAACCGGGTTGCGATACCTGCCAGGGCCCTTGCGGAACCAGCGGGCGGGAAATCCGCTCCTGCTCGACTGCCGCGCAGCGGGCATACACGTAGGCCCGCACACTGTCCAAGGAAAGGGACAATATTTTCAAATCGGGACTGTCGTACACCGGTTGCGCCATGCCGACGAGGTGCGGGTACCGCTGCCGAACCTCCTCCCAGGCCGGGCCGTGCACCAGCACTGCCAACGGACGGGTATCCAACAGGTCGTTGAGCATCACAGGCATCCGGCAGGGTTCGAGCACGAACTGCACGGAACTCAGTGTTTGGGTGCAGGACGTGCGGCTCATGTTCACCCCCATGTCGGGCACACCGCTGTGTAGCACGGTCGTCTGGTTTCGGATAAACTGGGCGAAGTCGAAATTCAACCACACGTTTTCCGAACCGAAATGGTAGTACGGCAGGGGCAGCAAGGCCTGGTACTTCGAAAAATCCACCTTGTTGAGCCAATGCTCCGGCGCAGGTGCGGCCACGTCGCGTTTTTCCATATTGTCCATCCGCCCGATCGGGCGCAGACGCTGGAACGTGTAAGCCTCCCAGCACAGGAGCGCCACGGGGGCCAGGGCAATCACCCATCGAAGCCACCGCCCTTGCCCGCCTTCAAATCCCTTGAACCGGACGCTCCAGTTCCACAGCACGTAAAACGCCACGACATTGATCACGTAAAAATAGGACCAGGTGAACCGGCCAAGCCCGCGGAACTGGCGCAGCGGCCCCATGTAATCCACCATCCATTCGCAGCCTTTTATGGCAAACGGAAAGCCGCAGGCGAAAAGGAGCAAAACAAAAGCCGCCGCAAATATGCCTTGCAAATAGCGCTTGTGTACGCGGTGGTAGGCGGCTTCGTCCCAGGATTTGCCGAACATCCGGAAACCGGAAACCAGCAACCACAGGGTAAACAAAAAAGAGAGCGCCCCGGCATACGCTTTCGCCTCGCCGTTCACCCGGCGGATGGAGATGATATTTTGGTCAATCCAGTGGTACAGCGGGAAATCTTCATACGGCAACAGCACCCCCTCCCACTCGCCGATATACGTCGTGAATCCGTAGGGGCTTCCCGGACGGTCGGTGGCATAGTCCGACCAGTGCAGCCAGATATTAAGCAAGGCAAACGGCACTGCGACCATGACCACCAGGTGGCTGAGTCGCACGCGCCAGTTCCGTGCCGACGGATCCCGAATCAACTGGTAGGCGGTATACAAACCCAAAAACAGGGCGCATATCCCGAAATAATAAAAGTGAAATTGGGCGGCTACCCATAGCAGCAGGCCGATCAGCAGGCTTTGGTAGCGCCTGCTGTACCGTTCCTCATAACTGCTCAACAGCAAAAGCAGCATCGGGAACACCCACGTGTGCGACAGCGCGAAATGCGCATCGAACCGGCCATATTGCGGGTTCAGGAACACCATACCCAGGGTGATCATCACGGAATACCACACCGGAAGGTGCAACTTGCGAAGCAACAAAAACAACACCGCGCAGCCCAGCAACAACGACACCACCTGAAACACATTGATGACACCCACCGTATGGCCGGTCAGGTCGGACACGTTCCTGCTCCACCACTGCATGGCTGTGCTGAGGATAGGTTGGTTATCGGTGAACAGGACGTGCTCCCCGTAGGGATAGTTCATACCCCCGTAATGCACGAACGAAGAGTCGTGGCGCACATGCCAGATGCTGGTCATGTAGTTTTTGAAACAATCCGGCGAGCCACCCAACATGTGGTCGTTGGGCGCCTGGAGCCAATGGCCGTGCTTGAGCCAGATCAGTCCGAAACACAGGACTAATACGGCAAAGAGTCCCCAAAACGTGTGCGAGCGTTTGGGGGAGGTCAATTGTTGAAGCAAGTGTTCGAGTTGGCGCATAATTTCGAAGCCGTTCGAGAATCGCCGTAGAGGGAAGTGTCACAGAGGCTCACAGAGGCTAAGGAGGCTCACAGAGTTTTTGGCCGATTTAAAGCAGACGGATTCCGCTGGAAGGAAAAAAACTCTGTGAGCCTCTATTTTCTCAGTGAGCCTCTGTGACACTCCAGCCCTACGGGGGTGCAGGCGGGGCAAAGAAACAGATTTGCCCGGAAAAAAAGCATGCCCCGGGCGGGCGCAATCCCGGGGACACTTGTTTCGCGGCAGTTTCCCTACCTTCGCCAACGAAACGAGCGGACAAACCGAGCACACAATGATGAAATGGTTGGTAAATGCCACCGTCAAACAGTACCTGTTGCGCCTGCGCATGAGACGCATCGAGCGGTATATGTTCCAGCCGGAGGCCGCGCAGGAACGCTGGTTTCGCAAACTCATCGAAACGGCCCGGCACACGGAATTCGGGCGCAGCCACCATTTCAGATCCATCCGTTCGGTTGCCGATTTCATGCAGCGCGTCCCGGTGCACGACTATGACCGCCTCAAACCGTTCATCAACCGGATGATGCACGGCGAGCGCGATGTGCTCTGGCCAGGAGAGATCAACTGGTACAGCAAAAGCAGCGGCACCACCAGCGACAAGAGCAAGTATATTCCGGTGCCGATGACAAACCTCGTGCATGGCCATATCGCCGGAACCTGGGACTCTCTGGCCCTGCTGTACCACAACCGGCCCAACATGGAGATTTTTCGCCGCCGGAATTTGGTCATGCCGGGTTCCTTCGCACCCGTGCCCGGCTACCCCAAGTCCCAAGTGGGCGACGTGAGCGCCATCCTCACCTACCACATGCCCGCCATCGGGCGCATGTTTTACACGCCCGACTTCGAGACGGCGCTCATGCCCGACTTTGAAAAAAAACTCGAACGCATCGCCGACCTCGTCAGCCGTACCGACGATGTGGTCATGTTCGGCGGTGTGCCGACCTGGCTACTGGTGTTGTTCCGCCTCATCCTGGAAAAAACAGGCAAGGCAAACATGCTCGAAGTTTGGCCCCATTTGCAGGCCTACATGCACGGTGGCGTGGGTTTTGACCCGTACCGCCGCACCTTCCGCGAGCTCATCCCCAGCGACAACTTTGTGTATCAGGAAATTTACAACGCCTCCGAGGGATACTTCGGCGCCCAGTGCGACCTCGACCGCAACGACATGCTCCTGCTGGCCGACAACGGCGTGTTTTACGAATTCATCCCCCTGGAGGAATGGGAAAAGGAACACCCCCGAACGGTGTTGCTCGGCGACGTAGAACCCGGAAGGGACTACGCCGTGCTCATCTCTTCCAACAACGGGCTGTGGCGTTACATGCCGGGCGACACCATTGTATTCACCCGAAAATACCCATTCTGTTTCCGGATTTCGGGGCGCACCAAGCAGTTTATCAATGCGTTCGGTGAGGAAGTCATGGTGGGCGACACCGACAAGGCACTGGCCGAAACCTGCCGGCAAATGGACGCTCTCGTGTCCGAATACACTGCCGCACCGGTGTATTTTTCCAATGGCCGCAGCAAGGGCGGGCACGAGTGGGTGGTGGAATTCGAAAAGGCTCCCACCGACCTCCACCGCTTCAACCGCCTGCTCGACGAGACGCTCCAGCGCATCAATTCCGACTACGAGGCCAAACGTTTCCGGGGCATGGCACTCGACTGCCTGCGTCTGCACCCGGTACCGCCCGGCACATTCCAGCGCTGGATGAAAGCGCGCGGCAAGTTCGGCAGCCAGAACAAGGTGCCGCGCTTGGCCAACCACCGGCAGTATGTGGAGGAGGTGTTGCAGTACGCAGAGGGAGTGAAAGGATCGCAGTAATGCCCCTTGCGCTTTTCAGTACATAATAATACCTTTGTGGCCCTTAATTTAATCTGCTAAAATGCTAAAATGCTACGCCATGAAAAAGGAACCGGGAAAAAGCCCAGTAATCAAAGTTTTGTTGAAAAATGTCGGCGGTTTGGAACTTGATGAAAAGACACTTCGAGTACTGGAAGAGTTTCACAAAGCTTCAGTATTAATAAACCGTACATATTTAGCAATGGGAAAATTTCCCGTTGTCAATACATCCAATGCCTCTACCTCTCAAACACCTACTCTAATTCATGGCATTATCTCAACGAATCAGGTTCAAGTCAGCACAGGACTGGTTTAACTATTTAGGAACCCACCCCCAAATTGAGG
>Ga0154020_10003409_pt1 | contig 19138 bp, 20 predicted proteins | sample Klosneuvirus_201_FD_109709 | JGI IMG/M metagenome (GOLD analysis project Ga0154020, IMG submission 109709) | Active sludge microbial communities from wastewater, Klosterneuburg, Austria - Klosneuvirus_20160825_MG | ecosystem: Engineered > WWTP > Aerobic digester > Activated sludge | place... | reverse complement strand
GATTGGTCGATCTCCACCTCGATGATCTCTTTGCGTTTCGCCTCGAACGGCTGATATAGGAACCTCATGGGCTGCGAATGGTTTCGGTAAAGGTATAAGAACTGCTCCGTTCCTTGAAGATCCGTAGTCCTACTTTTCAACCTGAAGGCAGGAAAACGGATCGGGACATCCTGTTGCTGATCGCCACATGGGCACTTACAGCTTTACACTGAGGACCGGGAAATTGGTGTGATTGACGATATCCTCTGTCAGGCTACCATTCACCACCTGGAAAAAGCCCGTTCTGCCGTGTGTGGCCATGGCGATCAGGTCCGCGTCTATGCCTTTGGCGAAGTTGAGGATGCCCTCTTCAATGCTAAGGTCGTTATAGATGGTTGCCGTGTATTTCTTCAACGGATGACGTTGCAGGAAATTGTCGATCGCTTTGTTGCTGTCATCGCTGCGCTCAAAAGCCCGTGGAGTGTTCACTTTTACCAAGTGGATGCTGGGGTTGAAGAGGTCCAGCAACGGTAAGAACGCTTGGAATTTCTCGATATCAGCGGTCGAGAAGTTACTGGCGAACACCACATCCTTCAGTTCAAAGTCCTCGATGTGGTGTTTGACCACCAAGACCGGCATGGGTGCTTGCCGCACGATCCGCTGGGTGTTCGAACCCACGATACCGCGCAAACCTGTTGCTCCATGGGTGCCCATGACGATCAGATCAGCGGTCTGTAAGCGTTCATTCTTGAACATCTCGTTCAGCGAGAGTTGCCGCAACATGAACTTCCGCAACTCGATACCCTTCAAGAACGGCAACTGAGGGATCGTCTCCAAACGCTCTTCGATCTCTTCCCTCAGCTTCTGGTTCTCCGTGTGGAAGTCGGTCATCTGCTCATACAGATGCACCACATCTATTACGGCACCGGTCTGCCGAGCGATCTTGGCGGCAACTCGCAATGCGTCCGTTGCACAGTCGGAAAAGTCATAGGGTACAAGGATCGTTCGGATGGACATGCTTGTTGAACTTGTATGTTCCCCTCAAAATAAGCAAGAAAGTTCGTCATCACCAAACATCCATTAATGGAAGATGCAACGGAACTTCCCCTGTCATTTACAGGCTCCGCTATAGCCGAGCGCTCCCGATGCACTCCCTGACCCATCGTTCAGTTGAGGGATCTTACGGAAGAACCCGCATCCAGATCGTTCCGAGGACTTTGGTTGCGTTCCATTCACAAAATGGTCGTTCTGCCTACATTCGCCGCGACCAACACCATGTTCCAAGGTCTATCACTCAGCGCCACGGAGAAAACACCGGCTGTGGAGATCACCCCCAGCGAAGGGTTCATCTTCATAACAGGGTGTTCGATCCCGGAGAATGCCGATCGTTTCTTTACTCCGGTCCAGGATGTTGTGGAGCAGTACGCTGCTTCCCCGCATATTACCACGACCGTGCGGATCAACTTGAACTATTTCAATTCCAGCACCTCAAAATATTTGTTGGACATGTTGAAGCGATTGGAGGACCTGCATGTCTCCGGACGCTCGAAAGTGCTGCTTGAATGGTTCTTCCAGGAGGGCGATCTTGACATGAAAGAGGCCGGTGAGGATTATCGCTCGTTGGTCGAATTTCCCGTCAAGCTCAAGGAGATCTGAGCTTATGTTCCGTTCATCGGCCCGACATGGCCTCATTGTAAACGTGGCCCGGAATGGAAGTACCATCCCGGAAGTGGTCTATACCGCCCCAAGGATGGGTCACTTTGCGGTATACAACCAAACGTCCGTTCTGTGCCAAACGGACTTCCACGACCACAGAGCGCCCCTCCTTGTACACCTTTTCCCCTTCCGTTTCCAGAGGCAATGGATCCGCAACTGGCTGTTTTTGTACCTGTACAGGTGCGGGAGGTCGGTGTTGAACGGGCGGGTCCGGAACTGGTTCCTTTGATGAGGATACAGCCGGAGCCGGCACTTTAGACACGATAAAAGGTACTGGTGCCGGATCGGATACTACTTCCACAGGATCGCTACTTACCACGGGGTTCCCTGTTTCGATGTGTTCTATTTGGACCGTTGAGCTCGGCTTCGGCGGTTGTTCCGCAGGCTTCTCGGCTTCTTCGGCATCGCGCTTGGCGATCAGTACCTCAAGGTCCTTGATCTTCACTTTGGGATACACATTGTATGGTCGTAGCACACGGGCTTCCTTGAATTTTGCCATGGATTCCTCGAAGCGCAGTTCCCGAAAGTGCAATTCGGCCTCCACCATAACGCTTTGGTAGGCCGCATCGTTTTGCGCAGCCTCTTGTTCTTCCTTGGCGATGCGGGCCCGTTCCTTGGCGTTCAACTTCTGAAAGTCGCGCGCAAGGTTGTCGTCGCCTTGAGCGTGGGCGCACAAGCCCATGACCAAAACCGTTACAAGAACAGCCAGTTGCTGAGGAACCCGATCCATACAGGGTCCGAAGATATTGCTCCGGGGAAAGGCACAAATGCGCATCAAGCGCGATCATACGTACAGTTGATATAAAAGGGTACACGTGACCTTTGCACAATGGGTCAAGGTTGCCTAAAGCCTGCGGATCAGTTGAGTCGAAAATTTTACCGAAGCATGCTTCGCTCCGGGGCTTGTAATTTTACCCGCCCACTTGCACACCACGAACCTCGATCCCGCGTTCAACCTTGTACACTCCATGAAAAAGCTCCTCATTCCTTTCCTCGTTATCCTATTCCTTTCCGCTTGCCAAGAAGACCCCAAGACCACCGAACCCTATAAGCAACTTGAGCAGGACAATCAGCGCACCGAAGCCATCGTAGCGGCAAAGGATTCCACCATCAATGCGCTGTTCAATACCTTCAATCGCATCAGTGACAACCTGCGTACCATCCGCTCCAAACAAGGTGAGCTCGTGGCGCCGGGCAGTGGTACCGAAAGCAAGGCGGATGTTGAACAGCGGATCATGGGAGATATTGAACAGATCGACGCCTTGCTGATCGAGAACCGGGAGCTGGTGGATAAACTGCGCAAGCAAGCCAAAAGCGCCGGTGGGAATATCGCCGCGTTGCAACAGACCGTGGAGGACATGGAAAAGTCCAACGAATTGCAACAAGAAGAGATCGGCACCTTGAAGGAACAACTGGCCAGCACGAACAGCTCACTGGCCACATTGATCGAAATGTACCGAGACAAATCGCAGTTGGCCGACATGCAGCGGACCGAGATCAATACAGCATTCTACGCGATAGGCACTGCCAAGGAGTTGAAGGATAAAGGGGTGCTTACAAAGGAAGGTGGTGTTGCGGGGATCGGCGGGGTGAACAAGTTGAACACGGCCGGCCTCCCCAAGGAGTATTTCACCGAGGTGGACATTACCGGCACACCGGAGATCATACTGGGCGCGGAGAAAGCCAAATTGAGCACCAGCCACCCCGAAGGATCCTATCGCTTCGAGGACGGTGCTGCGAAGCTTGTGATCACCGATCCGGAGAAATTCTGGAGCATCTCCAAGTACTTGGTCGTGGTTGTGGATTGAAGATCGGGCTGCAGCAACCCCCTACACGTGAAAATCCAATGCCGGAAGGATCTTCCTTCTGGTTCAAAACATCCGATCCAAAGAGGCACGAATTGGCCTCAGCAAACTGACCCGCTCATTCCGGTGCTGTGATCTCCGGTGTAGCTTGGTCCTGTACTCGAAGTTTGGGCCTTTCTCCCATCTTCTTTTCACCTTCGTTCTTGGAACCGGAGCAACATGCGGCACTGTGCTTGCAATCGCCCATTGTTGCAGGCATGCACGAGGGTATTTCCGAATTGAAATCACCGCTTGTGCGTAACGCCAACAATTTTGCCTGCTGCTCTTTGGTCAACATACTTTCGGCTTTACGCTCATGCTCCTGCATGGTGGACCCGATCTTCGCTTGGGCTTCGCGGCACGCACTGCGCAATTCCACAAGGCTCTGCTCGCCCTGCAGGAATATCTCGTTCATCTTGGCCAACTGCTCTTTGGACAAGCCTAGTGCATCATTGTAGGTCTGCGCTCGTAAGCTGGCATAATGTTCGGGATGGGGTTTTGTTGTCGCCGATCCCGGCTCGATCTCTACACTGTCCTGAGCAATTGCAACAGTGGAAAACAAGGCTACAGAAAGCCCGAAGAGGATAGTTCTCATGGTGGTTTTGTCTTGATGAATGTGGAAAGATAGGATGCTGATCGAAATATGCTTGTCGATCAGATCAGGACCATGCGCATTGGACCAGCGGGTCCAACACACGACCGATGATCAGAGGTCACGGGGCATTGTTCTTTTCCGGCGCGACTCCAGGTGCGTTCGAAGGTGGCACAGTAGTATTAGGAGCCACCGGGGGCGGCACGACCACAGGGTTGCCGCCCGCACAATGCTGGTCCATAAGAGCCTGTACCTCCGGACCATGGTACCGGGTGAATCCATGTGAGATCGCTTCACTGAAATGCGTGCAGGCAGCGGCGGTGTTGCCTCCTTCCAATTCGATGATGCCCAGCGAACGATACACATATGAATTGCCGGGGTTCTTGCGCGCCGCCAATTTGAGGTCCTTCACCGCTTTGCCCGTTTCACCCAGCTTGAACCGGCTCCAGCCCCGATTGCTGAAGGCATACCCGTAGTTGGGGTCCAACTTGATCGCACGGTCCATGTCTTGGATCGCACGTGCATGATCGCAGAAAAGTGCATACCGGTAATACCCCCTGTGGTTGTAATTGACCGGATCCCGGGGACCCAGTTCAACGGCGCGGTCCAGGTCCATGCGCGCTTTGGCCGAGTCTCCAGCCAAAGCATACGCCGCGCCCCTGTTACGGACCAAGGCTGCGGAATTCGGGAACGAACGAACACCTTCCTCGAATGCAGCCATTGCCTTCGCAGGTTCGTTCACTTGCTGGTACGCCAAGCCTTTGCGCAAGAGGTACATCTCGTTGGGTGCGGCATTCTCCAAGGCAACGGCCAATGCGCTATCCGCCATGCCCAGACCGAGGAACGCGCCCATCAATTGGGCCCTCACGTCCACGTCCAGGGGAAGTTCCTTTCGCGCCCGCTGTGCTTCGCTCAACGCAATTTCGTATTTCCCGATCCGGTTGTACGCATCTGCACGCAAGGCCAAGACCACCGCTGGGGTATCATTCTTGGAGATGACATGCTGGCTTAACGTGATGGTTGTATAAGGCTTGTCCTTCATCAGCGCAGCACGTACCCGTTCGATGCCCTTATCCTGTTGGGCGAACAGGGCCAAGGTCAAGACCATACCGAAAGCGAAAGTGAACATCCGTTGCATGGGGCGAAGGTATTGGTGGGCCGCAAAGCTTTTACATCAATGCCTTCACAAGCCGACCTCTGCGGATGGAATAACTTTGACGATCCTTCGTTCACCATCCACAGGATGATCGAACATGCGAACAGAGTACCCGGCAAAGATCCTATTGGCTTGGGGTGAGGCTATCATGGGCCACACCGGTCTGCGTGATTGGTTGATCAAGAACGACTATCCCGAACTCGGCATTTTCACGTTCGCCCTGCGCAACAAGCAGGATGCGCGAAAGTGGCTCATGGAAAATGGGCACCCGCATCTGGTCGCGATCATAACCGGCATAGAAGGTGATCTGATCGCATTGAAATGGTTGGAGCACAATGGCATGAACGTACTGAAGCATGTCGCCCTTACCGGCGATGGCGATCAGGAGTCGTTCCAATGGTTGGTGGACCATGGTCATCGTGAGTTGGCCATGGTCGGGAACAAGATGCATCAAGTGAAACGTGCCATGGACGATGACCACAGGGATCCGCACAAGTACACGCAGGATAGGTAGGGCCTCAACCCTAGATAAATTCAACTTTATTCAACTCGCTTTCTGCGATCAATAGTCCGGAGCCTCTTCACCGGAGAGCATACTGCTGAACAGATCCCCGAAATGGGTGGTACCCGCCAAATGTGAACGACCGATCCGGCTGTGTTCTGCTAGACCGTGCAAGACGAACTCTGCAAATAGGGTGCGGTCCTTCGCGGGCAGATCGGTTTGGTACTTCTCCACAAATTCACGCAGACCGGTTACCTGGCCCAAGGTCTTGGCATAGGCAGCCTCCGTCGCTTCCGAAAGCAGGTCGATGGAATTCGATTCGAAATGCGCAACGATATGTGCATAGGGATCCACAGGTTGCGATGCGCCTTCCTTGTTCCGTTTGCGCGGTTTGGCGGGATCCGGAAAGAGTCCAGCGAACACATTACGCACAGCGAGGCCCAACAGATGGTGCGCCACTTTTTCCGGGCCTTCCTGTTCGCCTTCGTAGACCAGTTCGATCTTTCCGGTTATGGCCGGGACCATGGCTTGCAGGTCATCGATGCGAACGGAAGTATGTGCTTCGCCGTTGCGCAACGCACGCCGTTCCGCAGCGCTGATCACGCTTTCCATAGCGCTTATGGTAAGCCGCGCGCTCACACCGCTCTTGCGGTCCACGAAATCACTGTCACGCGCTTCCCATGCAACGCGCTCGATCAAAAGACGGATCAACTCCGGCACTTCCACGCGTTGGGCTTGCTCCTTAGGTGAACGCACTTCCTGTGAAGTGATCCGCATGCCGGTCTCCAACGTGGGCGGATAATGCGTAAGGATCTGGCTCTGGATGCGATCCTTCAACGGCGTGATGATGGCACCCCTGTTGGTGTAATCCTCCGGGTTGGCGGTAAAGATGAATTGGATGTCGAGTGGTAGGCGCACCTTGAATCCGCGGATCTGCACATCCCCTTCTTGCAAGATATTGAAAAGCGCCACTTGGATCCGTGGTTGCAGATCAGGCAATTCGTTGATCACAAAAATGCCACGATGACTGCGCGGAACGAGCCCGAAGTGGATCACGCGTTCATCGCTGTAATCCAGTTTGAGGTTCGCCGCTTTGATCGGATCACTGTCGCCGATAAGGTCCGCTACGGTAACATCGGGTGTGGCCAATTTCTCGGTGTAGCGTTGGTTACGATGCAGCCATGCGATCGGTGTGGCGTCGCCTTTTTGGGCGATCAGGTCCTTGGCAAAATGTGAGATCGGCGCCAGTGGATCATCGTTGATCTCGCTTCCTTCCACGATCGGGATCCACTCATCGAGCAGTTGCACGAGTTCCCGCGCCATGCGTGTTTTCGCTTGGCCACGCAAGCCGAGCAAGTTGATGCTGTGCCCCGCTAGGATCGCTCGTTCCAGCGCAGGAACAACCGTATCCTCGTAGCCGTGGATGCCTGCGAACAGAGGCTTCTTTGCTTGGATGCGGGCAATGAGGTTGGCGCGTAATTCGGCCTTTACGCTTTGGCTCGTATAGCCAGAACTCTTTAGATCGCCGAGGGTCGTTGGTTGCTTTGCCATGTTCGGGCGGGACTGTACCCGCGCATGCGTTGGGGTAATGGGATCCATTAGGATGTTTTCCTGCTATTCGTATGATCGCGGAACACCATGTCCGCCAAACCTTGCAGACCGGTGTAGAAGGCGCGGCCTTGATTGGCTTCGGTGAATTTTTCGATGAAGCGCTGCAAGTAGGTGTCCTGCGCGATCATGAAGGTGGTGATGGGTATGCCGGCTTTTCGGGCGCGTGCTGCGGCATCCAATGTGCGGGCTACGATGAAGTCGTCCAGCCCGAAGCTGTTCATGTAGTACTCGCCATCGCGCTTGATGCAACTGGGCTTTCCGTCGGTGATCATCACGATGCGGCGGTTCTTCAGCTTCTTGCGGCGTAACAGGTCCATCGCCAACTCGAGCCCCGCAACGGTGTTGGTGTGAAAGGGTCCCACTTGTAAATACGGCAGATCCTTCAGGCTTACCTGCCATGCATCATTCCCGAATACCACGATGTCCAACGTGTCCTTCGGATAGCGCCGTGCGATCAATTCCGCCAAGGCCATGGCCACTTTCTTGGCCGGGGTAATGCGGTCCTCGCCGTACAGGATCATGCTGTGGCTGATGTCGATCATGAGCACCGTGGCGCACGCACTTTGGTGTTCGGTCTCGATCACTTCAAGGTCGTCCTCGCTCATGCGCAGCTCGTCGATGCCGCGCTGTTGCGCATTCCGGATGCTGTCGCTCATGGCCACCTGCTCAATGCGGTCGCCGAACCGGTAGCTCCGGCGATCACTGGTGGGTTCGTCCCCTTGGCCGGTGCGGTTCAATGCATGACCACCTTGTTCCGACTTTTTCAACTTCCCAAAAACCTGGTCCAAGGCACGTTCACGGATCAGCTTCTCCGCTTTGGCGGTGAGGCCCATGCCCTTCCCCTTGGTGGGGTGGTCACCAATAATGCCGTGCTTGCTGAGATCATTCTTGAAGTCCTCAATGGTATAGTCCTCGTTGAAGAATCCTTGTTCCTTGTCCACTTCCTGCATCCAATCCAACGCCTCTTCCACATCGCCGCTCGTGTGCGTGAGCAATTCGAGAAATAGCGGCAACAGTTTCTCGAAGGGCGATCGATCGTCCTGCGGCGGTAGGTATTTTGAAAAGCGCTGTCCGAGCATGGGATCGGTGAAGTTAACAAGCCGAACAGCGCTTTGGTTCGTCAGGGCGAACGCAATTTCCAATGCATCGGGCCTACAGCCCTCTAACCCGCTTGCGTTGATATCAACCCATGGCGTTGCCATGGGTTGATATGTAGCCGGGCCTTCAGCCCCCCAACCCACCACCTCGGGAAGATGGACCACGAAATGCCCGCCATGCCCAACGACGTGAGCCTACTTCGAACAACCTCTATTCCACCACCAACCGGACAGCGCCTTGCTCTTGGCGGTCCGTTATTGCGCGCAAGACATAGATGCCTGCCGAAAGCCCTGCGAGGTCCAGTTGCATTTGATGGATACCTGGCGCCCGCAAGGAGCCGCCGATCCTACGCACCACCCTACCCGACGGGTCCAGCAGGGTGAAGTCCACCTTCCCTTGTGCACCATAGGTGATCGTTGCGTTACCATGGGCGGGCTGTGGGAATACGTCCATCCCAATGCTACGATCCAACGCCGTTCCCATGCCCGTGATATCGCTGGCCAACCACTGTGTGAACTGTTCCAAGTTCTGACCGTTCGTCGTATTGATCACGTTGTTGACCGTTTCCACCAAAGGTGCTGGAATTCCGGGTTTGTAGTACTGGAAACGCGACCCTTCGACGGTGGCGTTCCCTGCTGTCGTCACATCCGACATGTTCTCTATCAAATGCACACGCAGCACATTGGTGATCGTGCCAAAAGGCATGATGAGGTCCCCGAAACCATCCGACTCGCCGGTCAGGTTTCCAGTTCGTGAACCCATTACGGTGGCGCCGACGCTGTATTCGGCCAAGCTTGGATCGCTCCATGTGGTACCAAACGTGCACGGAAGTGCCAACTCCAAATTCGCGTCGGTATAGCGCAACAAGACCTGGTTATTGCTGTTGAAGACCCCCCAGTAGAGAAGACCGGTGAGTGTTGCCTGGTATCCTTTGGCTTGGTTCGTAAGCGCGTTACTTGTGATCACCGTGGCCGTTGGCATCACCGTTTCAAGACCGGAACCGTCCAAAGGGACCAATGTGACCGTGGCAACGGCCGAGGGCACCAATCCACTGAAATCCCATGTCGCGTTCGCACCTCCGGCACCCCCTTCCTGTAGCGCAGAAACATTGATCGTGTAGATGGGTCCTGGAACGAGTTGGGTGTTCGACTGATCGATAGTGGGCTGGGCCAATACCGCAAGCTGAAGGGAAAAAGCAAGGAAGATCGTAGCGTAGCGCATGGTTTGTTCGTTTGAGGGTGCAAAGCAAGACGAACTAGCCAAAGGGAACAATAGAACCTTTGTTAGGGCCAGAAAAAGGAAAAGCCTCCCAAAAGGAGGCTTTCCAAAAGAGTTTGATCGGGTTACTGAACCACGATGCTCCGCGTGCCCAACTTGCCATCGGCTTGGGTGAGACGCACTTGATACACACCTGCTGGCAGCGCGCTCACATCAAGGACACCATTGATGTTCCCGGCCACCGGCTTCTTCACTTGCATCACCGAACGGCCGCTGGCATCGAACAGTTCAACCGAACGCACATTCGCCACATCGGCTCCCAACTGAAGGTCGATACGACCATTGGTCGGGTTCGGGTAAGGTGTAAAGACCACTTCGTCCGCACCCAGTTCCTGCATGCCAATGTTCCCTTCTCCATAAAGCCATTCCATGGTGAAGACGATCGTGGGTGCACCACCGCTGATGGTTACGGAATCCAGTGAGGTCATCATCAGCGGGAAATTCACCCCTTCCTGGTAGTAATAATAGGTGTCGAAGGTGCGGCGGATCGTGGCGATCGCTGAAATATCATTGGCCACTTTCCGGACCTTTACACGTAGCACTTCATCAACAGCGGCACCCGGTAATGCAAGCGAACCGTACCCGTCGGCAAGTCCAACAATGGTACCGGCCCGTGTTACGGGAAAACCACTGATCACGTAGCTGGCGGCGAAATTATCGGACCATGTGGTGCCCAGTACACAAGGGTACACCAGTTCGATGACACCATCGGAGAATGCCACGATGCCCTCCAAAGCGGAGCGCACACCCAATTGTTCAATACCGGTGGCATCCACCCTGTAGAAGGCTGAGTCCGAACCTCCATCGCTGGAGATCACCGTAGTGCCGGGAATGCTGTTCGAAGTGGGCGTAACGGACGGAGCCACGAAATACTGCGCGTGGTTACCTTGTTGTGGAACCATCCAGAACGAATAGATACTAGCGGCACCTGGATCGCCCGGGCCGTAGGTCTCCGTGGCAGCGCCATAGGAGGACACAGCGTAAGGTGCAGGCAACGGAACGGGACCATTGTTGGCCAAGTTCAAGTTGGGTTGTGCGCTGGCCGAAGCCAACAGCAGGGTACTGAATAGAGTGATCGAGGAACGAGTTGTCATGCTTTTCTAGTTTTGAGCGGCTGAAGGTATGACGCGACCAAGGACCGGAACGCTGCCTGAGCCTTGTAACACTGCTTGCATAAGGGTTCTCGGCTTCGCTCGATGTCCTGAACTCAGGGTATATCCGCCTGATCTCGTCTCTTTGTGGCCCCGAAAGCAGTTGCCATGAAATTCAGTGTTAGTGAGATCACCGAGCTTATCCGCCACAGACGCACGATCTACCCGAAGGACCTTACGGACCGCGAAGTACATAAGGAAATGGTGGAACGCATCCTTGGCAATGCCACTTGGGCGCCTACCCATGGCATGGTACAGCCTTGGCGGTTCGCCGTATACAGTGGCAGTGGCCGGAATAAACTTTCGATGTTCTTAGGCGAGGAATACACGCGGATCACCGCGCCGGAAAAATTCCTTCAACGGAAATATGACAACGCGGTGCAACGCCCACTACAAAGCAGTGTGGTGATCGGTATTGGCATGGCACACGACCCAACGGGCAAGATCAGCGAGCGCGACAACCAATTCGCTGTTGCATGTGCTGTACAGAACATGCACCTTACCTGCACCGCCTACGGGCTGGGCGGTTTCTGGGCCACGGGTGGGGCCATGACGGGCACGGGAATGCGCGACTTCTTGGGCTTGGGCGAACATGACCAAGCACTCGGTCTGTTCTTTATCGGATACCCCGCGATCGATTGGCCAAAGGGCTACCGTAAGCCGCTGGACCAACTTGTGAAATGGGTGGGTTGAACAACATACCGCGCTGAGCACATGGCCATCCTGAACATCACCAATTTCGATGATCACCCGGAAGATCCAATGTGGATGGTCTTCCGGTTCACCGAACGTAGGATCGCAGACGAGTTTGCGGAAGGCTTATCGGCCGTCTCCATTCCGTTCGAGCAGGACGAAAGTGACGGGGCACCCTTTCTCGTGGGGGTGAAGGCCTATAACCGAGAAGCCGCCGTTCGGATCAACTATACCGTGCTGGGCAAGCACCGCTCCCCCTTTATTGCGGATGGGATGTTCCGCTGGAGCGTGATCGGGCTGTTCGCGATCCTGTTGTTGATGGCCGTGCTGGGCATGGTCTTCGGGAAGTGATCCGCCGATGTGAATAATTGATGGCGGGCTGCTGCGACCAAAAATGCCTGCCACGCGGCGCGTGCCTGAACAGTGAAATTCTAACCGCAGATGGACGCAGATGAACGCAGATGGATCCGCACATTAGGATTTGGCTGCTGGCTGGGCGTAGGCAAGCTTCCGCCACTATCCACGTTCATCCAAGTTCATCTGCGGTTCCTTCGTACCCGTGCTGACCACCGTTCATGAAGTCAACCATCCATCACAACGGATCGAACACCATCTTTGGGGCAAATGCGCGCTAGTACGGTGATCTTGTTGGCATGCCTCCTCCCCCTTTCCAGCCGGGGACAGGCGGTCCTTACCACCTTCGGGATCCAAGTAAAACCGGTGATCCCATTCACCTACCTCGACTCGAAGGTGAACTTGGAGCGCGCCAACGTCACGAGTTCCATTGAGTTGAACGGAGGCTATGCGTTCGGTATGTGCGTGCGTGTGGCACTCACCAAGACCATCGCGCTGGAAACCGGATTGGGCCAGATCCAACGGCGGTATTCCTTCACCCTGAACAACGATACGGCGAACTATACCGAGACCGCCAAGATCCGCTACATCGGCTACGAGCTGCCGATCACGGCGCTCATTTTTATCCGCTTGGGCGAACGTGCCTTCATGAATGCGGCCTTGGGATTTTCCGCGGACTTCTACCCCAGCGATGCCCAGCGCGATGTGGAGCGCGGGCGGATCTACATGTTCCGCAACCGCTGGGCGCAGCTTGGCGTGATCGGCAACTTGGGTGTTGAATACAGGACGTTGAAGAGCGGAACGTTCTACTTGGGTGCCACCTTCCACCGGCCATTCAATGCGCTTTCAACAGTGGATGTGACCTATTACGGGCGCAACTTCTTCCCCTACCCCGTTCGCGGTTCACTGAGCGGTGCCTACCTCACCGCAGACCTGCGCTACTACTTCCATGAGGACCCGGCGAAACGGATCCGGAAGAAGACGAAGAAGAAAAAGAAGGAGTGAGTCTGACCGCACACAGAGACACGGAGGCACTGAGCGAAACGACCACCTTTCCAAGTGCATTTTTCGAGGCTCTTTGGCTCCGTGTGCCTTCACGTACTTTCGTCCCTTTCCGATCAACACCCATTCTTGAACCATGTTCCGTTCCAAGTCCGCTATTGCCATTCTTGCTCTTGTGCTAACCCTCCCAGCGGGGGCGCAGGTCCCGGCCAACGATGATTGCACGAACGCAGTTGTGATCACCTGTGGTTCCACGGTATTGGGTTCCACGCTGGAGGCGACCGCTGATGACAACGCCACCGATTGCGGAACCAGCATTGGTGCACCCGGTGTGTGGTACACCATTGAAGGAACAGGGCAAGCCGTGACCATTTCCACTTGTGGCGACGTGCAATACGACACCAAGCTGAACGTGTATTCGGGCAGCTGCGGTGGTCTGCTTTGCGTTACTGGAAATGACGACGGTGGCGGCTGTGAATTGGGCAGCACCGCTACCTTCCCAGCGCTTGTTGGCGTTACCTATCACGTGCTCGTTCAGGGTTATGATGGGGCTGTTGGCAACTTTGAATTGGCCGTTGCTTGCGGTCCTTTTTCAGGCGACCTGTGCTTGGGTGCGGACACGATCTCCTGCAACCAGAGCCTACCAGGGTCCACCGTTGATGCATATCTGGACCCCGCGCCTTTTTGCGGTACGGCCATCGATGCACCCGGTGTGTGGTACACTTTTTCGGGGATCGACAACGCGGTTGTGATGAGCACTTGCGAGTCGTTCGACTATGATACACGGATCAACGTGTACCAAGGGGGCTGTGATGCGCTGGTGTGCGTGGTAGGCAACGACGATACGCCGGACAATGGCCTCTGCTCCACGGTGAATTTCCAACCACAAGCTGACCTCACCTACTACGTGTTGGTGCAAGGCTACAACGGGCTTACCGGAACGTTCAACCTTGAACTTGCTTGCCAAACATGCCCGCCTCCAGCCGACGTACAGATCTCCGCGACGGATACGGCCGCCTTCATCTACTGGCAAAGCCTGAACCCCGGTAGCACCTATGTGATCGAATACGGCCCGAACGGTTTCCTACCGGGCACCGGCACCCTCCTTTCGGGTACCGTGGGATCACCGGCCTCCGCCTCTATCACCGGTCTTACTATTGATACGCAGTACGCACTTTACATCCACGAAGAATGCTCGGAGTTCGATATCAGTGGCACCGTGGGTGCGATCAACTTCGGCACTTTGGCAATACCCCCGCCGGTGAACGCGATCTGTGCGGGCGCCTTGCCGATCAGTTGTGATAGCACGGTCATGGGCGATACCGAACTAGGCGTATTCGTACCCGGACCCACCTGTGGCGCCGCATCGATCAGCGCCAAGGGACTGTGGTACACCTTTACCGGTGATGGCAGCACGGTAACACTGAGCACCTGCGGCACCGCGAGCTTCGATACGCGGCTCAGTGTCTTCCAAGGGCCTTGCAATGCGCTGGCATGTGTGGCCGGTGCAGATGATACTCCCGGATGCGCGGACTACAGCACACGCATGTACTTCCCCACCACCATGGGTACCGCCTACTCCATCCTTGTGCATGCCTATGGTGGCCAGACCGGCACCTTCACCTTGGCCATGGAATGCGCACCATCCTGCGCACCGGTGGCCGAGAATGATGACTGCACCGCCGCCACGATCATAACACCCGTTGGCATCGGTGCTTGCGAAGGCATTCTTGGCGACAACACTTGTGCCTTCGTTGGCGGCATGCCCAACCCGCCCTGCGATCCGTATGCACCGATCGTGGACCTGTGGTACAGCTTCGATACCGGTACACAAAGCGACCTAACGGCGATCATCGAGACCTTAAGCGCAGCCGAGATCAGCGCCGCCTTGTACAGCGCTTGCGATGGCACGGGCTATTTGCAGTGTGTTCAAGCGATCGATGCACCGGTGCAATTGACCGACTTGGCCCCCAACACCACCTACTACCTGCGCGTGTGGAACAGCGGTGGTGCCGATGCGGGAACCTTCAGCCTTTGCATTGAGACGGACTTCACGACGGCGATCACCGAAGCGAACGGACAAACCGGTTTAAACATTTGGCCCAACCCCGCGAACGACCGCTTGATGATCCGCGGTATGGTTGCGAAACAGTACGTGGTACGTGATCTTCAAGGAAGAACCGTTCTTACAGGAAGTTCAAACAACGTAGATCTGGTGCAGGTGGATGTTTCCTCTTTGGCACCGGGCAGCTACTTGGTGGCTACGGACGGAGGTGCTATGGTTGGGCGGTTCGTGAAGGAGTGAGAGTTCAATGAACGGCCTGGAGGTGGTTCGAAAGCGCATTCACTTCCGTGCTACGGCCCGAACTTTCTGCTGGGCTTGCGGCTAGCGTGTCGCACTTGGTACACATACACCGTTCCTTCTTCTACCTCAAAGGCCACACGATAGGGTAGTTTGTGGAGCATCAGGTGCCGGTAATTGCCCATACGCTTCTGGTAGGATGGGTTCGTTTTCAGCTGTTCAAGGCAGGCCGCAAATGCTTCGATGAAGCGCTCGCCGCGTTTGGGGTCAAATGTGTTTTCATAGATCCGGATCGCATCAACTTCCTCTTGTGCCTCCGGTTGAACGATCACCTTATGACGCTTCATCCTTGGCTTGTGCAGCGCGAAGCTTGCTGATGGAATCTTCTGCTGAATATCCCTTGCTTTCGCCGCTCAGTCTGCGGGCACGGCGCTTGTCCAACTCCGCGATATCTTCAGCGGTGAGGTCATCCTCCACTTGTCCTTGCCGAACCTTGTACAGCAGGGTGCGGATAGCTTCAAGGATACTCGTGTCGCTTTCGTCCTTGATCATCTGCACGATCTCGGTCTGTAGTTCGATGGTGCTCATGGCTCTTCGGTTTGTTCCGGTAAAGGTACCACGGCGCACCCAGCGGAGGTTCAGAGTTCGTTGAGGTCGCAGGGTCGTCGCCAAAGCGCGACAGACCCGGCGAAGGTTTGGAGATATCTAAAATATGGAAGGCTAAATTACCAAACACGGGCCGTATTTACGATGCGTTCAACTTCTGACATCCCACCGAAGGTTTCAAAATTTCTCTTGGACATTTCATAACTCAACACGAAATAGTAATTCTCTGAGCGCTCGCGCAAATGCAGGAACACCACATCATTGGAACCGCCACTACACAATTCCCATGTCTTGCTTCCTATCTGTCCTTCTTGCCGTATCGGTCCTGTGCATTCGGATTTCCAAGTCACCTTTCCCGCACTGTCGAACTCGTCTTGAAATTCGCGAGTATGCTTGGCGATACCAATGTAGAGGGTTGCGCCAATTACGACCAAAGGCTGCGGCGGATCCTCAATCGGACTTTGAAATGCAATGGAATAGTCTGGCGGATCCAGAACGCCGATCACTGACCATTGATACGCGCTAGAACGGGGGATCAGCATGTGATAACCGGACGTACTAACCAAGGTATCATGGGCCTGAAGTGGTTTCGTTGCCGTCTCGGATCTAACCATCGGGCGGCAGCCAACTATCGCGAAAATCAAACCTATGGTCAGGATGGTCTTCGTCTGAATCATTGGTATTAGAATTTAGCTCTTCCAGAATTGCCCGGTTTTTAAACCTCCGCAGGGTCTCCGCCTCGGGACCATGCGGCTCCATTTGTGTTGCGTCGTTCATCCGCTCCTCAAGACGAAGGCAAGCTATCCAAGAAAACGACATAAAGATCACAAGCCTCACCGCTTAACCACCCTAACCACACTCCGCCCCCGCGCCGTCCCCACCATCAGCAAATAAGGCCCCGCAGCCAATTCGCTCACATCAACGAACAGCCGCCCATCCGAAGGCATTGCGTCACTATGGATCGGCATGGCAACGCGGCCCAGTGCATCCATCAAGTTCACTTGCACCATCCCCTTCGTTCGTTCCAAGGTGATGGTGAGCAACGATGAAACCGGGTTCGGATACACCTCGGTGATCAGCGGTCCGTTCGCGTTCTGTATGCTTGTGTTCACATCCAAGACCCGGAACTTCCACCACCCTTCAGGAGCAACGAAAGATTCGATATTATCCGGGTCACAGAGCCGAACCGGTCCCCACCGATCTATCGAGGGAGTACCCCCTCCACCTACTGGCCCAACAGTTCCTAAATGCTATTGCTTCACCAACTTTACCAGCCTAATACCGCTATCATTCCAAGCCCGAAGTAGATATGATCCCCTAGGCTGGGCACTAAGGTCCAGTATTGTGAGTACGCCATTGGTGTTATGCGAAGCGACCTCCCTTCCGGTCACATCGAATACTTTCAAATGAATGGGACCGCCCGATGGTGTACGCCGCATCACTTGGTACGATCCATTTCCTGGGTTGGGGAATACTTGGAGGTCAAAGGTTGAACGCTCCATAATAGATGTAAAGTCCACGAAATTGTTCCGAGTGGTGTTGGTAACAATGGCTTCGTTGAAGTCGAAGTAGATGTACGCCGTGTTCTCAATCATAGTGCCCTCCACTAGGCCGGACATCGGCTTGATGCGGTACTGAACATAGCCTATGCTGCCTTCCGGATCACTGGCACTGTCCGGAAGCATAATGCTGTTGAAGCGAAAAGTGAGCCCGTTCCCGTTCAGATAAGTGAAAACCGGATGGCTGTAGCTGATAACTTCAAAAGAGTTCGGATCCAGGTTGGTGTCCAAGGTATCAGCCAAGCGTATGTTGAAAGCTGGGGCGTTCCCGGTGTTCTGAAAGAAAACGGTGTATGTGAAGTAACCATCGAAGGCTGGTTGGACATCCAACGGCCATACCTGCTTGATGTTCGGGTCAAAGGAATTTACAACATAATAGCAATGGTAGTAGGTGTTATTTGTGGGATCGTAGTCATTCGCCACGGGTTCCACCTCGACTTGCACACAGACCGAGTCGTTGCTTTGCGCATCGGGATCGGTCTCCAAAACCAAGCGGAGATCCTGCTCGAAGTCCAGCAAAGAGAAGTCCGCGATGTTATACAAGAATTGCAACGGACCGGTCTGAGTGGGGCTGACAGTGCCAAGGGCAGGCCCTAAATAGCTCACCGGTCCATTAATATCAACTGTCACAGTCCCACTCACGCCTGCGGCACACTGCAGACCATACCAACTTGACATATCACCCGCCGAGATCTGCAATCGGTGCTGCTGGCCAGGGAATACTAGGCCATAGTTCACCACCGATTGTACCCCGATATCATAACCCGGCCTACATTCCACGCCGAAGTCCACATGTATCGCTGATGGTTCAATGGGCGTGAGCTGTATCTCTTGCACTGCTCCGGGGTCTGCACAAGTAACAAGAAAAGGCATATCCGAAGTCGCTAACTCAACGCGGTAATCGCCCTCACCGGCCACGAAATTGTACAGTGTGTTACCCAAGGTCATGGTCAGTGCGAGTTGGTTGCCTTGGTCATCCAGCAACTTCATCGGAACGTTCCCGATGCCGAGCTCACCAATGCCCTGTACACAGTCGATATTCGTATCATTGAAAACTGACCCGGCAATGCCTGCCAAACTGCTACATCCGTATGGGTTGGTATTAACATCTGCCAAGTCGCACAAGGGTATTTCCAGCCATATTGCGTTATCCACACCACTCATAGCGGGCACATAGTTGGGCAGGCAAGTGAATGGATTATTCGAGATGTTGAAACCTGGGGTATAGAAGTCCGTGAGTGACATCGGCAAGGTTGGGAGGCACATTAACTGGTTGTTCTCGCAACGCAGTTGGAGCAGCGTTCCAGGCAGTTCCGGCAGCGAGGTCAGGGTATTATTCTCGCACTCCAAATAGCGGAGCGTTTGGGGCAATTCGGGCAGGCCGGTGAGGATGTTGTTGTCGCAATGGAGCTGAATGAGCGATTCCGGTAATTCAGGCAGTACTGCAAGATCGTTGCTGGCGCACCTTAAACCGGTAAGTTGTGGTAGAACAGGCAGGAAGGAGATGCTGTTGTGGTCGCACCATAGGGTATCCAGCGACTCTGGCAGGTCCGGCAGTGCGGTGAGACTGTTGGGTAGCTCGAAGAACCGTTCATTGAGCGTGGTAGGTTTGAGTTGATGGTCCATCGAGATTTGTTTGTGTTGCTTTTGGGTCGGTTTACGGGGGGGTGAGGCTCGTTTCCGACCCGATCGGTC